>Ga0172363_10000369_pt1 | contig 33170 bp, 31 predicted proteins | sample LakKivs2_kivu2a2_FD_114541 | JGI IMG/M metagenome (GOLD analysis project Ga0172363, IMG submission 114541) | Sediment microbial communities from Lake Kivu, Rwanda - Sediment s2_kivu2a2 | ecosystem: Environmental > Aquatic > Freshwater > Lake > Sediment | place: Rwanda: Western Province, Lake... | reverse complement strand
GGTTGTTGTCACATCAGCACTATTAACCTGCCCTGCCGAAAAATCTTCATAAGTGTCCTCTTTCCAGGCAGGGAACCCGTCTGCCAGAACAAGGGAGGCAAAAGACAAAAACACCAGAACAGGCAATGATGTTTTTGCTGCTTGTTTGAATTTTCCGGCAACCGAAAAGATAAATTTTATAGATTTCACGAACAACAAGGATAATCTGGACTTTTTAACGCAACCCATTAGCTCCGAAGATTTAACAAGATGCATTGATTCTCCGTGGGAATCTCCCTGAACCAGAAAACCTGTGCCTGCGTTTGTCTTCAGGATTTTTAAGATCCTGTGGCAGAGAAACCAGTCGCCGCAGCGGTAAAGAATTACATCCCCGGAACGGAGCTGTTCAGGACTGACAGAACAGACATTTACCAGCTTTCCATCCCGGATAAAAGGATTCATGCTTCCACCGCGCAGACGGACAGACATATTTTTACCTCGGGATAAGGCATTGGTTAGCAAATCACGGTAAAAACTCTGCATTCTTCAACCTCCTGGAAACGCCGGTTCTTTGTCCTTTTAATATTTACACGGGTGTCTACTTTTCATTAAAATTAGGGATTTATATTATGTATAGACGAAAGCGTTTAGTGTGTCAAGTGTGAGTTTCCTCACCAAAAGATAAGGGGACACAATACTTAATTCTGAAAACCATGGACACGGAAAACAGGGACTGGCTCTCTTTTTGCGGAGCAAAAAGGCGCCTGTCCCTGTTTTTCAGATCTCTCATTATTGCCGGCATTCGCGACTAAAACCGTTCGCTCAAAGAATTTCAGGCAGCTGCGTAACTCGCTTCGCTCAGACATACTCGCTGAAAAATCCCTGAAATCTTTTCGCTCACAGACAGGTTTAAGGTCGCTTTGCTGGCAATAATGAGTTTGTCCCTGCTTTCCGAAAAGCGGGCTCGAAAAAAATAAGCCCTAAATGCGGGCTTAAAAAAAATGGCAACTGTACCTATTTTATTGAATGATAGACATGGGCTATCTGGCAGGCAGCAGATGATGGACCAAGCAAATTCCCGTCCTCCAGAAGCGCCACACCAGGACAACGGCTGCAAAAATCCTTTATTCTGCATTCAGGGCATTTCAGGAGATCGCTGAACCGCAATTTTCTGAATTTTTTAAGCCACGGAGAATGAAGCCATAACGACTGGAACGACCGGTGTGTAAGGTTTCCGACAGGTCGCAGGATCTGGAGGCACGCAAAAAACGTTCCGTCAGGTCCGACACTGCAGAAATTGCGTCCTGCAGGACACAAAAAATCGTCCTGCCGGCGTTTTCCTGTACTGGAAATTTTCATCTTTCCGGCTATTCCTGATAACGTTTTCCTTAACTGGTTTTCTTTAAGCCGCAAAAACACAGACCTTTTGTTTCCATCGTCGGCCGGCACTATCAAAGGGTCGAAACTTATTTTTGTTCCGAGTTTTTCCGACAGTTTGTTTAATTTTTCATGTTCGGCGGCATTTATGCTCATCAAAGGACATTTCAACCGGACCCGGACACGGTTCGCAGTCAGGTTATTGATCCCTGAAAGCGTCTTTTTAAAAGAACCCCTGACACCTGTGACTCTGTCATGAATCTTTTCCGAAGCACCGTACAGACTGATTCCGACTTCATATACTCCTGACTCAGCCATTTGTGCTGCGACCGTGCCGGAAATAAGGGTTCCGTTCGACATCAGACTAACGCAGAAGTCAAGGGAGCGCGCATACCAGATTAATTCCATAAGGTCATTCCGCAAGAGGGGTTCTCCTCCGGAAAAAGTCAGGAAAAGACATCCTGCGGAAGACAGCTGAAAAAGGATGTGTTTTATTTCGGAAGTCGACATCTCCCTCCCGGAGGGTCCTGTGATGTAGCAGTGACAGCATTTCTGGTTGCAGCGCCGGGTCAGTTCAACAAGGCAGGTCAGCGGAATGTTTTTTTGCTCTGTCTCTCTAAGCAGATTCTCAAGGATATTTTTTGCCACTTTTTACTCTACGAGCTTTTTTTCGGCTAAAACCCCGAGAAATTCCACAACATCCTTCCCGGCTGTTTCCGGATCAACCTCAAACTCGTCGCAGACCGCCTTAACCAGTTCCTGGACTGTCCTTTCACGGGAAATTTCATCCCAGATAAAAGTGCCGACCTCGTTCAGCTGGAAAAGTCGGCTCTGGTCAGGCAGGATAACGTAAGCCCTGCCTTCAATTATTCTGCTTGCCGTATTGCTGTTCTTTTTCATTTACCCAGCCTCCTGCATAGTATACCTGAAATTGCAGAAGATGTTAAGCCCCTTGCAGATATGCATCTGGCAATTGAACTTTTTACCGGCCAGCAAAGGCATCCAAATGGTATTCCTGCGGATATGTCTGCTGCCAGGTCGAAGATTTTCTTCACCATGTTTTTGTCGCGGCAGAAAAACAGCACGTGCCGCAAAAAATCATTCACTGACCGGCTTTTTACCTGATTCCTGCCGGTGTACTGTGATTTTTCAAGAAAGAAAATTCTTTCCAGAGGTTTTTTCGACTGCATACCGGCATCATGTTCACCGTTGAAAGGCGTCCCGAAAACCCACCACTTTCCGCGGACTCTTTTCAGCAATGCTATTTCATCTCCGAGCACGTTTACTGTGGAACGGTCCATCACTGCTTTAGCCAGCGTGCTTTTGCCTGACCCTGATTTCCCGCAGAAGACCAACCCGGAGTTTCTGCACGCTACGGATGCCGCGTGAACCAGCATTCCGCTTTGCCGCGCCAGATAAAGCGTCCACAGCACCCTCAAAAACGAATCAAATGTATAAGGATTTTTCTCCGAACAGTATATTTTGCCTGTTCCGGTTCTGTAATTAATTCTGCCGCATATTTTCCTGCAGGTGATGTAATAAAAACCACTCGAACTGTCAATTGTAACCTTCGTGCTGGCGGTCCCGGACTTGCCGGAAAATATTTCCAGCCGGACGTCAGGAACGTTTTTGGAAAGAAACTTTTCGTATTTTTTGCGAAGACTTTTCAGAAAGGGCTCATGACACTTCGAAAATATTTCAGCGGTAATTCCGCCTATTTCAACTGTAAATCCGATCTTTCTTCCGGACTTCAATGTTTTTTGCCGTGAAAAACAGGGACTGGCACATACTTCGAAGCGGTTATTTCCATCGAGCTGCCTGTCCCTGCTTTTCATCCCTTTAAGGATTATACGTCGGCAGGAGCTCTCTTAATTTCCTGATTATTCCTTCTTTATCCATCTTCAAAACCATCTGCTCAAGTTCCGGCAGGGTTTTCCTGAGAATTTCTGCGCCGGTTTTCAGCGATGCTGCGTCTTTTAACTTTGCTATGAAAATCTTGGGATGGTTTGTGGAATTTTTCTCCTCGTTGCCGGACAACAGTTCCTCGTTCATTTTTTCACCGGGCCGCAGACCTGTGTACTTGATGGCAATATCCTTGTCCGGAGTAAATCCCGAGAACCTTATCAGATGTTTTGCAAGGTCGCTGATTTTAACCGGCTGTCCCATGTCCAGAACAAATATTTCTCCTCCTTTTCCCATTGCTCCTGCCTGAATGACCAGCCGCGCCGCTTCCTCAATAGTCATAAAATACCTGATAATGTCCGGATGTGTAACGGTAACCGGCCCGCCCGCGGCAATCTGTTCCTTGAATATCGGGACAACGCTTCCCCTGCTGCCCAGGACATTCCCGAACCTGACCGCTATGAACCGGGTAGGTTCTGTCCTGTAATTTTTAATCAGCATCTCCGTCAGAAGTTTCGTCGCACCCATCACGCTTTTCGGATTAACTGCTTTGTCGGTTGAAAGCATAACAAAACGTCCGACTTTTGCAGCCATAGCGGATTCTGCCAGGACTTTCGTGCCAAAAACATTATTGGTCACTGCCTCGTCGACATTTGCCTCCATTACAGGCACGTGTTTGTAGGCGGCTGCGTGGAAAATGACCGACGGATGGAACCTCTCCATGAGAACGTCCAGCTTTGCCTTATCCTTGATATCGCCCACCACGGGAATCAGATTGTCGGCCTTCCCCAGTTCGTTCTCCAGTTTAAACAGGCTGTTTTCTTCATGGTCATACAAAACCACCATTCCCGGATTGAATTTCAGAATCTGTCTGACAAGTTCAGAGCCGATCGACCCTGCAGCGCCGGTCACGAATATCGAGCAGCCGGAAATATACGACGAAACCTTTTCAATGTCGATCGCCACAGGTTCTCTGCCGAGAAGGTCTTCCATGTCCACTTCTTTTATGTGGTTAATGTTGATTTCTCCGGTGATGATTTCATGCAGGGCCGGCACAATTCTGAATCTGACGCCTATGCTTTCGCACATCTCGACAAACTGCCTGGTTACTGTCGCCGGAGCAGAAGGAATAGCTATAATGACTTCGTTGATTTTCTTATGACTGATTATCGACGGCAACTCGTTCCTGCCGCCCAGAACCTCTATGCCGTTGATCCGCATCCCGTGCTTCTGCGGATTGTCGTCGATGAACCCAACCGGCTTGTAGCCGGCTTCAACGTGTTTCAGCATTTCTTTTGCGACCATCACGCCTGCGTCGCCTGCACCGATTATCAGAACTCTTGTAACTTCACCGGATACGGGGATCCTGCGGTAATGGGAGATTATCCTGGGCATGAACCTCCAGCCGGCAATCAGCAGGAGATTTAAAAACCAGTCTACGACAACTACCGATCTTGGAAATCCCAGGTGGCGGCTGAAGAAAACACCCGTGACAACCAGGGCAGAGCCAAAGCAGTCGGCAAAGAAAATCGACAGGAAATCTCCGGTGCTGATGTATTTCCAGACCAGGCGGTAAACCCCGAAAAACGTATAGGCGATAAGCCTCACAACGCTGGCAAAAACAAGCAGCCAGAGGAGATTTTTGAGAAATTCCGGGGGTATTGCCTGTCCGAATCTGGCAGCCAGACTTGCAAGAAGGGAAAGATTTATTAAAATCAGATCGGCCAGTACCGGCCCGATATTTTTCTTTCTCATCGAATTTTTAAAATTATTTCGCCTTATCGGTGTAATTTGTAAACGGTTTTATCAAATTTGTGAATTCCATCGGAACGACAAATTTCGTTGAAGGACCTGCTCCTATATTTTTCAGGGTTTCCAGGTACTGTAGAGCCATTGTCTTTTCATCAACGTTTTTGGCGGCGCTGAAGATTTTGTCCAGAGCCAGTGCATATCCCTCGGCATTCAGAATCGCCGCCTGACGCATTCCCTCTGCCTGCAGAATGGCGGACTGCTTGTTGCCTTCCGCTCTCAGGATGATTGCCTGCTTTTCACCTTCAGCAACCTTGATAGCCGCTTCCCTTTTACCGTCGGCTTCCGTAACAACTGCACGGCGGTTTCTCTCTGCGGACATCTGACGCGTCATCGCTTCCTGGATGTCCTGCGGCGGACGTATCTCCCTTATTTCAACGGCGGTGACCTTGACTCCCCATCTGCCCGTAACTTCGTCCAGCTTGACTCTCAGGGCCTGGTTTATTTCATCTCTTTTCGCCAGGACATCATCCAGGGAAATATCTCCTACAACCGCCCTTAATGAAGTAATTGCCATATATCTGCAGGCGCCTTCCCAGTTTGCCACCTGGACAACGCTGTCGACCGAATTCACAATCTTGTAGTAAATCAGGAAATCAATGTTGATATTTGCGTTATCCTTGGTTATGCAGGTCTGCTCAGGAACATCAAAATATCTTTCCTGAAGGTTCACTCTGACGGTCTTGTCAATCAGGGGTATAATCATCTTTATACCAGGGCCCTTCTCGCCCTTGCACCTGCCAAGGCGGAAAATCACTATGCGCTCGTATTCCCTCATTATCCTTACAACCATTGAAACAACAATAATCAGGGCAATACCCGTAACAATAGCTCTCCCGACAATATCCATTTTTATGCCTCCTTTTGAGAATCGCTTTTCAGCCGTTCAACTTTCAGCTTTACTCCGTCGATAATTTCCACAACTTTGACTTTTTCACCTTTTCTGATATCCTTCTCACTGCTGAACGCGGTCCATTCCTCGCTTTTAACGTAGACGCGTCCGACAGGCGATAAATCCGCCCTGACATCCCCTGTTTCACCGATAACTGCCTCCGGTCCGCTGATTACTTTTGTTTTGCTCACCTGTATGAGTTTTGCGACAACGAATACAAAAAATCCCAGCAGGAGCAGGGTGGTTGTTATGACTACCGACACTGAAAGCCGGTAATACGGCTTGAGCGGAGAAAACAGCATCAATGAACCTATCAACAGAGAAGCTGCTCCGCCCACGCTCAACAGTCCGTGCGTCATGAGTTTTAAATCGGCAACAAACATTGCCATCGCAAGAATAATAAGCGCAAGCCCCGCATAGCTTATTGAAAGCGCGTCAAATGCCGCAAGTGCCAGGACCAGCGAAATCACTCCTGCTACTCCGGAAACTCCGATGCCCGGAGTGAGTATTTCGTAAATCAGCCCGAATATTCCTATAAGAAAAAGAACATAGGCAATGTTAGGGTCGACAATGACATTCAATAATTTTTCCCGGCTGTTAATCTCGATTCTTTTCAGCGCGGGTGACTTCAGGTTCAGGACTGTTCCGGATTTCGACGCAACGGTTTTACCGTCGAGCTTCCTCACAAGTTCATTCAGGTCCACTGCAACCAGATCGGCAATTTTCAGTTTCAATGCTTCGCTTTCCGTGGATGAAATGCTGTTTTTTACCATATCCTCTGCCCACCTGATGTCCTTGTTGTTTCTTTCTGCCAGGGATTTCACATATGCAGCGGCATCGTTGGTGATTTTTTCAGAAGCAGGATTGCCGTTTAAATCGACAGGATGTCCTGCGCCGATATTTGTTCCCGGCGCCATAGCCAGCAGATCAGCGGACAGGGCTATGTAAGCGCCTGCAGAGGCAACTCTGCTGCCGGACGGAAACACATAAACGACCACTGGTATTTTTGAATTCAGGATTGACTGGGCTATCTTCCGCATTGACTTGTCGAGACCGCCCGGTGTGTCAAGTTCAATGACCAGACAGTCGGCACTGTCTTTTTCTGCCTGGATAATTCCCCTGCTTATATATTCAGCGGCAACAGGATTGATTATTCCGCTGTAAGAAACAACATCGACGCCTGCTTCCGCAGAAAAAGCAACAAACCAGAAAATGAAACATGAAACCGTGAATTTCATTGATCTGATTGTTCGCTTCTCACACGCCTCTTTTTCGGCTTTTGCATATCATCTGCAGGTGCAGCAGGTTGCGGTTTGGGCTCTTCAGGCTTTGTAATTTTTACTTCAACTTCGTTACTCGGTTTGCTTTCAATTGCCGGCAAAGAGGATGTAACAGCCTTGACAACATAGTAATATGTTTTGTCTACCTCGACATTCGTATCTGTAAAAGTGGTGTTGTTTACTGGATTTGGATTTATGGGAGCCGCATCTTCGGCACCTGATGCTGTTCCCCTGAAAATATTGTAACCGGCTAAATGCAGGACTCCTGGATTTGACGCTCTCCAGGAAAGAACCGCCTTGCCGGAAGAAGAAGATCTCAGGTCTCCGGGAGGAGTCGGTTTCGGCAAATCCAGAAAAACTTCGTTGCTTTTATCGCTTACAATAGGGGCAGGCCCGGAATCAACTGCACTTACAACATAATAATAAGTATTTCCGACCTGAACATCGGTATCAGAGTAAGTCGGACCGTTTACCGGCTGAGTATTGAGAGGATTTTCGCCTTCTGCGCCTGCAACGGTTCCGCGGTAAATATTGTATCCTGCAATATCACGCGTTCCTTTTTTCGCAGCTGCCCATTTAAGAACTACATGGCCTTCATAATACTTTACCTGCAGAGTCGACGGTGCACCAGGACCCACGGCAGGAACAGCCGTTATCTCGTTTGTGGCATCCGTAACCGGCTGCACCTGGCTGTCGAGAAGCGCCTTCACGGTATACCTGTAAGTTGTACCGTTGGTCAGGCCGGTGTCTGTATAGCGTGTGCTTTTTTCAGGCGCAGGATTCAGCGGCTGTGCTGTAAAAGGTTCGGATTCTGTAGCCCTGAAAATATTGTATCCTGTTACCGTAAAAGTCCCTGTTGTCGGTCCTTTCCAGGATAATTCAATTGTTCCGTCGCCTGCTTTTGCCGACAGTCCAGCCGGTGCAGGAGTCAAGACATACGGCATTATTTCAACGGATACCGGCTTTCCATACTGCGGCGGCGTTGAGTTGTCGACTGCCCTGACTTTGTAGATATATGTGGTTCCGCCGATAACTGTACTGTCGGCATATGTGTTTTCCATCGGAGAAACCGGAGAATTGCTGTTAAGGCACTGGTCTTCTCCACTTTCCCTGAGTTTCCGGTAAACAAGATACCCTGTAATTTTCGTACTTCCCGGCTGTGCCGGTTTCCAGGCCAATTCCACCTGTCCGGCGGTCAATTTTGCGTTAAGTTCCCTTACTTCGCCGGGCGCAATAGTGGCCAATACCTTTGTCGCCTCTGTATACTTAAACTCTTCTCCGCCGGGGTTCAGGAAGGAAACAAAATAATAATAGGTCCGCCCCTCTTCTCCCTTGTCAATAAAACTCGGATTGATGAGCGGTTCATCGTTTATCGGCCCTTCTTCCTTGCCTTTTTCTATGCCCCTGTAGACATTATACTTTGCTGCACCTCTTTCCAGCACAGGAGAGTCCCAGGCAAGAAAAATGCTGCCAGAACGTCCTTCTGCCTGCAGAGGAACAGGTCTCGGCCAATTCTTCATTGTTGCACAGCCGTTAAGGTAAATCAACATACTAGCAATAAAAATATAACAAACAGCCCCTCTTGCTTTATTCATAAATTTTATAAACCTCCTGAATGTTTTTTACTCGGTCTTCTGCGAATTTTTCCCTGCTTCTTCAAAAACTTTTTCAAGTTCCTTAAGAATATTGTCAATCTGTGTACGCAGGTGGGGAACTACCTCGCGTGCTTTTTCAAGTGCTGACCTCACAAGTTGTACTTCTGCTCTGGCTTTTGCTTCTGCTGCCTTTGCCTGGCTTGTCATCTTCGACGATTTATCCGCTGTTTCTCTGGCTTCGGAAACCGACTTCGCAACTTCGCCGTAAATTCTGGCTGTAACTGCCTGGACCTGCGCTTCGGTGTAATGACCGGAATCCTTATCATCAACGATTGCCTTTGCTTTCGCCAGAGCATCTTCTGCAAGTTTCACCAGCTCAGGTGCATAAGAATCGGCTTTTGCATCTTTGCTGGCTTTTATTGCCTGTTCAGCGTCGCTGATTTGCTGGACTGGCGCATCCTGTTTTGGTCCGCAGCCGGCCAGAAAAGCCAGAACAGCAATCATTGCCATACCTGTGGTTATTCTTCTTACGAACATCCCGAGTCCCCTCCTCCTCAATCTTTTGCTGCCCAGGGATTTTATATTTATGGTTGCGGGGGGAGGATTCGAACCTCCGACCTTCGGGTTATGAGCCCGATGAGCTTCCTACTGCTCCACCCCGCTATCTTCACTTTATTCCGGGTCTTATCCCTTATGCTGTTCAATCCGGAATATTCTACGGCGTTCGTTATACCTTTAATCACCTGGTGCCGGGAGCCGGAATTGAACCGGCACGCACCTTTAAGGGTGCCTGGGATTTTAAGTCCCATGCGTCTACCAGTTCCGCCATCCCGGCAAAACCCGAAAAAATATTCAAAAAAACTAACGAGCGCGGCCTCCGCCTCTTTTTGCTTCTATATTCCTGCGTAAATCAGCAAGCTTTTCCTCGCTAGTTTTTAAAAACCGGGAGAGTTTCTCTTCAAATGCCACATTAACCGGCCCCATACTGGCACTCAACGGCTTTACACTGACCGGTTTGACTCTTTCCGGAGGAGAACTAACACCTGCTTTATCCACCTGGCTGAAAGAAAGATCAACTTTTCTGCCGTCATTACTGATGGTCAGTACCTTGACCCTTATTTTCTGCCGTTCTTTGATGAAATCATTGATATCCTTTACATAAGTATCGGCAATCTGGGAGATACGGACTAATCCTCTCTTTTTGCCAGGCAGGTCAACAAAAGCGCCGTAATTTGTAATTTTTGTAACGACACCTTCAACAATTTCACCAACTGAAAACGTCATGACCAATCAAAAATATTTTTTGCACCTCCTGAATGGGTAAATTATATCACTTTGGATTTTACGTGTCAACCTTTATCTGGGGCGCCCAGGAAACCCCGCCTGTAAGGGCGGAGATATTCACAGCTTGCGGTTTTCCTGTCCTGCTGTTCTGCCGGGCGTTATAATTTTGTAAATAGTCTCGTTTTTCCGGCAAAGGCCCAGTTCCTCTCTTGCCGGTTTTTCAACTGCAGCCGGATTGTTTTTGAGATTCTCGTTTGCTGCCTGGAGCCGGCTATTATCCTCCTTCAGGGCTGCTATTTCCTGCTTTAATCTGGAATGAAGCCTGAACATCTGCCACCAGCGGATCAAGCCTGTGTTTCCGGAAAGCAGCCAGTAAAGCAGAAAAGCCGCAGCCAGGGTTATTACAACTGTTTTAGGACTGATTTTCCTGGGCTTGCCTGTAATTAAATTCAGCCGCGGTTTTTTCCTGAAACGCTTTATGCGGTTCGGACGGTATGGCAGGGAATAATTTCTTAAATATTTTTTTATCATTTATTCAGGACCCCGGACAATTACCCTGAGCGCTCCCGGAACAATTTCAATTTTATACGGCTGACCCTTTATAGGTTCACCGTCCATATGTCCCAGAAGTTCTTCCCGGCAGTCCACATTTATTTTTTTTGCTTTCCTGAATTCCACCATCGGGCTCCTGCCGTGTCTGCCCATGCGTATCAGGCATGCGTGCCTTAATTTCTGCAGAAAACCCAGGGGCCCAATCATGCACACGTCAAACCATCCGTCGTCCGGTTTTGCATCCGGAAGAAACGGAAAACCATGAGCTTCGTATGAACCGTTGCCTATCACGATAATCAGGGTGTCGCGTTCAACAACTTCACCGTCGAATTCCGCCCTGATTTTCATCCCCCTGTAAAATGGGATAAATTTTACCACATTCTCAAAATATCTGGCAAAACTTGAAACCTCGCCCCGTTTCTTGACTGAAAGATGAACGAATACACCGTCCAGGCCGAGTCCGACAGTGTTGACAAAGTATTGCCCGTTTACCTTTCCAACGTCGATCTTTTTTATTGCACCGTCGACAATAATACCGCAGGCATCATCTATGTTTGACGGCATATGCAGGCATCTGGCAAAATCATTGCCGAAACCTGCGGGAATAACTCCTAATGCTGCATCTGTCTCTGCCAGGCATGCTGCGACCTCATTCACCGTGCCGTCGCCTCCAACGGCAATTATTTTCTCGTAGTCCTCCTGTAACGCACGTGCGGCAATATTTTTCGTCATACCTGCCCTGTCAGCTACTTCCACCGAGTAGTCCAGCTTGCGCTTTTCCATAAAACGGCAGATCTTCGGAACCGCCTTTGCACCAAGACCGTCGCCTGCATTCGGGCTGACTATGAATTTCAGTTTTTGCATGTCAATTCTCTTATATTATTGCTCAAAATTGCAAATTCATCAAGAGTAAGTGTTTCCGCCCGTCTTGACGAATCAATGCCTGATTTCCGGAACGCCGACATAAGAATTTCCTTCGGAACCCCTAAATTTGCTCCCAGGGTATTATGCAGCATTTTCCTGCGCTGCTCGAAAGCGGCTCTGACGACCGAAAAAAAAAGTTTCTCGTCGCGGACCTTTCCGGTTGCCTGTTTCCCGGTAAGTTTGACCACCGCAGACATGACTTTTGTCGGCGGTACAAAAGAACTACCCGGAACCTCAAACATAATCTCGGGTTCTGTGTAATGCTGGACTGCTACCGAAAGCGCGCCGCGGATCCTGGTTCCGGGTAAAGCCGTCATTCTTTCCGCCACTTCCAGCTGTGTCATAAGAACCAGCCGGTCCCAGAGATTTCTTTTTGGAATCAGCTGCATCAACACCGGAGTGGTGATGTAATATGGCAGATTTGCTATTACCTTGACTTTTTCAGCAGGCCCTTTTGCCAGCTCCTGAAACTCAATATCCAGAAAATCCGCCCTTATGATTTCTATGTTCCTGTATGCCACAAGAACTTCCTTGAGAATTGCCACGAGTTTCCTGTCGATTTCCACAGCAATTATTTTTCCTGCCAGATCCGCCAGTTTATGCGTCAGGAAGCCGAGTCCCGGCCCTATTTCAATAACCAGGTCGTCCTTCTTTATCTCGCCTGTCCTGGCAATTTTCTCCAGCACTTTTTCATCCACAAGGAAATTCTGTCCGAGCCTCTTGTGCGGCCTGAAATTGTGTTTTTCCATTATTTCTCTGAGGGAAGGCGAAAAATTCACTGTATTTTTCCGGAAGCGAATTTAACCGCCTCAATCATGCTTTCGGGATTTGCAACCCCTTTTCCTGCTATGTCGAAAGCAGTGCCATGGTCAGGAGAACTCCTTAAAAACGGCAGTCCGAGAGTCACGTTTATCCCTTTTTCAAAGGCAAGCAGCTTGAGCGGGATAAGTCCCTGGTCGTGATACATACAAACAACCGCGTCATAAACTCCGGAATTTGCCTGCCGGAAAACTATGTCGGGCGATACAGGACCTTTGGCATTTATTCCCTGCCGCCGTGCAAGTTTTACCGCAGGCAGAATTATTTTCTTTTCCTCAAAACCGATAACTCCACCGTCGCCTGCATGGGGATTAAGCCCTGCAACAGCAATCCGCGGTTTCCGGCAGTTGAAATACTGCTTAAGCCCGGCATCGGTAATTCTTATGGCATTGAGAATATTCCCTGTTTTAAGTTTCCGGCTGATTTCGCGGACAGGGATGTGCCTTGTAACCAGTACCGCGCGTATTTTTCCGCCGGCCAGCATCATCGCAAAATTCTTTGTGCCGGTCAGTTCAGCCAGCATCTCCGTATGTCCGGGATATTTAAAACCTGCCTTGTTGATTCCTTCCTTGTTTATGGGAGCAGTGACAATCGCATCTATTGCTCCTGTACTTGCCAGCCTCACTGCTTCTTTTATGTATGCCACCGCAGCTGCGCTGGTTTGTCTGTTTATGCGTCCTGGTTTTATTTTTTCAGGTTCAAGCCCGGAACCAACAGGCCAGATGCCTATGCCTGAAATGCTCATTCTGAGTTTCTTGGCGGTTAATTTCAGGACATTTTCATCTCCAATCACCAGAAAATCCGCGATATTGCGCACCTGTCTGCTGTTCAATGCCTTGATGACCACCTCAGGTCCGATGCCTGCCGCATCTCCCATTGTTATGCCGATTATCTTTTTCATTTTCATTTTAAAAGGATTTTGCTTCTTTACAAAAATATTTTTTAAATATTATACTACGATATTTACCTTTCAGGTTTCAATGTTTTTTGTCGTGAAAAACAGGGACTGGCGCACTTTTTGCGAAGCAAAAAGGTGCCTGTTTCTGCTTTTCAGTGATGGTCTTTATCATACCCGTGTTCTTTCTGATACCTGGCAAGCCAGTCGTGGTATTTCCGCCACCACTGCCACCAATACCTGCTTCCTCTCTTATGCTTGCGGATGCCGTTCTGGATGTCCGACGGTGTATTTTTGTCAAGGACTGTTGTACTGTCTGTGCCTGTATCTGCATCAACTCCTGTATTGCTTGAACCTGCAGAGCCGGTATCAGGCGGACTTGTTGGCGCAGAAGAAGTCGCAGTATTACCGGTTACTGTATTATCCGGTTGACTGGTATTGTTGTTTGAACCTGATACCGGATTATTTGCTGCAGAATCTGTACCCGAAGCAGGAGGAATATACGGTCCGTCTGTGTTGCTGTTCCATATTTTTGCTCCGGTATTTGCATCTGTCACTAGTGTATATGTGTAAACTTTGCCAGGCGGAATATTCCCTGTTCCTGAATTTGTCTTATTGTCTCCGAATACTTTTCCTATTTCATTCCTTTCAGGGTCGTTCTCCATTTTTATATCCAGCACTGTGTTTGCTGCAGGGAATGGCTCTACCCACCAATCAGGCTTGTTTCCAAATTATCAATGTTAATTGCTCCATAAAAATCGTATTGCCCCTTTACTATATCTAATATAGGATCAGATGTATTAACAATATATATATAGCCGTTTGTGATAATTGGCTCGGGAATAGAGGTATACGGTTTTACTGTTTCCCCATTTGTATCCCATGGTATAGGAATCGTGTTAAGATTTATTGGAAGCGAGATTGATTCTCCGGGATTAAAACCTGTACGCGCAGAATCGTGATGAGCTTCTGACCAATTCGATCCAGACAATGCCGAGCTGACAACAAAATTGCACTGAAATATATCCGACCAATTACCAGCACTATCTACTGTCCCTAAATAAAGTGAGTGAGAACCCTCTGCCATGCTTTCAACATTTAATCGCCCTTTTACTGTTTCATTGCTGGAATTAAAAGCACCATCAATTGGAACCATTTCTGTTTTGCTGGAAAAATCCGGTGTCAGACTAAATTCAGCACCTGCAATCGTTGCCAGTCCATCAGTACATGAAGCGGTTATTATTGGATTGGCACCATTGGTCGGATCTGGGTTGACTGTGACATCTGTCATTAGTGGTTTTTGTATACTTACCTTAAATTGGTGGCAATTATCTTTACCACCAATATGAGTTTCGACTTTATTTTCATTTTCATAGCCGTCATATTGGTTTGTCGCCAGATCTATTTTTGGAATCGTTCCGGGGTTGCCATCAAGATTATTTCCTGCAAGGTTTATAGAAGAAATAGTCAGTTGGTGAATACCATCGCCAAGTAATTTCAACTGGTCGGGCGTCATTGTCCCAATCCACTTTTTGCTCGTTGTGTCTAACGATCCAGAAACAGTTATGTCATCAGCCAAAACTACAACATCTTTTACTGTTTCATTGAAGTTGATCACAACAGCTGTTCCTAACTGGGCATTCAGCCACTCATCTATTTTTTTAGCAAAAGTCCTTTCTTCGGCAGTTTCAACCCATTGAGCAAAATACCTATTATTTCCCTGGATTATCGTCACATCTTCTACATAAGGCGGAACAGATATTGCACAGGAATATCCATATTGATAATCAACCGCCTCAGAGCCATTTAATCTGCTTGCGATTAAAACCATTTTATCAATATTTGGAGTAACTGGTCCGTTGAAGTTTTGAAACTCAATTTTGCCAGCGTAATGATCGTCGCTAATTTTATTTATGGGTATTTCAAATGGCTGTTTGGATGTGTCATTCCAAACCGTTATAGTGTTTGCACCCCAATCAGTATCTGCCCCATGAAAATTGATATAGATTGGAGCACTGTCATTTAATGTGCTGGGTTTTTTAATTTCAATATATTGCGCTGCCAAATAAGGCAATATATTATCGCTTATGTTTTTAAATTCAAGTGTCTGGTATTTTCCTAACCATTCCTTAATCATAATTAATCTAAGCGGTTGAGGCAAATATTCGGTTTTTCGATTTAATGTCTGAGTAGGATTTATGATTATTGGCTTTTTATTCTTATTATTCGGATCAACGATTTTCATTTTATCTGGTTTTTTTACGGTAAGTTCTCTTTGTTCGGAAGAATGCCGACCATTAACACTTTCATCAATTTCTATGCTAATGCTAACTTTCAAATCGTTAATCTTATCGATATTACCCTGTATTGTATTTATGTGGTCCTGGCATGACATTGTTGCTGCATATGAGATAGAATCATGAAAAACCGATACGTGCAGAAAAATATATAAAATACAGGATATTAAAAACACAAAACCACTGCCGAGCCTGAATAGCTCAAAACAGTGGTTAATTATTCGTTCCCCTTTGAGAAAAGCAGGTACAGGCAGATCCATGAAAAAAAATCCGCAGACGTATGTGCCAGGCCCTGTTTTTCCCGATGATGCTTCTCTTATTTTCTTCCCCAATTTAACACCTCTGACAACCTGAATATCCTTATATAAGGCTCTTAGGCTTTCCTTGTCAATGATAAGCGGCTTTTTCAGAGTTATATTTGCTTTCGTATATATTTTATTATACTTTAATAGAAAAAACAAGGAAAATATGGAAAACAGATGCAACGGGTGTTGAACTTGAAAGTGCGTCCAAGATGGCTTTAAGGCCTTCGATGATTACATATTTGCGCCTACATAGGCGGGAGATTTATGGTTTCAGCGCCAGGACCGAGGACAGCGGCTCCTAAGCCGCCGGAAAACATGTCTTTTGCAGTTTTCCTGACATCATCAGGCGTAATTTTTGAAATCCCTTTCAGGAATTCGTCAACCGGTTTTACCCTGCCAAGATATATCGTCTGGGTTGCCAGCCGTACCATTCTGCTGTCGGTGCTTTCCAGACTGAGAAGAAAATTGTCCTTCAGCTGTTCCTTGCTGCGCCTTAACTCCTCTTTCGTTATAAAATGTTTTTTCAGACGCTCAATCTCCCTGAGGATTATTGCCCAGACCTTGTTTATTTTTTCAGGACTCAATCCCGCATAGATTTCAAAAACACCCGTGTCATGGTATGCGTCAATATGGCATCCTATGGAATAGACGAGTCCGCGTTTTTCTCTGATTTCCTGGAAAAGGCGGGAGCTCATTCCGCCTCCGAGCAGATTTGCCAGAAAAATAAGTTTATATCTGTCTGGATGGCCATAAGCCAGACCGTTTGCTCCTATACACAGATGTATCTGTTCAAGTTCCCTGTCTTTACGGACAATACTCGGCTGAAAAACAGGGGGTTCTACGCTTCTCCGGGGAGTTTTTCCGTCCCAGTCTCCCAGGAATTTCTTTGCAAGTTCAACAGCGCGTTCATGTTTGACATTTCCTGCCGCTGAAATCAGGTATTTCGACGGCTGGTAATGCCTGCGGAAAAACTCGTTTAACGCCTGGCTGGAAATTTTCAGAATAACGCTGTTTTCGCCGAGTATCGGCCTTGCAAGAGGGTGCCTGTTCCAGATTGATTTCAGAAAAAGATTGTAAACCGAATCAACCGGAGAATCGTTGTACATTCTTATTTCCTCGGCCACCACTTTTTTCTCGGTTTCTATGTCTTTCCGGTTGAGCAGCGGCTGACGGATGATGTCCGCGAGAATACTGATTGCTCTTTCAAAATGTCTTGGCAGAACTCTTGCATAAAAACAGGTGTGCTCGTGTCCTGTGGAGGCGTCCAGATGTCCGCCCATTTCGTCCATTTCAGCGGCAATCTGCCGGGCCGTCCTTTTCCTTGTTCCCTTGAACATCATGTGTTCAAGAAAATGGGAAAAACCTGCTTCTGTGTCCTGCTCCAGTCTTGCACCGACTCTGACCCAGATTCCGAGTGAAACCGCCTGGAACCCGCTGATTTTTTCGGTGATTATTTTTAGACCGTTGGGAAGAACCGTTTGCTGAAACATTTGAAGAAAAGATTACGCTATGACTTTTTCAATGCCTCTTTCCTGCTCAGCCTGACTTTACCGTCGGAAGTTATATCGATAACTTTGACCATGACTTCGTCGCCCTCGTGCAGGACATCTTCGACCCTGGCAACCCTTTTCTCATCCAGGTGCGAAATGTGAATCAGGCCGTCAACACCCGGCAGGATTTCCACGAATGCTCCGAAAGCCGCTATTTTCTTTACCTTGCCTGTATAGAGTTTCCCCAGTTCAGCTTCCTGCGAGATTTCCCTGATCATTGCGATGGCTTTTTCCCTCGCTGCTGCGTCAACTGCTGAAATCCGGACATTCCCGTCGTCCTCAACATCAATTTTCACTCCGGTTTCATCGATGATCTTGTTTATCATTTTACCGCCTGGGCCTATTAAATCCTTTATTTTACCAGGATTAATTTTTATCGTTTCTATCCGCGGAGCAAATTCCGAAAGTTCAGACCTCGGAACGCTCAGCGAGATGTTCATCTTTTCCAGAATCCTGATTCTTGCCTTTTTTGCGTGGAGAAGTCCCTGGCTTAATATTTCCCTTGAAATTCCGTTTGTCTTCATATCCAGCTGTATGGCGGTAACTCCTTCTGCTGTGCCTGCGACCTTGAAATCCATATCGCCGTAATGGTCTTCAACCCCCTGGATATCTGTCAGGAGCGCAACATTATCGCCTTCCTTGATAAGCCCGATAGAAACACCTGCAACAGCCGCCTTTATCGGAATACCTGCATCCATCAGGCACAAACTTGCTCCGCAGACAGTCGCCATTGAAGACGAGCCGTTGGATTCAAGGATGTCGGATACAATCCTGATTGTATAAGGAAAATCGTTCTCCATAGGGATAATGCACCTCAGCGCTTTTTCAGCCAGGAAGCCGTGTCCTATTTCCCTTCTTCCGACTCCCCTGAGCATTTTTACTTCTCCGACAGAAAAAGGCGGAAAATTATAGTGAAGCATGTATTTTTTGTCCCAGTCGCCTTCAAGCTCTTCCATGAACTGCGCATCGTCCTCTGTGCCCAGAGTCACGGCCACCAGCGCCTGGGTCTGTCCGCGGGTAAAAAGCGCAGACCCGTGAGTCCTGGGCAGAACCCCGACCTGGCAGTTGATGGGACGGATATCCTCAAATCCCCTGCCGTCAGGCCTGATGCCTTTTTCCAGGATTGTCTTCCTGACGATTTCCATTTCCATATTTCCGATAATGCCTTTTATCTGGCTCTTCAGGCTGTTGACGTCGGTCTGGTCATCTGCTTTTTCTGTATACGCCTTGATTGTTTCTTCCTTTATTTTATCTATCGCTTCCTGCCGCAGAAGTTTGTCGGTTATTGCATTGGCGTTTTCCATCCCGCCGGACAACCGGTCCCTTAACGCCTTTTCCAGAACAGGGTCATGGGTGACGAGTTTGAATTTTCTTTTCGGCTTTCCCACACCTGCCTGCATTTTTCCCTGGAGCTCGATAATCGGTTTGATATTTTCCTGTGCCAGGGCCATTGCCTTTGAAATTTCTTCCTCTGATAAACCGCTTGCACTGCCTTCGATCATTACAATGGAATCCATGGTGCCTGCCACAACCAGGTCCAGGTCGCTCTGTTTCATCTGGGACAATGTCGGATTAATTACGAACTGTCCGTCTACTCTTCCTATTCTTACTGCGCCTATCGGACCGTTGAATGTTATGTCTGAAATCATCAGAGCCGCAGAAGCCGCATTCAGGGCAAGCAATCCGGAATCGTTTTCCTGGTCAACAGAAAGGACCGTCGCTATCACCTGAACATCATAGTAAAAACCGTCCGGGAAAAGAGGCCTGATGCTACGGTCGATGAGCCGGGAATTCAGAACTTCCTTGTCGCGCGGTCTTCCTTCTCTCTTGAAAAATCCTCCCGGTATTTTTCCGGCCGCATAAGTCCTTTCTCTGTATTCAACCATAAGCGGCAGGTAATCGCCTCCGGGCAAAGGTTCCCTGGCAACGACAGCAGTAACCAGGACAACCGTATCACCGTAACGGGCAAGAACTGCTCCGTTCGCCTGTTTGGCAATCATACCTGCACCGAACATGAGTTCTCTGCCTGCAATCTCTATTTTATCGTGACGCATTTCTTCGGCCATTATTTTCTGAGCCCCAGCTCTGCAACAATTTTCTGGTACCGCGGCAGGTCTATGTCACGCAGATAATTCAGGAGACGCCTGCGAAGCCCGACAAGCTTTAAAAGTCCGCGCCTGGAATGATGGTCTTTCACATGCACCTTAAAATGGTCGCCAAGATAGTTTATCCGTTCCGTCAAAAGCGCTATCTGCACTTCCGCAGAACCCGTGTCGTTTTCACGGGTCTTAAATTTTGTAATAAGTTCCTGTTTTCTTTCTTTTGTTAAAACCATCTTTCACCTCCTGCAATCTGTTTTCACGAATTCCCTTGCAGATACTATATCACATTTCTGCCGGATTGTGAAATATTTTTTGACCCTTGCCACATCCAGCCGGATCTGGTGCGAAAGTTCTTTAACACCGGAAAATTTCTTTTCCGCCCTGATTTTCCTGATAAAATGAATTTCCGCTGATTCTCCGTAAATATTCCGGTTAAAACCGAAAATAAAAACTTCTGCAAGCGGATGTTTTGTTTCAGTATTAATGCCTACGTTTGCTGCGCCTCTGTAAACTCTCCGTCCTGATTTGACCAGCACAGCATAAACGCCCGGTCCGGGAAGAAGTTCCGCGGTTTTTCCCAGATTCGCCGTAGGAAACCCTATTTTCGCCCCGAGTCCTTTTCCCTTAACGACGCGGCCGGCGACAGAATGAAATCTGCCGAGCAGTTCCGCTGCCCTGCTTACGTCTCCCATGCGGATTGTTTTCCGGATAAGGGTGCTGTTTATTTTCCTTCTGCCGGATTTCAGCGTAGGAACAGCTTCAACCTCGAACCCGTATTTTTTCCCGAGCTTTTTCAGGAGGTTAACGTTGCCCCTGCGGTTTCTTCCGAATTTAAAATCCGTTCCCACAACAATCCTTCTGAGCCGGAGTTTTCCAGCGAGATATTTCCGGACAAAGTTTTCCGGTGTCTGGCTGGCAAACCTGCGGTTGAACGGCAAAAATATCAATTTATCCGCACCCGACTTTGAAAGCAGGTATGCTTTTCTGGGAGAAGATGTCAGAATTTCAGGGGCTTTTCTGCCGACAACCGCCTGGGGATGACGGTCAAACGAAACGATGACACATTTTCCTCTGATTTTTTCCGCATGTTTCTTTGCCCTGGAAATAATTTTCCGGTGTCCCAGATGGACTCCGTCAAAAACACCCAGAGCGCAGACAGCTTCTCTCATGACACCGCTTTCTTTACTTCGTTGATTACTTTTTCCCGGACTTCCTCAAGCGTCCCATGAACAGAGCATCCTGCCGCAAATATGTGTCCTCCGCCTCCGAACACTCCGGCAATCCGGTTCACATCAACATTTTCCCTTGAACGGAAGCTGACCTTTATTTTTTTGCCGATTTCCCTGAAAAAAAGCGCAACAACCACGCCTTTGACTGTCTGCAGGTGGTTTATAAAGCCGTCGGTATCTTCCGGACCCGTGCCTGTCTTAGAAAAATCATTTTCCTTCAAACTTATCCACGCAATTTTACCGTCGTCACTTAACGAAAACGTATTAAGCGCCCTTCCGAGGAGTTTATATTTTGACGGCGGATTTTCTCCGTACACCTTCCTGTTTATTTCGTCGGGTTTGACGCCTGCCCTGACCAGTTCTGATGCCAGATTAAAGGTCTGCGCCCTGGTATTGCTGAACGAAAAACCGCCTGTGTCGGTAAGAATCGCCATATAGAGATTCACGGCAATTTCCAGATTCAGCTTAACTCCCAGAAGACGGATAAGTTCAAACACGGGTTCAGCCACAGCAGACGCTTCCGGAACTACCAGGTTGAGATGTCCGAACGCCGTATTCTCCTGGTGGTGGTCAATGTTGATTATCAACGGAACCTTCATCACTCTTTCCGACATCGGTATTCTGGAATCGTCAGGGCATTCCAGGGCTATTGCCGCATCAAAAGTTTCATCCGGTTCAAGCTTTGTTCTGACTGACTGCATTCCGGGCAGGAAAAAATAATTTTTTGGAATCATGGGATCGCTTAATGCCGTCCCCTTTTTACCGATGGATTCCAGCGACAGGGCAAGAGCGAGCTGCGAGCCGATGGCATCTCCGTCGGGATTCCGGTGTGCAGTTACAAGGAATTTGTTCCCGGTCCTTATAACTCCTGCGATTGCTTCCAGTTCATCCATCCTTGATTTTTTTCAAAACCTCGTCTATGTGCGCGGCGTACTCTATCGAAGAATCGTACCTGAACTGAAGTTCAGGACAGAACCGCAGTTTGATTCTTCTGCCGATTTCGCGCCGTATGAATCCGGTGGCGCTTTCCAGAGCCGCCATCGTCTTTTTCTTTTCTTCCTCGTTTCCGTAGATGCTTATGTAAATCTTTCCGTATCTGACATCCTGCGACATTTCAACGCCGGTGACAGTTACAAACCCGATGCCGGGATTTTTGATTTCCTTTAACAGCATCTGTCCAACTTCCCTGCGGATTAATTCTCCCACTCTTTTTGCCCTGTTAGCGTTCATTTATTCACCTTGATCGTGGTATTTATTATACAACCCAATATAAATATTAACAAGTTTAATGCTAAAATTTATGGTCTGGTCATCAGAAGCGATAATGCTCTGTACCGGTTCAGACCCTATTGAATTCATGCTCTATTTTTCCTTTTCATCGGATTTTCTCCATGGCAGAAAGGCAAGAATTATCTCTTTCCTGGCACGCACAGTTGTCCTGGTGCGTTCTATTAATTCCATTTTTTCCAGTTCACGTAAATCTCTTTGCAAGGTCTTGGAGGTCTTGTTTATATACGCTTTAACCAGCCTCGGCGTAAATTCGCGTATTGAGGATATTTGTACACTGTCCGGTTTCGCACTTAAATCAAGAATCAGGTAACGTCTCCGGCGATTGCTGTCTCCGGTTTTATCCTGAAACAGTTCGTGGACATAATTCTGCCACGCAACATCCCACTGTTGGTTTCTTATCTGTTCAAGCTGTTCATGTAAACCATCCACCATACCCCTGGTTGCATATTCAAGAAAAGGAATAATATCTCCCTTGGATTTGCTTGCCTGGTTAAGTTGACGATAATATTCTGTCCGCGTTTGATTATAGTGATTACTTAAAAGATGCGCTGCCGGCGTGGGAATTCCGGCAGATAGAAGTATTTGAAACTCAATCAACCTGGCAGAGCGACCGTTACCGTCGCCAAAAGGGTGAATCCAGGCGATATAAATATGCGCAACTATTGCCTTTATAATCGCATAGACAGTCTCCATCCCTTTTGGAGCGTTGAAATCCGGCCCGGAGAGCCACTTGCACAACTGTGTAATCAGAAACTCGCAATCCTCTGCCGGCGCTCCACGATAAATGTTCCCCACAACAACCGGATGCTTCCTGAATTCGCCGGGTACCACATCCTCACCCGGTGTAAGTTTCTCCAGTACTTTTTTATTAAATTCCCTGATCCTATCCGGCATAAGATTGCTATTCCCGGACTTCAGCTGTTCGGCAATCATGTTGCAAACACCGATAATATTATCTATTTCCTGGGCCAAATATTCCTTTGATTGCGGTAATTTTAATTTACCTTCCAGATGTTTCAACACTTCTTCCTCTGACAGCGAATTACCTTCAATGGCAGTTGTGGCTAAGACACCCTTAGCTAAGTAAAGGCGATGCAATTTCTCCGCAACAGCCGGTTGGAGCGGCACGCCTGCAATATGTTCGCACTTTGAAGCGGCCTCTCCTAAAAGCATCCATAAATTAGGCGTAGCTCCCTTCAAATTAATCTGGAAAGTTATCCAGGAATGTGTCTCTTCATATGTCCGCATACACGTCCTATCTGTTGTCCACTTATTATATCACATAATTCTTTTATTGTCAAGCATATTATTAATATTCATCAATTATATCAACCATTTATTGCCGATGTTATGTCCATTTAATAAACGAGCTTTAAAGCTATTGAGTTAGCATCGCTTTACAGCCAGTCGATGTGATAATTCACGAGTTCTGCGTCCGACTGCTCAATCAAATCGATGATACGGTCGATTACTGCATTTGCGGCTGATTTGCGGGTGTTGACGCAGGCAATTCCAAGGACAGCGCTCTGCCAGGTGTCCTGTCTTTCAACTTCCGCAATTGAAACATTGAACCGCTTTTTCGTCCTGTCAATTATACTCCGGATAATTTTTCTTTTGTCCTTCAACGACCTGCAACCCGGCATTCTCAACTGCACCTGGCAGATGCCGATTATCACAACTCCTGCGCCTCTTTCTCGAGTTTGAAGACCTGTATGACGTCTCCGACTTTTATTTCCACTCCTTCTCCCAGTCCGATGCCGCACTCATAATTGCTCGCAACTTCCTTTACATCGTCCTTGAAACGTTTCAGCGAGACAATTTTTGTCTCGGCTATAACCTGGTTTGCCCGGATGATTCTGGCAGGCTCTCCTCTGATAATCTTTCCTTCAACCACATAGGAACCGGCAATTGCTCCGGATTTCGACATCTTTATCACCTGCCGCACTTCTGCCCTGCCCAGAGAAACTTCTTTGTACTTCGGCGCCAGCAGTCCTGCCATTGCCACCTTGACATCGTTTATCGCCTCATAGATGATTTTGTAAAGCCTGATTTCAACGTCTTCCTGCTCTGCCAGTTTGTCAATGCCGGACATTGCCTGGACGTGGAATCCGATGAGAATCGCATTTGAAGCGCTTGCCAGCATTACGTCCGACTCGGTAATTTCGCCGACAGCGCTGTGGATGACTCTCAACTTCACTTTTTCGTTGCTCAGCTGTTCCATTGATTTGGCAAGAACTTCGACAGAGCCATGAACGTCTCCCTTGATTATAATTTTGAGTTCCTTGATTTCACCCTTCTCAATTTCCTTGTACAGGTTGTCCAGGGTCACGTGTCTGGCGCCTGCGATTGATTTTTCTCTTTCCAGTTCCTGCCTGCGCAGGCTTATCTGCCTTGCCAGACGTTCATCGTCGACAACCTGAAATTTGTCGCCTGCTCTAGGCACTCCTTCTATTCCCAGAATTTCAACAGGTGTTGACGGATATGCTGATTCTATCTTCTCTCCGCGGTCGCTGTTCATTGCCCTTATCTTTCCGCTGAACGAACCTACCACAAAAGCGTCATTAATATGCAGTGTGCCGCTCTGTACAAGCACGGTTGCGACAGGTCCGCGTCCCTTGTCAAGCCTTGCTTCTATTACTGCGCCTGACGCTTTCTTTTCCGGGTTTGCCTTGAGTTCCAGCATTTCCGCTTCCAGAAGCAGCATTTCCAGGAGATGCTTGATGCCTGTTCCCTTAAGCGCAGAAACTTCTACGAAAATCGTCTTGCCGCCCCATTCTTCCGGCCTCAGGTCTAAATTGTTCAGCTCCTGTTTTACACGCTCTGGATTGGCATCTTTTTTATCTATCTTGTTTACTGCGACAACAATGGGCACGCCTGCTTCCTTTGCATGGTCTATTGCTTCTATTGTCTGCGGCTGAACACCGTCGTCTGCCGCAACAACGAGAATAACGATGTCTGTTACCTTTGCCCCTCTGGCGCGCATTGCAGTGAATGCGGCATGACCGGGCGTGTCAAGAAATGTCACCCTGCCTGTCGATAAATCTACTGTGTATGCGCCGATATGCTGTGTGATTCCTCCGGTCTCTGTTGCAACCACATTGCTCTCCCTGATAGTATCCAGAAGAGTTGTCTTCCCGTGGTCAACATGTCCCATTATTGTAACCACAGGCGGCCGCAGCACAAGTTTCCCTTCCGGTGCTTCTTCCTTTTCTGCGATCAAATCTTCGCCGTAAAGTTCAGAAACCTGGACAGCACACCCGTATTCCTTTGCAAGCTGGTCCACAACTTTCATATCCAGCCGCTGGTTCAGCGTCGCCAGTATCCCCCTGCCCATAAGTTTTTTTATCAGGTCGACCGCAGTAATGCCGATTTTTCCGGCGAATTGCGATACAGTTATGCCGTCGTCAACTTTCAGCGGCTTCAATTCCGGCGATTTTTCCGCGGGTGTTTTTTCTACGGGTTTTTCCGGTTTCTTTGGAACCGCTTTTTCAGGCATTACCGGAACAGACGGTTTTTTCGGTTCCTCAGGGACTACTTTTTCCGGCAATGACGGAGCAGGTTTAACCAATACTTTCTCAGCCGGCTTTTCAGGTATTACGGGTGCTGCTTTCGGCGGTCTGACCTGGAGCTTTTCAGGCTTTACCTTTACTTTTTCAGGCGCTTTCTCGGATGCCTTCGCTGGTGCCTTTTCAGGTTTTGGTAACGGCTTTTCTTCCGGTAAAGGTTTTGCCGGTTTAATCTTAGCGGCCTTCTTCGCAACAACCTTCGGCGCTTTTTTCTCAGTTCCTTTTACAGGAATTTTGTCCGAGGGTTTCTTTTTTTTCGGCTCATTTTTCTTCTTTATCGACTTTACCATCGGACACCTCCTTTTCTGAAACCTGCTCCACGGATTTCAAAATCTTTTCTGCTGTTTTTGCTCCTATACCCGATATTTTTTCCAGATCCTCAAGAGTTGCTTTCGCAATATCCTCTGCATTTTTGTAACCTGCAGCCAAAAGTGCTTCTGTTGTTTTCCTGGTGATCCCGGGCAGATTGAGTTCCGACTTATTCTCTTCCTGCTCCGCTCCTTTGCTCTGTGCAGTTTCTGCCTGTACTGCGGCTTCTTCCGGTTTTTTCTTCAATTCCTCTGCCAGTGCAGATTCGCTTTTAACGTCGACCTTCCACCCGGTAAGACGGGAAGTAAGGCGGACATTCTGTCCTTTTTTCCCTATTGCCAGCGACAGCTGGGTGTCAAAAACGACCACGACCGCGCTCTTTTTAGCCTCGTCTATGATTATCTCCTTAATTTTTGCAGGGCTCAGTGCATTTGCGATGAAAATATTTATGTCCTGGCTCCACTCAACGATATCAATTTTCTCTCCCTTTAATTCCCATACAATCGCCTGGACCCTTGCCCCGCGCATTCCCACGCAGGCGCCGACCGGATCAATGTTTTTGTCCTGCGAATAAACCGCCACCTTTGTCCTGTGCCCTGGTTCCCTTGAAACCGACTTGATTTCAACAATGCCGTCGGTCACCTCCGGAACTTCCGCTTCAAAAAGCCGGCGCAACAGATTCGGGTGGGTCCTGGACAGAATTATCTGCGGGGATCTGGATTCTTTCCTGACGTCAACAACATAAAGCCGCAGTTTTTCGCCTGTCCTGTAATTCTCCCTGAAAACCTGCTCCCTCCGCGGAAGTATTCCCTCAACTGCTTCCATTCCTATGATGATATCGCTGCCGATTTTGTGGAGTATAATCCCGGAAACCATGGAGCCGATTTTTGCCTTGTACTCTTCAAAAATTCTCTGCCGTTCCGCCTCTCTCATTCTCTGTGTTACAACCTGTTTGGCTGTCTGCGCCGCAATCCTGCCCAATTCGTCCGGCTCTATCTGTATTTCGACCACATCTCCGACCTTCGCCGCCGCATCAATCAGTTTTGCTTCTGCCCTGGAGATTTCAAGCTGAGGACTCGTCACTTTTTCGGCGACTTTTTTCTTTATGAAAATTTTCAATTCGCCGCTTTCCTCATTATAGTCCACCCGGACATCCTGTCGCGCTCCGAATGTCTTTTTGGAAGCAGAGGAAACCGCCGACTGTATTGCCTCAACCAGGACATTCTTATCAATTTTCTGTCCCCTGCCCATCTGCTCAATAGCATCTATTATCTGTTTGTTTATCATTTTATCTCCTCAACTCCGTTTACGGCACGGCACACATAAACCGCGGCATGAAGATTTGTCAGTCGCAGGTATTCCTCTTTTACCCGGTCCACAAACGGTATCAGATACTCTCTCCTGACTATGTTGACGGTGCATCCGCCGAAACCGGCACCGGTCATTCTGCCCCCGATAATCCCCGGAGAAGAAAGAGAGATTTCTTCCATTATTTCAAGTTCCTTGCAGCTCACTTCGTAAAGTTCTGCGAGACTCCTGTGCGATTCCACGAGAATTGCCCCGACAGAAGCCATATCGCCTCTGCGAAGACATTCCACTGTTTTTTTAACCCTGGCAATCTCATTGATAACATGCTCCAGACGGCGGATGACCGGTTCTGGCAGATTTTTTTTCAGACGCTTGAAATCCTCAGCCGATACATCCCGCAATGACCTGATTTCAGGCAGATCTTTCTGCAGGATTTTAAGCCCTTCCTCGCACTCTTTCCTGCGTTCATTGTAAGCGGACTTCACAAGTTCCCTGGAACGCTTTGTATCACAAATCACCAGAACAAAATCTTTCAGTTCAAGCTTGATCAATTCGTATTCAAGCGACTGGCAGTCTATAAGCAGGGCATTGCCTGCTTTCCCCAGACATGAGGCAAACTGGTCCATGATGCCGCAGTTAACTCCTACAAATCTGTTTTCTGCCTGCTGGCACAATTTAGCCATTGTAACAGCGTTTATATTCTGGTCATTCAGAATTTTTGCAATGAAAGCACTGGCTGTTTCAAAAGCCGCAGAAGAACTCAGGTTTGCTCCCATTGGTATATTTCCAGTAACTACCAGGTCCATTCCTTCCAGATGATACCCTGCATTTTGAAGAACCTGAAATACACCTGCCGGATAATTGACCCATCGCTGGTCCTTGCTGTATTCAAGTCCGTCGAGCGACATCTCCTTTTTCTGTTTGAAGTCGAGCGACAGAATTCTCACCTTTCTGCCGGGTCTCTTTTTCCCGAAAACATAAACATGCCTGTTAATTGCCACAGGCAGTACAAATCCCCCGTTATAATCCACGTGTTCGCCGATGAGGTTGATTCTTCCCGGAGCCCTGACCAGCCGCGCTCCTGCGGCTGAACCAAATGCTGTCCTGAATTCAGCCCTGAGCTGGTCGCGCCAGGCTGATGCTGTTTTTTCCTTCTCAATTCCCTTCATAATTTTCTCAACTCTTCCGCTTTTTCTTCTGCAAGCGTATCGTTTATGAACGAGCCGGCGCCGGATTCACAGCCGGCCAGGTATTTCAGTTTCTCGGCTGTCCTGTACGGCGGATAAAACTCAATGTGCCAGTGGCATCCGGGATATTTCCTGCCGTCCGTAGGAGACTGGTGCATCACCATCATATAGGGCAGCGAAAAACCGAATAATTTGTCGTATTTAACCAGCACTGTTTTCAGAATTTCAGCCATCTGCCAGATATCTTCTCTGCTGAACTGATCCAGAGATTCCAGATGCTTTCTTGAAAAAATATGCACCTCATACGGATACCTGGCAAAAAAAGGAATAAAAGCCGCGAACCTGCTGTTTTGCGCAACCAGACGTTTTCTTTCCGATATCTCCTTCCTGAGTATATCGCAGAAAAGACAGCGCCTGTTCTTTTTCCAGTAACGGCCGGTGCTTTCAAGCTCTCTCTGGATAACCGGCGGAACATAGGAAAAAGCGTATATCTGGCCGTGAGGATGGTGCAGAGTCACGCCGATAACTTCTCCCTTGTTCTCAAAAATAAAAACGTACTTTATATAGTCCCGATCTCCGAGTTCCCTGAATCTGTCCTGCCACACGCAGCCTAACTGGAAAATCTTTTCAACCGGCTGCTCTGCCAGGGTTGTGGAATGCGAAGGCGTGTAAACAACCACCTCGCAGATTCCGGCTGCCTTTTTCACCCTGTAAAATGAATTCCCTGGAACTGCCGGGTCAGGCGCACATCTCTGAAGAGAAGGAAACATGTTTTCAAAAACAGCGATTTCAAAATCCTGTGCAGGGATTTCCGTTTCCACCTTGCCTGGCTTTGTGGGACACAAAGGACAGAAGTCCTTTGGCGGCTTGTAAGTACGGTCCTGCCTGTGAGTGGCGGTAATAACCCACTGCTCCAGGACCGGATTCCACCTTAATTCTGACATTGTCCGGTTTTCCCCTTGTGCCGGCACTTTGTTTTCCAGGAATAGTAAATCAGGTATCTGCCGTCCGGCTTCACGGTTTTCTGCTTATCCATTATTTTTTCCTGCTTTTTCTTTTGCATTTTCTCATCCTGACGAAAAAAAAGAGTGGCCTGGCCACTCTTATAATAATCCACCTTTATTTTCGCCTGTCTATATTATATCATTTGTATATTATCTATGCAATAAAAAAGGTGTCACAATACTTAATTCTAGACGAAAAGCAGGTACAGGCATCTCCTTTTAAGGGGACACAATACTTAATTCCCAGATAAAATATTATGATAATAATTTCGAATTAAGTTTTGTGTCCCCTTGTGCCTGTCCCTGTTTTTCAGTGTGTGACCTCTATCCCGGGGGCCAGGAAAACTTCCTTCCTCCCAGCAGATGAAAATGCAGGTGAAATACCGACTGTCCTGCATCCGGTCCGGAATTCGCTACAATCCTGTACCCGTTTTCAATTTTATTCTGCTTTGCCAGGTCTCTGCATACCAGGTGAATTTTTCCCACGATTTCCTTATCGGCTTCTGTTAAATCAGCCGTGGCTTTAATATGTTTTTTGGGTATAACAAGAATATGAACAGGCGCCTGCGGATTTATGTCCTTGAAAGCAAAAACGTCCTGGTCTTCATAGACAACTGCGGACTTGATTTCTTTGCAGATAATTCTGCAGAAAAGACAGTCGTTATCGCTCATTTGAACCTTTTTTCCTTCCCGGTTCTGGCAGACCAGTAAATAGCATCTATGATTTCCATAACCCGCAAACCCTGTTTACCGTTTGAAACCGGCTCTTTTCTCTTTTTGATGCACTCAAGGAAATGTTTCAATTCAGCAGCAAACACTGATGTCTGCGGTACCGGGAAGAGCTTGTCGACAGGTCGTCCTTCTCTACTTGTGAATATTTTCAAAGGATTCGAGATTTCGGCTCCTGCCTTTGTGCCAAGCAGTTTCACGGTCAGGGTTTCGCAGGCAACATTCGCAGCTTCTGAAATTGTGAGTGCTATGACAGCACCGTTTTTGAATCTTATGTGCGCCGACGCCAAATCCTCCACGTCGACTCCAGGGCTTAACTTTGTGAATGCTGCACCGGTTACAGCGGCTGGTTCAGGAAAATCCATCATGTAAAGTATCTGGTCGAGAACATGCACTCCCAGGTCTATCATCGGGCCTCCTCCGGACATCTTTTTCTTTGAAAACCATCTGTCCGGCCCGATTCCGCGTATTCTCCGCATCCACTCGCCCCTTGCATAATAAATTTCTCCGAGTTCACCGCTGTCAATCATTTTCTTGAGCAACATTGATTCCTCGCTGTATCTCCTGCAGAAGGCAAACATAAGAATTTTCCCTGATTTCTTTGCTGCGGAAATCATTTGTCTGACTTCTACGGCATTCATTGCAGGAGGCTTTTCGCACAGGACATGTTTCCCTGCCCTCAAGGCATCAATTGCAACGAGAGCGTGAAGAAAATTAGGCAATCCGATGTAGACCGCTTCAATATCTGCTTTTTTTAACATCTGCCGGTAATCAGTATAATATTCGGGAATCCTGAATTCTTCAGCAGTTGCCCTGACGCTCTGCTCGTTGACATCTGCTATGGCATTGAATTTCGCTTCCGGAACGCCCTTTGCCTGCGCAAGCATATGCCTTCCTATACCGCCGCTACCTATTATTCCGATCTTAATCTTTCCCATTTTTTTCCTCTCAATTTTCAACTGTCACTTAAGTAAATACCTGTTTTCCCACAGATATATTCCTGCGGAAATCACCGATGCTACAACCGCGATAAGCATCAGATAATGCGGCAGAATTTCCATCCACCCCGGAGAATTCTCATCCCGGATGCACAGAATCACCAGTATGGCTATGATTGCAACCATCTGCCAGGCTGTCTTATGCTTGCCCCAGCGTCCTGCAGGAATCATTATGCCTTTTGACAGCCCGACAAATCTCAAGCCGGTAATCAGGAACTCCCGTCCTATAATCACAATTGCCATCCATGCAGATATTATTTCCATCTGGACAAATACCAGAAGCGCAGATATGACCAGCAGTTTATCAGCGATCGGATCCAGTAATTTTCCCAGGTCCGTCACTTCATTCCTTTTCCTCGCATCCCAGCCGTCGAAGAGGTCTGTCACCGCGGCAACCAGAAAAGTTATCAGCGCAAGATATTTCATCGTTGTCCCCTCTCCAAGGATAAAAACAAGGAAAAAGGGTATCAGAAGAATCCGCGAAAATGAAAGGAAATTTGCTCTTGTAAAATTTTTCATCTGTAATTCGTGAACTGTAAGGGTCTGCCGAAATCCCTGGCTTTGAGGAGCTGAATTGCCGACTGCAGATCGTCTTTTTTCCTTCCGAAGACCCTGATCTGCTCATTCTGGATCTGGGCTCTTAATTTCATGCCGGAATCCCGTATGATCCTGCTGATTTCCTTTGCAGGCTCCTGCGGAATTCCCTGCTGTATCTCGGCTGTTTTTCTTACCGTTCCCCCGAGTGCCTGCTCGAGAGGACCGTATTTAAGGGCATTGACCGCTATTCCGCGTTTCACGAGTTTCGACTCGAAAATATCAATCAGACTTTTCATCCGGTATTCATCGTCGGAAACAAGCGTGATTTTGTTTGCGGTTTTATCAAGGACAATCTGGCTTTTGCTGCCCCTGAAATCGTATCTTTGCAGTACTTCCTTGGTGGCCTGATTGACAGCATTGTCTGCTTCCTGCAGATTCACTTCTGAAACCACATCAAAAGAAAATTCATCCGCCATAAATTCCTCCCCGGATATCTAGAAAATATTCTCCGCCTATAGATTGTATGCGACCTGCATAAAAGCGTAATGATTGACACCCGTAAGATTTCCGCTGGAATATGTGGTTTCCAGGATATACCTGGGCATTACTGCAAGGGCCGGCGTCAGATAAAAGGTAAATCCTGCATACATTCTGTTCTGGTAGATGCCGGTCGGCAGGAAACCTTTGGTGTTGGCGGTGGTATCAGGGTCTTTAATTGCGCCTATGAAAATCTCGTCTGCCAGCGATGCCGACAAATCCTTAATAAGCAGATATTCGGCGGTCAGCATCTCGCGGACAGCCATGGAATAACCTTTGCGCTGTGAATCTGCTGCGTAATAACTGGAATAAAACCTGTTGTTGAATCTGAGCCGGTCGCTGAAAGTCCAGTCGCCTGTCTTGTATTCCACGGTGGGCATGAATTCTATGTTGTGTGCCAGGTAATACGTCTTACCTCTCACAGGATATCCGTTATAGTAATACTCAAGCGGCAGCTTGATCTTGAAGTCGCTTATCTTAAATGTATAAATGGGCCCTGCATACAGTTCCCAGAAAACGGTTTCCTGAATATTTCCGTTGCTGCGGCTGAATTCATATATATGGCCTGGCTGGACTGTGAACGACCACTCCGGGGAAAGCTTGACCGATAAACTCACGCATTCCCAGGTGCGTCCTGTGTCTGGAGTTTCCGCACAGATCAGCGCAGGAACGGCAAAAATGAACAACAATATTACATAACAGCATCTTTTAACCATTTTCATTCCCCTTTCTCTTTTATCTTTTATAGTATAGAAAGTATATCAGTTTTAAAGCAGGATGTATAGGGCTAATGCATGCAGGATTCGGGTATCCATACTCTCATTTTGCCTTTCTTCCGGTTTGCCCATGAGAAATACGGAATAGCCGTAAAAGAAATCTTTTTCAAATATTTTTCCTTCCCGGTTGAATAAAGT
>Ga0172363_10000366_pt1 | contig 33227 bp, 49 predicted proteins | sample LakKivs2_kivu2a2_FD_114541 | JGI IMG/M metagenome (GOLD analysis project Ga0172363, IMG submission 114541) | Sediment microbial communities from Lake Kivu, Rwanda - Sediment s2_kivu2a2 | ecosystem: Environmental > Aquatic > Freshwater > Lake > Sediment | place: Rwanda: Western Province, Lake... | reverse complement strand
GGTATGCTATCCAAAATGGATCCCACCTTCATTGCTACAGTTTTCACCGCTTCTGCTGCTACCTTTGGCATTAATACGATGAAGAAAGGTAGTGATGAAGATGAGAAGAAAGAAGAAGCACCCAGAGAAGAGTTTGTAGTCGCACCTCCAGAACCACCTGTTTCACTAGAACAACCTATTTCAACAAATGTTGAAACTACCTCATCTCTTGAAGAAAGAGTTGAAGCACTCGAAGGCACCGTAACCCCCCGCACCTAGTATAATGTCCAAGTCACAAAACAAAGGTAGCAACAAGGCAGCCAAAAAACCCAAACAGAATCAAGGTAACGCAATTGCCAAGAAAGCAAAGAATGGTGGGAAGAAGAAATGATTCCACTTGCCGAATATGCAATATCATTTTCACTGTGAAATATTGTTGGATTTGTTGAGATTTCTCCAGGTAAGTGTCAACTTGATTATCTTAAAAATAATCATATATATTCATTAATAATACCGTGCCAAGAGAATGGAACACCCCTTATAGGGAAAGATGGACTGCTCCCATCCACCAAATACTTAAAGCAATAGATAATCACACCCGTCTTTACATTGAGACGGGTGATGTCTGGCACGAATATCAAGCACAAATACTTAGAACATATATCAAAGATTTAAAAGTTTGGATACATAAAGAAGAGAATTGGGAATTATGACTGACCCAGTGTGGAGTGTAATTTTACTTATTGTAATTGGATTGTTATTCGCAGCATATATCATTTACTATATACTACGGGAAGCCTATCTAGAGGTTCAGAATGGAAACAAAACTACCGAAGGAAGTTGTTCTGAAAGCAGTCAAGAACTGCGTTGATGTATACGCACACGAAAACGATTTTACTGTTGATAAAAGTATTCCAGGATACTGTATTCTGACGGTCGAAGGAACATCTTCAATGGATGATTGGGTAACTAATCTAAAGTTTCTTGTTAGAAAGGATGATACCCACAGAGGTTTCAAATCTAACGCAATGAGTACCCTTGCTAAGATGGTTGTCAACTATGAATCACTCGAACAAGATAGAGTGCTTGTAGTTGCTGGTCATTCATTAGGAGGAGCAACAGCAACCGTGTTAGCAGACCTGCTACTTAAGACTGCTCCAAACTTACACATCATCACTATTGGATCACCTCGCCCAGGTGGCAGAGGTCTTCGTAAGAGACTGAAAGATGTTGACCATCTTCGTTTCGTTCACGGAGACGATATTGTACCCAAGTCACCTCCCTTCCTTACTGGATATGTTCATACTCATCCAATGATACATCTGGAGGATGTTAATCCTACCAGATTTGATATAGTAGCAGACCACAATGCCGCAGATTATTACACCGCCGTAGAGAAATTACTGAATGAATAAAAAAGAACAACTGGTTTACGAAGGGAACTTAGATTCCCTTCGTCGTGGTGATAAAGATGTTAAAGAAGTAACCACGGGATTTGAATGTGGTATTCAATGTAATGGGTTTTCCCACTGGAAAGTTGGAGACAGAATTGAAATATATAAGACAGTCACAAAAAAAAGGAGTCTAAAAAAATGAAACACCTCTCAACAATTCTAGCCTCAGTCAGTTTAGCTCTTAATGCCGCATTCGGCGTAGGAGCATATGTCGTATACGAAAAAGCAAAAGCAGTCTTAGAAGATCCAAAAGGTTTCGTAACAGAAGTTGTTAAGGATCAAATCAAAGCAAAAGCAGAAGCAAAAGTTCAAGCAACGATTGATGAAAAGAAATCAGAAGCAAAAGAAGCACTCAAATCAAAACTACCCATTAAATTATTCTGATGTCTGAAACTAAAGACCCTTATATTTACCGTATTAAATCTGTTACCAAGGTTGTAGATGGCGATACTATTGATGCTGATATTGACCTTGGTTTTGATATCTCCCTTACTAAGCGAATTCGTTTTGCTGGTATCGATACCCCAGAGAGCAGAACAACTAATGTCAAAGAGAAAGCAATGGGTCTTGAGTCTAAAGAATGGCTTAAGAAAGCTCTTGAGGGCGCTAAAGATATTATAATTAAAACTGAAAAACCAGATAGCACAGAGAAGTATGGTCGTATCATCGGTCATCTGTTTATCAACGGTCAAGAGACCTCATTGAATAATCAGATGATTGATGAGGGATATGCTCTTGCTTATGATGGTGGCACAAAGGGTATGGATTTAGAATTACTCTTATCTAGAAGGAAGAAGTGAGATTCATTTGTTGAAATGAACACTTGACAAAAGTATCATAATGATACTAAACTAAATATCAAATACTATCCCTCATTTAAATATGGATGTAAAAATTTGCTCTAAATGTGGTGCCACCTGGTTAGAGGGACAGCACTATTGGTCGGGCACAGGCAACAAAGGCAATGAATTGGATCTTGCTGGATTGGTTTGTAATAATTTAGAAGACACGACAGAATGTATAAACCCCCTCAGAGGTGAACATGGGGGAGACACCTGGGCAAAGCGAGTAGAAAAATTAAAAGATTTTGAAGAAGAACTTGCAAGACAGAACAACTTATAATTTCATGGAATTTGAACAATAGGCATAAATATTTGTTGCGTAATTGTTAGAATATCAACACATACTGCATAGATAATATGTATCATATTGAGAGGTATTATGCATAACTTACTTTCTTCCAATCAATTGTTTGGATGGAATCTATCAGAGAAGGTAGAGAATAAGACACAAAGCGATCTAGTTAATGACTATTTTCAGTGTATTGTAGAGTGTGATGATACAGAACAAACATGTAAACGAGTTTGTAAAGAGTTACTGAGTTAATCTTTATTATAAAACTTTTTATACTGTCTGAGTTTTTCTGATTTCTTTTCTTTTGCTAATAGTTTAGTAACCTTCTTAAGATTATCTTCTTTCTGGAAGGCAAAGAATATCTGTAATTCATATGGGGTAAGGTCTCTGTTCAAGAGTTTCTTGCCCCTTACAAATATCTGTTGAACGATAGGTTTCATTTTACCTACCATCCATTCCACCAGAGATTTTCCAACAAGAGCCGCAGCAACAGAAGCAGTAGCAGTGGTGCCAGCAAGAATAACCTGCTCTTTGGGGGGAACTGGAACTGGCCCGAGAAGGGGAACTTCGATGATTGGGATACCTGTGTCTGGTTTGGTGAATTCAACTGGGGGGGTTTCAACATTCTTCACTTCATCAGTAGGGGGGGTAGGAATCACAACACGCGGTATGAAGGGCGCAGGGGTATCTGGAAGTCCTCTGGTTTTTTCCTCTTTTTCTTCCTCTTGTGCCTTCTTCTCTGCCCTTACTGCCTCATCAAACTCCTCCTGAGTGGGCACTCGTAGTGTAGGATACTTTATTGATGTATCAGTATAACGAACTATCGGCACCTCTAAACTACGAATGAGTGCCTGAGGTGCCTGTTGAACGACTGGTGGATTTATCGTAGGAATAATACTGGGTCCACCAAGATTGTTAATATTTGGAATTGTATTTGCACCAATGTTGGGAATCTCACTCATCGTGCTGCTGCTTCTTTTACAGATGGATACCTGACAACTACATCCGCACAGATTTTATGGTAAGGACTATCGGGATGGAAAGTAATTCCATTCTTAATTGCTTCACCACACTTTAATAATCTCACTAACTCAAAATCTAAACGAGCCTTATCTGCTTCTGCTTGTTGTCTTGTGATTTCAACTCTTGCTCTTGCTTTACATATTTCTTGTAGAGATCCATCAAGAGGAAAGTTGAAACCTAAACTCAGACCAGCATTACCACCAAAAGATTGAAATGTCTCTGGGTCTAAACTTTTATTTGTATTACCAAAAGCAAATGGAGCAATACTCATAGTAGGTCCTTGACAACTCACACCACCACCATAAGTATTCATAGCATAAGGTCCTTGTAAAACCTGAACTGCCTGATTTGTTACATTACCAGTAGCACTTGCACTTGGTCCAGCAATGTTAGTATTAGATGGTGCTTGTTGTGCTAATGCCGACCCTGTTGAAATTATACTAATTAGAAGTCCAACCTTTGTGATGATTTCTTTTACCATTTGAGACATCTCTCATTTTTGATGGGTGCAATTTGTATTCCTTACAAAATCTACTTAAATTTACAACATCAATAATTTCTCCTTCTGGAGAAATAAATGTTTTTTTCACTGATAATTTTTTTGATAATGATTCTGATATTTTTTGCTTTGTTGCTTCAGTAAGTTTTTTTCCTTTTGTAGAATTGCTTATTTTTTTCTTAGTATCTTCAGTATGTACAATTTCCTTTCTAAAAGAATTTCCTTTTAATGAATTACTAATATTTTTTTTGTGTGATTCTGATAAACATTTTCCTTTATGAGAATTACTCATTTTCAATTTAGATTTTTCACTAAGAATCCTTCCAGAACTTCCTTCTCCTCCCATAGTGGAATTGTATCCACATTTATAGGTGTTATAATAATCAATCCAATAGCACTCTCTTCCTGATAATAAATTTTCTTCACATTCTTCAATAATACCTATCACCCAGTCATTTCTCTCATATTTTTTTAGTGCTTTACTAAATTTAAAATTTTTATTAATTGTTTCAGTTAAATGTCTTTTTGTTCTTTTTTCCAGTCCTTCAATTGTTTTTCCAATATATTTTTTATTTGTTTTAATATTGGACCAGCAGTATATAATTCCCATAAGAACACTAACTATTATTATTATTATTTATACTGAAACTAACTTTGGACCTTTATTGTGTAAAGACGGAGATGGATGTAGTGGTTGATTTTTGTTCCGTGGTTCTGTCTACCCATGTCTCTTTTGCCACTCCACTTCCCAAATATGTCTCACTGAACTGAAACGGAGCACCAGGAGTAGTCAGAGTATAAGAATTTCCAGGAGCAGGTGTTCCTGTAAATGTAATGTTCGTTCCAGTTACAGTGTATGATGTGCCAGTTGTATAATCAACTTGGCGAATTACTTCTACGATTTTTGTTGTTGTCTCAGTTGTTGCGTTGATAGTGCCTCTCGTAAAATTAGGCACAACGGTATTTGCTAGGGCAGGACAAGAAAACCCTAGCAGGAATATACCTACTAGGATATGTCTCATTTGAATACACTCAATTCAATTGTTCTTTGACCAGTAGCAGTAGTTCCAGGACCACCAGCAGTGACGGTAGGAACACCAGTAGGAGATAGAGCACCAGCAAGAGTTCCCTTATCACCACCTAACTGAGTAGTAGAGTTGCTATAAAGATTGGGAGAAGCAATAGTTCCAGAAGCTGCCGCCTGAGTGGTGACAATTGTATCAGCAGCAGTATAACTTTCTGAGAAACTAAATGCCTGACCTGCTGTATTGATATTATATGTTCCAGCACCAGCAGTGCCACCAAAAGCACTTGATGAGATATTTGATCCAGATACAGCATATACTGCCCCCATTCTTTCGGACTGTACCGCAGCACCTTGAACTGATAATTGAACGGAATCGGTAATTTTAGATGTGATCTCAGCAGCACTTACAGGAATAGCGAAGAATAACGAAAAGGATAATAGAAGTCTTTTCATTTTCTCGTATGAATAACTACAGATATTTATGAAAACCTATTTATCATAAACAAAAATGATCTATATTTATACTGAGACGTATGAGTAATTGTACTCATTGACAGCATTTCCTAACAATGATATTATATATACATACGAGAGTTGAGAAAACTTAACAATTCGAGCCTTCTGCAACCGAGATCATCAGAAGTAAAGCATCTCTCATATCCACGATGGAGGGTGTCGTGGAACATAATGTAACTAGTTCGTTCCCCCGAACTCTTATTTACCCTTTTAATTAAATGACTGCTACAATTGCTACAAGACAACAAACAAACCCCTGGCAGGAATTCTGCGAGTGGGTTACTTCAACAGAGAACCGCATTTATGTCGGTTGGTTCGGAACACTTATGATCCCTACCCTTCTCGCCGCTACAATTTGCTTCATAGTCGCCTTTATCGCTGCCCCACCAGTTGACATCGATGGAATTAGAGAACCAGTCGCAGGATCCCTGCTCTACGGAAACAACATCATCTCAGGAGCTGTCGTCCCCAGCAGTAACGCCATCGGACTACACTTCTATCCAATTTGGGAAGCTGCTTCACTTGATGAATGGCTCTACAATGGTGGTCCGTTCCAACTCGTCGTCTTCCACTTCCTCATTGGCATCTATGCTTACATGGGACGAGAATGGGAACTTAGTTATCGACTAGGTATGCGTCCTTGGATTTGCGTTGCTTACTCAGCACCTGTTGCTGCTGCGAGTGCCGTGTTCTTGGTCTATCCTTTCGGTCAAGGTTCTTTCTCTGACGCCATGCCACTTGGTATCTCTGGAACTTTTAACTATATGCTTGTATTCCAGGCAGAACATAACATCCTGATGCATCCATTCCACATGCTTGGAGTTGCTGGTGTCTTCGGTGGTTCACTGTTCTCTGCGATGCACGGTTCTTTGGTTACATCTTCACTGGTTCGTGAAACCACTGAGAATGAGTCACAGAACTATGGTTATAAGTTCGGACAAGAAGAAGAGACTTATAACATTGTTGCTGCACACGGTTATTTTGGACGCCTTATTTTCCAATATGCTTCGTTCAATAACTCACGTTCACTGCACTTCTTCCTGGCTGCTTGGCCTGTAGTTGGCATCTGGTTCACAGCTCTTGGTGTTAGCACCATGGCATTCAACCTCAACGGTTTCAACTTCAACCAGTCCATCATTGACTCACAAGGTCGTGTGATTAACACCTGGGCTGACATTCTGAACCGTGCTGGTCTCGGAATGGAAGTGATGCATGAACGTAATGCCCACAACTTCCCACTCGACCTTGCTGCTGCTGCTGAGGCAACACCTGTTGCTCTCACTGCGCCTGCAATCGGTTGATAACTGATTCAATCAGTGTTATAATAAGGGGGTCTTCGGACCCCCATTTTTTTCCTTTCTAATGTAAAGTTTTATTATGGATCACACAATCGTTGAAATTCTTGTCGGTTATGTTTTTGCAGGAGCACTGATTCTCGGAGCACCAGCGATCTTCTTTTTGATTGTATTCATGCCGTCTCTAATGAACACCAAAGGCGCTGTCGTCGGATACAAACTTCACCGTGACTATGGTGACACCTCAATCTATGCAAAGGTAAAGTAATGTTCGCTCACACTTGACTAAATATTATACAAGGTCTATAATGACCTTACGTTCATCTGGGAAACTAGACGGAAGTAAGCCGACTCGGAACGGATCGTTCATCTATGGAAATCATTCTCTGGTCGTGTGTAGAAGCTCAGAAACTTATTAATAATGTTCGCATTTCAAAAGTGCCGAACAATGTAAAGGAAGAGCTCGTTCAAATTTATATAGAACACTCACCAAAGACATGTACGTTTATGAAGTCGTACATGTATGACTTTACCATAGACGCAAAAGCCGACTGAAGGAACGCTCTTTAACCTAAACAACTAAGGAGAAAACCTAATGTCACCTAAAGCAACCTACCGTGGTGTCGCATATGACACCAATAACAAAGGACAAACTCAAATTCATCACTCAGGTAATCAAGTTTATCGTGGTGTAGAAGTTAATTACAGTGTTTATCAACAACAGCAACAACAATCCGAACAGCAACCTTACATCTATCGTGGTGTTGAGTATGTTAAGGAATGAGATACCTAATACCTTTACTGGTAATCTTTCGTGTTTTGACTAATGATGGTATGTTCTCTACGCAGAGAAAAATGCCAGCAAAAAGAATGCCCCCCGAAATTCGGGTGGTTCAGAGACGAAGAGGTAAGAGACAATTTAATTTCAACGGGGGATAACACCCCCTTTTTATTTACTACTACTCAATGATATCCTCCACAACTCCAGACAAACTTGCAGAGATCATCAGAGACACCTGGCCTGGTCTTTACAGAATCCCACAAGTGTCCTATAATAAACAAAACACTAAACCAAATGAACAAGTACAACAGTGAAGAATATTTTTCAGTTCTTGATAAAAAGACTGGAAGAAAACTATTAGATTGTGGTGATGAACTTGATGCTCTGGCGATGGTTGCTATGGATCCACAGAACCGCACATATACTCGCAATCAGTTTCTGATGGGTCAGGTGGTGGATGTTCAGATGCCTAAGGCACTACCAACCAGTGAGATTGTCGTGAATATGGACGGTGGTGTTGGTGGTTCCTGGGAAGTTCGTGAACCAGAACCACTTCCTCAAATCAAACTTCCAGAAAGTCAACTTGAGATATTTAACCCATAAATAAAATTTCAGTTTTGGTAATACATGCATTGGAAAAATTAGGAAATCATTATATATTAGAACTTTGCAATGCAAATGAAAGTTACCTAAATTGTAAACAACATATTATGACTTCTTTAAGAGAAGCAATTGTAATATCTGGGGCAACTTTATTGGAGGAAATTTCAATGGAGTTTACCCCACAAGGAATCACCGCAGTTTGTCTACTCTCAGAATCACATTTAAGTATACATACTTGGCCTGAAAAAAACTATGCTGCTGTAGATGTATTTACTTGTGGGTCACATACAAATCCAAAACTTGCTTGTGAATTTTTAATAAATGCATTTCAATCCAAACAATATCGAATGAGAATTATAGAGAGAGGTATTTAATGAAAAACTTTGTAGTGTATTCTAAGGATGGGTGTCCTTATTGTGATAAGGTACAACAAGTTCTAGAACTGACTCATCAAATCTTTGTCACCTATAAATTGGGGGTTGACTTTGAGAAGGAAGAGTTCTATAATGAGTTCGGTCAAGGTTCGACTTTCCCTCGGGTAATTTGTAATGATGAAATTTTAGGCGGATGCAACGAAACAATTCAGTGGTTACGAGAACAAAAAGTAATTCAGTGACAACTTCTACAGAAATCTGTTATCTTCTCAATGATGTAATGGATGATGTAATTCTTCGTAAAAACTTTAACTTTAATTTTTATCGATATTTAGAAACTGAAAATATTTCAAGAAATGAAATTGAAGTATTTAACCACAGTAAATTTATTAATGTCATTGAATTTCAAATAGAAGAATTTGAAGATTTTTTGAAGGGGGGTAATTCTTTTTTACGAGAAGCATATCCAAACTTTAATAAACCTGATGTGCGAAAGATGAAAGATTATTTGGAAGAACTTATTGAGTCGGCAAGAAAGTATGAGCAATTCAAACGAAAACGAAAACCCTATAAGAAAAGAAAAACTTCGAATAAATAGAGGTGTAGAACTCATACTTAGTAAGAGAAGTATTCAAAAACCAAAACCAAATATCATAATCTTTCAATTTGAAAAACTAATTTCTTTTTTTAAAAGAGAAATCAATGTCTACTTTGAATTTTCTTTGAATATAAACAAATTACAACCAGAGGAATAACATATGGAACTCATAGCTATTACACTCACGTTTTCTGTTTTATTTTCACTTTTGTTTTTTGTTGTAGGCGCATTGGTGGTATGGGTTGCTAGAGATTACATCAAGAAAAGAATTGATGCAACTCTTTCTATGCACCCAGAGATGTATGATGAGGATGGTAACTTACTCACTGATGGGTTAATCTCTTTTCATTATGATGGATTCGAGGATTTTAGTCCAGAACCAGAACTTGAAGAACCTTAATTTTTTTTAACTGATATGATTAGACTTTTAATTTCTGAAATTTTACAAAAGGCTCACAACGCAAAAACAAAACAAGAGAAGATAAAAATTCTTCGGGATAATGAAACTGCTGCTCTTAAAAAACTTTTGATTTGGAACTTTGATCCAAATGTTAAGAGTTGCATTCCAGAGGGAGAAGTTCCATATACAAAAAATGATGCTCCCATGGGCACCGAACATACACGATTAGAACAACAGGAGCGTTTGTTTCATAATTTTGTAGAGGGAGGAAATAACGATATCTCAAATACAAAAAAGGAACTTATGTTTATTCAAATTCTTGAAGGTGTTCATGAGTCCGAAGCAGAAGTACTATGTTTAGTAAAGGATAAAGAACTTGGAAAAAAATACAGAATCACGCAAAACGTTGTTGCAGAAGCCTTCCCGACCATCGTCTGGGGAGTCAACCGATCAACCAATTGAAACTATGATTTGGTCTGATTCGGATAAAGAAACGAACAAAAAAAATGGTGTCACCATTCTGATAGAAAATTGTGATTGTACTGCAGGTAAAGATAAATCTTTGCCCTCAAATTCTTATATTGTTAAGTACACATTCAATGACTCTCTGAGATATGATATAGTTCAGTCTCATTCAAAAGTAAAAATCTTTGACGCTTATTATGACAAACTTGGAAACGCAATTAACTCCATTGACTGGACTGACGGAAGATCCAATCCCTCAACCTATGGATATGAACCAACAAAATCCGAAAACAAAAGACGAAGGTGAACTTAAGGTTGAGTTAAATACAGATCATATTGCGGTTATCAAAAAGCAATATAAAAAAGTTAAAAAGTATATGAGATCCCCCATCTATCAAATTCGTGTTATGGATGGGACAGAGAAAGTTGTAAATGAACTCCTTGATAAATATTATAAAGAAGAAACGTAGTTGTTGGAATGAAAACGTTTAAAGAATTTATTTCCGAAGAGAACGCAAATAAAATTGTACAGTTTAAAAGAAAACTTGCTGGGGCAACTGACCCTGCTGAAATAAAAAGATTGAGACAAGCAATTGCTGATGCTCAAAAAATTTATGACGCAAAAAACAATCCACTTTCAGGTCAACAATACAAAGCACCAGAGGTTCCAAAAAAAGCAGGACCAGGAACTCGCGCTGGTGGTTCTAACCAAGTAATTCCTGGTCAACCAAACGCATCTAGAATCTCCAAACCGACTTTAGGACAAGTTGGGGCAGGTGCTATGGGTGCTCTTTCTGTTGCAGGTGTAGGATATGATATTTACGACAAAACAAAACAACGCCAGGCACAGGGTGAAAGATTGAGAACTGCTGTTCCAAAAGCAGCATTAGAGGCAGGGGGTGGAGTTGCAGGGGCTCAGGCAGCAGCAACACTTGCAGCAAGAGTTCTTCCAAAAAATCCATATATTGCTATTCCAGGTAGTATAGCAGCAGGCATCGTCGGTTACTACGGAGGAGTGAAGGGTGCTGAAGGTATCGTTAAAAAAATAGAATCTCCTTTTGGTGGTGATAAAGAATTAGAAAAAGCAAATCAGAAACGTGGTGTACAACAATCAAGATCAGGTATGAGAACAGCAAATGTTTATGGTGCCACAAAAGGTTCTGCATTAACTGGACTTGGTGGACCTGTAAAAGTTGATACTAAAGCAGGAACTTTGACTACTAAAGGTAAAACTGTTAAACTTCCATCAACTCAACTAGTTCGTGATCCTAAAACTGGGCAACAACGTGTAGGAGATCTTGCATATAAAGGTGGTAAGGCAACTTATATCGCTAGAGCATCTACTGCATCTAGAGATTCTTATGCTTCTCCCGCTGGTGCTTGGAGAAATCTTCAGAGAGGTTTAAATATTGGTGGTCAAAGAGAAAGAGATCAAGCAGCAGCACAAACTGAATATAGAACAGCATTGAAAAACACTCAAGCATATACGAAAGATTTAGGCATTTCAACTAAATCTGCAACTGCTCAAAAACTTCCTGGATATGGTACTGCTCCTGCAGCAAAACCAAAACCAGCAGTAAAACCAGCAGTTGCTGGTGGCGGAATGGGTGGAAGGAGAGGAGGTGGATCTAGTCCAGGATCCATAAAAAAATAAATAAATAATAACAATAAACAAAAAATAAAATGAGTAATCCTTGGACACAACCATATAAAGATCTTAGAGAAATGGATGCTTTTGCAGCAGGTGGCGGCGCTGCAAAAATTGCAAAGACTGGTATGACTCGTGATCAAGTAATTGCACTTGGTAATAAAAATCTTAAAGCAAAACCAGCAGCACCAGTGCTGCCACCATCAACAACATCACAACCTACCACCACTAGCACTCCAACACTAAAACCAAAACCAGAAAGACCACCAGCAGTCGGTACATTAGGTAAAACTTCTTTTGAGAGAAGACTTCCAACCTCTGCTGAACTAAGAGCAGCACAAGCAGAACGAGCAAGGCAAAAAGCAGCAGGAGAAGACACTAGTACTGTAGCAAATGCAGAGAAGGCACTTCAAGCAGCACAAAAAACTAATCTGCCAACGACTGGACCAACTCCTGCAATTCCTGATCTAAAGAGGGTAAATACGGATCTTAAAAAAGCAAATACTCCAGAAGCATTGAACAAACCAGCACCAGCAGGGTCTGCCCTTGCTGCTGAGCAAGAAAAAAGAAAAAAGGAAATGGCAGCAAAAGGCAATCCATCATTACTAAGTCAAACAACAAAAGAAGAAACTGTAATCAAAAAATATTTGGTTCGTGAAGGTTACATATCAGAGAAGAAGGATCTTCCTGGCAATCAAGAAAAAATTGATGCCAACAAAAATGGCAAAATTGATGCCAATGATTTTGCACTTCTCCGTGCTGGCAAAAAAGTAGCAAAAACTGCCGGGAAAATACTGAAAGGTACTCTGAGCAGTGAACCTGGAAACGAAGGAAAGATGACAAAAGTCTGATAGAATAATACTCAGAGATGATTGACAAATCGTAATCCCTGGTCTATAATAAGACCAGGGATTTTGTTTTACCCAAAATTACTAAGTATGAATACAAAAGTTAAACTCATTTCGGTTACACCTGATGCAGAAAAGACAATGGCATATGTTGCTAGAGTGTCTAACCCTGCAAATCAAAATTCAGAAAAGTATTCCAAGTTACTTGCTTATTGTATTAAGCATAATCATTGGTCTGTTTTTGAGCAGGCACATATGACTCTTGAGATTAATACAACCCGTGGTCTGGCAGCTCAAATTCTGCGGCACAGATCTTTCACGTATCAAGAATTCTCACAGCGTTATGCTGATGTTGGTTGGTTGGAAGAAGAGATTCCTATTCCAGAATTGCGTCGTCAAGATACAAAGAATCGTCAGAATTCTACAGATGACCTTGAAGAAGAAAAAGTATTTGTGATGAATAAAATGATTCAAGATTTGTTTCGTGATGCTCAAGACACCTATAATTTTCTTCTGGATCAAGGTGTTGCTAAAGAGTGTGCTCGTTTTGTGCTGCCCCTAGCGACCCCTACACGCCTCTACATGACGGGTTCAGTGCGTTCTTGGATACATTATATCAACTTGCGTAGTGAAAATGGAACTCAGAAAGAACACATGGATATTGCAGAAGCAGTTCGCTGTATTTTTATCTGCCAGTTTCCTGTTGTATCTGAGGCACTAGGATGGGTGGCGAGTGATGAGTGTCCAGAATGTTCTGATGCACCATCGATTATTATTCCATAAATATCTTATAGAAAAGGAGATTAACATTGCCCATATATCCTGTTATTAATAAAGAAACTGGTGAAGTAAAAGAACTTGATATGTCCATATCAAAATATGAAGAATGGAGAAAAGAAAATCCTACCTGGGATAAAGATTGGAGTCGAGGTTGTGCTGGTGTTGGAGAAGTCGGAGACTGGCAAAACAAATTGAAGAAGTCACATCCTGGATGGAATGATGTTCTACATCGTGCCAAAAAAATGCCAGGTTCAACCATCAAAACTTTATAAATTTTTATGACAACAAGAAGAAGGAAGGATTCAGGACCAGTTGGAATTGGTATGAGTGCTAAGCAAATGAGAAGAAAGAAGCCGATTAATTCGGATTTTCTTATTGATGTTAAACCTTTAACTGAAAATCAAAAAGTATTATTTGATGCATACGATGATGGCAAAATGCTTTTTGCCTACGGTGCAGCAGGAACAGGTAAAACTTTCATCACTCTTTATAATGCACTACGAGAAGTACTTGACGAAACAACTCCATATGAAAAGATCTACATCGTAAGATCTCTTGTCGCCACCAGAGAGATTGGTTTTCTTCCAGGTGATCATGATGATAAATCAGCACTTTACCAAATACCATACAAAAATATGGTAAAGTATATGTTTGAGATGCCATCTGATGCAGACTTTGAGATGCTGTATGGCAATCTTAAGGCACAAGAAACAATTAGTTTCTGGTCAACATCCTTTATTCGTGGAACAACTTTTAATCGATCAATTATTCTCGTAGATGAATGCCAGAATCTAAATTTTCATGAATTGGATTCTATCATTACCAGAGTTGGTGAAGATTGTAAAATTATGTTCTGTGGTGATATCATGCAAAGTGATTTAATTAAAACTTCTGAACGAAGTGGTATCCATGACTTCATGAAAATCCTACAGGCCATGCCTGAGTTTGAAAGCATTGAGTTTGGGGTGGATGATATTGTTCGCTCTGGATTGGTCAAATCTTATCTTGTAAACAAAATAAATCTTGGATACTAATGTTTAATCATGTAAATCATTTGGGTGATATTGATCTCAAATCTAGAGAAGTAGATGGAACTCGTTTTTATACGACACCATCTGGAGATTCTTTCCCATCAATCACTTCAGTCACATCTCATAAAAATAAAGAATTTTTTGCTGAATGGCGTGAACGAGTTGGTGAGAAGGAAGCAAATAAAATTTGTAAACTTGCAACTACTCGTGGAACAAAATTTCATGAGGTATGTCAAGATTACTTAGAGAATAACTTGAAAGAAAGTTATGATGAACAATCCATGATTATGTTTGATGCTGCAAAACCATATCTAGACAAGATTGGTTTGGTTCATGCAATTGAAAGATCGATGTTCAGTGAAGTTCTTGGCATTGCTGGACGAGTAGATTGTATCGCTGAGTATGATGGTGAACTTGCTGTCATTGACTTCAAAACATCAGCCAAAATCAAAAAGGAAGAATGGATTGAACAATACTTTGTTCAAGAAGTTGCGTATGCATGTATGTACTTTGAATTAACTGGAATTCCTGTTAAAAAACTGATTACAATCATGGTAACTCCTGCTGGAGTTGTTAAGGTATTTGACAAAAGAGATAAAATGTGTTATATTAAACTCTTAACAGGTTATATTAAAGAATTTGTCTCTGATAAATTAAAAACCTATGGAAAATGAAATTGAAAATGCTTTAAATGATAAATTTATGAGTCAGGCAAAATTCTCTTCGGACATCGAAACTCTTGTGGAGTCAAGTGCATTAAGTTACATTGAATCTATAGTTCATTACTGCAATGAAAATAGTATTGAAATAGATACGGTTTCTAAGTTGATTTCTAAACCATTAAAAGAAAGAATTCGGTGTGAAGCAATCACATTGAATTATTTGAAAAAAACTACTAAAGCAAAACTACCGATATGACACCGTTTGAGGTGTATTGTTGTTACTTATCTCTCAAAAATCATTTCACAAAAAAATCATACGATTATTTTAAATATAGTGGAAAGACTAGAACCACAATAAAGTCCTTTAATAAAAGAAAGGATAAGTATTTTTTTGAAAAAACTTCTAGACAAAAAAATGATAATGAGATATTAGAATATCTTGTTTCTAACTTTATTGAATGCTCTGATCCTCAAAGATTGTGGATTGGAGAAATTATACATTCGGGAGAAACAAATTACACCAATTGGAAAAAAAGAAATCAAAGTTTAACTTACACATTTAAAAATGAAACTGAAGAATTACTTTCTGAAAATTCTTTAGATGCAATTTTTGAGTGTAAGAATGGATCTCATCCTATCATACTTAAAAGGTTCCTGAGCGGGAAGATTAGTATCGAAACACTGGTTATATACCATAGCATATTCCTGTTCGGGAACACTTTTGATACCAAACTACTAGACCCAGTATGGGAATCAGTCAGTCTTAAAATTCAAAAATATTCACCTTTTCTAAATATTTCAACAGGTGAATACAAAAAAATTATTCGTGATCAGGTCTTGACACCTGAGCAGTAACCTGTTAAAATAAACAAGTAAACACATCGTACACATCGTATACGGAGAACACACATGTCTTTTGCTGAACTTAAAAAGCAATCTCGTCTAGGCAATCTCACCGCCAAACTGGTCAAAGAAGTTGAAAAAATGAACAAGACCAGTTCAATGGGGGATGATCGTTTCTGGAAGATTGAACGCGATAAATCTGGTAATGGTTATGCAGTTATTCGCTTTCTTCCTTCCCCTCAAGGTGAAGATGATCCTTACGTGCAAGTTTGGAGTCATGCATTTCAAGGGCCTGGAGGATGGTATATTGAAAACTCTTTGACAACTCTTGGGCGTAAAGATCCTCTGGGAGAACTTAACACACAACTATGGGCAACAGGAAATAAGTCTGATCAAGAAGTTGTTCGCCAACGTAAGCGTAAACTGTCTTACTACTCAAACATTTACGTTGTAAAGGATCCTGCTCACCCCGAGAATGAGGGAAAAGTATTTCTATTCAAATACGGTAAGAAAATCTTTGAGAAGATCTCAAGTGCCCTAAAACCTGAATTTGAGGATGAATCTCCTACTGATGCATTTGATCTTTGGACTGGTGCAAACTTCAAACTGAAAGTTCGCATGGCAGATGGTTATCCAAACTATGACAAGTCTGAATTTGAAAAACCATCTGTCCTAGGTGGGTTTGAGGATGAAGATCTTGAAGAACTTTGGAAGAAGTGCAATTCTCTCAAGGAGTTTGTAAGTCCAGAAAACTTTAAGTCTTATGATCAATTGAAGACCCGTCTTGATACTGTTCTAGGAACCAAGAGAACACCAGTTGTCAAATCTGATGAATCTTTTGAAAGTGAAGAGGTGCAAAGTGCCCCTACAAACACATCCGAGGATGATGAGGATGATACTCTCTCATATTTCCAGAAACTTGCTGAGGAGTGATTTCAAAATAAGTTTTTAAAACCAAAAATGGCGGGAAAAAAATTTCGGCCATTTTTTTGTCTGTAGGTTTTTTAGGAAATCCTAGGATTATAAGTCTTAATAGTTCTTTGATCTACAAATTCAGAAGATTGTTCATATTTAAATATTCTCTTAAGATCTTTCTCTACAACTCTTACAAACTCTGGTCTTAAAATAAAAATATTTCTTTTCTCTTCATTCAAGTAATTTTCATATTCAAAATTACTTACAGATACTAATGACGAGTAGGTTGTTGTTGCCCCAGCGTCAGCATATTTGAAAGTGAAATTTGAATCTACTACTAAGTTTCCAGGTAACACTAATTCACCCAAAGAATTTCTCACCTCTCTAGTTTCATAATGATGAATTTCTACTAATTGCTGATCTGTATATTTTTCGCTTAGAAACTTACTTAAATCTGACTGAGACATGGGCCAATCTGTTCTCACATTCTGAATATTGTTGATTATAAGAACTAACCAATCATACTGGGAATCCTTGTATATCTTTTCGGATACACTATCGGGTCTTTCATCACCCACAATTGAATATTTCTCAAATGCACTGAATACATTTAAAAAATCATCACGCAACTTTGCTCGTTTGAACAAATTTTTAATTTTTATGTAATCAAAAGAGGATACATCCTTTTTTAATGATGGGTATAATACATCGGGTAATCTTTTGAAGTATGCCATATTAGTATCCTACGTCGTCCTCTTCTGGGAATGCTTCTTCCATCTCATTTCTAAAGAGTGGAGTAAGTTCTGCAAATTGCATAACCATTGCCGTTGAAACTGGATGAGAATCCTCATATGCTGCCCACCCCATTGCATCTGGAGTGTGATCAATTCCAAAGTTTACTAAGGCACAAATTTTTGGTTGTGGTAATGATTTAATTCTTGTATCACCATTCATGTATCGAATGAAGAATACATTGGGACTGTTAATTAGATTGGCATTTTCTCCTACTGTTGGTAAACATTGCAACTTCATAAATTTTATAATTTGTCGAATTCTTTTTGCATCATCAGCACTACGGCAAGCAAATTTCCATGCAAATTCAAATTCTCTCATGTTTGGACCTCTAAAGAGGAGTTCCATATTAGGGTTTGAAACTTTACCTGTTGTTCTTGCTAAGATATCACTAGGTTCCAGTCCTGTCAAACCAACTGATCCAAGAAGAGAAGATGACAAGGATGCTGCTAATACTTCACGATAAGCAGAACCCTCTGCTCCGAAAAAAGTACCAGACTTTGTTAATTGATCCATAAGTTGTTTAAATGCGTCCCCTATGTCCCCTCTCGCCGCTGTTACCGCTGGGGCTGCTACAGTACCAACTGCTGCTGCCATAATAGGACTCATTTTTGTCATACTCCAACTCGCGGATGAACTATCTTTTACTGCCGTTGGAATTGGAAGAATTACCTCACCCTCATACTCGTAGTTTGGTGGTGGTAAACTTGCATTTGCAGATTTAATGCCGTTTTGCACAACAGAAGTAAATCCTCCTTGATCTCCTCCTTGAGGTGGTTTATATTTTAATGCTCTTATACGAATATGATCTTGAGAACCTACTCCACTATATTGCATATCAACTGGGAATGGATAAACTTTCCCAGTATTAGATCCAGACCCGTTATTTAAAGTTTTTGGATCAAATGCAGCATTTGCTGCAGGAATTTCATTGGTTGTAGATGTGGGAGTTCCTGTTGGTGTTGATTTTGTATTCTGATTATACGCCTGTTCTGCAACAACACCTTGAAGAGTTTTTGTAGATTTTGATGCTGCAAGTGCTGCATTAATTTTTGCTGCACTTGTTGGATTCTGAGAAACCGTAACTGCCTGAGCGTGTGTTAGAAAAGTTCCATCTGAGTTTTGTGCAGTTGTAATGAAACCAACATCAGATCCAGATTTTGAAACGTTTACCTTGCCACCAGTTCCCTTAGGAGTGGTTATCCCCCCAACATTTATGGTATTATTTTTAATTTGAGTCTGACTTGCCATTATTTAGACATATCTGTCACTTTTATTTATCACCCTACCCACACTTTGTTTGGTGATATTCTTTGTCCAATTTTGTTCACAAAAGATTCAACAATGAATTCTTTACCAGATAATCCAACTATATCATTATCAGGAACTCTTACCACATTACTCATATTAGTTATAATGTAAGTATGCAAACAAACTTCTGGTACAACATTTGTACTATTTAACCAACTCTTAACAATAGTTTGACGATATGATGGATTTAAATAATGAATATTAGCACCTAAAACACTGCCATCACTTTTAACTTCTAATATTTGTGCGAATGGATATCTATCCCAATATGGATATCTATTTGGAAATTTTGCTGAATATGAAAAGAAATAAAATTTTCCAACTTGTAATCCAAAAGTGTCTATTAAATCTGTAGTATCTTCTTGTGGTTGATTATTCAAAGCCTCAAACATGGCATTTCGATACCATTCTTGTGAAACAAATCTACCCCCAAATTCTTTATATTTTCTTGCCAGTATTTCATCAGAAGCTTTAAGTGCATCACTCATATTCCTAAATCCTCTTCTGTAAGTATTTTAAATTCAAGTAATCTATTTGCACAATACTCCTCTGCTGCTTTCCATTTTGCTTGATTTTTAGCATATTCCTTAACTTCATTCACCCAACTTTTAGTTTTTCTTTTAGGAGTTGTTGTTGGACCTATAACTTGTTTTTTAGGTTTAATTTCAATTAAATATTTTTTTATACCTCCAGTTTTTTCTTTAACCTTTATATAAAAATCTGGAAAATATCTATGAATTTTTCCATCAAGTGGGGATATATAAGGAACAATTATTTCTTCACTACCAAATTCTAAAACATTATCATTATCGTCGCAATATTTTAAAAATTTTAATTCCCAAGAAGAACGATAAATGACATTTGTGGGATCACCTTTGTACTTTTGATAGTTTTTTACCTTATACTTTCCTTGATAATATTGCCTCATAAATCATATACATATTATGGTTGTATTACCTATTTATTGTTAGATGCCTTTCTTTACAGAACCCGATCCAAAAAAATTAACCCGAACAATAGAAAGCGTAAAAAATACTTTTTCTAAGGTATCTACAACCACATTTTTTAATGTCACATTCCCGTTAAATCAAACACTGCGTACTTGGTTGAGTGGAACTGGTATTTTTGATGCTTCAGAAACTGATGGTTTGGATGGAATGGAGAAAATTGAACTTTTATGTTCTGAGGCACTCTTACCAGGGCCTGCATTTAAAAAAACTGAAGTTATGGGAAATAGGCAGGGTGTTAGGGAGAGTTATCCTATTTTAAGAGCACTTCCTCAATTGTCTTTAACTTTTTATGTTGATAAGGATCATGCTATAATTAGATTTTTTGAAGGATGGTGTAATTATATAAATCCTCTCTCATATAATGGAAAAATTATTGAATCCACTCGAAGAGAGCAAAATAATAGTAATGCTTTTGATAATGCTGCTATCTACAAATTCAAATATCCAAATGACTATTGCCAACATATTCTTGTAACGAAATTTGAAAAAGATTTAGAAGCGGTATCTTCAGCATCCGTTGCCAATTCATCTTATTTAACATATGAATTTATTCAAGCCTATCCCTCAGATCTCATCGCATCCCCTGTATCATATCAAGGGTCTCAAGTATTAAAATATACTGTCGTTTTTGATTATATGAGATATATCACAAGAAGAACTCCAGCAGGATTTCTTACGGAAAGAACTAGTCCAAATAGTGGTCAAGCATCTGGATTACTCGCAGGTATACTATAATAAATAATATTATTGAAATTGATTTTATATGCCATTACCTACAATTGCGACTCCAACTTACGAACTTATTCTTCCCTCCAACGAAAAAAAAATTAAGTTCAGACCATTTTTAGTCAAAGAAGAAAAAATACTAATCATTGCTTTAGAATCAAAAGATGTTGGACAAATTACATCTGCAGTTAAACAAGTTATTTCGGATTGTATTTTAACAAAAGATATCAAAGTTCAGGAATTGCCAATCTTTGATATTGAATACCTGTTTTTAAATATTCGAGCAAAGGCAATCGGGGAATCAATTGACCTTATAATTACATGTGGTGATGATGGTGTTACTCAAGTACCAGTAACTATCTACGTTGATGAGATTAAAGTTAATCGAGACGATGATCATACTAATAAGATTGAGATTCAAGATGGATATACAATTCAACTTAAGTACCCATCTTTAGAACAGTTCATCAATAACAATTTTGATTTAACTACCAAATCATCAGAAAATCTAGAGAAATCTTCTAAACTCATTGCCATGTGTATAGACATGGTTTATAACAAGGATGACTGTTGGGTGGGATCTGATTGTACTGAAAAAGAAATTATGACTTGGATTGATACTCTAAGTCCAAAGGATTATAAGAAGATTGAGAAATTCTTCAAGACAATGCCAAAATTAAGTCATGAACTTAAAGTAGTTAATCCAGAAACAAAGGTTGAAAATACTCTTGTTCTAGAGGGGTTATCTGATTTTTTCGCTTAGGCCTGGCAAAGGAGGATCTGGAGACATACTTCAGAATCAATTTTGCTTTGATGCAACACCATAAATATTCTTTGACTGAAATAGAAAATATGATTCCTTGGGAAAGAGAAATCTATCTTGAACTTTTAAAACAGCACATAGAGGAATTAGAAGAGAAGAAACAAAATGGCTGAGGTTCAGCAGCAAGAAGAACAACAAGAAAAACCAAATGTCATTGACATTTCAAAATTTTTTGGTGGAAAGACTTTATTATCTGCTGATATAAGAGTTAATAAAAATCAAACATTAAAAACTAAACCATCATTTATTGCTGCTCCTGAGTTAGCATCTTTACTTGATGTTGTTGCCACAAGTGTTGAAGATAAAAATAATACTATTGAGAGAATAAAATCTGTAGAAAGAATTCGTGAACGAGAAATTGTAGAAAGATCTACTTCGGATTCTATATTTCAAAGAGTCCTTAATGGATTAAGATTTGATGTTGATTCAATTTCAAAATCTTATACCAATTTAATTAAAAGTTTAGAAAGCGATAGAAAATTCAGAGAACAAGAGAAGCGTCTTGCTGAGGACTTACAAAAACAAAACGAAACTAGATTAAGTAAAGAAAGAGTTGGCGCATCTTTAGTAAAACCCACACAAACTATTGCTGGGGAAGAAGAGACAGCACAAGAACAACCGCAAGAGGGATTTGACATAAAGAAATTTCTTGGTGCCGCTGCTGGTGCTGCTGGTCTTGCTGGTCTTGGTATGTTTGGTGGTGATGAAGATGGTGGTGATCCTGGACAGGTAGATCCAAATTACAAACCACCATCAGGAAAAAAGTTTACTGTGGGGCAATTAAAAGAATTAGCATTAGGTGTTGGGTTTAATGAAAAAAATGCTTCAATTGCTGCTGCTGTTGCAATGGCTGAGTCCAGTGGAGATTCCTCTAATGATACTATAAAATCTGGGTTGTATGCCAGAACTGGTGAAACCTCATATGGACTGTGGCAAATTAATATGACTGGTGATTTAGGACCAGAAAGAATAAAGCAATTAGGGTTATCATCATATAAAGATTTATATGATCCAGTAACAAATGCAAGGGCAGCATTTAAACTTTCGGGGGGATCTAATTGGTCTCCTTGGTCAGCTTACAACAATGGTAAACACTTACCATTTTTAAAAGACGCACAGGCGCATAAAAAACCAGCAGCACCAGCAGCACCAGTTCTGCCACCACCAACCCAAACTTCAACTTCAACTGCAACGCCAGCATCCTCAACTGTAGCAGCAGCACCACAAAAACCACAAACGCCACAACAAATAGCACAAGAAGAAAGTTCTATGAACCCTGCTGTTGCTTCTGCTGCAATAGACAAGATTAAAGTATCCGAAATAACTCCAACAGAAACTGGTTCTCAATCACCACCAATTATGATATCTCAGTCCCCACCACCAAGATCTTCTGGCGGATCATACGATGATGGAGAAACTGTAGGTAGTGTACCAGGATTCTCATCAACAAATCCAGATAATTTGTATACGGCATATGCTTTAAAAGAATTAAACATAGTGTAATATGGCAAAAACACTAGTTCAAGTTAATACTGATACTGCTCTAGATTTGTCAAATCAGATAGAACAGTTTAATTCAAGATTTAATAGTTTCATAAACTCTCTTCAATCTGAAGATAGAGAAAATCATTTAGAAACAATTAGTTTAATAAAAAGGAACAGTCGTATTACATATGATTTAGCACTTGGTTTTATTAATGAACAAAAACAAATTGATCAACCAGAACCATCTGTAGAAGCACCACCATTAACACAACCAAAAGCAGAACCAATTACACCGAAAAAAGAAGAACCTAATATCTTTGAACAAATGGCAACCGCAGCGGCAGGTGGTGCAGTTGCAACAGGTGGTTTAATGGGAGGTGGCATTTTTGGTGGTAGTGAACAACCTCAGGGTTTGCCTCTTACTGGCGAAAACGGTAGAATGAAACCTGAACAATTAGTGTCTGTTGGTACTTTAAGTGGTTCGCCATCAGGTGGCCCATATTGGTATGGTAGGACCGCATATTTAAGAAAGAGTGATGCTGGACCAGCATTTTTGAGAGCAAAGCAAGATGCTAATAAAGCAGGTATTACTGTTATAATTAATAGTGCTTATAGAAGTTTAGAACATCAAAAAGCACTTCAAGGACAGTACGCTGTAGTTGCTGCTCCTGGAGCATCTCCTCATGGAGATGGGATTGCGTTAGATATAGAACGTGGCCCAGGATGGGATTGGATGGCAAAAAATGGACCAAAATATGGTTGGAAGTGGATGCAAATTCCAAATGATGATGTTCACTTTGAATATATTGGTGGTGGACAAAGCACAGCACAAACTGCAAAACCAAAACCGAAACCAATAACTCCACCTGCACCAAATAAACAATCTCCCATGGTTTCCACATCACAACAAAAACCACAATCACAAACAACTCAGGTTGCAAGTAGTTCATCTCCTGGTATGTTAAATACTAATAGTTCTGGTCTCACTAGAGAACAACTTTTCTTTGCTACAGTATAATTAAATGGCAGAAAATAAATACGCTATTCAAGAATTTATTGCAACTCCAGTTGATCCTAATTCCGAATTAAAAAGTATTAATCTTAAACCAGGAATTATTGGACTCGATTATTATGAGGATATTCTTTCGCCAACAATTACTGCTAAGGTGTTATTTTCTGCGACAGAAATTGTAACTCAAAATGGGTCCGAGGAAGTTAAATTAGTTGGAGGTGAAACTATATCTTTTGATATAACTGTTCCAGATTTTGAGAATTTAAATATTGAAAATATGGTCATCAGAAGTATATCTGGTGATAAGACTGGACGACAAGGATTATATGTTCTAGAGTTAGTTTCCAAAGAATCTGTGGTAAATGAAACTACAAGAATAGTTAAAAAATTTAATAAACCAATTAGTGATATTGTAAAAGAAATTATTGAAACTTTAAAGACGACTAAGGAAATTAAAATTGATCAAACCTTTAATCAATATAATTTTGTTGCTACCACTAAAAGACCATTTGAAACCATAATTTGGTTATGCCCAAAATCTGTACCACAAGATAAGGGAACTTCAGGATTTTTCTTTTATGAAACTCAGGATGGGTATAATTTTTTAAGTGCAAATAATTTATTGACTGGTGGTGGTGGAGAGTATAAACAAATATATTCACAAAAAGAAAATAGAAACAACCCTGGAGATGAAAAAAATAATTTTAAAATTCTGAGTTCGGCTATACAAAAAAATAATGATATTATGACTTCATTAAGAAGTGGAATGTATTCCAATGAGTCCTTATTCTACAATGCATTTACTCAAGAGTTCACTCCAATCAAATTCACTCTCAAAGAAAAATTTGGAAAAGAAACTCAAAATACTGCTAACGACTTATCTTCACCAAAACTGCAAGATAAATTAGAAGACACTATTTCTAGAATTTCATTAAAAATGTTAGATCCTGGAGCATTAACCGAAGCAAATAAATTTGATAATGACCAAGATTTACCTAAATATCAAGCGGAGTCTGCTGTAAGATATAGTTTATTATACTCTCAAGTATTAAATATTATCATACCGTGTAATACTGATTTGAGAGCAGGACAATTAATTGAATGTGAAATACCTAGACCATCATCAAGCAAAAATAAAGATATGGAGTCCACCGCAAGTGGTAAATATGTTATAGCATCTCTATGTCATAGATTCGATCCAAATCGAAAAGCATTCACGAGTTTATCCCTCATTAAAGATTCCTACGAATTCATAACTACCTAAAATGGAAAATATTCAAAAACATATTGAAGAAGATAGTAAGAAAATAAATGATCCTATGATTAGTTCACAAAGTCGTAGGCATTATGAAGAAGAATTGTTAGCATTGCAAAAATATCAAGAACGTCATCCAAATAATGACTACGATCCATCTAATTTAGAATTGTTTTGTGATGAAAATCCAGGTGCAATAGAATGTAGAATTTACGAGAATTAAAAATGTCACTTCTTGATCAATCCTCCACCGATATTAGATTACAATTAAACAAAGCAAACTTCTTAGGAAGAGATGGGTTTTCTTGGTGGATTGGTCAAATTGCAGATTTAAAATCTAGCACTGCAGATGAAGTTCAACTGCAAGCAAATGAATCTGGCGATCCTCTCTACTATAATAGAGTAAAAGTTCGAATTATGGGAAACCATACTGGAGAGGGAAATCAACTCGAAGATAAGAATCTTCCATGGGCACATATTATGATTCCTTCAGGAGAACCAAATGGTACTCTTGGAAGTGGAAAGTCACATCAATATAAAGGTGGTGAAACTGTAATCGGATTTTATCTTGATGATGATTCTGGGCAACAACCTGTGATTATAGGATCACTTTATAAGCACTCTGGAGTTGTTACAAAAACTAATCCAAGTAAAATTAAAAATTCTAAAAGTTCTGGGTATAAACCATTTGAACCTACAAGAATAGATAATCCCCAATTACAAAATACGAAAACACCAGATGCTGCTGGTGGTAAAAACGTTTCAACTAAAGTAGAAACACCAATTAGTAACCCAGAAGCACAAAAACCAGGTTTAGAAACAACTGTAGTTGGAAGTAAAACTGGAGATTCAAAAGATGTTAGTAGAGCAGCAGATATATTCTCTCAGAAAAGTAATGATTGTACAAAACCTGTAGAGAAGTGTGAGCAGGATGAAATTAGTCGAATTACGAAAGAAATATCAGAACTACAAAAAACTTTATCAAAAGTTCAAGAGTATGAAGGTAAATTTGTAAATTATGTAAGTGGTAAAATTATAGATCTTGATAACAAAATAGATAATCTTGCGACAAAAATTACCGAAACTATTTCTGGTCAAGTTAAAGATGCACAGACAGCATTGTATAGAGAAATATCAAAAAGAATGAATGACCAGATTGATAATTTATTTCCAAAAAACAAACAAGCGGAAGCAGGTAAAGAACTTAGAACTTTAAATAGCGCAATATATTGTCTGTTTAAAAATTTAGTCAAATCTTTATTTGGATTAGTATCAAAAATTGTTAAGGAATTACTAGATCAATTGTTTGGGAATTTATTATGCAATATCAATAAATTCATCAGCACAGTTTTTAATACTATATTTGAAATTATTTCTAATTTACTTAATCCAGTAATTACCGCCATTAATGTATTTTTGGGTGGAACTTTAGGTTCGATAAATGCAATTATAAACAAAGTATTAGGAATTGCGAATGTTATTAAATCTCTCCTGAATTGTGAGGAGTCTCCTTGTAAAACAAATAACGAACAGTTTTGTATGAGTAATGGACCAACAACTTCATCAATTCCATTGTTCAGTAGTGTTTTTGCAGATTCTCCTGATTGCCCTACTTCTTTCGAATGTGGACCTCCTTCGATTCAATTCCTTGGCGGTGGTGGATTTGGAGCAGTTGCAAACGCAGTTATTAATGATCTTGGGCAAATTCTTGGATTTGATATTATTGATGGTGGATCTGGATATACTGAACCTCCAATCGTAAGTTTAAATGATCCTTGCAATAATGGATCTGGATCTGTGCTTGGCCCTGCAATTATAGAAAACGGAATAGTTGTTGCAGTTCCTACAATTAATCCTGGGTCTGGTTACTTGAATACTATTGTTACTGTAGTTCCTGGGGAAGAACCAATTTCACAACCAAATCCAATTACCGAAAATCTAGTTCCAGAAATTGATATCATTCATATTGACAGTGGGGGAATTGGGTATGATCCTAATGATACTGTTGAATCTGGTAATGGTGAATGGCAAGTTGTTACTGGACCAAATGGAATTATTATAGGATTAAATTCAATTAAACCACCAATTCCAACAGGAACAAGAGTTCCTGATGTGACAATAAATACATCTACTGGAGTAGGCGCTATTTTAGTTCCAATAATTAAGTTTAGCAGACTTAAAGATACTCAAGTCGATCCTACTAAGGTCATTCAAGTCATTGATTGTGTGCAAAGATGAGTAATCAAAAGAAAGAACCAAATGTAGAGATAACCGATTATTATAGAGTGGTGTCTGGAACTTCAGTTCCAGTTCATGGTAAATCTGATTATGCAGTTTTTACGAACAAAGGTCAGGGGTTTGGTTTTTTTGAAGACGGGGATCATGTAATTGTTTGTGATAAAACATCATATGAATCTGTTGGTAATGAAATGCCATCAAATAATGATGGTAGTAATCCACTCAATCTTGCAAAATGGATTCATGCAAAAAATGGTGATATTAAAATAGAAGCACCAAATGGAACAATACATTTAGAAGCAAAAAATATTCACATCAGTGCAGTTGGAGGAGATCCTGACGGAAATATTATTATTAAGGCAAAGAATCAAATCGAAGTAAATTCCAAGGATGGAATAAGATTTAAATGTGTAAGTATGGTAATTGATTCTTCTTTAGCTCTAGATTTGAATACTCAATTTTTTAACACTGTAGCGCAGTTTGCAACCTCTGGAACCTCCATCGATGCTGCTGCTGGAACATTATCTGCTTCCAGTGCTGCAATCAAAGGTATTTCTGATTTACAACTTGGTTAATTATGTCAAATTCTCCTAAACTATCAGCAGAAAAATCTTTACTTGTTGGACCTACAGATCCTGCACATAAAATTCCTGGGCCATCCCCCGATTTGCCTGGAATTGCTGCGATTAATGGTCCATTGATTGTTGGTGGAATATCTGATGGATATGTTTCGGAAAGATATACCAGGTCAATGATAAGTGTTCTTCCTGCTAGTGGGGAGGTTAATGATAATCCTTTAAGCACTAGTGGTGAATTTTTTGGACCTCTAGCAGACGCCATTACAATTAGTAAACAAGGAAATCCTGGTGCTGGATCTGGGAATAGGTATGATGGAGTAGGAATACGAGTAAATGCAAATGCTCATAAAATTGAAGCGGGTGAATACATTCAAATTTTATCTGATAAAAATACTGAGATTGAATCTAAAGTTAAAACACTTATTTTAGGTCCATCACTTGAAGTGGATTCTGAATCACAGTTTAATAAAAATGTTAGAGTAACTAAAAATGTTATAGCAAAAGGTGAAGTTGTATCAAACAATGGATCTCATGTACTTTCAGTAAAGAAGAACTTTGATATTCCTCACCCAACAAAAGAAGGTTGGAGATTAACTCACAGTTGTATTGAGGGCCCAGAAGCAGCAGTATATGTTCGTGGAAAATTAATAAATACGAATATAATTAAACTTCCCGAATACTGGGAAAAACTTGTAGACCCGAATACGATTACTGTTTCAATCACACCTATTGGTGCAGAACAATCTCTTTTTATAAAATCCATTGAAAATAATACTATAACTATAGGTGGGTCTGATACACAATTTAGCCCACTACCAATACATTGTTTTTATCATGTATTTGGTGAGCGGATAGATACTGAAAAATTAATACCTGAATATGAAGGTAGTATAGAGAATTATCCTGGAGACAATTCTGGAAGGTCAATTGCTGGATATCATTACGATAAAAAACAATTAAATTAAAATGTCACTAACTACCTTTTTTTACGCTAAAAAATACTATGTTTCAGATGAATTAGAATTTGATGATAGTGTAAACATAGTAACTGGAGAGAGTTATAAGATACCCGATGATTTAATAAATTTACTTTCTGATAATTTAATTGTTAAAAATGTTGGGGTATTTGGCACCAAAGTTGGAGTTGGAACTACCGACATTTCTTCTCCAAGAGAAGAACTTGATGTAATTGGAACCGCAATAATTAGTGAAAATGTTGGAATAGGAAGTACTCAACCAGAACAAAAACTTGATGTATCAGGAAGTGTTAAAATTGATGAATTTATTTATGATTCTGCAAATTCTCCTGGAGTGAATGGGGCATACTTAAATAGAGACGAATTTGGAATTCGTTGGGTTACTTTTGAACCTGATTTTAGTGAAGGTATTTTTATTCAAGATGATGGAACATATATTCCTGTTGTTGGAGCCGCACAATCTTTCACAGTTTTAAATTTTAAAGAAATTAATAGTCTTGGCATAGGAACTACAACAATAACACCTATACCAAATCCAGATAATCCAACACTTATTGCAGATATTCGAACTCAAGATTTTTGGGGATATACTGCTGGTGGTGATATTTACCGAATGACCAAGGTTGGTATTCAAAATAATAATCCATCTACCACCCTTGATATTACTGGAACTCTTCATGCAACTCAAGACGTTACTTTTGATAGTACCCTAGATGTAGATGGTGCTACAACACTTAATAGTACCCTAGATGTTGATGGTGATGTTACATTTAATAGCATTACAGAATCTACCGATAAAGATACTGGAGCATTAATCACCCAGGGTGGAGTCGGTATTGAAAAAAATCTAAATGTTGGCGGAAACACAAAATTAATAGGCACTCTGGAGTTAGATTCTTCTTTAATTGATATTAATGGAGAAACTGCTGGACCAGGTGTAGGAAAAACTGATTATCGTCTTTCTTCTGTTGGCACCGGAGTTTCTTGGAGACCTCCTGGAGTACAAACTCAAAATATCATTTATGTTACTAAAGATGGTAATGATTCAAATACTGGGTTATTAGAAGGTGATGCGAAAGCAACTGTAGGAGGAGCCGCTGCAGTAGCACAAGAGGGTGATACTATTATTATTCGTTCTGGAGTTTATTTTGAAAATAATCCTATCGGTCTTCGCACAGATGTTTCTATAACTGGACAAGATTTAAGATTAGTTACAATTGTCCCTAATAATGTGACCAAGGATGTATTTCATGTAAGGAGGGGATGTTTAATTGAAAATCTAAACTTTGCTGGTTCTAGTGTATCTATTGCTCACACTGGAGGTGCTGCAGTTGCATTCCCCCCTACAGATCCCGCAAAATTTGCAGCATCTGGATTTATTGCATCAGGACCAGCAAGAGAAGGAACATCTGGAAGATGGAGAAGTCCTTATATTAGAAACTGTACCAACTTTATGAATAAAAGTATTGGTATGAAAATTGATGGAGATCATGCAACTGCTTCTACGATTGGTGCAGATTTAAAATCAATGGTATGTGATTCATTCACTCAATATAATGAAGCGGGTATTGGAGTTTCACTTACAAATAATGGATATGCTCAGTTAGTTTCAATTTTCACAATTAATTGCGATATAGCAATTTTTGCTGGAAGTGGTGGACAATGTGACCTGACTAATTCTAACTCATCATTTGGTAATTTCGGTCTCGTTGCCGTTGGTTTAGGTTCCACAGAATTTACAGGTAAAGTTAATACCACAACAACTTCTGAAACAGACACTATTATATTTAAAGAAGTTGAAGATGGTATTGGAAATGTAAGAAGACCTTATGATGGTCAGGCACTTTGGTTTGCAATAGATCTTGCGAATTATAACACTGGTCAGGTCGGAGTTATTACAGCACCTTTACAGCAGTTAAAAGAAATTCTTGTTATAAATGGTGGGTCTGGATTTAGTCAAGCAGCTCCACCAAATATTACTATTTTTGATACTCAAACTAACGATTCTTCACCATTAGGTCCAGAAGGAATTATTGCAGAATTATCACCAAATATTAGTGATTCCGGGGCAATTACTTCTGTTGATATTATAAACAGTGGGAGAAATTATCTATCATCACAACCTATTGGAGTTAGAGTTAACGGAATTTCTACAAATGATTTAGTTGCAGTAATGGAACCAATTTTTTACACTGTTGGTGCTGCAACATCAACCACACCAGTTACTGGTATTACAACTGTCACTTTAAATCAATTTCTTCCTTATCTTGTGTATGAGAACGATGAGATTGAAATGAAAAGAATTAGTCGCATTCTTACAAGCGGGCATTCATTTGAATACATCGGTACAGGTACAGATATAAATATTTCAACTCCTCTAAAGGGTGCTGTACCTATTAAAGAAAACGAAATTGTGTTTAGAGATGGTGGGCAAATACCATTTACAAGCACTGATCAACAAGGCAATTTCAATATTGGTGAAGGTATTCAAATTAATCAACAAACATCAACAATTACAGGAAGAGATTTCAGTAAGGCAATACAAGCAGAAGTTACACCACTCATACTTGCGTTAAGATAAGATGGCAATTGCACCAGTTAATAAATTTATTACAATCGCAGTTCCAGTTGCTCCAGGAGAACAGCGGGTATATTCTACTCCAACTGGAACATCTGCGATTGTTCTTTACGCTCAAGTATCAAATGTTGCTGCTGGAACCACCACTCCAAAAGTCACATTTACTCATCGTAGAAAAACAAACAAAACTGGATACATTAGAAATAATAGAATTGTAAAAGAAGCAAAGATACCATCAAATGATAGTTTGATTCTTATTGATGGAAGATTGGTTTTAGAGAGAAATGCTTTAATTTCCGATTCAATTGTAATAGTTGGTATCCAATCCGGTATTACAAATATTTCTAATGTTGTGTATGATTTTACCACTGGTATTACTACAGTCACTACAACAAGCAATCATAATTTCTCAACTAATAGTGAAATTACAATGAGTGGAATTGCTTTTACATGTTCTACTAGTAGTGGAATTACAACAACTATTTTTCCAGATCCTCAGTCATCTTTTACGGTGACAAGTGTTACTAGTCCTACTGTTTTTGTTACAAATACTGGACCAATTGGTATTGCACATACTTATGTAAGTGGTGGGCAAGTTGGTCCGCTGCAAATGGAATTTATTTGTAGTATTTTGGAAAATAGCACAGTATAATCATGCCAAAGTATTTAAGTGGTAGAGTTGAAAGAACACCTCAATCAGGTCTAACGACTGATAGATATCAATTTCTTGGACTGGAACAAACAGAACCAAACTTAGGAGATCCTATTGCTCCTGGAGCAATTGTTCCATTTGGACAACAATATCAATTGGTTGCTGTAGAATCGAATCCTGGAGAAAGATATTGGATTCCTGTTGGTGGAGGTTTAATACCAGGAGCAATTAGTGTTTTTAATGAAACTACTTTGGTGGGGGGAGTAAGTAGCACCACTCAACTTAGTTTTACTGGAAATGCAATTAACGCTGTAGGAACAGAGGGACCTCCACCAGGAATAGCAGTTACCGTCACGGTCTCACCTCCTGGAAATAATGGAAGTGTATTATTTAAAGAATCAAATGATTTTGCAACATCTTCTAATTTAGTATTTAATAGTTCTGTTGGTATTCTAACAGTCGGAAATGGATTATTTGTAAGAAATAATGGAGTTGGTATAGGAACTACAGATATAAACGCGCCTGTTATATTAGCAAACACCACCGTTTTGGCTGTTGGTATTGTAACAGCAAACAAGTATTATGGTGATGGTACTGCACTTACCGGAATTATTGGTACTCAAGGAACCACAGGCACTCAAGGTACTCAAGGAACTCAAGGTACTCAAGGAACTCAAGGGATCACAGGCACTCAGGGAATCCAAGGACTTCAAGGACTTCAAGGACTTCAAGGACTTCAAGGAAGACAAGGAATTACAGGTACAGGTACTCAAGGTATTCAAGGTACTCAAGGAACTCAAGGAACTCAAGGAACTCAAGGAACTCAAGGAACTCAAGGAACTCAAGGAACTCAAGGAACTCAAGGAACCCAAGGCGCCACAGGAGGAACAGGTACTCAAGGAACTCAAGGAACTC
>Ga0172363_10000358_pt1 | contig 33524 bp, 33 predicted proteins | sample LakKivs2_kivu2a2_FD_114541 | JGI IMG/M metagenome (GOLD analysis project Ga0172363, IMG submission 114541) | Sediment microbial communities from Lake Kivu, Rwanda - Sediment s2_kivu2a2 | ecosystem: Environmental > Aquatic > Freshwater > Lake > Sediment | place: Rwanda: Western Province, Lake... | reverse complement strand
TCTTGTCATATTTCATGAAGTCCCTGGTGAGACATATATTGGAGCCAAGACCGTAGGCGTTGGGATAGGCGGTCTCGAGCCTCCCGTCGGGGAACTCGATCACGGGGGTCGATGAGGAGTAGTTATGGACCAGGCCCATGTGCATCGTCCAGCCCATGCCGACCCAGGATTGGTGATAGGCCTGGACGACGGGGTTCCCCGACTGTCGGTCCTTGAGGATCTTCGAGTTATAGACCCGCCAGACCTCGACATCGAGGCCGTTGGGGCCGGGGAGATAGACATCGCGGTACTTGAGGGTGATATTTCCGGTAAAGAGGTCGATGTTCTCCTCGGGGAGAGAGCCGAAGGCGCCGTGGCCGGGGATAAGGCCGACCCGGTCGTAAATCCCGCTCTGGGCCTGGATATGAGTCCCGGCGGTCCACACGATAAGGAAGCAGATCACGATCCAACCCTTGGCTCTTGACATCTTCCCTCCTTTCCACACGCCTGATATTGAGATGCCCTGCTAGGCGGTCTCCAATGGGAAAGACAGCCGAAAGATGGTTTTGTGCACGCCAGCGAAAAAAAACATTCGTGGCGTTACCCGGGACAAGTTCTGCCCTTGCCCGAATCCGGGGGTTACATCTGAAGAGCCAGCTATTAGGTAGGTAGGTAGGTAGGTAGGTAGGCCGCGAAGAAAACGAGCGCCATTGGGGGCCTCAGATTCCCAGTTAAATTAACGATAGGTCCGAGGTCATGAGAAGTCAAGCAATTTCGAGTAAGACGAAATGACGTAGTGCCTGTCAGGTCTTGCCCGGGACGAGCTCTAAGCCGGCTTCTTTGAAGTGGGCGTCGAAGGCAAAAGTCGAGCGAAGACCAGCGCGGCGCATGACCTCGAAGCTGACGCAATCGACGAGACTTAGCGACCTCTTGGCCGCAAGCATCTGAGCGCCGACCGCGGCCTCATGAACGTCGGGTGTTACCCAGACGACATCGAGGATGGGGACGATGTCATTTTCGAAAACACGCAGGGCCTCGAGCCCCAATCTCCTGAGGACGAGGGCCGAGGTCTCGACGAGAACATAATTGTGGGTCACGAGTTCAGTGTCGCCTCCGATAAGTCCTTCCCACATGGCCTTGGCGGGGGAGTGGTTCACGTCGGCGGCATCGAGGAAGCAGAGGAGGGCGCTGGTGTCGACAAAGACCTTCATCGCTGCTGATCCGGTCTTGGGCCCTTTTCGGAGTCGTTGCCCGCGTAGGCCTCGTCGAGATACTTGTCATGTTCCGTCGATAGGTCGGCGACACCGGACCGGAACCGTCCGGCGGCGGCGAGGGCTCGCCTGCGCCGCTCCGCCTTGTCCGTGATCTCACGGAGCGGCCCGGCCGGAAGGGCATATCGGGCTGGCTCCTCAAGGACCCTGCCAGGTGCCAATTCTTCCCCGGCCGGAAGCCTGCCCGGAACGGCCTCCAATCTGAGAAGCGCCTCGCGGACAAGCTGGCTTCTCGGCTTCCCCGTCTTGGCCCTCAGGGCTTCGAGCGCCCTGAATACCCGGCTCGGGACGCTGACCGTGAATTTGATCGTTTTGGCCATCTGGCGATCCTTCCCAACGATATGAAATGGTCATACTCAGTATGAATGATGCCGAATCGGTTGTCAAGGCCTCCTCCCTTGCAGCCGTCCGATCGCCCGGAAACCGTCGGCGTGCTTCAAGCCCGGGTCTGACCCTGGCCTCCTTCTCCTGAGGATTCCGATCTCGCTGACGAGAACGCCGACTATCAGCATCAGGGCGATTATGCTAAAGTGAAGCCGCCATGAGTGACGCTGTCTGGGTCGTGCAGCCGCCGCGGGCCGAAGCCGAGGCCCTCGCCCAGGCTCTCGACATCCCGCCGGCCATCGCCCGGGTCCTCGTCAACCGCAAGATCACGACCGAGGAGCAGGCCCGCGAGTTCCTCTTCGGCGACCTGACCAAGCTCCACGACCCCTACCTGATGAAGGACATGGAGAAGGCCGTGGCGCGCATCGGCCAGGCCCTCGAGCGCCGCGAGAAGATCCTCATCTTCGGCGACTACGACGTTGACGGCGTCCTCTCGACGGTCATGCTGAAGAAGGCGCTGACGACGCTCGGCGCCGACGTCGAGTACTTCATCCCCGAGCGCCTGACCGACGGCTACGGCATCAAGGACGAGCACGTCCGCATCCCGGTCGAGCGGGGGGCGCGCCTGGTCATCAGCGTCGACTGCGGCATCAAGTCGGTCGAGTTCACGGCCCGGGCCCGCGAGCAGAGCGTCGACGTCATCATCACCGACCATCATCGCCCCGGCGATTCCCTCCCGGACGCCGTGGCCGTCCTCAACCCGGTCGTCCCCGGCTCGGGCTACCCCGACACGAGCCTGGCCGGCGTCGGGGTCGTCTTCAAGCTCATCCAGGCCTTGCTCGCCAAAGCCGGCAAGGACACGGGCCTCAAGCACTACATGAAGCTCGTCGCGATCGGCACCGTGGCCGACGTCGCCGAGCTCAAGGGCGAGAACCGCCTCTTCGTCAAACAGGGGCTCAAGGGCCTGCGCGACGTGGCCAACCCCGGCCTGCGCAGCTTGATCGAGGTCTGCGGCCTCGGCCGCCGCAAGATCTCGGAGGGCGACCTCGGCTTCCGCATCGGGCCGCGCATCAACGCCGCCGGCCGCATGGGCATGACCGATCTCGCCGTCCGGCTCTTCTTCTCCGAGGACCCGGCCGAGACGCTCGAGCTCGTCCAGAAGCTCGACGACCTCAACGCCCGGCGCCAGAAGACCGAGGAGAAGATCTTCAACGAGGCCCGCGACCGGGTCGAGGAGCGCAAGCTCGACGAGAAATACAAGTGCCTCGTCCTCGGCAGCCCCGACTGGCACCGGGGCGTCATCGGCATCGTCGCCTCCAAGCTCAAGGACCGGTTCAACCGCCCCGTGATCCTCTTCCACTACGAGAACGGCAAGGCCCACGGCTCGGGCCGCAGCATCTCCGACGTGCCGCTCATCGACCTCCTCGAGGACTGCAAGTCGCACTTCCTGAGCTACGGCGGGCACCGGCTGGCCGTCGGCTGCACCCTCGCGACGGACGGGATCCCCGCCTTCAAGGCCGACCTGAACCGGCTCGCGGCCGAGCGCATCACCGACGAAAGCCTCAAGCGGAAGATCAAGATCGACGCTCCGCTCGCCTTCCCGGCGATCGACGAGCGGCTCCTGTCGACCCTGGCCCTGCTCGTGCCCTTCGGCGTCGGCAACCCCAAGCCGCTCTTCATGGCCGAGAACGTCGAGATCATCAGCGAGCCGCGGGTCCTGCAGGGCAAGCACCTGAAGTTCCTGGCCCGGAACGAGGGCAAGGTCTTCGAAGCCCTCTGCTGGGACAAGGCCGACTGGCGCCACGTCGCCCGCCGGGGGAGCCGGGTCAGCATCGCCTTCTCTCTCATGACCTCGGAATACATGGGCGAGCAGAGGACGAACCTGTCGGTCGAAGACCTGAAGGTCTGACCATGAGCGCGCAACGAGCTTCGGCGCCGGTGAGGCTCGCCCGCTTTGCCGCGGGCGTCCTGATGATCGCCCTGGCCGCGGTCCTCGTCGCGCGCCTGGCCGGCCGGCGTGCCGCTCCGCCCCAAGCTCCGGTCGCTCCACCGCCCGAGGGGCGCGTCGTCGACGTCAAGGAGCGGGTACGTCAGCAGGAGTTCCAGAACGGGCGCCCTGTCGTCGACATCCGCGGCGCGAGCCTCAGCCGAGGCGCCGACGGCCTCGAGCGCCTGTCCGGGACGGTCGAGGTCCTGACCATGGGCCCGGACGGCCGCACCCAGTCCCGCCTTAGCGCCGACGAGATCGCCTACACCCCGGGCTCGCTCCTCTTTGCGGTCAGCGGGCACGTCCGGGTCGAGGCCGAGGGGGTGACGCTCGAAGGGGACTCGTTCTCCTACGACAAGAACAGGGGGCTCTTCGCGACGACCACCGGCGGCCGCTTCGCTTCCGATAAGATCCGAGGCGAGGCAAGGGAGATCTCGTACCGGGAGAGCGCCGGCGAGGTCCGTTTAGGCAAAGGGTTCCGTCTCGAGATCGCCGCCCCGGACAGGCAGGACCGGTCGACTTCCGTCTCCGGCGAGTCCCTCGTCCTCGACCGCGGGGCGCGGCGTGGACTGGTCGAGGGTCAGGCCGTGATCGAGGGCCCTGGCTTCAAGGGCGCGTCCCGGACGGCCGCCTTTGTCATTTTGCCGGACGAGTCGTCGCTCGAGTCCGTCGGCCTGGAGGGCGCTCCCAAGATCGTGCTGGCCGGCAAGGCCGGTTCGGGGGAGGGGAGCGCCGAGATCCGGGCGGACCGCGTCGCGCTGTCCTTCAGCCGCTCGCCCTCGGGCCTAGCCGTTCATGCCTCGGACCGCGCCGGCCTGACGATCAAGACGGCCGGAGGTCGAACCCTATCCCTCCTCGCGCCGGACCTCCTTCTGAGCGTCTTCCCCGACGACGGGAAGTCCACATGGACCGCGTCAGGCGGCATCAAGATCGAGATCGCCGGGTCCGGCGCCATCAGCCGAACGCTCGAGGGCGAAGAGGCCGCTTATGATGACGCCAAAACCCTTTTTGTGAGCGGCGGGCCCGGCCGTCCGGCCGTCGCCGATTCCTCCGAAGCCCGGATCGAGGCCCCCAAGATCGCGGTTGCGTCGGAGACAGGGGACATCCTGGCCACGGGCGGCGTCTCTGGCGTTCTTAAGAGGGGAGAGGGCCGTCGGAAGGTCGGTTTCTTTTCCCCTTCCGAGGACATCCTCATTTCGGGCGACCGGTTCGAGACCCGCGACAAGGGATCGCGGTCGCTCTTTGCCGGGAACGTCGAGGTCCGCCAGGGGACAAATTCTCTCCGGGCCGGTGAGCTCGAGCTCGCGGGTGACGCCGGCCGGATGACAGGCGCCCAAGGCATCGAGGCCGCGTTGACGGAAGAGCCCGCGGCGGGGAAACCGGGTCGGACGATCGAGCTCGCCGGCGGGGAGATGGCTTATCGTCCCGACTCGCGGACCCTGACCTTGACGACGAAGGCTTCCGTCCGCCTGCTCGAGGCCGCCCTCGAGGCCGGGACCGTCTCGGTGGTCATCAGCCGCGACAGCCGGGCCGTCGAATCGCTCTCCGCCGTGACCGACGTGACGGTCACACACGGCGCCTACGTCGGCCGCTCCAAGGCCGCCGCTTATGAGGCGGCGACCGGCCGGCTCGTCCTGACCGGGAGCCCCGTCCTGACGGACGATAAGGGCGGTTCCGCCAGAGGGGCCAAATTGACTTTCGACCTGCCCGATGATAAGATTTTCATCGAAAATGAGGGTCCGGGACGAGCGACGACCGTCATCAGATCGTGAGCCATGAAGGGTTCCCTCAGAGCGGTTGACCTCGAGAAGAGCTACGGGCGCAAGAAGGTCGTCGACAAGGTCTCGGTCAGGGTCGAGGAGGGGGAGATCGTCGGCCTGCTAGGGCCGAACGGCGCCGGCAAAACGACCACCTTCTCGATGATCCTGGGACTCGTCCCCCAAGACGGGGGCCGGGTATTCCTCCGTGACGAAGACATCACCGAGCAGCCGATGTACTTGCGGGCCAGGCGGGGTTTGGTCCTGCTCCCTCAGGAGCCCTCGGCCTTCCGGAAGCTGACCGTGGCCGAGAACCTCCTGGCCGTCCTCGAGACCCGGCCTTCGCCGGCCGGATCGCGGGCGGCCCGGGTCGGCGAGGCGCTCGAGGAGTTCGGTTTGTCGAAGCTGGCCGGGGCGAGGGCCCTGACCCTGTCGGGCGGCGAGCGCCGTCGCCTCGAGATCGCCCGGGCGATGGTCATGGAGCCGGATTTCGTGCTCCTCGACGAGCCGTTCACGGGCATCGACCCGCTCTCGGTCCGGGACCTCCAGAGGATCATCCGGGGGCTCCGGGCGAAGGGCCTCGGGGTGCTCGTCACCGACCACGCGGTCCGGGAGGCCTTGGAGATCACGGACCGAGCGTATATCCTGGGAGGCGGGCGCATCCTCAAGGAGGGGACGCCGGCCGAGATCGTGGCCTCGGAGGAGGTCCGCAAGAGCTATTTGGGAGAGGAGTTTCGTCTTTAGTAATGGACGGACGGCGGAGAAGGGCTGAACGATGACCCTCAAGCAGAGACTCGACCAGCGGCAGGTGCAGAAGCTCATCCTGGCCCCCGCCCTGCAGCAGGCCATCAAGCTCCTGCCCCTAACGAACCTCGAGCTCATCGAGGTCATCGACGAGGAGCTCGCCCAGAACCCGATGATCGAGATCGAGGACGAGGCCCGCGAAAGCGCGGCCAAGGATCCGGAGACCAAGGACGCCGAAGAGGCCGGCGTCAAGAACCGCGACAGCGTGCTCGACGGCTTGAGCCTCGAATCAACCGAGCCCAAGCTCGCCGGCGACAATCCCGACATCAATTTCCTGGCCGGGTTCCAGGATTACCTCGACGAAGGCTTCCGGCCCCACTTCACCGAGAGCCGCGAGGCGGTCTCGCTCGAGAACACGATCTCCCGGACGCCGTCGCTCTGGGACCACCTGAACTGGCAGGCCTCGCTGGCCTTCTTCGGGGCCGAGGACCGGGACATCGCCCAGTTCATCATCGGCAACCTCGACGAGGACGGCTACCTGAGCTCGACCATCGAGGAGATCGCACGCCTGTCGCAGACGGCGCCCGAGAAGGTGGAGGCCGTCCGGGCCAAGATCAAGACCTTCGACCCCGTCGGCTGCGGCAGCCTCGACCTCCGCGAGGCGCTCCTCGCCCAGATGGACCACCTCCAGATCCAGGACGAGATGGCCCGCAAGATCGTGGCCGAGCACCTGCCCCTCCTCGAGCGCTCGGACTTCGCCCAGCTGGCCAAGGTCCTGGGCGCCACCCTGGCCGACATCCGCGAGCGCATCGACCTCATCAAGGGGCTCGACCCCGCCCCGGGCCGCAAGTACAGCGAGGAGAAGACGAGCTACGTCGTCCCCGACATCATCGTCGCCAAGGAAGGGGACGAGTGGACGATCGCCCTCAACGACGAAGGCCTGCCGCGCCTGCGCATCAGCGCCTACTACCGCCAGCTCCTGGGCAAGGCGGCCGCGGGCGACGCCGAGGCCGCCCGCTTCCTCAAGGACCGGCTGAAGAAGGCCCTCTGGTTCATGCACAGCCTCGACCAGCGCAACCAGACGATCTACAAGGTCGCCAAGTTCATCGTCGACCGCCAGAAGGAGTTCTTCGAAAAGGGCATCGACTTCATCAAGCCCCTGACGCTCATGGAGATCGCCCAGGACGTCGGCGTCCACGAATCGACGGTCGGGCGGGTCGTGGCCAACAAGTTCATGATGACTCCGCGGGGCGTCTTCTCCCTGAAGTACTTCTTCCACAAGTCGCTCCAGGGCAACTACGGCGAGGACGTCTCGTCGCTCAAGGTCAAGGACAAGATCCGCAAGCTCGTCGAGGGCGAGGACAGGGACAATCCCCTGAGCGACATCGAGATCGGCGAGATCCTGGCCCGAGAGGGCTTGCGCATCGCCCGGCGGACGGTGGCCAAGTATCGCAACCAGCTCAAGATCGAGCCCTCCCATATCCGCAAACGAAAGTCCATCATGGAGGACAGACCATGAACGTCCGCTACACGACGAGGCAGGCGGACCTCACCCCCGAGGTCAAGGCCTTCTGCGAGAAGCGGTTGGCCCGCTTGAAGAGCGTCCTCGACGATATCCTCGATGTCAACGTCATCCTCGGCACCCAGAAGGGCCGGAGCAGGGCCGAGATCCACGTCCAGGCCAAGGGCCGCGGCTTCGTGGTCGTCGAAGAGACGCTGGACATGATCGAGTCCCTGAACCAGGCCTTCGACACGCTCGAGACCCGCATCCGCAAGGACCGGACCAAGTTCCGCGAGAAGAAGCGCCGTGGCGGGCGGGAGCGGAAGGTCCTGGCCCCCGCGGCCCCGGCCGCGCCGGAGCCGGAGAACCGGGTCATCCGGGCGAACTTCTTCGCCACGACGCCCATGAGCCTCGAGGAGGCCATCACCCAGCTCGATGCCAAGGACAAGGAGGTCTTCCTCTTCCGGCGCGAAGGCTCCAAGAGCTGGGCGGCCGTCTACCGGCGCAAGGACGGCCAGTATGGGCTCGTCGAGCCCTGAGGACCGGACGCCGCGGATGGTCAGGATCCACACCCTTCTCGACGAAAGCCGGGTCCTGCCGCGCCTCGCGGCCCGGGACCGGGCCGGGGTCCTGCGCGAGATCTCGGAACGTCTCGAGGCCTGCACCCCCGGGCTCGACGGGACGCTCCTCGAACGGCTCCTGAAGCGGGAGGAGCTCGGGACGACGGCCGTCGGCAAGGGCGTCGCCGTCCCCCACTGCCGGGCCAAGGGCATCAAGGCGCCGGCCCTGGCCCTGGGCCTTTCGGCCGACGGGGTGACCTTCCAGGCGGTCGACGGCAAGCCGTCGTGCGTCTTTTTTGTCCTCGTCTCCCCGGAGGACAATCCGGGATCGGGACTTCACGTGCTCGCGGCCATCGCCGGGCTCGTGCGGCGGTCGCGGTCCCTGACCTCGAAGCTCCTCAAAGCGACGGACGCGGCGGCGGTGATTGAGGCCCTGCGGGCCGAGGAGGAGAAGACCCGTGCCTGACGCGCCCGCGCTCCGGCCGGACGAGGCCGCGGAACAGACGACGATCTCGGCCGGCTTCCTCAGGATCTTCGGACTCGGCACCCTCATCCTCGGCGACAGCGGCATCGGCAAGAGCGAGAGCGCCCTCGAGCTCATCGCCCGCGGCCACCAGTTCATCGCCGACGACGTCGTCCAGATCCGTCTCACGCAGCGGGGCGGGCTCGTCGGCACGGCCCCCGCCCTGAGCCGCAACTTCATGGAGATCCGCGGCCTCGGCATCATCAACATCCGGGCCATCTTCGGCCCGAAGTCGATCAGCCGGCAGGCCAACGTCGACCTGGTCGTCCGGCTGAAGAAATGGCGCCGCGGCTACGAGGTCGACCGCCTCGGCCTCAAGTCGGGCGACGACATGACCATCCTCGGGCGCAAGATCCCGCAGCTGGCCATCCCCGTCGCCCCCGGCCGCAACATCGCGACCCTGATCGAGGTCGCCTGCAAGGTCCATATCCTCCGCAAGAAAGGCTACAGCGCGCCGGACGAGATCATCCGCCGGCTCGACCGCGTTCTCACGTAATCCCACAGGCCTGGAGGTCCCATGACCCGCGCCGTCAAGGACAACAACCGCTTCCTCATCGTGACCGGCCTGTCGGGCTCCGGCAAGACCGTCGTCAGCCGGGCCCTCGAGGACTTCGGGTACTATTGCATGGACAACCTGCCGGCCAAGCTCATCGTCAACTTCGTCGATCTGTGGCTGCGGAAGAAGGTCGAGATCGACCGGACGGCCCTCGTCGTCGACATCCGCGAGCCGCGCTTCCTCGCCGATTTCCCGGCCGTCTTCCGGGACATCCGGGCCAAGGTCCCGGTCAAGCTCGTCTTCCTCGAGGCCAGCGACGAGGCCCTGGCCAAGCGCTTCAACGAGACGCGCCGGCCCCACCCCCTGGCCCCGCGCCGGCCCATCCTCGAGGGAGTCCGCCGCGAGCGGAAGCGGCTGCGGCCGATCCGGGCCCTGGCCGACGAGGTCGTCGACACGTCCGGGCTCAACATCTACCAGCTCAAAGAGGCCATCGCCGAGCGCATCCTGCGCCGCAAGAAGCCCCGGACCGAGGTCGTCGTGACCAGCTTCGGCTACAAACACGGCCTGCCCCTCGAAGCCGACCTCGTCTTCGATACCCGTCTCCTGCCGAACCCCTTTTATGTCGACCGGCTCCGCAACCGGACCGGGAAGGCGCCGAGCGTCCGCAAGTTCGTCCTCGAGTCGCCGGGGACGAAGGCCTTCCTCGGCCATCTTTTCCGCTACGTCGATTTCGTCCTGCCCCGGTTCGCCCGGGAGGGCAAGACGACGGTGGCCGTCGCCATCGGCTGCACCGGCGGCAAGCACCGCTCGGTCGTCATCGCCGAGGCGCTCCGGGACCACCTCCGGGGCGGCCCGGCCGCGGTCAAGATTTATCACCGGGACCTTTATAAATAGCCCGCTTTGTCATACAATACCGCACCGAGAGAGCGAACGATCCATGATCGGAGGCATCATCGTCTGCCACGGCCGCATGGCCGAGGAGCTGCTGAACGCCCTGACCATCATCCTCGGAGAGGCCCCGAACATCGAGGCCATCTCGATCGGCTGGTATGACGACGTCGAGGACTCGAAGAAGAAGATCAACCAAAGCCTCAAGCGCGTCGACCAGAAGAACGGCATCATCATCTTCACCGACATGTTCGGCGGCACGCCGTCCAACCTGAGCTTCAGCTTCTTCAAGGAAAATCACGTCGAGATCATCACCGGCGTCAACCTGCCGATGCTGATCAAGTTCGTCTCGCTCCAGCGGGCCAACAACCTCAAGGATGTCGCCAAGAAGGTCGTCGACCAGGGCAAGAAGAATATCCACCTCGTCAGCGCCCTGCTCAAGTCCCAGGCCAAATAGCCCGCCCATGCTCGACAAGGCCGTGACCATCCGCAACAAGCTGGGCCTGCACGCCCGGGCCGCGGTCAAGTTCGTCAACCTGGCCAACCGCTTCGTCTCTTCGGTCAAGATCGTCAAGGACGGCGACGAGATCGACGGCAAGAGCATCCTCGGCATCCTGACCCTCGCGGCGACCCAGGGCACGACCATTCGCCTCGTCGTCGGCGGCAAGGACGAGGACGCGGCCATGGCGGCCCTCACCGAGCTCATCGCCAACCGCTTCGACGAAAAGGAATAGCGATGGAGATGACCCGCCTGCGCGGCATCGGGGTTTCCCCGGGCATCGCCATGGGCGAGGTCCTCCTGCCCAAACGGGTCGTCTTCACCTCGCGCAAGGAGATCATCGCCGACGACCAGGTGCCGGCCGAGATCGAGCGCCTCCGCCAGGCCCTGGCCCGGACCCGCGACGATCTCGTCCGGGTCAAGGAGAGCGTCCGGGAGAAGGTCGGCCCCGACGGCTCTCTCATCTTCGAGGCCCACCTCCTCATCCTCGAGGATCCGTCCCTCGTCGGCGGACTCGAGGCCGTCATCCGCGAGGAAAAGGCCCGGGCCGAGTGGGCCCTGTCCAAGGCCAACGCCCGCTACGAGCAGCTCTTCGAGTCCCTGACCGACGATTATTTCCGGCAGCGCAAGTCCGACGTCTCCGACGTCCTGAAGAGGGTCTACCGGAACCTCGCGACCGGGCAGGACAAGGAAAAGGCCCCGGAAAAGCCGCACATCCTCGTCGCCCACGAGCTGCTGCCGTCCGAGGCCGCGCTGCGGCTCAGCAAGGCGCTGACCCTGGGCGTGGCCCTCGACATGGGCGGCCAGACCTCGCATACGGCCATCTTGGCCCGGTCCCTCGGCATCCCGGCCGTCCTCGGCCTGCGGGACATCACCCGGCAGGTCCAAGAGGGCGAGTTCGTCATCGTCGACGGCACGGACGGCGAGGTCATCATCGATCCGCCGCCGGCCGTCCGCCGCGAGTTCCAGGCCAAGAAAGAGAAGTACGAGACCTACAGCCGCGAGCTGCAGAAGACGGCCAAGCTCAAATCCGAGACGCTCGACCGCGTCCGCTTCATCCCCCAGGCCAACATCGAGCTGCCCGAGGAGGTCGCGCTGGCCCTGTCCATGGGCGCCGAGGGCGTCGGCCTCTTCCGCTCGGAGTTCATCTACCTGCGGCGGGAGTCGCTGCCGACCGAGGAGGACCATTTCGAGATCTACGAGCGGCTGGCCCGAAGCGCCCACCCGTTGCCGGTCACGATCCGGACCCTCGACATCGGCGGCGAGAAGAGCCTGCCCCAGCTCAACATCGAGAAGGAGCCGAACCCGGCGCTCGGGCTGAGGGCCGTCCGCTTCTCCCTGCGGAACCGCGACCTCTTCCGCATCCAGCTCCGGGCCATCCTGCGGGCCAGCACCGGCAAAAACGTGCGGCTCCTGGTGCCCATGGTCACCGAGATCGACGAGATCCTCGAGGTCAAGGAGATCTTCGAGGACGTCAAGCGCGAGCTGCGGCGCAAGGGCACGGCCTTCGACGAGGAGATCCCGCTCGGGATCATGATCGAGGTGCCCGCGGCCGCGGCCCTGGCCGACATCATGCTCAAAGAGGTCGATTACGTCAGCATCGGCACGAACGACCTCACCCAGTACTCTCTCGCGGTCGACCGGGCCAACGAATTCGTGACCTACCTCTACAAGCCCTTCCACCCGGCCGTCATCCGCCTCATCCGCTCCGTGATCCAGGCGGCCAAGAAGGCGGAGAAGGACGTCGTCGTCTGCGGCGAGATGGCCGCCGACACGCCCTCGGCCATCGTCCTGCTCGGCTTCGGCCTTCGGACCTTCAGCATGAACCCCATCTTCATCCCGCGCATCAAGAAAGCCCTCCGCTCGGTCGAGAGCAAGACGGCCGAGAAGATCGCCGAGGAGACGCTGAAGCTGCGGAGCGCGCGGGAGATCGAGGAATACGTCACCGAGGAGATCCTCCTCCGCCACCCCCGGGTGTTCCTGACCGGCCAGCCCTTTGAAGCCGCCCCCAAGAAATAAGACGGGGTCAGACCTACACCTTTTTAACTCCCCATGCTGGTGCTCTACCTGGACGGCCGAAGAGTTAAAAACGTGTAGGTCTGACCCCGTCTTCTCTTATTTGCGGTGGTAATCGTCATGGAGGCGGACGATGTCGGCTTCCGAGGAGTGGCCGATCCAGATCTCCATGAAGCGGGCCGGCGCTTCGCCCGTGTTGCGGACGCGGTGCGCCGCCTTGCGCGGGATGATGATCTCCTCGTTCGGCTTCGCCACCCAGACCCGCTCGCCGACCGTGACCTCCAGCCCCGCGTCGAGGACGACCCAGAACTCGGCCCGGCCGTCATGGTACTGGAGGGACAGCCGGCCGCCCGGCGCGACGGTGATGATCTTGATGCTGCCCGCGTCCTTGTGCGGGAAGCGGCGGAACTTGCCCCAGGGGCGGACGTCCTCGATGATCCGGCTCTCGAAGCCGTCCTCAGGAGGGTTCTTGGCGCTCAACGTTTAAAAGGGGATGTCGTCGTCCGGCCCGCCGCCGCCGCTGCCGGATTCCTCGCCGGCGGGGAACTCGTCCTCAACGGGGCCGGTGCCCGTGCCGGTGCCGCCGCGTCCCCCCGCGCCGCCGCGTCCGTAGACGGCGTCAAGGTCGGTCGTGTCGGTCCGCGTCGCCGAGCTCTCTTCGCGCCGTCCGAGCAGGACGATCTTGTCCGCCACGATCTCGGTGATGTTCCTCTTGTTGCCGTCCCGGTCCTGGAATTCCCGGGTCCGGATGCTGCCCTCGACGAGGATCTGCTTGCCCTTGTCGAGGTACTTGTCGGCGAACTCGACGAGCCGCGGGAACCAAACGACGATCTTGTGCCACTCGGTCTTGTCGGTCGAGGTCTGCGTCGACGGGTTGTAGAGGCGCTCGTTCGTGGCCAGAGAGAAGCGGGCGGACGAACGGCCGCTCTGGGCGTGGCTGCGGAGCTCGGGCTTCTGCCCGAGGCGGCCGACCAGGATGACCTTGTTCAGGCTGTTGATGTCTCTCATTTCTCTGTCAGCTCCCGGATCTTGTCCTGCGCGATGCGGGCCTCTTCCTCGAGCGGATATTTGGCCACGAGGAGCCTGAGCGTGGCCAGGGCCTCGGCCTTGCGGCCAAGCTCGATGAAACTGAGCCCTTTCTTGAGGTAGGCCGCGGCCGCCTTGTCGCCCTGGGGGTAGGTCAGGACGAGCTCGTCGAAGGCGTCGATGGCCTCCTCGAACTTCCTCTGGCTGTAGCGGCACTCGCCGATCCAATACAGGGCGTTGTCGGCGAGCGGGCTCTCCGGGAACTGCTGGCGGTAGAGCTTGAAGCTGTCGACGGCCAGGTCGTAGTTGCCCTTGAGGTAGTCGTTATAGGCCACGGAATAGGCTTCCTGCGGCGACATCGTCGGCGCCGGCACAGGGGTCTTGACGGCCGGAGCCGCGGCGGCCCCGGCCTCCTCCGCTCTCGCCGGAGGCGCCTGCGCGGGCGGCTTCGCGGTTTCGGCCGCGGGCGGCGGCGCGATCTGCGGCGCGAGGCCGGCCGTGACCCTCTGGACGTCGAGCGTCAGCTGGTCGAGCTTTCGGAGAATGTCCTGATACTGGGCGGGAACGGCGCGCAGGCCTTCCTGGACCCCCGATTGGCCGGAGATCGCCTGGCGGACGAGATCGCTCAGGGTTTTGAGCTGGTCCTGGATGGCCCGGATGTCCTCGGCGTTCCGGTCGACCCGGGCCCGGATCTCCTGGACCTGCTGCTTGAGGGCCTGGACGTCGTCGTAGACGAGCTCGATGGCCTTCTTGCTCTTGTCCTGACCCCAGACGGCCAGGGTCAGGACGGCGAGCGAGAAGGCCACGAAGCGGATTCGACGCAAGTCTTACTTTCCGGTGATCAGGAATTGGGCGCGCCGGTTCATCTGCCAGGCGCTCTCGTCATGCCCCGGGTTGAGGGGCTGGCTCTTGCCGTAGGAAATGATCTTCATCCGGTCCGCGGGGATGCCGGAGGACAGGAGGTAGTCCTGAACGGCCTTGGCCCGCTTTTCGCCGAGGGCAAGGTTGTATTCTTCCGTGCCGCGCTCGTCGCAGTGGCCTTCGATGAGGACCTGGGCCGTCCGGAACCTCTTCAGCCAGGCGGCGTCCGTATCCAGCGTGGCCTTGGCGTCGTTGCGGATGGAGGCGCTGTCGTAATCGAAGTACACAATGGCGAGGGGCTTTTCCCGATTGATCTGATCGAGCGACTTCTGGAGGAACATCTCCTCTTCGCTCAGCTGGGGCTCTTGGACCTTGGGCTGATCGACCTTCTCAACGGGGGGCTGTTCCTGGGTCTGGGGCGGGGCGGGGGGGACTTCCTTCGGTTTCTTCTTGCAGGCAGCGGCGAAAGAGAGAACAAGCATGACGGCGAGCGCGTAAATGATCAGTTTTTTCATCGGGCCTCCTACAAAGTTGCGCCGCGCTTTCGCGGGGACGGCACGACGCTTGAATCAGCCATCTTATACCCTGTAAAGGGGGGTGTGTCAATACGTTTCCCGTCTGGTTGCGCCGATATCCCCCCTTTCGGCGAGGGGGGGTGAGGCGGGGGCCCTAGTTCGTCCAATTCGGGAGCTTGTTCTCGCCGCGGTCGGTCAGCTTCCTCAGGTTCGAGCCGTCGTAGTCGATCGAGTAGACCTGGACCGAGCCCGAGAGGTTCGAGGCGAAGACGAGATGGCGGCCGTCGGGCGACCAGCTCGGCGTCTCGTTGCGGACGTTGTTCTCGGTCAGCTTCGAGATCTGGTTCGTCCGCAGGTTCAGGACGTAGATGTCGAAGGTGTTGTCGACGCGGGAGACGAAGGCGATGCGCTCGCTCGTCGGGGCCCAGGCCGGGGCGTCGTGATAGTTGCCGCCGAAGCTGGCCTTGCGCACGTTCGAGCCCTCGGCGTCCATGATGTAGATCTGCGGGCTGCCGGCCCCGAGCCGGTCGGTCGTGAAGGCGATCTCCCGGCCGGTCGGCGACCAGGACGGGGCGGTCTCGATCGCGGCGTTATAGGTCAGCCGCTTGATCTTGCGCGTCTCGAGGTCCATGACGAAGATGTCGGCGTTGCCCTCCTCGGCCATGGTCGAGCAGAAGGCCAGCTTCTTGCCGTCGGGCGAGAAAGCCGCCGAGTAGTTCGTCCCCTTGGTCGCGACCGCCGTCTCCGTGCCCTCGTAGATGTTGCGGAGGTAGAGCCCGGCGCCGCCGGCGCGGTAGGAGGTGAAGGCGATCGTCCGCTGGTCGGGCGACCAAGCCGGCATGTAGTCCTTGATCTTGTTGAAGGTGATCCGGGTCGGGTTGGCCCCGTCGTAGTCCATCATGTAGATCTCGTCGTTGCCGTCCCGGTTGGAGACGAAGCAGATCTTCGTGGTGAAGATGGGCTTTTCGCCGTGGAGCTTGAGCAGCTCGTCGGCCATCTTGTGGGCCACCAGGCGGAGGCCGTTCTTCTCGGCCTGGTAGCGCTTGCCGACGATGAAGCGCTCGCTCTTGACGTCGTAGATCTTGCCGTCATAGACGATCCGCCCGCCCTCCTCCTTGACCTCCCCCGTGACCAGGAGCCGGGCCTGGATCGAGTCCCAGTCCTTGAAGAAGATCTTGTCCGGGTCGAGGGGCCGGATGTAGCCGTAGTATTCCTTCGGCAGGAGCTGGAAGATCCGGCTGTACTTGATGTCGTCGGACAAGGCCTGGCGGATCTCCTGGGCGGCCGCCTGGGCCGCGGGCGTGGCCCCTCGGACGACGAACTCCGGCAGGGCCAGGGGGATCATGGGCATCCCTTCCGTGATCTTGAGGACGACCTCCTGCTGGGCGAAGGCCCCCGCCGCAGCGGCGACGAGAAGAAGGCTGAGACAGATGAGTTTTTTCATGGCTTCACTTGGCATGCTCGAAGACGAGAGTGATCCCGAGGTACTGGCCGTCGTACTCGTTCGGGAGGGGCGCGAACGGGGCCGCGGCCTGGATGGCCCGGCGGGCCGAAAGGTCGAACGACTCGACCCCGCTCGAAACATCGATCTTGATATCCGAGATGGTCCCGTTCTTGTAGATCCGGAAGTAGACCTGGGTTTGGAGAAGTCCGGCGACGCCCGGGTCGACCAGGGCCTGGAACCAGTTTGAGGTGATCTTGTCCGAGATCATCTGCAGGTAGAACTGGAAGGGGAAGCCGGCGACACCGAAAGGATCGCCGGCGCCGGCCCCGGTCCCGCCGACTGTGCCTCCGCCTGTTCCGGGACCGCTGCCGCCGCCGCCCGTGCCGAAGCGCAGGCCGAAGCCGGACCCGCTCGTCGAAGCCGCCGCGGCGGAGTTGACGGCGTCGGCCGCGGTCGGGGCGGCCGGCTCGGGCTTGGAAATGGCCGACTTCTTGTCCGGGGCCTTCTTTTTGGCGGTCTTCGGCTTGTCCACCGGGTGAGTGAGAGAGCTCGTCGGCTGGGGCTTGAGCTTGGAGGCCACGGTCAGGTCGCGCAGGGCGGGCTTCTTCGGCGCCGGGAGGGGCTCGGTCTTGGGCACGACCGTCGTGCCGCCTCCGCCCGTCCCCCCGCCGCCGGTGCCGCCCCCGCCTCCCCCGCCCATGAAATTGACGTACTGGACGAGGCCCTTAGGCGAGCGGGATCGGGAGAATGACGGCGAGACGATGACCAGGACGAACAGCCCCACATGGAGGACCGCCGATATGATCACGGCCCTCTTGAAAGCCTGCGGCAGGGCCTGGCGCGCGGGAGTCATCGCTTCTTCGTATCTTTAACGTCGATGGGCTCGGTAATGATGCCGAGGATCTCGACCCCGGCCTTCTTGGTGATGTCCATGATCCGGACGACGACGCCGTAGGGCAGGTCGACGTCGGCCTGGAGGTAAACGACCTTCTTGGGCTTGTTAGTAAAGTATTCGGTCAGCCGGCGCTCGAGGAGGTTGATGTTGATCGTCGAGTCGCCGATGTGGACATACTGGTCTTTGGTGACGGTCAGGGTCAGGCCTTCCTCGGCCGGCTTGGTGTCGGTCTCGGCCTGGGGCAGGTTGATGCCGATGCCGGACTGCATCATGGGCGCCGTGACCATGAAGATCACCAGCAGCACGAGCATGACGTCGATGAAGGGCGTGACGTTGATCTCGGAGAGGTGCGTGCCGATCTGCCGCCGGCCCCTCCCGGACGGCAGGGCCTGGGTGCTAAGAGCCATGGAGCCTCTCGGCGATGCTCAGGAATTCGAGGGAGAAGTCCTCCATGTCGGCGATGAGGTCCTTGATCCGGCCCAGGAAGTAGTTGTAGGCGATGACGGCCGGCACGGCGGCGAAGAGGCCGACGGCCGTGGCCACCAGGGCCTCGGCGATGCCCGGGGCCACGACCTGAAGGCTGGCCGAGCGCATGGCCCCGATGCGGATGAACGCGATCATGATGCCCCAGACCGTGCCGAAGAGGCCGATGAACGGCGAGACGCTGCCGGTCGTGGCCAGGAAGAACATCATCTTCTCGAGCCGGGCGACCTCGCCGTTGGAGGCTTTGAGGAGGGCCCGGTTGAGGCTGTCGGTCTTCTCGCCGGTCCAGCCGCTCTCGCCGGTCGACTTCGACTGGTAGGCGAGCTCCTTGTTGCCGGCGAGGAAGATCGTGGCCAGCGGGCTGCCACGCAGCCGTTTGGCCGCCTCGTTGACCTCGGACAGGCTCTTGCTCCGGCGGAAGGCCTCGAGGAAACGGTCCGACTGGCGGTTGGCCGTCTTGATCGTCTTCGACTTGAAGAAGATGATGGCCCAGGAGAAGACGGAGAAGAAGATGAGCAGGAGCAGGATGAGCTGGACGACGATGTCGGCGTCGGCGATGATTTTGAAGATGTTGATATTCATGATAATCCAGTCAAAAAAAGTAGCACACGCCCCGGCGTCTGTCAAATAACCCGCCTTGAAGGCCCGTGAATTTTATTGTACAGTCGGACCGTGATGAGCGTGAGAACGCGGACCGGCGCGGACGGAGCGCCGTGATGGCTTGGGAGCGGCTCAAGAAGCTCGTCCTCGGCGGCGGGAAGGACGTCCGCGACCCGCGGATCTTCCACCGGCTCTCGCTCATCGCCTTCTTCGCCTGGGTCGGCCTCGGCGCGGACGGGCTGAGCTCTTCGAACTACGGTCCGCAAGAGGCCTTTCTCTCCCTCGGCGACCACCGGCACCTGGCCCTCTACCTGGCCATCATGACCGCCCTCACGGTCATCACCATTTCGGCCAGCTACTCGCAGATCATCGAGCTCTTCCCGACGGGCGGCGGCGGCTATGTCGTCTCGACCAAGCTCTTGGGGCCCGTCTTCGGCCTCGTCTCCGGCTGCGCCCTGGTCGTCGACTACATGCTGACGATCAGCATCTCCATCTCGAGCGGCGTCGAGGCCGTGCTGAGCTTCCTGCCTCCTGGCCTGTTCCAGTACAAGCTGACGTTCATCCTGGTCATCACGCTGGCCCTTGTCCTGCTCAACCTCCGCGGCGTCAAGGAATCGGTCCAGGTGCTGATGCCGATCTTCCTCTTCTTCTTCGTCTCCCACGCGCTGATCATCCTCTACGGCATCTTCTCCCATGTCTCGGCGACACCGACCCTGTTCGTGGACACCGTCCGCGAGACGAGGCAGGGGATCCAGCAGCTCGGCTTCGGGACGATGATGTTCATCTTGCTCCGCGCCTATAGCCTGGGGGGCGGCACGTATACGGGCATCGAGGCCGTCGCCAACGGCCTGCAGATCCTGCGTCCGCCCCGGGTCAAGACGGGGAAGAAGACCATGGCCCTGATGGCCGTTTCGCTGTCCTTCACGGCGGGCGGCCTTCTCATCTGCTACCTGCTGACCAATGTTCAGCACGTCGCCGGAAAGACGCTCAATGCCTCGCTCATCGAAACGCTTATCGGGGCCTGGACGATCGGCGGCATCCCGGTCGGGGTCTGGCTCCTAGGGATCGTCCTCGTCTCCGAAGGAGCCATCCTGTTCGTCGCGGCCCAAACGGGCTTCATCGACGGCCCGCGCGTCCTCGGCAACATGGCCATCGATTCCTGGGTGCCGAACCGGTTCATGCATCTCTCGGAGCGGCTCGTCGTCCAGAACGGCATCCTGTTCATGGGGTTGGCCTCGATCCTCATCCTCGTTTTCACCCGCGGGTCCGTGCAGATGCTCGTCATCATGTACAGCATCAACGTCTTCCTGGACTTTTCCCTGGCCCAGCTTGGCATGTGCACGCACTGGGTCCGGGCGCGGTCGGAGCATTGGCGCAAGAAGCTCGCCGTCAATCTCATCGGCTTCCTGATGTCGGTGTCCATCCTGGCCATCACGATCACCATCAAGTTCCGCCAGGGCGGCTGGATCACCCTGGTCATCACGGCGGCCCTGATCGCGATCTGCCTCTTCGTCCGGCGCCATTACCGACAGGTCGCCGACATGATGAAGCGGCTCGACGCGGTCATGGCCCAGGTCCAGCAGATGACCGGGCCCGCGGGGCCTCCGCCCCAGAAGGACCCGGCGGCGCCCACGGCCGTCCTGTTCGTCCGGAACTTCGGCGGGTTGGGCATCCACTCCTTCCTCAACATCCACCGCATCTTTCCGAACTACTTCAAGAACTTCGTTTTCATCTCCATCGGGGTCGTCGACTGGAAGAACTTCAAGGGGGCCGAGGAGGTCAAGAACCTCGAGCAGCACATCAACACCGAGCTCGACCGCTATGTCAAGCTGGCCAACGCCTTCGGCTTCAGCGCCGAGACCATCCACTCCGTCGAGCTCGACACGCTCTCGGCCGTGGAGGCGCGCTGCGACGAGATCCAGCGGAAGCACAACAAGTCGGTCTTCTTCGTCGGCAAGCTCGTGTTCGAGGAAGAGAACCTGTTCACCCGGCTCCTCCACAACCAGACGGCCTTCAGCATCCAGCGCATCCTTCAGTTCAGGGGCATCCCCTCGATCATCCTGCCGATCCGGGTCATCAAAAGCGCAAAGTAACCTTCAGAAGGGACCTGGTTTACGCAACGCCGCCCAAGACAAGAGCTCCAGACGGGACCAGGTTCACGCCACGGTTTCTGGGGGAGGACCGGCCGTTGCGTAAACCAGGTCCCTTCTGAGCGGCGTTGCGTGAACCTGGTCCCTTCTGGGGTCTTAATGAATTAGGGGGGAGCGGGGGGTTTCGAGGCCCAAGAGGCCCTGCAGGATGGCCCGGGCGACCTTCTTCGCGTCCTTGCCGCTCTCGTTCGTCGCCCCGACGCACGAGGGGCAGCCCTCCCGGCAGGGGCAGGCCTCGAGCGTTCTCAAGGCGTGCTCGAGGAGCCGGGCCTCGAGGGCGAAGAGCGACGGGCTGAGCCCGATGCCGCCCGGGTAGTTGTCGTAGATGAAGATGTTCGGCTCGAAATCCGGGTCCATCGCAATGGGCATCTCGCCCGCGCCCTGGGCCGCCGCGAGCGCCTGCGGCGTCAGCTGCCGGACCGGCTCGCCCGAGCTGTTGTCGCCGATCGACACGCCGACATCGTGGAGGTCGCACATCATGAACAGCGGCGAGACGTGGTGGATGAGATACGACAGGCCGAACAGGCCGTTGACGCGCTGCTCGGCCGGCCAGGGCAGGCTCTGCATGAGGGCCGAGGGCACGGTCAGCCACCAGGCCGTGATGTGCATCTCGTTCTGCGGCAGCTGCAGGTCGCCAGCCCCGACGTTCTCCATGGTGTGGAACTTGATCTTCTTGAAGCCGACGACCTGCGTCGCGACGTGGACCTCGCCGTGCGAGACGCGCCCCGCGCCGCCCTCGAGGGCCTTCTTGTCGAAGAGGTCGAGGATGGTGATCTTGGTGTAGTCGATGGCGTCGGTGTAGTAGTCGATGTCGGTCTTCTTGACGTAGGCCTTGCGCTCCTCGAAGTCGAGCTTCTCGACGAAGAATTGCTCGCCCTCGACGATGTAGATGGCCTTGGGATGCAGAGCCGTGAGCGCCGAGGTGAAGTCGACCTCGGCGATGACCCGCGGCTCGCCGGTGATGTCGACGACCACGAAATTGTCCGACGAGATGCTGCGCAGGCTGATGGCGTCGGCCGGGTAGGCCTCCGAGGTGAAGAACCACTTGTCCTTGGAGTGGTGGAGGATCTTGTCCTCCTCGAGGAAGCTCAGGATCTCGCCGATCTCAGCCCGGCCGAACTTCTCGCCGTCCTCGAACGGCAGCTCGAAGGCGGCGCATTCGATATGGCTGACGAGGATTGAGAGGTTGTCCGGATTGATGAGGGCCATCTCCGGCGACTTGGAGAAGAAATACTCGGGGTTGTTGATGATGAACTGGTCGAGGGGCGAGCTCGTCGCGACCAGCACGGCCGCCGACAGGCCCGTCTTCCGCCCGGCGCGCCCGGCCCGCTGCCAGGTGCTGGCGATCGTGCCGGGGTATCCGGCGAGGACGGCCACGTCGAGGGTCCCAATGTCGATGCCGAGCTCGAGGGCGTTGGTCGAGACGACGCCCAGGATATCGCCCGTCCGCAGGCCCTTCTCGATCTCCCGCCTCTTCATCGGCAGGTAGCCGCCCCGGTAGCCGCGGATGAGCCCCTCCTTCTGGATGTTCGTCTCGATGTCCTCCTTGAGATAGGTCAGGAGGACCTCGGTGATGAGCCGGCTCCCGGCGAAGACGATCGTCTGCAGGCCGTTCCGGAGGAAGATCGAGGCCACGCGCCGCGACTCGTTGACGTAGGACCGCCGGATGCCGAGGGCGGCGTTGACGACGGGCGGCGTGTAGAAAACGAAGTATTTGCCGCCGCGCGGAGCGCCGTTGTCGTCGACGAGCGTCACCGGCGCCTCGATCATCTTCTCGGCCATCTCGACCGGGTTGGCGATCGTCGCCGTGCAGAGGATGAACTGCGGGTTGGCGCCGTAGAAACGCGCGATCCGCTGCAGCCGCCGCAGGACGTTGGCCAGGTGGCTGCCGAAGATGCCGCGGTAGTTGTGGAGCTCGTCGATGACGATATACTTGAGGTTCTCGAAGAGCTTGATCCACTTGGTGTGGTGGGGGAGGATCCCGGCGTGGAGCATGTCGGGGTTGGTCAGGACGATGTGGCCGCGGGCCCGGATGGCTTTTCGGGCGTCCTGCGGCGTGTCGCCGTCGTAGGTGAAGACCCGGATCTCCTCGGGCAGGCGGGCGTTGATGTCGTCGAGCTCGGCCTGCTGGTCCTGCGACAGGGCCTTGGTCGGGAAGAGGTACATGGCCCGCGTCGACGGGTCCTTGAGGATGGCGTCGAGGACCGGCAGGTTGTAGCAAAGAGTCTTCCCGGACGCAGTCGGGGTCACGACGACGACGTTCTTGCCTTCCTTGAGCGCCTCCCAGCTCGAGCGCTGGTGGGAGAAGAGCTGGGTGAAGCCCTTGTCGACCAGGGCCTGGCGCAGGGCCGGGTGGACGTCATCGGGGTAGTCGCGGAAGGAGCCCGCCTGGGCCGGGAGATGCTTGATGGCCTTGATCGAGTCGCTCTTGTACCCGAAATCCTTGAGGAGCTCGAGGGACTTGAGGATCTTCTCTTCGTTGGCCATGGGACCCCCTCATCCTAGCGAATTCGACCTCGGACGGCAACCCCCCAATTCCGGCCTTTTATGCTAAAATAGATTGTTATGCTCGACGAGATTCGCATCAAGAGGGCGGCGCAGCACAATCTGAAGAAGATCGACGTCGCGCTCCCCCGGAACAAGCTGATCGTGATCACCGGCCCGTCCGGCTCCGGGAAGTCGTCCCTCGCCTTCGACACCATCTTCGCCGAGGGCCAGCGCCGCTACATCGAGTGCCTCTCCGCCTACGCCCGCCAGTTCATCGACCAGATGGAGAAACCCGAGGTCGAGTCCGTCGAGGGCATCTCGCCGTCGATCTCCATCGACCAGAAGACGATCTCGACCAACCCCCGCTCGACCGTGGGCACGATCACCGAGGTCTATGATCTCTTCCGCCTCCTCTTCGCCCGGGTCGGCACTCCCCACTGCCCGGTCTGCGGCCGGGTCGTCTCCTCCCAGACGCCGGAGGAGATCCTGAAGCGGATCCACGAGCAGGCCGCCGGCGCCCGGGTCCGCATCCTGGCCCCGGTCGTCAAGGGCCGCAAGGGCGAGTACCAGCGGCTCTTCGAGCGCCTCCGCAAGAAGGGCTTCCTCCGCGTCCGGACGAACGGCGTCCTCCGCGACCTCGAGGACGACATCCCCCTCGACAAGAACCGCAAGCACACGATCGAGGTCCTCGTCGACACCATCAAGGTCGGCCCCGACGCGGAGCGCCGCCTCCGCGCCGCTGTCGAGAAGGCCCTCGAGGTCTCCGACGGCGAGGTCCTCGTCATCGACGACGCCGGCAAGGAGCGCTTCTTTTCCCTGACGCTGCTCTGCCCCCATTGCGAGGTCTCGCTGGCCGAGCTCGAGCCGCGCAGCTTCTCGTTCAACAGCCCGTACGGCGCCTGCCCCAAGTGCCACGGCCTCGGCTACCAGACGACCCACAACGAGTGGGGCGAGGTCGAGCTCACCGACGACGTCTGCCCCGAGTGCGGCGGCGCCCGGCTCAAGAAGGAGAGCCTGTCGGTCAAGATCGGCGGCCGGAACATCCACGACACCGGCGAGCTCCCGATCGACGCCCTTCTCGCCGAGCTCGCCAAGCTCTCGTTCCCGCCCGCGGCCGAGCTCGTCGCCGGCCGCATCCTCAAAGAGATCCGCTCGCGCCTGGCCGTCATGGGGGAGCTGGGCATGTCCTATCTCCAGCTCAACCGGACGACGGCCTCCCTCTCCGGCGGCGAGGCCCAGCGCGTCCGGCTCGCGGCCCAGGTCGGCTCGCGCCTCCGGGGCGTCCTCTACGTCCTCGACGAGCCGACGATCGGCCTCCACCAGCGCGACAACGGCCGCCTCATCGCCCTTCTCCGGGCCCTGCGCGACGAGGGCAATTCCATCATCGTCGTCGAGCACGACGAGCAGACCATCCGCGCCGCCGACTACCTTCTCGACCTCGGCCCCGGGGCCGGCGAGGACGGCGGCTTCAAGGTCGCCGAGGGCCCGCTCCCGGCCGTCCTGGCCTCGCCCGACTCGCTGACGGCCCAGTATCTCCGCGGCGAGAAGTCCGTGCCCGTGCCGCCCCTGCGCCGCGACCCGGCCGGGTGGCTCGTCATCCGCAAGGCCCGCGAGCACAACCTCAAGGGGATCGACGTCCGCATCCCGCTCGCGACGATGACCGCCGTGACCGGCGTCTCCGGCTCGGGCAAGAGCACCCTCGTCTACGACATCCTCTTCAGGGCCCTCGAGAAAAAGCTCTACAAGGCCCGACAAGCCGTCGGCGCCCACGACCGGATCGAAGGCATCGAGGGCATCGACAAGGTCGTCGCCGTCGACCAGAAACCGATCGGCCGCACGCCCCGCTCGAACCCGGCTACCTATACCGGCCTCTTCGCCGCCCTGCGCGACCTCATGGCCCACACGCCGGAGGCCCGGATGCGCGGCTACGGGCCGGGCCGCTTCAGCTTCAACGTCCCGGGCGGCCGCTGCGAGGAGTGCGAAGGCGCCGGGGTCAAGAAGATCGAGATGCACTTTCTGCCCGACGTCTTCGTCACCTGCGACCGCTGCGGCGGGCAGCGCTACAACAAGGAGACCCTGGCCGTCACCTACAAGGGCAAGTCGATCGCCGATTACCTGGCCATGACCGTCGACGACGCCTACGAGCTGCTCAAGGCCTACCCCCAGCTCAAGCGCAAGCTGGCGACCCTCAAACGGGTCGGGCTCGGCTACATCCGGCTCGGCCAGTCCGCCCCGACCCTGTCCGGCGGCGAGGCCCAGCGCATCAAGCTCACGAAGGAGCTCGGCCGGCGGGCCACCGGCCGGACGCTCTACCTTCTCGACGAGCCCACGACGGGTCTGCACTTCGACGACGTCCGCAAGCTCCTCGAGGTCCTTTCGGAGCTGGCCGCGCTCGGCAACACGGTCGTCATCATCGAGCACAACCTTGAAGTCATCAAATACTGCGACTATATTATCGACCTGGGCCCGGAAGGCGGGGAGGACGGCGGCCGCATCGTGGCCCAAGGCACCCCGGAAGAGGTCGCCGCGAGCGGCAACGGCTCGCACACCGGCCGCTTCCTCCGGAAGGCCCTGGAAGCCGGCCGGGAGCCCGAGCCCGAACGAAGGGACGGCTGAGACCATGTCCTTCAAGGACGTCGCCGGCAACAAGGGGGTGAAGAGGATCCTCCGGCTGGCCCTCGAGCGCGGCCGCGTCCCCAACTCGCTCATCTTCGCCGGCCCGGAAGGGTCCGGCAAGAGGGCCATGGCCCTGACCCTGGCCAAGGCCCTCAACTGCCAGGCCCGGCCGGAGCCCCCCGTCTTCGACGCCTGCGACGAATGCGCCTCCTGCCGGGCCATCGACGCCGGCAGCCACCCCGACGTCATGGCCCTCGCGGTCGAGGTCCAGAAGGTCAAGGTCGAGCAGACCGAGCTCATCAAGCAGATGGCCTACCTGCGGCCCATGACCGGGGCCCGGCGCGTGTTCATCGTCGACGACGCCAAGGCCATGAGCGCCGAGGCCGCCAACTCCCTGCTCAAGGTCCTCGAGGAGCCGCCGTCCTTCAGCCACATCATCCTGCTCACCGACAGCCCGCACCTCCTGCTCCCGACCATCCGCTCGCGCTGCCGCCTGCTGACGTTCTCGCCGATCGGCCGCGAGGAGATCGAAAAGGCCCTGCTCGACCGGGACTTCAGCCCGGAGCAGGCCGGCATCCTGGCCCTGCTCGTCGACGGCAACCTCGACCGGGCCAAGGAGCTCGAGTGGGACGAGGTCGCGGCCCTCAAGGACAGCGCCTGGGGGCTCTTCGAGGCCCTCTCCTCGGAGGACCGCTCGAGCGAGTTCCTGGAGCGGTTCGGCACCGTGCCGAAGGCCGTGCTCGAGGAGTTCGGCGAGGTCCTGGAGGTCTTCGCCTCCTTCGCCCGCGACATGCTTCTCCTCGGCCTCGGCGGGGACCGCGCGCTTCTCCTCAATCCGGACTTCGAGGACCGGCTCCGCGCGGCCGCCGCGGCCTGGGACACGCCGCGCCTCCTCGGGCTCGTCGCGCAGCTCGATGCCCTGATCGGCGAGCTCGACAAGAACATGAACAAGAGCCTGCTGGCCACGACCTTTTTTTCCAACTTCACGGAGCTGAGACATGTCTGACATCGTCTGCGTCCAATCGGAATCCACAGGGCACCTCGTCCGGGTCCGCACCGGCGGCCTGGACCTTCACCACGGCGACCGGGTCCTCATCGAGTCCGAGCTCGGCGGCGACCTGGGTGTCGTCGTCGACGAGACCTCGTCCTTCTGTCATAACCCCAAGGCCGTCCGCCTGGCGGTCCAGGCCCTGCGCAAGGCCACCCCGGACGACATCCGGAAGTTCGACTGGCTCCGCGAGCGCGAGGCCCGGGCCACCGACCTCTGCCTGCAGCGCATCGCCGCCCACGGCCTGGCCATGAAGCTCGTCGCCGTCCGCTACTTCTTCAACGAGAAGAAGGGCATCTTCTACTACACGGCCGACGGGCGGATCGATTTCCGCCAGCTCGTCAAGGACCTGGCCAAGGAGCTGCGGATGCGCATCGAGATGCGCCAGGTCGGCGTGCGCGACGAGGCCAAGATGATCGGCGGCCTGGGCGTCTGCGGCCGTTGCCTGTGCTGCTCGAGCTTCATGACCACGTTCGAGCCGGTGACCATCCAGAAGGCCCGCAAACAGCAGATCGTCATCAACCCGACCAAGATCTCGGGGCTGTGCGGGCGCCTGATGTGCTGCCTGGGCTTCGAGGAAGGGACATCAAAGGGACGGATGTTCTCTGACCGCGACGAACGCCTCATCGAAGACTGAATTCATAAAATAACCGGTTTTTTGGGTTTAATGGGTTCTTGGCGAAACCCGGCGTTCTTGTGAAATCGCGCTAGGGGCGGTGATGCTTTCGGAAGAGCCGGCGCCAGGGCGAACGGCGTCCCGGGCTATGGGCCACCTGGTAGGTGTCGAGGACCCCTTCCTTCTTCAGGATCTGGACGATCTCGCTCTGCTGGTCGAGCTTGGCGAAGCAGTGGGGGCAGATGAAATAATGCTCCTCGAACTCGGCCTGGTCCTCGGGCTTGAGCTTGTTGAGCAGATAGCGGTCGATCCAACTGTCGTACTTACACGGTTTCATGTCCGGGGCCTCTTCAGGCTTCACGGATTTAGTCGCTCGAGGGCGGGTGAGAACGGACATCCGCCCCCCTATTTCCGGACCACTTTCTGGATGAGCTTCAAGGCGTAGTTGACCCGCTCGGAAACGCGGCGCGGCGAGATGTTCAGCGTGCGGGCCACTTCTTCCCGGGAGAGCTCCTTGTAGTAATAGAGATACAGGACGTCCCGGAACTTGGGCTTGAGCCCGTTGACGACCTCCTCGACCTGCCGGGCCCGCTCCCGCTTCTCCATCTCGACGTGGGGATCGGGGAACGGCGGCGGCTCGGGGGCGTGCCTGAGGACGCGCGTCTTCTGGCGGATGTAGTCGATGATGCGGCGGCTGGTGATGGTGTAGAGGAAGGTCCCGATCGAGGAGTCGCCGCGGAACTCGCCGCTCTTGATCTTGGCCACGGCCTGGGTCAGGATCTCGTTGACGACGTCCTCCCAGTCCGGATTGGAGCTGCCGAGGGCCTTGCGGACGCGGAAGGAGATGACGGCGCGGTACGGGAGGACGGCGTCCTCGGGCGGCGCGGTCTTCGCGACGGGTTTCATTCGGGTCATTATTACAACAGGTCGGGGGATTTCGCAAGGACCGCGCGGCCCGCGTCAGTCTTCGCGGTCGCGCTCCGCGTCGGCCGCCTTGGCCCGCATCTGGTCCTTGAAGAACTCCTTGCGGTCGACCAGGATCTCCCGCGGCTTGGCCCCCTCGGACGGGCCGATGATCCCTTCTCCCTCCATCTGGTCGATGATCCTGGCGGCGCGGGCGTAGCCGAGCTTGAGCCGTCGCTGGAGGTGCGAGGCCGAGGCCTGGCCGCTCTGGAGGACCGTCTCGACGGCCCTGTCGTAGAGCTCGTCCTTCTCGCCGTCGTCGGCCATGACGTGGTCGGCGTCGCCCTTGACGACGTGGAGGATGCGCGTGTCGTAGGTCGGCGTGCCCTGGCCCTTGACGTGCTTGACGAGCCGCCGGACCTCGGGGATGGAGATGAACGAGCAGTGGAGCCGCACCAGCCGCGGGAAGTTCGGCGGCAGGAAGAGCATGTCGCCCATGCCCAGCAGCTTGTCGGCGCCGACGGTGTCGATGATGATCCGCGAGTCGACCTTGGACGGGACGCGGAAGGCGATGCGGCAGGAAAAGTTGTTCTTGATCGTGCCGGTGATGACGTCGATCGACGGCCGCTGCGTGGCCATGACGAGGTGGATGCCGACGGCCCGGGCCAGCTGGGCCAGGCGGCCGATGAAGAACTCGACCTCCTGGGCCCCGACCATCATCAGCTCGGCCAGCTCGTCGATGATGATGACGATGTAGGGCAGGGGCGCGAGCTGCTGCTTCTCCTCGTCGGTGAGGTGGCCCTTCTTCTCGGCCAGGAGCTGCTTCATCTGCGTGTTGTACTGGTCGATGTTGCGGACCTTGACGCCCTGGAGCTTCTTGTAGCGCTCCTCCATCTTGCGGACGATGTCCATGAGGACGATGTGGGCCTTCTTCGGGTCGTTGATGACCGGGCAGAGGAGGTGGGGGATGTCCTCGTAGAGCGTGAACTCGAGCCGCTTGGGATCGATGAGGACGATCTTGACCTCTTCCGGCGTGGCCTTGTAGAGGATGCTGGCGATGAGGGCGTTGAGGGCGACGCTCTTGCCGGTGCCGGTCGAGCCGGCGATGAGGAGGTGCGGCATGACGGCCAGGTCGGTGACGGTGACGCCGCCGTGGACGTCCTTGCCGAGGGCGAAAGTCAGCTTCGAGGGCGAGCCCTGGAACTTCTCCGACTCGATGATGTCGCGGAGCTTGATGATCTCGCGCTTGTCGTTCGGGATCTCGACGCCGAGCGACGACTTGCCCGGGATGCGCTGGATGCGGACCGACTCGGTCTCGAGGGCCAGGGCCAGGTCCTCGGTCAGGTTGGCGACCTGGGCGACCTTGATGCCGGGGGCGGGGAAATACTCGTAGGTCGTGATGACCGGGCCGGGATGGTACTCGCGGACCTCGCCCTCGATGCCGAACTCCTTGAGCTTCTCCTCGATGCGGCGCTTCTTGTCGAAGAGCTCGCTCTGGTCGATCTTCTCCGCCGGCTGGCCCGGCTCGAGCAGCGTGAAGGGGGGATACTGGTAGTCGCCCTTGCGGCCGAGGTCGGGGAAGAGGAGCGGCTCGGGCTTGGGCGGGGCGACGGGCCTGGGCGCGGGCGCGACGACTTTCGGGGCCTTGCGGGCCTCCTTCTCGAGGCGGCGCTGCTCCCGTTCGCGCTCCTTCTCCGCTTCCTTCTCGGCCCTGCGGGCGGCCTTCTCGTCCTTGGGATCGGGCCCGGACGGAGCGGGCGGTGCGGCGTATTTCTGGGCGACCTTCTCCCGCATCTTTTCCTTGGCCTTGGCCGCCTGGCGGTCCGTGACCTTGATACGGACCTCGGAGGCCGTCGTCTCGAAGGCGCCCTTGGCGAAGTGAAGCGTCTTGGCCAGGGACCACTTCGTCGAGAAGAGCAGGAACGTCGCCAGCGCCGCGAGCAGGAAGATGAACGAGCCGACCGTGCTGAGATAGCGGACGAGGAAGTTCAGCAGCAGCTCGCCGATGATGCCGCCGGCCGGGATGCCGCTGCCGCGGTAGGGGAACGACTCGAAGACGAGGGCCAGGAGCGGACAGACGATGAGCAGGCCGAGGGTGATCGTGCCGAGGCGCTTGAGAAGATGGGCCGCCGTGCCGCGCAGGACGGCCCGGAGCGCGGCGTAGCCGAGGACGAAGGGCAGGAAGAACGAAGCCAGGCCGAGGAACCAGAGGATGGCCTGGGCGAAATAGGCGCCGACGCTGCCGGCGAAGTTGCGAACGTTATAATCGGCCGGGGGGATGTTGGCGAAGGACGGGTCTTTGGACTGGTAGCTGATGACGCTGATGAAGGCGAAGAGGGAGATGGCGATGAGGACGACGCCGGTGATCTCGACGCCCAGGGCCGCCTTTTTGGCCGCGGCCGCCTTGCCGCCCTTGCCGTTCCCGGCCTTGGGCTTCGCCTTCCGTTTTTTCACGGCGCGATTATAGCACACAAGGCTGAGGCGTGTACCTCGGGCGCGCCGGAACGCAGGACATCCCCTACAGCTCCTGGTCCTTCCAGGCCCCCGAGTATTTCGCGGCGCCCCGACATTCCTGAAGGACGATGTGGCAGATCCTCATTCCGGCCTTCAATCGTATTTTGTTCCGGCCGGCATTGAAGATCTCGAGGATCTGCCTGTTGGAGATGCCCGGGGCGATGAACGGGGCCGCGATGTGGGTCATGAGCCCGATCCGGGCGAACCTCGAACGGGAGTTCAGCCAGCCGCAAACATCCTCGGGAAGAGTGATCTTTTCCCGGGTGATCCCCAACACCAGCTCGCCCGGCTTCAAGAGGTAGCCCTCGCCGATCGGGACCAGCTTGGCGAGCGTCCTGTAGTCGATGTCGGCCCGCGTGATATGCCGGTCGGTATTGAAGATCCGCAATTGGTCATCCAGCGTCAGATCGATCGAGGCCGGGCCAACGGCCGCCTTGTCATAGGGCTCGATCCTGATCCGGCCGTTCCTGATCTGACGGAGGATCTCGGGCTTGGCGAGGATCATGTTGAACTCTCTTTCAGGATCGCTTCCATAAGGGGTCCCCGGAGCTTTTCAAAAAGGGCCGAGAATGCGTCGGGCGCCAGCTCCTCGGCGCGGACGTTTCGCGGGATGGCCAGCCCGACGAGGACGACGCCGGTGATCTCGACGGCCAGGGCCGCCTTCTTGGCCGCGGCCGCCTTGCCGCTCTTGCCGTTCCCGGCCTTGGACTTCGCCTTCCGTTTTTTCACGGCGGGAATCATAGCATATCGAACGCTTCTATCTCTCTTTCGCCTTAAGCGCGAGGTGGACGAACGGGTTCGCGTCCGGCGGGCCCATCGTGACGTCGAGGGCGGGGGCACCCGAAAGGGTCATGATCGTCGCGCCGAAGGTGAACGCCGACGAGCCGGGCTGAAGCGTCCGGCAGACGGGATGGTGCGGCGAATCTTTCGAGCGGAGGATCGTCTTGATCGCCTCCTCGTCGACGGAGGCCGGGTCGCTCCCCAGCCGGTCCCTCACCGACGCCAGCCGGGTCTTCGTGTCGGCCAGGCTGATCTCGTCCATCGACGCCCAGGGCTTGAGGTCCTTGTTGATGAGCGGATGGTTGGTGTGGTAGACGAAGCGCCCGTCCGGGAACGGCTTGAACTCGACGACCCTGCCGGCCGAAGCCTCGAGATCGTAGACCCGGTCGCCGGCGCCGATGATGTAGTTCTGGCCGGAGGCGTGGCGGACGCCGCGGACGAACGTCAGGGCTTCGTCCCCGCTCGCGCGTGCGAGGACGCCCCGGACGACGAAAGCCACGGGCAGTCCGTCGGAGGACGCGGAGAGCTGCAGCAAGGTATTGCAGGCGATCCCGATCGAACGGTCGTTGACCCCGTTGACGCCGATAAGCCCGGCAAACGTAAAGACGAGCTGTTCCGGCCGTCCGCTTTCACCGGCGATATGCAGCACGGCCTGGAACCCGTCGCGAAAGGACTCCAAGTCCATGTTCTGAGCCACGAAGGCGGGGTGCCCGCCGCCGCGGACGACGCCGAGACCGCTGCAGTGATGGGCGGCCTTGGCGTCGAGATAGACCCATATCTCGTCCACCAGCTGAAAGGCGAATAGGGTCTCGAAGGGCTGGCCGGATCCGTCGGCGATGCCCCGGACCTCGTCGAGGATGTCCGGCGTCCATTTTTTAATGGCCGGGGTGAATGCCGTCTCCGCCAGGAAGCGCTTGATCAGGGCGTCGGGATCCTGTCCGGACTGGCCGCGGAGATCGTTCTTCCAGAGATCGACGATCCTGGCGATCTCGGATTTGAGCTGCCGGCCGTGCTGGAGGCCGCGCTCGTAGCCCGCGCCGCTGAGCTCGAGGACCGCGAGCTCCCGTTTGGCGGGCTGTCCGGACGACGGCTTCGGCATCGAGACGCCAGCCTGGGCGAGAGCGAGGGCCGCCAGCGCGGCCAGGCCGACTGTCTTCATCAGCCGATCGAAATCTTTCATCGTCATTCTCCGTCCCGTCGCGATCAGGCCCGGAGGCTTTCGAAGAGATCGAAAAGCATGTCCGGGGCCAGCTCCTCGGCCCTCGCGCTTCGCGGGATGCCGAGTGTCTCGTAAGCGGCCTCGAGCGCGTCCGGGGCGGCCCGGCGCGAGAGGTTCTTCCAGAGCATCTTGCGGCGCTCGGCGAACGCCGCCCGAAGGAAGGCGCGATAGGACTCCTCGGCCGCGCCGGCATGGAGGGGCGCCGGGCGGCGCCTGAGGACAAGGAGCGCCGACTGGACCTTGGGTGGCGGAGAGAACGAGCCCGGCGCGACCGTGAAGGCGATGCGGGCCTCATATTCGTTCTGGAGCAGGATGCCGAGCGGGGCGTAGCTCTTCGTGCCCGGCCCGGCCGTGACGCGCTCGGCCACTTCCTTCTGGAGCAGGAACACGCCGTCGGCGATGACGGCGCGGTCGTCGAGGACGCGAAAAAGAAGCGCCGAAGAGATCGAGTAAGGGATATTGCCGACGAGCCGGATCGACGGAACGCCGGCCTTCCTGGCGATCTCATGGAGGTCGGCCCTGAGGACGTCGCCGTGAACGAGCTCGACACCCTCCGGCAGCGTCTTCCGGAGCTCCGGGATCAGCCGCTCATCCTTTTCGAGGGCGATGACCTGCGCGCCTTTTGCCGCGAGCGCCGATGTCAATACGCCCTTGCCGGCGCCGATCTCGACGATGACCTCTCCCGGCCTCGGATCGATCGCCGCGACGATCTTGCGCAGGACGCCTTCGTTCACGAGGAAGTGCTGGCCGAGGGCGTGGCGGCGGGACTTGGGCATGTTCGCCGACATTGTAACGCGACACCGAGTGCGGTTAAAGGGGTCC
>Ga0172363_10000357_pt1 | contig 33567 bp, 33 predicted proteins | sample LakKivs2_kivu2a2_FD_114541 | JGI IMG/M metagenome (GOLD analysis project Ga0172363, IMG submission 114541) | Sediment microbial communities from Lake Kivu, Rwanda - Sediment s2_kivu2a2 | ecosystem: Environmental > Aquatic > Freshwater > Lake > Sediment | place: Rwanda: Western Province, Lake... | reverse complement strand
TCTTCTGACCAAAAAAAGCAATTTAGCTTTTGGGCGAGCAATCAAAAAGTCGGAAAAAATTGAAATTATCATTACCTTTCTCGCTATTTTGCAGATGTTCAAAGAACGGATGATTATTATTGAGCAAGAGCAAGAATTCGGCGAAATCACACTACTATTGAATAAATAATTTATGGATAATTTATCAAAACAAATTGAAGGCCTTCTATTCATCTCCGGCGAGCCAATTGGCTTGGCGGAACTGGCTAAACTATTGGAAAAAAACGAGGAGGAAATCAAAGAGGCGATTGTTGCCTTAAAAAACGATTATGCTGCCAACCCCCGCGGCCTGATAATTATCGATAATGAAAATAATTATCAACTGACCACCAGCCCGGAAACAAGCGAAATTATCGCGAAATATTTAAAAGAGGCGCTGAAAGAAGAATTAACGCCGGCATCTTTAGAAACCTTGGCCATTGTTGTTTACAAAGGCCCGCTTAATCGCGCTAACATTGATAATATCCGCGGAGTCAATTCCAGTTTTATTTTAAGAAGTTTATTAATCAGAGGGCTTATCAATAGGGAATTCGACCCTCATCGGCCCAATGCCTATATCTATCGGCCTAGTTTTGATTTAATTCGCAAATTGGGATTAGAGCAATTGGAACAATTGCCGGATTATGAGAAATACCATAGTTTATGAAAAAAATTAAATTTTTAATCCTGATTTTTGCTTTAATGGTTCTGGGGTATTTCGGCAGCTGGTTTTACAGCCGTTATTATTTAAATTTTTCCGAAAATTCTTCCAATGCCGTTTGGGATCAGCCGTTTTATTTGGCCGCCGAGGGCCAAGTTGAGCTCTATCCCATTCGCGACTGGAAAGTTAGCGATCCCAACATCAGCGCAGAAATCGTTTTAATGAGCGACATAGACAGCGGCTTTATGTTTTATCAAAAAAATTTGAATCTGCGCCGGCCTATTGCTTCAGTGACAAAATTAATGACAGCTCTCATAGTCAAAAAACATTTGCCGGCTGATGCAGCTGTCGCAGTAAGCGAAAAAGCGGCGGCAGCTGACACTGCTCAAAATAATTCTTTGCGGGCTGGCGAGAGTTTTAACGCTCAGGATTTAATGAAAATAATGTTGATGATTTCCTCCAATAAGGCGGCTGTTGCTTTCGCCGAGGCTCTAAATTCCGAAGATTTTGTTAATCTGATGAATGAAGAAGCCAAAAATTTAAATATGACCCGAACCAGCTTTGCTGACTCCAGCGGATTGAATATGGCCAACCAATCCACCGCTGAAGATCTGAAGCGCTTTGCCCAATATATTTTGCAAAATTATCCAGAGATTTTCGTTATTACTCAGGAGGATAAAAGCGCCGTTGTTTCCCAAAAATTGAAAATTAATCACGACCTGACAAACATTAACCTTCTGGCCCATTCGCCGAAATTTTTAGAAGAATTAAATATTAAATATCTGGGCGGGAAAACCGGATTTACCGACGAAGCCAAAGAAACTTATTTAGGATTATTTTCCGTGCCCAGCGAAAGGTTCGCCGGCCAAAACCGGCGTATTTTAGTCGTTGTTTTAAACTCCGCTTCCCGATATAATGATATTGAATCTTTATTGCGTTGGATAAAAACTGCTTATGTATTCTGAAATATTAGGACAAGTCGTGCGCGTGATGATTTTATCGGGCACCGCTTTCATAGCGGCCATGCTTTTAACTCCGGTTTTAACACACTTTCTTTATAAATATAAAATAGGCAAGCAAATTCGGACTGAAGGCGCGCCGATTTTCGCCGGCTTGCACCAGAAAAAAGAAGGGACGCCGACTATGGGAGGCCTTCTTATTTGGGTTGTGACCGGCTTATTGGCATTGGTTCTCTGGTTTCTCAGTCGCGTTTTTGATGGTTTTTGGGATTATTTGAATTTCGTCAGCCGACCCCAAACCTATTTGCCGCTCTTTGCCTTAATCGTGGCTGCGGTCATTGGCTTGGGCGATGATTTGTTGGGCGTTTTACGCTTAGGCCCGAAGGGTGGAGGACTAAAAGTTAGCCAAAAAATCCTGCTGTTTGCTGTTATTGCCTTAATAGGAGCATGGTGGTTTTATTTCAAGTTGGGCTGGGACAGCATTCACATTCCTTTTTTGGGTGATATCACCCTTGGACCTTGGTATATTCTGGTATTTATCTTTATTATTATCGCCGCGGCTTTTTCCACCAATGAAACCGATGGTTTGGATGGTTTGGCTGGCGGCGTTCTGTTTTTTGCCTATTTAGCTTTGGGAGTAGTAGCTTTTGTCCAGGGAAAATATGATTTAGCGGTTTTTACCGGTGTCATTGCCGGCGCCCTGGGAGCTTTTTTGTGGTTTAATATTTATCCGGCGAGATTTTTTATGGGCGACACGGGTTCAATGGCATTGGGTATCACTTTGGGAATTTTGGTTATGCTCACCAATACTGCTTTGCTTTTGCCATTTTTCGGATTTATTTTATTGGTGGAATCGCTTTCGGTAATCATTCAAATGTTGAGCAAAAAAATCCGCCGCAAAAAAGTTTTTTTATCAACTCCCATTCATCATCATTTTGAAGCACTTGGCTGGCCGGAAACCAAAATTACGATGCGTTTCTGGATTTTATCGGCTGCGGCCACGGCCTTCGGTTTAATCATCTTTTTCATTGATAAATTTTTGTAATTCCGTTGCCAAAGCACTTCTTGATTATTGACAAAATTCAATATTTCGTGCTACAATATATATGGTTTTTAAATAATTTAATTAAAAGGAGAAGGTGGGATGGCACAAGTAAGCCGAGTTGAAATAGAAGACAGCGGCTACCAATTCACTTTCATTCCCAAACCGCGATCAACCGGTTCAATGGAACCGTTTCTCGTGGCAGTGGCTGATTTGAAAGCCAATATTCAAGACCCTGGCAAAGATATTCCAGCAGTAATCAAACGCAGAGCTTATGCACTGGCAGCGGTCATCTTCAATCTAAAAAAGGGAATTTAACCTAAAAAGAGAAGACGGGGACACAACAACTTCCCGTCTTCTTTCTTTTTCTACTTAAAATATTTCTGATAACCGCACCAGAATTCATAACCGCTAAGCGATTTTTTGCTTCCTGGTTGGATTTTTTTAATAATCAGGCCGTCTTGGCCGCATTTCACAATCAAATTTTTATCACAACAGAAAAATTCACCCGCTCTCTTATCTCGCAATAATTGCGCATCTTTGAATATCTCGGCTTCCAAAATTTTATAAATTTTTCCATTAATTTCAAAAAATGTTCCTGGCCAGAGATTTAATGCCCGGATTTTTCTTTCGAGTATTTCTGCCGGCTCATTGAAATCAATCTTGCCATCCTCTTTTTTTATAATTTTACAAAATGTCGCCTTTGAATGGTCTTGGGGAAGGGGAGTGATTCTTCCGTTTAACCATTTTGGCAATGTTTCCAGCAATAATTTGGCCGATTCCTCAGTCAATTTTTCTTCCAATTCTTTATAAGTTATTTTATTGGAAATTGGAAATTGGAACTTGGAAACTATCGGGCCGTGGTCCATTTCTTCATCCATCAGCATTATGGTTGTTCCCGTTTCTTTATCGCCACCAAGAATCGTCGCCTGAATAGGCGAGGCGCCTCGCCAATAGGGTAAAAGCGAAGGGTGGACGTTGAGGCAGCCTTTTTTCGGTATGGTCAAAATCTCTTTGGGAATGATTTTACCGTAGCTGGCAACAATAAACAAATCCGGCTTCAAGGCCTTTAATTGCTGGAAAAAAGCCCCATTTTCCCTCAATTTAATTGGCTGACTGACCTCTAAATCGTGCTTTATAGCCATTCTTTTGACTTCTGAGGCCTGTTTCTCCAGCCCTCGGCCCTTTGGCTTGTCTGGAGCTGTAATTGCTAAAATAGGGCGAAAATTAGCCCTAATTAGAGATTCCAGGATTTTAGCGCTAAAATAGGGAGTACCCCAAAAAATGATTTTAGCTGCATTTTCTAGTATTGACATATCTGTTTTGGATAGGTAGGGCTAATTCTTTAAGCGATAATTTGTTTGAATGGCTGGACCCGATAAAGCTTGTCAGCCCTGTCAATAAAAAGAACGCCGCAAAGATGATCTATTTCATGTAAGCAAATGCGGGCCAAAACATCTTTAGCTTTTATTTTAATGGCTTTGCCCTGCTCATCAAATCCCTTAACCACTATTTTTTGCGGCCGATTCACTAAGCCGACAATGCCCGGTACGCTTAAACACCCCTCTTCCATTAAAACGGTTTTTTTGGAGCTTTTAACTATCTCCGGATTAACAAAAACGAATGTTTTTCCCTCCAGGCGGCCGATAAAAATCCTCTTATTTTCTCCGATTTGATTGGCGGCCAATCCCGCTCCTTGCTGGCTCAGTAGGATTTTTTTCATTTTTTTAATTAAATCGGCGATTTTGGGGTCGCCAATATCAGCGACTGGTTCGGTCGGTTTTCTTAAAAATTCTTCCTGCTTTTTATTTTTAATTGTCAAAATTTTATCGTTCTTTTCCATATTTAAAGGAGGCTGACAGGATTAATTTTAATCAAGACATCGTTGGGCAAAAATTGAAGAATTTTATTGCGTTTCTTTATTAAATCCAAGGAAGTTAAATCATCGGGGCTGCGTTTAATCTTGAGAAAAATTTCCTTAAGATATTGATTTTTAATTTTCGGGATAAAAGCTGGCGCTGGCGCTAAAATTTTATAATCCTGGGGATCAAGCAGTTTAGCGGCCTGCTGGCCCAAATTCTGGTACAAATGCTGGCTTAAACGATTTAACTGTTGCGGATCGCGGTTAGCAATAGTAATTTTAATTATTTCGGAGTAAGGCGGATAAAAAAGCCGCGACCTTAATTCTAACTCATTTGTGTAGAACTTATCAAGATTATTGATATTTTGAAAGAATTCTTTTTTGGGGTTGAATGTTTGAATAATCACTTTTTTGCTGGCAGAAGAAAGTTTCTGGATGATGCGCCTTAGGCGTTCTTCGCTGCGAAAATCAGGGAAAAATAGGATTTGTTCAGCTGAAGCCAAAATACTTAAATCCAACTCATTCGCTAAGCGATCCAGAAACTTGAAAAACAATTCGGTGGCTACCAAAATTTGAGTTTTCCCATTTTCAAATTGGCCGAATAACTCTTTTTCTTCTTTGACATTTTTCAGGCTATCAGAATCAAATTTTTGAGTGACGGCGGCGGGGAATTGCTTTTGCAAAAAATTAACGGTTTTTTGGGTGGCAACGCCCAAAAATTTAATAAGGTGGCTTTGGCAATTGGGACAGATATCAAGAGGCGCAGTTTTAAAGCCGCAGTGATGGCAGCGCAATTCAACAATTGGCGGAATGAAATGATAAACCATAGCTGCCTCACAATTTGGGCATTTAAGCACATAACCGCAATCTTCGCAGATTAAAGCTGGCGCCAGACCGCGGCGATTCACCACCACTAAGACCCGGCCTTTCTGGTTGATGATTTTTTTTATCTCTTCCAAAACCACCGGCGCGATGATGCTCTCTGAAGCAATTTTTCGCAAATCCGTTACAGCTATTTTAGAACGAGAAAGCTCTGGTAATTTATCATAAGTTTTGAACCATCCCTTTTGAATCAACGGCCAGCTTTCCACGCTGGAGTTTTGACTGATAAAAATTAATTGGCTAAAGAATAATTCCGCCAATTTGAAGCTGGCCTGACGGCTGCTAAAATGAATTTTTGTTTCCCACGTTTCATGACTTGGATTTTCTTCCTCGATTACGATAATTGAACCCAGATTAGAGAAGGGGGCAAAAATAGATGAACGCAATCCCATAATGATTTTTTTCCGGCCCCGATTGATTTCTTCGTAGAGCCCTTCCAAGGCCTTCCTGGATTTTTGTTTGTTAAAAACAATTATGTCTTCACAAAATTCTGCAAGCTCTTGTTTGTAGATTTCCAATTTGATTTGATTGGGGAAGAGCATAAAAACTTGCCTGCCACCTCTCAACGTTTCTTTAATTTTCTTCTTCAAAAAATTAAAATCATCGCCGAAAACATAAATATTTTCGCGGTTAGTTTTTTTGACGTTAAGCGAGGGATGATTAAGAGGTGCGGTTTTTTTCAAAAAATCCGCATTCGGTAGAGCCAGTTTTAACAGAGCCGAAAGAGGCGAATAATAATATTCAGCCAGCCATTCTACCAAGTTAAATTGATTCGAAGTTAAAACCGGGCCTTTATTAATAAGACTTTTCAGCGATTTTAAGGCAAAATCAGCTTTTTTAATGCTGATTTTTGACTCAACGGGCTTGGAGGCAATAACAATACCGCTGGCAGTTTTTTTGGCCAGAGGAATAGAAACTAATGCACCCCAAGGTATTTCCTGAGAGCTGTAATAGCTTAAAATTTGCGACTGAGAACGGGGCAGATAAACTAAAGGAATAACTTTATGAATATACATCAATGTCTTTTATTTATTATAACAACCAGACCTCTAATAGACAAACGTTAAAAATTCGGATAAAATTAAAAACATGAACCAATTAAGATTGTTTTTCGTCATTGATTTGCCGGAGCACCTCAAGGAAGAATCACTAATTTTAGCCAAAAAGGAAGAGAAGGATATCTGGCGCTGGACACCAAAAGAAAATCTGCACTTGACCCTAATTTTTATCGGTTATCTGGATGAAGCGCAATTGCCTAAAGTTCTTGAAGCTGGCCAGAATGTTTGTCGAAAAAAATCATCTTTTATTTTAAAGGCTCGCAGCATTAATTATGGTCCCGAAAACAATAGTCGAATGATTTGGCTGAACTTGGAAAAAAATGACCCATTGGCCAGCTTAAAAAATGACTTGGAGAAGGCCCTATCAGAAAGAGAAGTGAATTTTAGCCGTGAATATCGGGAATTTCATCCTCACATTACTTTGGCCAGATTAAAATTGGGCTGTATTAAACCCAGCCATCAAATCCGCAAAGATTACATTGAAGATTTTTTGGTAAAAGAGATGATTTTAATGGCCAGCAATTTACAAAAAAGCGGCCCCAAATACACCGTCCTCCAAAAATTTTCTTTCCAATAAAAGTTGAAATGGAATAAAAATTAAGTTATAATCAAAAGAAATTCAAATGCCCATTCCGGAAACTCATTTCATAAAAAAATTTAATTTCAAAAAAATCGGAAAAGTATCAATTATCGTCTTAATCAGCTTGGTGGTTTTGGCTGGAGTTTTTTGGGCCGGCATAAGAGTGGGGGAGCAATATTATCCGTCTATCAAACTGGTTAAGGGTCTCAAAAATCTGGAAACCGCCAAGCCCGCTGATGTGGATTTTAATTTATTTTGGGATGCCTGGCGGTTAATTCAGAGCGATTATTTAAAATCTTCAAAATTAGATACTCAAAAAATGGTTTATGGTGCTATCCGGGGCTTGGTGAACTCACTCGGCGACCCTTATTCATTATTTTTTGACCCGGAGGAGGCCAAAAAATTCTCTGAAGATGTAAGCGGCAGTTTTAGCGGCATTGGCATCGAAATCGGCGTTAAAAAGGGTGTTTTAACCGTTATTTCGCCGCTTGAAGACACGCCGGCCTGGGAAGCGGGGCTGAAAGCTGGCGATCAAATTTTAAAAATCAATGACAAAGAAACTACAGATATGACCTCGGAGGAGGCGGTGAAATTAATCCGCGGCCCGGAAAATACAGAAGTCACCCTGACCATTTTTCGAAAAGATTTTGAAAAACCCAAGGAATTTACGATCAAAAGAACGGTAATCTCTGTTCCTTCCATTAAAATATCTTTTTTGGGAGACAACAATATTGCCCACATCAAATTATCAAGTTTTAATGAAAATACTTCCTACGAATTTTACCGAGCAAGCCTGGAAGCTTTGATGAAACAATCGCCGGCAATTATTCTTGATTTACGCAACAATCCCGGCGGCTATTTGGAGGTCTCTGTTGACATTGCCGGCTGGTTTTTAAACAGAGGAGATGTGGTGGTGCGCGAAAACATTAAAAACGAAAAAGAAACGGTTTTTAGGGCCAGCGGCAATCAAGCTCTAATTAATATGCCAATTATTGTTTTGGCCAACGAAGGCACGGCCTCAGCTTCGGAGATTTTAGCCGGCGCCTTGCGCGACGACCGCAATATTAAAATTGTCGGAGAAAAAACTTTTGGCAAGGGTTCGGTGCAGGAAATAGATACTTTGGCCGATAGTTCAATGATAAAATTAACTGTGGCCGAATGGCTGACGCCTAACGGCGTCTCGCTCAATGACAACGGCCTTGAGCCGGATTATAAAGTAGAAATGACTGACAGCGATTACGAGAACAATAAAGATCCTCAACTGGACAAGGCCCTGGAAATAATTGAATCGCAAATAGCCGCTCAATAATCAAATTATGAAAGTGATTTTATTAACCGATGTCCCCAAATTGGGGCAAAAATATGACATTAAAAACGTGGCTGACGGCTACGCCAAGAATTTTTTGATTCCTAAAGGGTTAGTGGAGTTGGCGACATTGGAAAAAATTAAAAATATTGAGCTGAAACAGGAGGCGTTAAACAAGGAAAAACAAGAACAGCTGGAAACATTTAGAAGGCAGGCCCTTCAATTAGCCGGTTTTAAACCGGAATTTTCCCTAAGGGTTGGTGAAGATGGCAGCGTTTTCGGCGCAATCAGCGAAAATGAAATATCCGAATGGCTTAAAGAAAAGGGGATAAATATCGAACCGGATAAAATTCAATTAAAAAAGCATTTGAAGGATTTGGGAGAGCATATCATAAAAATAAAATTCAGCCCGGAAATTGAGGCTGACTTAAAGCTCATTATCAAAGCCGAAGAAAAAGAGAAAGCCGTTCGTTTAGCCAGAACGAAAAAAGTTAAATCAGTTAAATAACTGCTACTTTTTTCGCTGTTCTTCGCTTGCCGTTAAAACCGGTTTTTAAAACAGTGGAAAATTTCACCATTCCTTGTTTTAAAGCGTAAAGAGTGTCGTCTTTGCCGATCGCCACATTCTTTCCAGCCAGAAATTTAGTACCGCGCTGGCGGACCAAAACTGCGCCAACTTTTGCAATTTGGCCGTCGTATAATTTGACTCCCAGTCGTTGAGCTTGAGAATCTCGTCCTAATTTAGTTGAGCCGCCTGATTTAGTATGTGCCATATGTTTTCATTATAAAGAATAATTAAATATTGTCAAACGAAATGGGCGATAATTTTTTCCAAATTTTATGAGCAACTTCTTCTCCAAATACAAAAAAGAGATAATTGTGGTGATTTTTGTTTTTCTGATTGCCACCTTGAGTTTTGGTTTAGGTTATTTGGCGGCTTCCAAAATTACCCAAAAAGTGCCGATTATTTTTGAGAAATGTTCTGAAGCGCAATAAGGCAAATAAAAGAAGGGCTGGGATTATTCTTCCCAATCTTTCTTAATTTTTTCCAGAGATTTTTTTACGGCCTTGAGGACTTTCAGGGTCCGAGTTTTGGTTTTTGCCCCTTCAATCTCTTGAAGCAGGAGGGGAGGGAGCTTTTTTAAAAGTGCCTCAAACTTCTTTTTATCCAAACTTAAAACTTGCTGCCAGAAGCCGTTGGCTTCCAAAATCTTTCTGATTTTTTCCGGGTCGTAATCATGTTTAATTTGGCTGGAGCGGCCAATAAAGCCGCTGTTGCCGAAAACTCGTTCAACGCCTTTCTTTTCCAAATAACTATTAATCTGATGCTTAATGGCTGCCAATTTCTCATCGGTTTGATCTGTTTTATTTTTCAAAACGAAGTACTCATCCACCATTTTTCTAACCTCTGCGTCTTCCGGAGTCGGTTCTTGATAGAGGTGCGACCACATCGGACACATTGGACGGAAATGGCAATAATTGCACAGAGCCGAGGGAATGGGCGGGAAGTATTGCCTTTCAATTTCAGCAATGTTTTTTAAAACTCGGTTTTTGGTTTTTTCTATGTCTTCCGGCATTTTTTTGGTTGACAGTTTCTCTCCGTGTTTCAAGAAGTATAAACTTAAATCAATGTTATTAGCCCTTGCCATATTTGGCCAGCGCCTCAGAAAACCCAAAAGATAAACGGACAGTTGTAAATTATCTTTTAAGCTGGAGGCAGCTGGCATTTTCCGATTGGTTTTGTAATCAATAATTTCAAATTTTTCATCATCAATTTTATCAATTCGGTCAATGATGCCGGTTAAAATGTGAGTTGTTTCTTTGACGGGATCTTCAATTGGCGCCTCAAAGCCGGATTCTAAGGCAACAATGATAGGGGATTGACCAACGTTCTTTTTATAAAAATTCTCCAAAATTCTTTTACCCTCGTTAAAATATGTCTCTTTGGTTTTTTTATCAGGCCATTTTATTTTTTCAGCAAGCTGTTCCCATTCCAGTCGAAAATAATCAATCAATTCCTCTAAGGTAGGGAAAATAGGGGATTGGCCGTAGAAGCGCTTTAAGACGCTATGAATAGAAGCACCAAAAACCTGCTCCTTGGTTCTGGGAGTTTTAATCTTTTCAATCACTTGAAATTCAAAGCGCTTGGGGCAATTTTCAAAAATTTCCAAACTGGAATAAGAGATTCTCATATTTATTTATTTTTAATTCTATAACAATTTAGCCGAATCAGCAATAAAAAACGACCCATTTAATAGTAGGAGAGGGTCGCTTCCCAGAATAACCATATGTCGCACAAGCGATATTTTGCGACATATAACAATGGGCGTTTTCGGCTGGGACTGATTTCAGCCCCTTGCTTATAAGCATTCAATTCTTATCTTATGAAATCAAACTGCGCAGCAATTGAATAAATTCTTGCAAAAACCAAATTATGGCACCGCCTATTTTCTTCAATATGAGAATTATGTCTATGCCAGTAGTATTTTTGAGCTTAGAATTGAGCTGACTTAAATAACTTCCGGCTTTTGCTAACCAGCCAGTTAAGCTGGCTCCTTTGGTCAGTTGGCCTGAGGTCATTGATTGCCAAAAGGATTGCACCCCGTGCGAGGCCAAATTCTGCAATTTAGCAACGAAATCTCTAAGAGTTGTTGGTAAAAAGCCTTTAATTTGTTCAACATTCACCAAATTTTCCAGCTTATGAACATCAGGCATTGGCAAATTGACATTTTCTGCAGAGGCAAAAATCGGCTGAAGCAATGCTCTTACTAAAATAAAAATTATGAAAATATTTATGTTGCTATTGTGTCGCACAATTTTTTGAGGATTAGAGATAATTTAATGGGTTGACTGGTGCGCCGATAGGCATTGGACCGCAAAAATTGCTGCTCTCCATCCGAAAAGTCGGTCCAAAATAAACGGTAAAATGAAGATGGGGACCAGTAACGTAGCCAGTATTACCACTGTAACCAATGATATCCCCTCTTTTTACTATATCACCAACTCGAACAGTTTGTAAAGAAAGATGAGCATATAATGTTGTTAAATAATTATTGTGGCTAATAACAATAAATTTCCCATAAGCCGCTCGATAGCAATATTTATCCTGATTGCCAACAGCCACTACTTTCCCATCATCAGCTGCCAGTACTGGTGTACCGATGCTGGCCCGAATATCAATGCCATTGTGGCTTGGGCTTTTATATACGCCTTTGGAATAAAGATATTTGGAAAAACTGCTAACTCCAAAATTTTGAGTGACTACGCCATTTGTTATTGGCCATAATAAGACTCCTGATTGCTGCGCAGGCAATAAATTGGGATCAATCTGAGATTTTAAGGACTCTTCCAAACGGTCAATTTCTGCTGCCACTTCCTCCTGTTGTTTGTTGATATCGCTTAACAAATTTTGATAGTTTTTCTCCTGGTTTTTGGTTTTGACCAAAAGGTCGGATTTTTCTTTTTGAATATTGGTGGCAATGGTTTTTTGACTGGCCAGCATATTTTTAGCGGTTTCCAGTTCTTTTTTCTTATTTTCTGAATCTGTTTTTTGGGTATTCAATTGGTCTTTGAGAGCTTGCAGCTGATTGACATTGTCTTCAATACTTTTGCCGAAATTCATCGTATTTTCCGCCTCAAGCATCGCATCAGACAACTTGGCATTTTTTAAAAAAACAACTAATGTATTAGCGTTTTCCCGATCCTGCTCGTACAAATTTCTTAAATTTTGAGCGAGAACTTCTTTTTGAAAACCTATATCTTCCTGAGTGTTTTGGCTTTCCAATTTTAATTGTTCAATTTCTAAAATCAATTTATCAATTTGGGTTTGGGTAACCTTGATTTTGAAATTGATGTTGTTTAATTCTGACTTAATCAGGGTCAATTCGTTATTTAAGGTTTTTTTGGCGGCTTGAGTTTTTGATAGTTCTTCATTATAACGAGCTTCTTCTGCCGACAACTGCTCCAAAAGTTGTTTTTTGGCATCGATTTGATTTTGCAACTCCTCGTAAGTAGCCGAATAAACCACTGGCCAATGAACAGCTGATAAAAAGATTATCAAAATTAGTGAACCTTTTAAAAGATTTTTTAACATCATTTGATTTTTTGTCGAGCCGATTCCAGGCGCCTCAAGGATTCCTTCTGACCAATAATATCCATAATTTCAAATGGCCCGGCTGAATTTTTGACACCACTCAAAGCCATCCGAAGCGGCCAAAGCAGCTGTCCCCTGCCTCTTTTTTCCGCTTCTGGCATCAATATTACCTCCAGCTGTTTTTGAGTAAAATTTTTCTCATCTAAATTTGACAACAGATTAATTAGAAAGTCAAGATTGGTAATCAGCTCTTCTTTGCTGATATTCTGCCAATAAAGAAATTCTGGTGGATAATCAGGCAATTCAAAGAAATAGCCGACCAAGCTGGCTAAATCCGACAGCTTCTTGATTCTTTCCCGGTGCAAATCAACGACTTTTTTAAGGTAAGCAATGTCCTCGGTAATTTTTTTGCCGAAAACATCGGTCAGAAACGGAATCGACAACTCGGTTAATTCATCAATCTCCAATTTTTTGATATGTTCGCTATTCAACCAATTAAGTTTGTCAATGTTAAAAACCGCGCCGCCTTTTTGAACTCGGTCTAAGGAAAATTGTTCAATCAATTCTTCTTTGGTTAAAACTTCTTTGGCTCCGCTGCCCGGCTTTTCTTCCGGATGCCAGCCCAAAAAAATCAAAAAATTAACTAAGGCTTCTGGTAGATATCCTTCTTTCCGATATTCGCTGATGGCCACTGCTCCGAAACGTTTAGACATTTTTGCCCGTTTCTCATCCAAAATTAAGGGCAAGTGTCCAAATGATGGAACGGGCCAGTTGAGCGCTTCATATAAAGCGATTTGTTTGGGGGTGTTGGAAAGATGGTCCTCGCCCCGAATAATGTGGGAAATGCGCATATTATAATCGTCAACAACAACAGTAAAATTGTAGAGAGGGGCTTGAAAACTCTTGGCGATAATCGGATCGCCGATGAGTCCAGCGTCAAATTCCATTTTACCGCGGACCAAATCATTAAAAACAATTTTTTTGTCCGGCATTTTGAATCGAAGGACAAAAGAGGTTTTGCTTTTTAATTTTTTTTGAACTTCCTCCGGACTGAGACGACGGCAATGACCGTCGTAACGAGGCGCCTCTCCCCTACTGGCCATTTCTTGACGTTTGGCCTCCAGCTCATCTTCGGCGCAGAAGCAATAATAAGCTTTACCTTCTTCAATTAACTGACGCAGATATTTCTCGTAGGTTTTTAAATTTTCGCTCTGGCGGTAAGGGCCAAAAGAACCGCCCACTTCAATGCCCTCATCCCAAAAAAGCCCCAGCCACTTTAAACCATCAATAATATCCTTTTCAAATTCGGGTTTTGATCTTTCCAAATCAGTGTCTTCAATCCGTAAAATAAATTTGCCGCCGTATTTTTTGGCAATCAGCCAATTAAAAAGAACGGTTCGCGCCGAACCAATGTGAAGGTAGCCAGTCGGCGAAGGAGCGAATCTTAGGCGAGGATTAACGATTTTTATTTTGTGGGCTTTCATACTTTAATTTTTAGTAAATCAAAAATCTCGCTGGCGATTTTTTCGCCGGAATCTTGCTGGAAAAAAAGATTGGCCCGATTGGCCAAGGAAGCCATCCGCTCTTTATCTTTAATTAAATCAATAATTTGTTGCGCAAAAAGATGGGGTAAAATATTCGGTTCTTCCAAAACTACGGCGGCGCCGGCTCGCGTATATTCTAAGGCATTCATTTTTTGGTGATTGCCAGCTGATTCTAACAAAGGAATGAGAATCGCTGGCTTTTTGGCGGCCGAGAGTTCAAAAATTGTTCCGCTGCCCGCCCGACCAATCACCAAATCGCTGGTCGCCAAAGCCAAAGCATAATCATTCTCGTTAAAAAACCCTCGGGCCTGATAAAATTTGGCGTAAATATCCGGAAGACCTTCCAGAATAATTTTTCCTTCGGCTGCCACTTGGCGAAAATTATTTTGGCCGGTCTGATGAAACACTTGGATTTCATTTCGCACCAAGTCCTCAAGCATTTCCAAAACCAGGTCATTAATTTGCTGAGCGCCCTGGGAACCGCCTAAAACCAACAGGAGCGGCTTGTCTTTCAGAAATCCGAAATAATCACGAGCCGATTCTCTATCCTCTTCAATTGAAAAATTGAAACGGGTGGGATTACCAACTAAGGCGGTTTTGTCTGCGGGAAAATATTGGAAAGTTTGATTAAAAGAAATGCCGATTCTTTTGGCAAATTTTGCGGCAATTTTATTGCTTAATCCCGGCACCGTATCAGATTCATGAATAAAAACCGGGATGCGGTATAACCAGCCCGCTAAAACCACGGGCAGCGCCCCATAGCCGCCTTTGCTGAAAATTAAATCAGGCATAAATTTCCAAAGATGGTATAAGCTTTGGAAAAAACCGATAATAACTTTGAAAATATCCAAAAAGTTAAGAAGAGAAAAATAGCGTCTTAACTTGCCGGCAACAATTCGCACTATTTGAACGCCTTCACTTTTAAAAGCTTCTTCGCTAAAACCGTCCGGCCCAAGATATAATGATTCCAACGTTAAAAGACGACGGGAGGCCATTTTTGTTAAAGCTCTTTGAACACTAATTAATGGGTAGATATGCCCTCCGGTGCCGCCGCCAGTCAAAACAATTTTAATTTTAATTTCGGCAATATTCACTTGTTTAATCGCTGCTGCCATATTATTTTTTGCTGTATTTAGAAATATTAACAATAATTCCCATTGAAGTCAAAAGAACGCCCAAACTAGTGCCGCCGTAACTAATAAACGGCAATGGCTGGCCAGTCAAAGGAATGAGTTTGCTCATGGCGGCAATGTTAATAAAGGCCTGAACAGCCACCATAATAGTCAATCCAGCAGCCAACAACTGAGAAAAAACATCTGGGCTGCGCTTAGCGATTGTCAATCCTTTAAGCAGAAAGAGAAAGAACAAACTGACAAAAACCAAAACTCCGATAAACCCAAATTCTTGAGCGATGACGGCAAAAATGGAATCGCCCATCGGCTCTGGCAAATAATTATATTTACTAACGGCATTGCCATAACCAACACCCGTTACTCCGCCGCTTCCAATAGCAATTAGGGCCTGATTAATATGATAATCGCGACCTTGCGGATCGTCGCCATAATTGATAAAACTTAAGAATCTCTGCATTTGATAAGGTCGGACGATGATTAGACCAACAAGTAGAGCAACTACCAATAAAGCGGCAAAGCCGAAATAAAGCAACTTTGCCCGACTCAAAAGATAAACTGCCAGCGATGTGGCAATAATAACGACTAAAGTGCTGGTAGAACGCTGAAAAATAAAAATGGCGGTAATGGCGGCCAAAAAAATTAAAAAAGGCAGAAATCCTTCGCTGAAACTTTTAATTTTTGCGGTACGTTTTGATAGCCAGGCAGCCAAATAAATTATAAAAGCTAATTTTAAAATTTCGCTTGGCTGGAAAGAAATAAAACCGAAATTCAGCCAGCGCTTCGCTCCATTCACCTCATAACCCAAAGGAGTAAAAACCAGAAACATCAATACGATAGCCGCAAGCAAAAAAGGCAGAGCCAGTTTCTCCCATCGCCGATAATAAAGGCGGCTTGTCAAAAAAAATCCCACCAGACCGATTGTCCCGCCATAAAGCAGTTGATGCTTCAAATAATAAAACGGGTCGTCAAAATTATTTTTACCCATTATCATTGAAGCACTCAAAAGACAAGCCAGACCCAAAAGAGTGATTAACCAGACAAGCGCGATGAATAAATGATCCGAAGAATGCGACGAACGCATAAATTTCAACGTTTAAAAATTTGACCGGCCAAAACATTAGTCCAACGGGATTGGTTTATGACGATTTGACCGTTAAGAATGACAAAGGCAATTCCTTCGGGCTCCAGATAAGGATTTTGATAACTAGCCAAAGAATTAACAATTTGGGTGTTAAAAACCACTAAATCGGCGAAATAGCCCTTTTTAATTAAACCTCTTTTGTGCAATCCAATTTTTTGAGCTGGCTCAGAGGTAATTTTCTTAATAGCTTCTGACCAGGACATCAGTTTTTTATCCCGAACCAAACCTAAAAACCTGGGGAATGCGCCAAATGAACGGGGATGTGCCAAAGATTCGGGATTGCGGCTTTCGTCGCGGCCGGGGCCATTAGTGGCCACTAAAGCCAAAGGATGCCCCAATAAAGATTCAGTGCCAGCTCCGGAAAGATTGTCCTCAAAAACAGTCGCTCGACCTCCGGCTAATCGCAAAATTTCCAAAAACATTTCCTCAGAACTAATATTTCTATTTTTGGCCAGCTCCTCAATCGTCTTAGCGATAAAATCCGGCAGCTTAGCAACTTCGGCCACAATAATTTTGGAGAAATTATGTTTCTGTTTTTTTACTTCTTCCAGAATTCGCCGGTGAACCAGCTGGTCATTAATATTTTTCACCATTAATTCCAACCCGCCATAAATCGCCCAAGACGGCAAATAAGTATATAAGGGACTGGCAGTGGTTGTGTAGGGATAAAGGTCAAAATTAACATCAACATCTTTATTTTTTAAATCGTTGATAATTGTTAAGCTCTGGTTTAAATCATCTTCAAGACCTTGATAGGCCTTAAGATGACTGATTTCCAAACGAGGCACATTCTTTAATTCTGCCACCAAATCCTCAATTTCCGCCACTGCCGCAACTAAGCCTTCTTTTTCGGAGCGCAAATGGGTGGCGTACAAAGCATCATATTTTTCCACAATTTTTAAAATTTCTAAAATTTCATATGGCGGAGTAATGCGGGAGTGACTAAAACTCAAGCCGGTTGAAACGCCAAAAGCTCCTTCCGCCAAACTTTCTTCCACTAAATATTTCATTTGCTTCAACTCATCATCGGTTAAATCGCGGAATTCTTCGCCAATCAATCCCCTTCTGATGGTGGAATGTCCAACAAGCGTTCCAAAATTAACGCCGATTTTAAATTGGCTTAATTTTTCCAAAAATTCGCCGAAGCTTTGCCAATTCACATTAACTTGATTGGGGTCAGCCCATTTTCTGATGCTTATCAGATTTCCTTTAATAAGCGGCGCCAAAGAAGAGCCGCAGTTGCCGACCAAAATTGTGGTAATCCCCTGTTTTAAAAGACTGGTTTGACTGGCTTGAGTGAAAATAGTCAAATAATGGTCAGAGTCACTATTAATATCAATAAATCCAGGGGCCAGATATAAACCATTGGCGTCAATAATTGTATCGGCTTTTTTCTTCGCCAAAGCGCCAATGGCAATAATTTTATCTTTTTCAATTAAAACATCGGCTCGCTCTCCTTTACTGCCAGAACCATCAAAAACAATGCCATTTTTTATTAAAATCGCCATACATTGATATTTTACCACTTTTCTTCAGATATTATAAGGCAATTTTTTCTATTGAAAGCTTCTGCCAGCGCTTATTGGATAGATCCTTTTTCCGCAAAATTCCGGCTTTAGCGCCAATCTCCTCTACTACTGAGGTAGCATTGGCGCTTCCCAGTTTAATGCCTGTTTCCACGTCTTTTTCCCGAAAAACACTGCGATTTTTTACTTTAATGACTTGTTTGGTGGTTAGCGCCGCCACAAATCCAGAAGCAAAAGCATCCCCAGCTCCGGTTCTATCCACTAATTTTTTCTCCCGATAAATTCCGGCTCGCCACAGATTAACGCCGTCAGAAACAACCACGCCATAGGGGCCTTTGGTCATCACCACCAACCCTTGAATCAAATCGTCCAACTTTTTAAAAACTTCCTTTTCCTTGCTAAATGGAATCCCCGTTAAAAAGGAGGCCTCTTCTTGGTTTAAAATAAAAATATCAAAATTATTCAAAAGGTGCGGCGATTTTTTAAAATTAATTAATTCGCCCATTCCCGGATTGATTGCCAGAAATATATTATTTTTGTTGGCGAAATTAATGGCTTGAGCCAAAAGATTTTTATTGCCGGCCAAAGACGCTAAATATAGCCATCGGCTTTTTAATTTATTCCAGGGAATTAATTTCTCTGAAATATTGTCGCCAGCACCTTTATAACTTAAAATTGTGCGCTCCCCGGTCTTTGTTAAGAAAATTACCGAATAAGCACTTGGAGCTTTGGCGTTAATTTGAAAGAATTTTGTCTCTACTTTCTCTTTTTTCAACTCTCGCTGAATTTCTTCGCCACTTACATCTTTGCCGACACAAGAGATACAGGATGTTTTTAATCCCTGCCGGGAAAAAGTAACGGCAGTGTTGGTGCCGCCGCCACCGGTAGTAAAAGTCACTTTCGGAACCTTGATTTTCCCGCCAAACGGCAAAGCAATCCCTTTGCCCACCACAAATCTTTTATCTTTGACAAAAACAAATGGAATTCCTTCAAAGAATCCGTCTCGCGTCGCTGAACCAATTACTAAAATGTCGTACATAAACTTAAAACTCAAAAGTCAAAATTTATAATTATTGCCTTTTTCTCATAATAACTTTTCTTACTGCTTCTTTGATGGCATTCTTTCCCATTCCGAATGCTTCAATCAGTTCATTGGGTTCGCCGGATTCGCCGAAGCGGTCGCGCATTCCAACAAATTCCATCGCTACTGGATAATTCTGCGATAAAATTTCTGCCACTGCCGAACCCATTCCTCCCATAATCTGATGATCTTCAACTGTTACTATTGCTTTGCAAGTTTTGGCCGCTTCAATAATAGCGTTATTATCCATTGGCTTGATTGTGTGATTATTAATTACTGCCGCTTCAATCCCCTCTTTTGATAATTCTTCCGCAGCTTCCAAGGCATTGTACAAAAGCGGACCGCAGCCAATTATTGCCGCATCTTTTCCCTCGCGTAAATTTATGGCTTTCCCGATTTCAAATGGCGTATCTTCAGTAGTAAAAATCGGGGTTTTTTCTCGGGCAAAGCGCAAATAAACCGGGCCAATATATTTAGCTGCGCTATAAGTTGCTTTTCTGGTTTCAATATAATCGCAAGGCGCAATCACCACCAAATTGGGGATGCAGCGAGTGATGGCGATATCTTCCAACCCCTGATGAGTGGCGCCATCCGGCCCAACTGAAACTCCGGCATGGGCGCCGCTCATTTTTACATTGGCATTATTGTAGCAAACGCTGACGCGCATTTGATCCCAGTCGCGACCCGGACAAAAAACTGCATAAGTGGAAATAAATGGAATTTTCCCGGCCAAAGCCATTCCAGCAGCCAAACCCATCATATTTTGCTCGGCAATGCCGACTTCGATATAGCGTTCTGGAAAAACTTTTTGAAACATTCCTACGCGAGTGGAATCCGCCAAATCAGCGCATAAGGCAACAACGTTGGGATTTTCTTTGCCGGCCAAAATCAAACCTTCACCAAATCCGTCTCTTGTCGGTTTTTGTTCAATCTCTGATGTAAAAATTTTTGGATTTAATTTTGCGTTTGGATTAATCATATTTAACTTCTAATTTTTAACTATCGTCATTCTGCCTCGCTAATAATTTGTCCTTGGAGAGTACGGATTTGTCTCAAGGCCTCTATCGCCTCCTCTTGATTTGGAGCTTTACCATGCCACTCCGGTTTCCATTCCATGAAATCAACGCCTTTTCCAGGAATGGTATGGCAGATTATCATCACCGGCTCTTCGTAAATGGATTGAGCATGTTGGCAGGCGTCAATAATTTCTCTGATATTGTGACCGTCAACTTCCAAAACATGCCAACCGAAGGTCTCGTATTTATTTTTGAGCGGCTCTAACGGCATCACATTCTCTGTAAAGCCGTCAATCTGGATATTATTCCTGTCCATCAAGAAAGTTAAATTGTCCAATTTGTGTTTGCCGGCGAACATCACCGCTTCCCAGGTTTGACCTTCTTGCTGCTCGCCATCTCCGGCAATGCAATAAACCTGCCATTTCTTTTTATCCATTTTCGCTGCATAAGCCAGGCCAACTGCCACAGAAGCTCCTTGAGCCAATGGCCCGGAAGTATTCTCAATGCCGGGCAAACTGCCACGGTGAGGATGGCCCTGCAAGCGGCTACCAAATTTCCTCAACGTTTTCAATTCCTCTACTGGAAAAAATCCCTTGCGGGCCAAAGTTGCGTAATGAATAGGACAAATATGGCCATTGGAAAGGATTAATCTGTCCCTATCCGGCCAATCCGGATTTTTTGGGTCGATATTCAAAATTCCGCCAAAATACAAGGCAGTAAAAACATCAGCCATCCCCAACGGTCCGGCTGAATGACCAGATTTGGCCTCTAAAAGCATTTCAATTACATCGCAGCGCAATTGTTGGGCCATTCCCTCTAATTTTTTTAATTCTTCATCGCTAATCATAATTAAACATTTAAATTGGCTATCGCCTCTTGAATGTTTTGACTATTAAATATGTAGGTGGCTGAATTTAGAATATCTGCTCCGGCTTCTTTTAATAATTTGGCATTTTCCGGCGTCACGCCGCCGTCAACTTCTATTATAACATCGTTTTTCTCTAACTTCAAAGCTTTAATCTTATTGATAACTTCTGGCTGAAATTCCTGACCAGCCAAGCCCGGCTTAACTGCCAACATTTGAAAAAAATTCACTTCATTCAAATATGGCCCGAGGCCACTCACCGGTGTTTCCGGATTAATGACAATGCCGATTTCTTTTTCAAACTCTTCTCCCAAATTAATGATTTTTTCCATAGCAGTTGTAGCTTCCAGATGTATTAGCGCTCTTTTCACCAATGGTATTCTTAGCCAACTCTCCAAAACCAATTCGGGATTTTTAATCATCAAATGAACTTCGATATTAATTGGACTATCAAGTCTTAATAAATCGCCTGGATTATTCCAGGTTTGATTTGGCGTAAAAACTCCATCTCCGACATCAATTTGAACCCACTGCGTATAGGGTTCGACTTTTTTTATTTTGGCGGCGATTGCTTCAAAACTGGTTTCATTGATAACGGGAATGACGAACATATTAAAGATTCTCAATTTTCATAATCCGCCTTTTATATTTCTCTTCATTTCGGAATTTTGTTTCTAAAAATGTTTTAATGATATGCTTGGCGGTGCCAAAATCAGTGATATCTGAAGCCAGAACCAACACATTAATATTGTCGTTTTGCCGACCGTGTTCAGCCATCCAGGCAGAAAGGCAGGTGCCAGCACGAACACCTTTATAACGATTGGCCACCACAGCCATGCCAATGCCTGAGCCGCAAATCAAAATGCCGCGATTATTCTCGGAATCAGCCAATATTTTGACTGCAACCAATTTGCCAAAATCCGGATAGTCATCTTCTGGTTCATAAACATAGTTGCCCAAATCCTCAAAAGCAATCCCCTTTTCTTTCAAAAAGGCCTTGATGTCCTCCTTTAATTGAAAGCCGCGATGGTCAGTGCCTAAATACAACATAACTTCATTATATTATGTCTTAACTTGAAAAACCAGATAATTCGGACTCTGGTAAATCAACATAAATTGCTCCTGATTTAGAATGAAGAAATCTTTGTTAATGTGGAAATCTTTTATCTTATCTTGCTCAATGACAATATAATTAATGCCGTATTGTTTTATTAAATCAAAAGACTTTTCAGCACCCTCATAGATGCTTATAACATCATTCTCTCTCTGGCGATAATCAATACCGTGTGTCCAGAGCCAGCCCCGATAGCCCATTAAAATTCTTCTTCCGGTAAAACACGGAATGGGATGATTGTGGCGGTCTGAAGTTAGAAAAATCGCTTCTTTGGGAGTATTTTTAAGAACGAAATTGGCCAGCGCCATATCTTCTTGGGAAAAAATCCGCCAACTTACATAAGATTCGCGAAAAACCGAAAGAAAACCAGTCGGGATGAGCAAAAGAAAAATAGTGGCAATAACCAAATAACCCTCCTTCTTCATTTTATTTTTAATCTGGGCAAACCAATCTCCGATTAAAATCAAGCTCAGCAAAAACCACCAGAGCATTATTTTCATATTGTCGTAAATATGCGGCTGGAAAATAATCAGATTGGACAAAACAAACAATCCCAGAAATGCCAAATAAAAGGTTTTGAGCTTGGGTCGCGCCAAGACAAAACCAATAATAAAGGCCGGCAAATAAAGCCCGAGGTTCTTTATCCAAAACCATAAGACATTTTCTCCTTGGTCCATCTGGTTCAAAGAGCCGCTCATCCAGCCAAAACCAAATCTCATAAAATGCTGACTGGATGCCGGATAGAGCCATAAAACTTGCGGCAAAGCTAAAATTAATACTGGGAGGCCGAACCAAAGCCAGTTAATGATTATTTTCTTGAAATTTTTAATGTTTTGAAAAAAATCAATCAAGCCCAAAAAACAGGCGACAAAAACCAAAGACATAAAAGTATGGGTGTGAACAAGAGGAATGATAGCCGTCAGCAGTCCCGCGTATAATAATTTTTTTCTTTCTCCGCTTTGCCAATAAAGCCAGAGAAAATAAACCACTGCCACTCCCAGAACTAAACCAAGAATGATGGCGCGCTGCGGCAAAATATAATCAGCAATAATGTTGGAAAAATTAATTCTGTAATCGGCTAAATGGCCGTACTCTTTGGTTAATTGGCCAAAAAAAGTTATCAAGCTCACTCCGCTGGCTTTAAAATCCTGCCAAAAATATTTCAAGCTGAAAGTACTGCCATTAAAGAAAAATAAAAAAGGGACCAGAACAGCTCCGATCCTGCTATGGGTGATTTTGAACACCAGAAAATAAAGCAGAACCACCAGAACCATCAAAAAAATAAAACTTGGCAGAATCAAACTCCAACGCAGACTCACTCCAATTTTTTCCAAAGTGGCGCTGATAAAATCCGAAACAAAGGGATACCGCAATTTCTCGCCAATATAAACAGGGTGGGCTTTTAATGCTGAAAACCCCCGTTCTTTTATGCTGGAAATTAATGATAAATGAAAAGCCAAATCGCCCCAAGTCGAGCCGCCGGAGTAAAGGCCGTCGGATTTTGGCTCAAGCATGTGGCTGGAAAGCAAATTAAAAAACAACCAACCAAAGAAGATAATTAAAATTAAAAGCGGCCAGTGCTTCTTACAAAAATTTTGAAAAACCATATTAAAGAATTCCCCCTGCTTTAATTACATGCTGAATCAAGCTGGCAGCATATCCCCATTCGTTGTCATACCAAACCAAAACTTTAACCAAATCGCCGTCAATCACCTTAATAAACGACAAATCCGCAATACTCGGATAAACATCGCCCACCAAATCGCTGGAGACAATTTGTTCTTCAACTACTTTAAAAATTCCCTGCCAGCGCGGACTAAGAGCCGCGGTTTTAAATATTTGATTGATCTCTTCAGCGCTGGTCGGCCGGTTGGAAACAAAAGTGATATCTGCCAAAGAAACAATCGCGACTGGCGTTCTAACAGAAATCCCGTCAAATAATCCGTTTAATTCTTTGATTACTTTGCTTACTGTGACGGCCGCGCCTGTGGTAGAAGGAATAAGATTGATGGCTCCGGCTCGGCCCCTCCTCCAATCTTTGGCATCCGGACCGTCAACTATTTTCTGCGAAGCAGTATAAGCATGTGTCGTGTTTAAAATTGCTTTTTTTACGCCAACGGTTTCACAAAGTATAGCCATAGCCGGCGCCACTGCGTTGGTCGTGCAAGAGCCGTTGGAAGTAATTTTGGCTTTTTTAATATCTTCATCGTTTACCCCCACTATTGCGGTTGCGCCCAATTTATAACTTAAATCATCGTCTTTGCACGGCGCAGAAACCACAACTCTTTTGGCGCCGGCAGTTAAATGGGCCGAGGCCTTTTCAAACGTTTCAAAAACTCCGGTTGACTCTACGGCCACATCAATTTCTAAGCTGGCCCAAGGCAATTTTAACGGGTCTTTTTCCTGCAAGAATTTTATTTTTTTATCATCAACGATTAAAAAACCACCATTTTTGTCCGCTTGAACTTTCCTCGGGTAGCGGCCGTAAACTGAATCGTATTTCAAAAGATAGGCCAAATTATCCAAATCACCCAAATCATTAACAGCCACAATCTCTATTTCTGGTCGCTCAAAAGCCAATTTAAAAAACGCCCGACCGATGCGACCCAAACCGTTAATTGCTATTTTCATAGGATAAAATTTAAATAATTAAAAAACGACATTTCTATTATTATACCTGATATAACAAACCGCCGCAACTAAAAGTTGCGGCGCCAAAACCAATATTTAAGAATTTTGAAGCCAAAAGGCCGCTATGCCAAAAGCCACAGAAACATTCAATGATTCTTTCCTGCCGACCATCGGGATTTCCACAATTTTATCGCATCTCTTGAGAATTTTTGCCGAAATCCCCTTTCTCTCATGCCCTATAACCAAGGCGATTTTTTGTTTTTTGGGCAGCCGGAATTTATTCAAACTAATGGCGCGATTGGTTAATTCTAAACCGATAATATAAAATCCTTCTTTTTTTAACATCTTCAATAATTGCCAGGTTTGACCAAACTTTTCCCATTCAATATACTCTTCGGCAGCTAAGGCGGTTTTGTGAACTTCTCTTTTTTGCCGTCCGCTAATTGGTGCTGGCGTAATGCCGCACAAAAACACTTTTTTAAAACCCAAGGCCTCGGCCGTCCGAAAAACGGAGCCCACATTAAGTAAACTCCGAATCCCGTCTAAGACAACGTGAAATTCTTTTTGCATAAAATTAGTAATCTGTAGGCACACGATTATGCCCCTCTTCTTTCTTTTCTTCCGGCAAGTCAGCCACCACCACTTCGGTAATCAAAAACATTGAAGCAGCAGAAACGGCATTTTGCAAAGCGCTTTTCGTAACTTTAGTCGGGTCAATAATGCCAGCTTTTACCAAATCCTCATATTTCCCGATTTCCGCATTATAGCCAAAATTAAATTCTTTATTGTCCAATACCTGTTTCAGAACCACTTCGCCGCTTTGACCGGCATTTTCCGCAATTTGCTTGAGCGGCGCAGAAGCGCTGTTTAAAACAATGGAGGTGCCAATCATCTGGCTGAACTTGCTCTGGTCTTTTGATAATTCTGATACTATTTTATTTCGCACTTCATTGGCAGTTTTAGCCAAAGCCACGCCGCCGCCAGGCACAATCCCCTCTTCAATGGCTGCTTTGGTGGCAGAAACCGCATCTTCAATCCGATGCTGCTTTTCTTTTTGTTCAACTTCAGTGGCGGCTCCAACCCTAATTACTGCTACTCCGCCAGAAAGTTTCGCCAATCTTTCCTGTAATTTCTCGCGGTCAAAATCAGAATCAGCTTTTTCCAGAAGCATTTTAACTTGCTTTTTCCTTTTTTCAATTTCCACCTTGGAGCCCTTGCCGTCAACAATGGTTGTTTTCTCTTTGTCGCAGATTATCCTTCTGGCGCTGCCCAAATTTGCGACATCGGCATTTTCCAACTTGCGGCCCAATTCTTCGGAAATTACTTCTGCTCCGCAAATTACCGCGATGTCTTGCAACATATCTTTTCGTCTGTCGCCAAAGCCCGGAGCTTTTACGGCCACGGCATTGAAGATGCCGCGCAGTTTATTGACAACCAAAGTCGCTAAGGCCTCGCCCTCAACTTCGTCGGCAATAATCAACAGGTTCTTTTTGCCCGTTTGAATGATTTTTTCCAATAAACCGATAATATCCGCGACTGCTGAAATCTTTTTATCTGTAATCAAAATATAAGGATCGTCCAAAATTGCCTCCATTTTTTCCGGATTGGTCACCATATAGGCAGAAATGTAGCCGCGGTCAAATTGCAATCCCTCAACCACCTCTTTGGTTAAACCCAGAGTTTGTGATTCCTCCACAGTCACCACGCCGTCTTTGCCGGCTTGTTCAATTACTTCAGCGATCAAATTGCCGATTTCAGCGTCGCGAGCGGAAATCGTGGCAACTTGAGCCTTTTCCTCTTTAGTAGAAATTTGTTTGGAAACTTCTTTTAATGCTTCAAGCAGCGCCTGATAAGCCATTTCCATTCCTTTTCTCATTCCAATTGGATCTACCCCAGCTTCCACGTTCTTTAGGCCTTCGGCCATCATAATCTGGGCCAAAAGAGTGGCAGTGGTTGTGCCGTCTCCGGCCACATCATTGGTTTTGGAAGCAACTTCTTTGACCAATTCAGCGCCGATGTTTTCAACTTTGTCCGGCAGTTCAATTTCTTTGGCGATAGTCACGCCATCCAAAGTAATGGTTGGCGCGCCATAAACTTTATCCAAAATTACTGCCCGACCTTTTGGGCCTAAAGTTATTTTCACGGCATTGGCCAATTTATCCACGCCGTTTTTAATTGCTTTTCTTGCCTCGGATTTAAATAAAATTTGCTTGCTCATATAGTTTAGAAATTAGATATTAAAGATTAGGACCTAGGCCATTGGTAAACTTCATCCAATAATGGCCATAATGTCATCCTCGCGAGCGACCAAATAATCTTTGTTGTCAATTTTAATCTCGCTGGGGCTGTATTTTTGAAACAAAACAATGTCTCCGACCTTGACTTCAGGAGCAATTCTTTTGCCTTGGTCATTAATTTTGCCGGGTCCAACCGCAATCACTTTGCCTTTCTGCGGCTTTTCTTTTTCGGCCGTATCTGGCAAAACAATGCCCGACTTGGTCACGGCATCTTCGTTAAGTGGTTCAATGATAATGTGATCTGATAACGGTTTTAACATAACAATTTTTATTATATTAGCACTCCCGACTTGCGAGTGCTAATAGATATTTTAATCAATTTCTGGGGCGTGTCAACCCCGTATCCTTCAAGACGAAGACGAAATCCAATGTTTCTAATTTTCAATTTTTGTTGTATAATTTATTAAAATGCCTCCATTTAACCCCAAAAAAATAACTCCCAAAAAAGACCGCCGAGAAGAAGTGGATATTTTTAGACTCTACAAAAAAGAAATGGGAGAAAGCATAAAAAACTTGGCCAAAAGAGTGAAAAAAGAAAAGCTGCAGAAAAAGCGTATTAACCTAAAGAAGAATCCTCTGGAAGAAATCAAGAAGGAAATTCTCGTAGTCCTAAAAAAAGCATTTAAGTGTCCGGCCAATATTAAACAACAGATTGAATTGGAGATTCCGCCAGAACATATTGAGAGCGATTTGGCAGTTTCTATCTTTCCAATCGCAAAATTATTAAAAAAATCGGCTCTTGAAATCGGCCGCAAAGTTACTGAAATCATCAATAAAAGTAAGTCAAAATTAATCGCCAAGGCCGAAGAAAAAGGTGGCTTCGTTAACCTCTATCTGAAAAAGAATGATTTTTATAAAACAGCCTTAGCGGAAATAGAAAAAGCTAAAGGAAAATATGGCGAAAGCGACATCAATGCCGAGAAGGTAGTGGTGATTGACTATTCCTCTCCGAATGTTGCCAGACCGTTTAGCGTTGGCCACTTGCGCTCAACTGTTATCGGCCAGGCCCTAACAAATATCTACCGCGAAACTGGCTACAGCATTATTCGTGATAACCATCTCGGCGACTGGGGCACTCAGTTCGGAAAACTAATTTATGCTTATCAAAATTGGGGCGATGAAGAAGAAATTAAAAAAGACCCTGTTCGAGAATTAAAAAATTTATACGTTCGTTTCCATAAAGAGGCGGAAAATAATCCTGAATTAGAAGAAAAAGCCAGAGAGATCTTTCAGCGCCTAGAACAAAAAGACCAAAAATTATTGACTTTATGGAAAAAATTCCGCGATTTAAGCATTGAGGCCCTCAAAGAAACATATAAAAAATTGGGCATTGATTTTGATTTGTGGCTTGGCGAAAGTTATTTTACCGATGAGGACGAAAATATCATTAATTCCTGCTTAAAAAAGGGGCTCTGCCGTCAGGATTCCGGAAGTAGGGCAATAATTGTTGATGAATTGAATCGTCTCCCCTCTTTTCTGCTCCGCAAACAAGACGGCGCAAGTTTGTATATCACCCGCGAATTAGCCACTTTGAAATCAAGATTAAAATATTTTGAGCCCGACGTTATTTTATATGTTGTTGGCAATGAGCAAGAGCTCTATTTCAAGCAACTATTTGCCCTGGCTAAAAAAATGGGCTATCTCAGAAAAACCGAGGTCAAACATATTGGTTTTGGGATGGTGCTTCAAGAGGGCAAAAAAATGTCCACTCGCCAAGGCCGCGTTGTTGAACTGGAAGATTTAATAAACCAATCAATCGCCAAAGCCAAAGAAATTATTGAACAAAAAAATCCCAATTTATCAGAAACAGAAAAGAAAAAAATCGCGGAAATTTTGGGAATCGCCGCCATTGTCTATAACGACTTACGCCAAGGCCGAAATAAAAATATTTCCTTTGATTGGGATAAAATGTTGAATTTAGAAAGCGGCACTGCTGTTTATCTACAATATAGCTATGTCCGGATCAATTCTATTTTGGGAAAAATTAAAAAATCCGATATGGGCTTGCCGAAAAATATTATATTTGAGAAAGATATTGAGCTTGCCTTGGCTAAAAAATTGGCCTTCTTCCCCCATATTATTATCTGTGCCCAAAAAGAAGACTCACCGCATTTCATCTGCACTTATCTTGAAGAATTGGCACAGTTATTTAATAATTTTTATGATTCAGCTCCTGTTATCCAAACTAAGAATTCCGAACTCCGCCGATCAAGAATTGCCCTAATTAAAGCTGTTGCCACTGTTATAAAAAATGGTTTAAATTTGCTAAATATTCAAGTTCCTAATAAAATGTAAAATTCCGCTGCTTCAATTATGATGTTATGCTAAAACTAAATAACCGCTACTTTCTCCTGCGCCACGGCCAAGCCACGTCCAATCTCAATCCCCGTTGGATCGCCGCCTGGCCGGAAAAACAAAAAGTTTCGCGCTTAACGCCGAAAGGAATAAAAGAAGTCAAAAAAGACAGCCGATTCTTCAAAAAAATCGGCTTGGATTTAATTTATAGTTCGGACTTGCATCGGACGGTCCAAACCGCCAAAATTGTAGGCCGCGCCGCCAAAGCGTCGATGATTTTTGTCAAAGATTTAAGGGAATTGAATACAGGGATTTTTAACGGCCAATCACCGGATTTATATCGTGCTTATTTCAAAAATAAACTGGAAAGATTTACCAAACGGCCAGCCAAAGGCGAAAGTTTATTGGATTACCAGCGAAGGATTTATAAATTTTTTAAAAAAATCAATCAAAAACACGAAGGCAAAAAAATATTAATAATCTGCCATGGCGACCCGCTATGGCTTTTGGAGGGTGCGGTCAAAAATAAAACGCCGAGACAAATGCTGAAAATCTATGGAAACCGACTTATGCCCGGCGAATACAAAGAATTAAAACTAAAATAAATCTTATATTTTCCTCAGATTTATTTTTATTTTTTCTCCGTCAATATTTAATTCTTTGGCGCTGGAACCGGAAATCGGAACAAATTCAAAGCAAGAACAGCTATCTTGCAACTCTTTTTTAAACTTTTGAATGATAACCGGTAAAATCGCGCTGCTAGTTTCATACTCCAAAACAACGTTTTTGTCATTCACAGTCAAATTCGCTTCTTTGCGGGCTTGATTAATTTGCCGACTTAATTCCCGAAGCATCCCCTTTTCTTTTAATTCTTGGGAGATTTCGGTATCTAATCCATCTTCTTTGCCGAAAACGACTTCCTTAACATTTAATTCCTGCTTGACTAAACCAGCAAACATATTATCAAACATTTCCTTGTCTTTAAAGGAAATCTTATTAAGCGGCTGACGAACTTTGATGCCAGCGCTCGCGCGCAAAGCCAAACCGATTTCTACTGCCTTCTGCGTCGCCGCCATCTTTTTAATAATTTCGTAATCAATGGTTAAGCCCGCAATCTTCGGCCAGTCTTCCAAATGGACTGATTCTTTTTTGTCCGCCAATTTCAAGTTTTGATAGGTGTGTTCAGCTATAAACGGCATAAATGGAGCAATCAATTTGGACAATTCAAATAGGGCAAAACCGAAATATTCCCCTCCGCCGCCTTTCTTAAACCGGTCGCGGCTTAATTTTAAATACCAAGTGGAAAATTCATCAATAAAATCTTTGATGTGGCGCGTGGTTCCGACAATCTCGTATTTATCAAGTAATGTTGTCACTTCTTCCGTAACGTTATTCAACCTGGCAATAAGCCACTGGTCCATCGGGTCGGCAGAAGCAATCTTAGCCATTATTTCGGAGCGCGTCGGAACATCTTTGTCCGCAAAATACATCTGATAAAAACTAAAAATGTTGGACAACAATAAAATAATTTTTTTATACACTTCATCAATTCCTTTGTCAGAAAAATTCAAATATTCCGCCTCAACGACTGGCGAAGATAAAAGATAAAAACGCATCGCATCAACACCGTACTTATCAATTATCTCTTGTGGCACAACAATATTACCTAAAGACTTACTCATTTTCTTTCCTTTTTCATCCAAAATCAATCCATGACTAATAACGTTTCTATAAGATGGCCCTTTGTCGAGCAAAGTTGATACTGCCAATAGCGTATAAAACCAACCGCGGGTTTGGTCAATTCCCTCTGCAATAAAATCAGCCGGATACTGCTCTTCCTGCAGTTGCTTATTATCAAAAGGATAATGGTATTGGGCAAAAGGCATTGAGCCAGAATCGAACCAAACATCGGCCACATCAGGCGTCCTTTCGGCTGCGCCGCCGCACTTTGGGCATTTAATTTGGATTTCATCAATATAGGGCCGATGCAAATCTAATTCTCCTTCTTCATTAAGGGGTTTTTTATTGTCGATGGACATTTCCTCCAATTCTTTCAAACTACCAATAATAGTTCTTGTTTTGCAAGACAAACATTCCCAAATCGGCAAGGGCGTCCCCCAATATCTTTGCCGAGAGAAGGCCCAATCTTTAACACCCCGCAACCATTCGCCAAATCGGCCCTCTTTCAAATAAGCCGGAACCCAGTTAATTTTTTCATTATTATCTACTAAATCTTTTTGAACAGCCTGCATATTAATAAACCAGGAGGTCATTGCATAATAAAGTAGAGCTGTTTTGCAACGCCAGCAAAAAAGATATTCGTGTTGATATTCTTCAACCTTCCAAATAATTTTTCTGGCTTCAAGATTTTTAATAATTTGGAGGTCGGCGTCTTTGGCGGCCATTCCTTTCCAATTGCCTACTATAAATTTTCCTTCGGCATCAAGAGTCATCAAAACCGGCAAATTATTAACTTTGCCGATATTCATATCATCTTCGCCAAAAGCCGGAGCGATATGAACCAAACCAGTGCCGTCTTCAGCAGTAACGAAATCAGCGGAAATGACAAAATATGCCTTAGCTTCTGGCTTCATAAAATCAAAAATTGGCTCATATTCCATTCCTACAAGCTCGGCGCCTTTAAACTCTTTGATTATTTCATAACCAGCTGGTAAGACTTCTAAGCGGGCTTTGGCTAAAATAAAATTTTCGCCATCTGATTTAACTTTGAAATAAGTTAATTCCGGATTAACTGCAATAGCAACATTGGATAGCAGAGTCCAGGGAGTTGTGGTCCAAACCAAAAAATAATCATCCGAATTTTTAATTTTAAACTTAATATAAACAGCCGGTTCTTTAATGGTTTCATATCCTTGGGCTACTTCGTGTGAAGACAGAGAAGTGCCACAGCGCGGGCAATATGGAACCACCTTATAATCTTGGTAAAACAAGCCTTTGTCCCAAATCTGTTTGATAATCCACCAGAGAGTTTCAATATAATTATTGTCATAAGTAACATAAGAGTGGTCCATATCCACCCAATAGGCCATTCTTTCCGTTAATTTTTCCCACTCAGCCTTGTATTTCCAAACGTTTTCTTTACATTTGGTGATAAATTTGCCAATGCCATAATTTTCAATATCCTGCTTGATCTTAAATCCCAATTCTTTTTCAACCTCCAATTCAACCGGAATTCCATGCGCATCCCAGCCGGCCTTTCTCAAAACCCTAAAACCGACCATTGTTTTATAGCGACAAATTATATCTTTAACCGCCCTAGCCAAAACATGGTGGATGCCAGGTAGACCATTGGCAGTCGGCGGTCCCTCATAAAATACAAAATTGGGCGACTTTTCGCGTTGGTCAATGGATTTTTGGAAAATTTTGTTGTCTTTCCAAAAAGCCAATATTTTTTCTTCAATTTCTTTGATGGAAAACATGATGGAATAGATATATATTACAAAAAATAACCCAAAAACACAAACTTAAAACCTAGCCTGCCGGCGAGATGCTGAACTATCACAGGACGGCAGGGATCCAAAGTTAACGATTAATGTTAATTATATTAATCGTAGCAATTAAAATAATGATTTCCAATAAAGGCGTGACAAAGAGGAGAAAATAGCTTAAATCTCGAATTTTCTCCCACAAAATTTTTACTAAAAACAAATGAAAAATAAAAAGTAAAATTGCCACCAGCCCCAAAACATATAAATTCCACCAGCTGCCGAATAAATCAATGCCGCCAATGGCTTTGTAATGAATGATGTAGGGCCGGTCAGTCGGCTGAATATTAAAAAATAAAAAACCCAAAACCAAAAGAATAATGGCCCCACTGATTGAAGCTGACATAATCACCCATTGATTGTGGAATAGTTTTCGCATAAGTTATATAAAATTTTAACGGTTTTTATGGTTTTTTTCAATGGCATTCCCCTATTTTGTTAAAATGTAAAGGCGGCCGCAAAAGGCGGCCGCCTAAACGGGTTGGGAAGAAAAAGAGAGTTAGAAGCCATTGTCGGCGAAGTGGTGATAATTGCAGCAATCGCTGTTCGCTTTCTGGATCCCGCGACGACCATGAGGGTGGGAACAATTGTTCTCGACCTCCGTCAAGTTTTTGATGAAAGATATGCAATTCCCGCACACCCTTCGCCTTTTGACTGGCTCCCGAGTTCCAATAGGCCTCATAAATTCCTCCTTTCTCCAAAAAGAGTTTGAAAAAATTAAAAGAGTGTTAGCTCCGAACCATCATAAGTATAACATTTTAATAATAAAAAATCAAGAAAGGCAGTGGATATTTAGAAAGAGAAGGAATAATTCTGTTATTTAGTCGGTTTTGTAGCGCGTACGGGACTCGAACCCATATTTCCACCGTGAGAGGGTGACGTCCTAGCCATTAGACGAACGCGCCAAGAACTATCTCATTCTAATCTCTTCAATGATTTTTTCAAGTTTGATAGCGCG
>Ga0172363_10000353_pt1 | contig 33692 bp, 30 predicted proteins | sample LakKivs2_kivu2a2_FD_114541 | JGI IMG/M metagenome (GOLD analysis project Ga0172363, IMG submission 114541) | Sediment microbial communities from Lake Kivu, Rwanda - Sediment s2_kivu2a2 | ecosystem: Environmental > Aquatic > Freshwater > Lake > Sediment | place: Rwanda: Western Province, Lake... | reverse complement strand
TACCAGGCCAACGTCGGACAGTTCGAGGCGACCGCCGAGAAGCTGATCGATAATCTTTCATAACCCTGGAAGAGGAGGCATACCATGAGCAGAACGTCAAACGCCGCCGTCGCGGCCCAGCCCGTCGTCAAGACCGACCATCGCATCTTTTTCCGCAACCCGCTCTACGACGTGAAGGCCGCCGTCAAAAACGTCGCCACCGGCGAACGCTTCGAGGCCCTCATCAAGGACCTGAGCGGTTCGGGGATGGGGCTCTCGACACCCGCGCCGGTCACGCCGGGCACGATCTTGGAGATCGGCCTCGAGATTCCCGACGGCTTCGGGCCCTTGAAGCTCCTCGGCCGCGCGGTCTGGTCGCGCCCCATCGATTTCTTCGGCGTGCGCACGGGCGTCACGATCCTGAACCCGCGCTTCATGTCCGTGTCGCGCATCCTGAAGCTGTTTTTCTAAGGGATTGTTATGTCCTCCATCTGGGCCAGCTCAGCGCTCTTGACAGATCATCGCACCGACGCCGGGGAGGAAGCGATGCCCGAGACGATCACGCATCAACCCGTTATGCGCGAAGAGGCGCTCGCGGCCCTGAACCTCAAGCCCGGCTGCGTCGTGCTGGACGCCACGCTGGGCCTGGGCGGCCACGCCGCTGCGATCCTGCCCAGGATCTTGCCGGGCGGCCGCCTCATCGGCATCGACAAGGACGAGGAGGCGCTCGCCCTGGCCCGCGGCCGGCTCGAGGAGTGGCTGGCTTTCTGCGACCTCGTGCACGACGACTTCCGTCACCTGGAGCGCGTGCTGGAGAGTTGCCGCATGGACGGCATCGACGCGGCGCTCTTCGACCTGGGCGTCTCTTCCCACCAGCTCCAGACCCCGGAGCGCGGCTTCAGCTTTCAGGCCGACGGGCCGCTCGACATGCGCATGGACCGCCACGGCTTCATCAGCGCCTACGACCTCGTCAACACCTTGACCGAAGAGGAGATCGCCTCGATCCTCTACAAGTTTGGGGAGGAGCGGTTCTCGCGCCGCATCGCCGCCGCGCTGGTCGCGGCGCGTGTGCACGCGCCTATCGCCTCAACCCGCCAGCTCGCCGACATCGTCTGGAAGGCGACGCCGTTCAAGGCCCGGCGCCGGCGCCTGCACCCGGCGACGCGCACCTTCCAGGCCCTGCGCATCGCCGTCAACCGCGAGCTCGAGGGATTGGATGAGGCGCTCAAGAAGACGGCCATATACCTCAACAAGAAGGGGCGCTGCGTCGTCATCGCGTTCCACTCCCTTGAGGACCGGATCGTCAAGGAAAACTTCAAGGCCCTGGAGAAGACGGGCCGCTTCCGCCGCGTCAGCCGCAAGGTGGCGCGGCCGTCGCTTGAAGAGGTGCGCGACAATCCGCGCAGCCGCAGCGCGCGGCTGCGGGTCATAGAGAGGATCTCATGAGGACGACACGGTGCCTCTTCATCACGGGGCTGGTGACGGCCTTGGGCCTTTTGTACGTCTTTCAGCAGACGCAGGTGCTCACGCTCGCGTACCGGATCGCCGCCGAAGAGCAAAAATTGCAGGCGGCCCAGGACCGGCGCACCGCCCTGGAATTTACACTCTCGACGCTGGAGTCCCCGGTCAGCATCGAACAGAACTTCATGCTTCCCAACGGTAGCTTTGAGATGCCGGCCGCCTTCCGTCTCGTGAAGGTGGAGGCCCCCGCTGCTGTCTCGGCCGCCGCGTTGAGCGTGGCGGCCTCCTCGACGTCCTCGGGTTGGCGCCGCTTTGCGTTCCGTTCACTGTTTTCAGCCAGGCAGGCAGAAGCTCGGACCGTCAAGTAACGCGGCCGTCCGAGACCGCCTCCCCGAGCCCCGGTGTATCCGCACATAAGGCCTTTCAGGTTTGGTATCGTCGTCGCCTTCTTCCTCGGGCTTTTTGCCCTTTTCTTCCTGAGGCTCGTCACCATCCAGCTCCTGCGCGCGTCCTTCCTCTCGCGCCTCGCCGCCAAGCAGCATACCTATTATATGGAGCTGGAGCCCAAGCGCGGGACGATCTACGATTGCCGCAGGCGCCCGCTCGCCGTCAACGTCGCCACGTACTCCCTCTACGCCGTGCCGCCCGACGTCAAGGACGCCGAAGCGGTGGCCGCGCGCCTTAAGGAGCTTTTGGGCCTGGACCCGGCCTTCGTCCGCGAGCGGCTGGCCCGTCCCAAGCAGTTCGTGTGGCTGGCGCGCAAGCTCGAGGGGCCAACGATGGAAAAGGTCGAGGCGCTCAAGCTCGACGGCCTCACCTTCCTCAAGGAGAGCCGGCGCTCATATCCGAACGCCACCTTGGCGAGCCACCTTTTGGGCTTCGCGGGGATCGACAACGTGGGGCTCGAGGGCCTGGAGCTGACCTACGACGCCTACCTGCGCGGCACGCCGGGCTGGACCTATGTCCTGCGCGACGCCCGCCAGCGTCCCCTGACGGTGACGGACGTCCTGCAGCCGCCGCTGGACGGATATTCGTTGGTCCTGACGATCGATGAGGTGATACAATTTATAGCGGAGCGCGAACTGGAGAAGGCCTACGTCAAATACAAGGCCAAGGGCGCGATGATCGTGGTGATGGACGTGGCGACCGGCGCCATCCTCGCGAGCGCGTGCCGGCCCACCTACGACCTGAACGCGCCGGCGTCGGCCCCCCTCGAGGCGCGGCGCCACCGCGTCGTCACGGACTTCTTCGAGCCCGGCTCGGCCTTCAAGATCGTGACCGCGTCGGCGGCCCTGAACGAGAAGGCCTTTTCGCTCGAGGACAAGATCTTCTGCGAGAACGGCACGTACCGTGTCGCCAACCACATTCTGCACGACGTCCATGAGTACGGCTGGCTGCCGTTTTTGAAGGTGATCGGCTACTCCAGCAACATCGGCACGACCAAGGTCGCGCAGAAGCTGGGCGCGTCGAAGGTCTACGACTACGCCGCGGCCTTCGGCTTCGGCAAAACGACGCACTCCGGTTTCCACGGCGAGGTCGGGGGGATCCTGAAGCCGGTCAGCCAGTGGTCCAAGACGTCCATTGGCGCCGTGCCCATCGGTCAGGAGGTTTGCGTCACGACCCTGCAGATGGTGCGCGCCGTCGCGGCCATCGCCAACGGCGGCGTGTTGATGCAGCCGTATGTCGTGAAGGCCATCGTTGACAAGAGGGGCGAGGTCATCCGGGCCTTTGCCCCCAAGGCCGTGTGCCGCGTCATGGCCGAGGAGACGGCCGCCACCGTGCGCACGGTCCTTGCGTGGGCGGTCGAGGAGGGGACCGGCCGTCCGGCGCGCTCGAAGCTGTTCCCCTTCGCGGGCAAGACCGGCACGGCCCAGAAGATCGACCCCCGGGGCGGGTACTCGCACTCGCTGTTCATGGCCTCGTTCGTCGGATTTGCGCCGGTCGACAACCCCAAGATCGCCATCGCGGTGGTCGTGGACGAACCCCGGCCCTATTATTACGGAGGCGTCGTTTCGGCGCCGGTTTTCAAGGCGGTCGCTGAGGACGTGTTGAAGTACCTGGGGTGCGCGGCCGTCGTGACGCAAGAGGTCAACCCATGAAGCCCAAGCCTTTGAACAGACTCCTCGCCGGTTGCGCCGTCCGGCAGGTCACCGGCAGCACGGCCGGGGTGTGCGTCGGCGCCATCACCGATGATTCCCGTCAGGCAGGGGCCGGCAGTCTCTTCGTGGCGGTCCGGGGAACGCAGCAGGACGGCCACCGCTTCTGCGCGGACGCCGTGCGCCGCGGGGCAACCGTCCTGGTCGTGGAAAAGAAGGTGACGCCGCCGCCGGCCCGCGGGGTCGTGACGGTGCGCGTCGCGGACGCGCGCAAGGCCCTGGAGCGCCTGGCCACGGTCTTTTATGAGGAGCCGGCCAGGAGGATGTCCTGCGTCGGCGTGACCGGAACGAACGGCAAGACAACGACGGCGTATCTGGTCCAGAGCGTTCTGCGCGCCTCGGGGAGGCGTTGTGGCCTCTTGGGCACGACCGGTTATGACGCCGGCGCCGGGCTCGTGCGCATGAACAACACGACCCCCGGCCTGGCCGAGCTCTACGCCATCCTCCAGCGCATGGTCCGGACGCGCTGCACCCATGTGGTCATGGAGGTTTCCTCCCACGCGCTGGACCAGGAGCGCGTCAAGGGCCTGGTCTTCCGGCAGGCCGTCTTCACCAATCTGACCCGGGACCACCTCGATTACCATAAGACGATGGCGCGTTACTTTGCGGCAAAGAAGATGCTCTTTCAAAAATATGTGGACGCCTCCTCGACGCGGATTATCAACATCGACGACGCTTACGGCAGCCGCCTGAAGAAGACGGGAAAGGGCCGGCTGCTCACCTACGGCCTTTCAGCCGACGCGGACATCCGGGGCACCATCGAGAGGACAGGGTGGGAGGGCAGCCGGCTGCGCGTCTACGCTCCGCAGGGCCGCATGGACCTGGCGACACCCCTCGTGGGCCGGCACAATGCATTCAACGTCCTGGCCGCGGTGGCCGTGGCCGTGGCCGAGGGGGTGTCCGAGGCGGCCATCCGCAGCGGCATCAAGGCCTGCGGGTCGGTTCCGGGCCGGCTGGAACGGGTCAAAAACGAAAGGGGCCTTCACGTCTTCGTGGACTACGCGCACACGGACGACGCGCTTAAAAATGTTCTTGAATCTTTGCGGCGCATTCCTCATAATGGCAACATCATAACGGTCTTCGGCTGCGGCGGGGATAGGGACCGCGGCAAGAGGCCCAGGATGGGGCGTGCGGTAAGCCGCCTCTCCGATTATACGATCGTGACCTCCGACAACCCGCGCACAGAAGACCCCCAGGCCATCATTCAGGCCATCCTGAAGGGCGTGGTGGGCGGGAGCTGGGAGGTCGTCCCTGACCGGCGCCGGGCCATCGGACGGGCCTTGTCCAAGGCGCGGCCGGGAGACGTCGTCCTCATCGCCGGCAAGGGGCATGAGGCGTATCAGATCGTCGGCAGCAACGTCATCCCCTTTGACGACCGGGCCGTCGCCGCCGCGTTTCTCCAGACCCTGAGAGATGTTTAACATCAAAGATCTTGTGGCAGGGGCTTGCGGGGTCCTGGGCCCGGGCGTGACCGCCAAGCGCTTTTCCGGCGTGGCCACGGATTCGCGCACGATCGGGAAGGGGGAGATTTTTTTTGCGCTCCGGGGGCCCCGATTCGACGGCCATGACTTCATCGACCGGGCCGTCGCGGCCGGCGGCCGCGCGATCGTGTACAGCGACGAGAAAAAGGGGAGGCCGCGGCACAAGGGGGTGGCGTACGTGCGCGTGGCCGATACCCTCGCGGCGCTCGGGGCGTTGGCGCGCTTCCACCGCCGCCGTTTTGGCATACCGGTCATCGCCGTGACCGGTTCCAACGGCAAGACCACGACGAAGGAGATGATCGCCGAGATCCTCTCGGCGCGGTACCGCGTCCTCAAAAACACGGGGACGCAGAACAATCTGATCGGCGTGCCGTTGACGCTGCTGCGGATTTGCTCGAAGCATGACCTGTGCGTCGTGGAGATGGGGACCAACAAGAGGGGTGAGATCGGGCGTCTGACCGAGATCGCCGCGCCCAACGTCGGCGTCATCACGAACATCGGCCCGGCGCACCTTGAGTTTCTCGGCAGCCTCCAGGGGGTCTATCGCGAGAAGATCGAGTTGATTCGCCGGCTCGCCCCGCCGGGCATCGCGCTCCTGAACCGCTGCGACCTGATCCTGGGGAAACTCAGCCGCATCCGGAGCAAGCCCTTTTTCTTCTTCGGCGTCAACCGGCAGGCGGACTTCATGGCAAGCGAGGTCACGTACCACCCGCAGCGCATCACGTTCTTGTACAACAAAAGGCGGCCGTTGGAGGTGCGGCACGGCGCTGTGCACAACGTCAGCAATGCCTTGGCCGCCGTCGGCTGCGGCGTCCTCTTTGGCATCGACGTGGAGACGATCCGGGAGCGCCTGGCCGCCTTCGACGTGCCTCAGATGCGCCTCAAGGAGATCCGTCTAAAAAAGTGGACGGTCTTTGACGACTCGTACAATTCCAACCCGCAATCGCTCAAGCAGGCCATCGACGTGCTGTGCCGGCGGGAGGCGCAGGGCCGGCGCATCCTCATCATGGGCGACATGTTGGAGTTGGGCCGCCAGTCCGGCGACTTCCACGCGTACTTCGGCCGCTACGTGGCGCGCAAGCCCGTCGACATCCTCGTGACGATGGGGGCTCATGCCCGCCACACGGCCGAGACCGCGCGGCTCAACGGCATGAGCGAGGCGGCGGTGCACCACTTTCCGGGATGCGCCGAGGTCCTGGAGTTTCTTAAAGCGACCCTGCGGGAGGGCGATGTCCTGCTCGTCAAGGGGTCGCGCTCGATGCGCATGGAACAGATCGTCCAACAACTGAAAGGCGAATCCTAAGATGCTGCATCACTTTCTCGTCTCTCTCCGTGACCTCTTCGCGGGGTTCAATGTCTTTCGGTATATCACCTTCCGCTCGGCGATGGCGGCGATCACGACGTTTTTCTTTTCTGTCTTTTTCGGCGAGCGGCTCATCCGCAAGCTCGCTGCCCTCAAGGTCTGCGAGACGGTGCGTCCCAAAGAGGAGGTGCGCGGCCTGTATGACCTGCACCATCAGAAGGCCGGCACGCCCACGATGGGCGGGCTGATCATTGTCGGGGCGGTCTGCGCGGCCATGGTCCTGTGGGGGGACCTGACGAACCGCTACGTCTTGTTGACGCTCCTGGCGATGGTCTGGCTGGCGGTCGTGGGTTTCATCGATGACTACATCAAGCTGCGTTTTCGGCGCCGGGGCCTGAGCGCCAAGGCCAAACTCCTGGGGCAGTTGGTCCTGGGGCTGGCGCTGGGCGTCATGGTGTATCTGGACCCCAAGGTTTCCACAAACCTCGACATTCCGTTCCTCAAGGCCGCGGCCGTGCCCCTGGGCGCCTTCTACATCTTCTTTGTGATGCTCGTCGTCGTGGGCACGTCCAACGCCGTCAACCTCACCGACGGGCTGGACGGTCTGGCCACGGGGTGCATCCTGATGGTGGCTTTCTCCTACGGCGTCATGAGCTATCTTTCCGGCCACGCGCGCTTCAGCCAGTATCTTCTGATTCCGTACATCGAAGGCGTGGGGGAACTGGCCGTTTTTTGCGCGGCGGTGGTCGGCGCCTGCCTCGGATTTTTGTGGTTTAACTGTTACCCCGCCGCGGTCTTCATGGGCGACGTGGGCGCGCTCGCCCTGGGCGGCGCGATCGGCGTGGTGGCGGTCCTGATCAAGAAGGAACTCCTGCTCGTGATCGTCGGCGGCGTCTTCGTCGCCGAGGCCGTGTCGGTCATCCTGCAGGTGGCGTCCTTCAAGCTGCGCAAGAAGCGCATCCTGCGCATGGCGCCGCTGCACCATCACTTCCAGATGCTGGGCTGGGCGGAGCCCAAGGTGATCGTCCGTTTGTGGATCGTCGCGGCGATCCTCGCGTTCTTCACCCTGGCCACCCTGAAACTCCGATGAGATCCTATCGTGGAAAGCGCGTGACGGTGATCGGCTGCGCCCGCAGCGGCGCGGCCGCGGCGCTGCTTCTTGAGCGCTTGGGGGCGCGCGTTTTCGTCACGGAGGCCGCGACCTCTGCGGCGATCGAGGAGCGTTTTGCGGCCCTGGCTGCCGACGGCATTGAGGGCGAGATGGGCGGCCACACCGAGCGCGCGCTCGAGGCCGCGGACCTCGCGGTCTTAAGCCCGGGCGTGCCTTTGGACGCCGCGCCGGTCCGTTGGGCCCTGCGCCGCGGCATCGACGTCATCAGCGAGATAGAGCTCGCGGCGTCGGTGTGTCCGGCGCCGATCATCGCCGTGAGCGGCACCAACGGCAAGACCACGACCACGACCCTGATCGGCCTGGTGCTGCGCGCCCGGGGCCGGCGGGCGCACATCCTGGGCAACATCGGCGTACCCTTTTCCTTGTGCGCCGACGAGATCCGGCCCGAAGACTACGTCTGCCTTGAGGTGAGCTCTTTTCAGCTGGAGGCGATCCGGACCTTCCGGCCGCGCGTGGCCGTCATCCTGAACATAACGCCCGACCACCTCGACCGCTACCCCGACATGGAGGCGTATGTGGAAGCGAAGAAGCGCATCACCATGAACCAGGGGCCCGAGGACTGGCTCGTCCTGAACCACGCTGACCCGCGGCTGCGCGCGCTGGCCGGGGCCACGCGGGCGGCCGTTGCTTTCTTCAACGAGGGGCCGCAGGAGGCGCGCTTCAACGAGAACCAGATGGCGGTCTTGGCCGTCGCACGCTGCCTGGGCATTCCCCCTGAAACGTGTGAGCAGGTCTTTGCCGACTTCAAGGGGGTCGAGCACCGCCTCGAGTTCGTGCGCACGGTCAACGGCGTCGATTTCATCAATGACTCCAAGGCGACCAACATCGAGTCGACGGTCTGGGCGCTCCAGAACACGGCCCGGCCGGCGGTCCTCATCGCCGGCGGCCGCGACAAGGGCAGCGACTTCAGCCGGCTCATCCCCCTCGTGCGCGGGAAGGTGAAGGCCGTGGTCGTCGTCGGCGAGGCGGCCGAGCGCATCGCGGCTGCCTGGGAGGGTGTCATGCCCATCCAGCGCGCCGCCTCCTTTGAGGAAGCAGTCAGCGCCGCCTTCCGCCAGGCCCGGTCTGGCGACTGTGTCCTGTTTTCGCCGATGTGCAAGAGCTTTGATATGTTCACGGACTACGAGCATCGCGGTCGCACCTTCAAGGACCTCGTGGCGCAGCTGAAGTAGCGGCCGCGAGGCCGCAGCGACTTTTTCTCTCGGGGCCTGGGGTCATTCTTGTCCCCCGCTCCCCCTTGGGGAACCCTCCCGTGGTTCCCCCCGGCCCAGCAAGAGAAAGGGTTTCCCCTCCGCTACGGGGGTCTGCGAACGACCCCAGGCCCCTCGAGAGGGCCATGGTCACGCCGACCGCTCAGCTACAGCAGGTACCCAGATTATGCGGCGACTGCGCATATCCATATTCGTGACGATGTTCATCCTGATCTGCGTCGGGGTCGTGATGATCTACAGCGCGAGCTCGGTGACGACGTGGCAGCGGACGGGGGAAAGCACGCAGCTGTTGCGCAAGCAGGCATTCTTCGTCCTCATCGGGTTCATCGCGATGTTCGGCGTGATGGCGTTGGACTACGGCACACTCAAGAGGGTGGCCAAGCCGCTTTTTCTCGTTTCGCTCTTCTCACTGGCCATCGTCCTGCTGCCGGGGGTCGCGCACGAAGCGGGCGGGGCCAAGCGGTGGCTGCGGCTGGCCGGCTTCAATTTCCAGCCGTCGGAGCTGGTCAAGGTCACGCTGGTCGTCTACCTGGCGGACTTCATCAACCGCCGGGCGGCGTACCTCAAGGACTTCTGGAAGGGGTTCGCCCCGCCGGCGGCGGTCCTGGGCGCAGCGGTCCTGTTGATCCTCCTGCAGCCGGACCTGGGGACCGCCGTCGCGCTCGTGGTCCTGACCTTCACGATGCTCTTCGTGGCGGGCTGCCGGATGCGGCATATCCTGTATAGCATCCTCGCTTCGTTGCCGTTTTTGTATTTCTTGATCTTCAGCGTTCCGTACCGCCGGACGCGTATCCTGCCGTTCTTGAATCCGTGGCTCGACCCCAAGGGCAGCGGCTTCCAGATTATCCAGTCGCAAATCGCCCTTGGGACAGGGGGCTGGTGGGGCGTGGGGTTGGGGCAGGGCAAGCAGAAGCTTTTCTATTTGCCGGCGGCGCACACGGACTTCATCTTCTCCATCATCGGCGAGGAGCTGGGGTTCCTCGGCGCGGCCTGCGTCGTCCTCCTCTTCGTTTACTTCGTCGTCTGCATGGCCCTCGTCGCGTGGCAGGTCCGCGATCCCTTTGGCAAGATGATCTGCGTGGGCGTCTTGACGCTCATCGCCTTTTCCGCGGCGGTCAACATCGGGGTTTCGATGGGCGCCCTGCCCACGAAAGGACTGCCCTTGCCTTTTATCAGCTACGGAGGCTCGTCGCTCATCTTCCACATGATCGCCGTGGGATTGTTGTTGAACGTTTCGCGGGCGGAGGAGAGGGTTCTGTGACGACGAAGGGGCCGGCGTCCCTCATGGTCGTGGCCGGCGGCAGCGGCGGCCACATCTATGTCGCCGTCAGTTTTTGTCAGGAGGCGTGCCAGCGCTGGGGCGACGCGGGGGAGGTTACCTTCGTGACGCAGAGAGACAGGCAGGCGCTGACAGACCCGCTGCCGCCGTCGTGCGGGGTCATTCTCGTTGAAGCCAAAAGGAGCCTGGCCGGCGCTGCCCGGCTCTTCGGCGAGGCCTGGCGTTTGCTGGGCCGCCTGCGGCCGACGTGGGTCGTCGGCTTCGGCGGTTACATGACCGTGCCCTTTGCCGTGGCCGCCAAGATGCGCGGGTGCCGCGTGATGGTCCACGAACAGAACGTGGTGCTGGGCCGGGCCAACCGCCTTCTGGCGCTCGCGGCGGATGCCGTGGCCGTGACATTTGAGGAGACGCGTCGGCAGGCGGGGCCGGTCCTGCGCCGGAAGCTCGTGGTGACACGGTTCCCCTTGAGGCAGAGTCTGACGCCCCTCGACGCAGGGGCGGCGCGCCGGTCGTTCGGCCTTGATGAGGGGCGGTTTACGCTCCTCGTCTTGGGGGGCAGCCAGGGCGCCCGAAAGCTCAATGAGGGCGTGCCTGGGGCCTTGGCCAAGAGCGGCATAGCGGACCGCGTCCAGGTCATCCACTTGTGTGGCGGTGGGGACTCAGGCCAATTGGAGGAGCGCTACGCGGGCCTGCGCATCCCCTGCCACGTGATGAAGTTTTTGACCGAGATGGAACGCGCGTATAGCGCGGCGGATCTCGCCGTGAGTCGCTCGGGCAGCGGCGTCCTCCACGAGCTGGTCCATTTCGGTTGCCCAAGCATCCTCGTGCCGTATCCGCACGCGGCCGGCCACCAGCTCGCCAACGCCCGCGCGTTGGCCGAGCAGGGAGCGGCCCTCCTGCTGGAGGAGAGTCGCCTTGAGGCCGGCGCGCTGGGACAGCTGTTGCGGATCCTCGTCACGGATACGGTGCGGCGCAAGACCATGGCGACGGTGGCGCGCCGGATGCGCGCCGAAGGGGCGCAGGTGAGTCCGTTGGAGCTGCTATGTTGAAAAACACGATCCTTTTTTTTGCCCTCCTCTGTTGCGGCGCCACGCCGGCGTACGCCGGGGTGGACTTTCAGAAGACATCGAGCCGCCACTTCGAGGTCTACTACGAAAAGTCGGTGGACGAGAGCTTCGTCAAGGAGGCCCTCGCCTTTGCCGAGAAGTACTACGGCGAGCTGACCGAGAAGCTTGGCTTTGTCCGCTACGACTACTGGACGTGGGACGAACGCGCCAGGATCTACATCTACGCAGACCAGGAGTCTTATTTGAAGGAGACCGGTCAACCCGAGTGGTCCGGCGGGGTGGCGTCCTACAGGGAGAAGATCATCAAGACCTTTCCGCGCAGCGCCGGGTTCTTCGACTCGCTCCTGCCGCATGAGATCGGCCACATCGTCTTGCGCGAGGTCATCGGCAGCCATGACGTCCCGCTTTGGCTCGAGGAGGGCGTGGCCTCCTACCTGGAGCCGGCGCGCCGCTTCGGTTTACAGAAAATGGTCCAGGACGCGATCGAGAAAGGGACCTTCATCCCACTCGAAAGCCTCAACGGCATGAGGCCCTCCTCGATGTCCGACAAGGAACAGATCGAGCTCTTTTACGCGGAGTCGGTGAGTCTCTTGACCTTTTTGATCGAAGAGTTCGGCATCGACCGGTTCAACACGATCTGCGACAAGGTCCGCGACGGCAAATCGTTCGAGCGGGCCCTGCAGCTGACCCTCTTCGGCGTGCAGAGCCTGGAAGACTTCTCGCGGATGTGGGAGGACTCCTTGAGAAAGAAGGCAGGCCCCACGCGCAGGACCATGTTATGACACCCATTGCCTTGCGTCATATTCACTTCGTCGGCATCGGCGGCATCGGCGTCAGCGGCTGCGCCCATCTGGCGATGAGGGCCGGGGTGCATGTCTCGGGCTCGGACGCGAAGGAGTCCGACGCGACGCGCCGCCTGCGCAGCGCCGGGGCCGACGTCTTCATCGGCCACCGGCCAGAGAACGTTGGTGCCGCGGACCTCGTCGTCTATTCCTCCGCCATCAAGGCGGACAACCCCGAGCTCGTCGCCGCGCGCAGCCGGCACATCCCCGTCAAGAAACGCGCGCAGTTTCTGTGCGACCTCATGGCTGAAAAGACCGTCGTCTCGGTCGCCGGCGCCCACGGCAAGACGACGACCTCGTCTTTGGCGGCGACGCTCCTGTCGCAGGCGGGCCTGTGCCCGACGGTCGCGGTCGGCGGGATCCTGCGCGAGGACGGTCAGAACGCGCGCTGGGGCGAGAGCGCGTACTTCGTGGCCGAGGCCGACGAGAGCGACGGGACCTTCCTGTGCTACACGCCGACCTACTCGCTCGTGACGAACATCGACCACGAGCACCTGGATTACTACAAGACCTACGACAACCTTTTGCACGCCTTCGCCGCCTACATGAAGCAGACGGCGCCGGAAGGCTGTGTCATCGCCTGCCGCGACGACGCGGTGCTGTATGAACTGGCGCGGCACAGCGCTGCGCGGCTCGTGACGTACGGATTTTCAGAGGAGGCGGACCTGCGCATTCAGCGTTACGCCGCGGACGGCCGCGCGATCCGTTTTGCCTGCGCGCGGCACAACAAGCCGCTGGGGACCTTCGCGGTCGGCCTTTGCGGCAGACACAACGCCTTGAACGCGGCGGCGGTGGTCGCGCTGGGCCTGGAGCTCGACCTCGCGGCCGACGTGATCCGCAAGGCCCTGGCGTCTTTTCAGGGCGTCGAACGGCGCTTCCAGGTCCGCCACGAGGACAAGGACCTCATGGTCGTCGATGACTACGGCCATCACCCCACGGAGATCGCCGCGACGCTCTCGGCGGCCCGGGCGTGCACGCAGCGGCGTCTCGTCGTCGTCTTTCAGCCGCACCGCTACACCCGGACGCACGCCCTGATGGATCGCTTCGCGGCCGCGTTCACGTGCTGCGACCACCTTCTCGTGACGGACATCTACGCGGCGAGCGAAGACCCCCTCGAGGGCGTGACGGCCGAAAATCTCGTCGAGCGCATTCGGGAGAAAACAGCGTGCCCTGTCACGTACGTCCCGCGCGAGGGCCTCGTCGGCCGCGTGCGGGCGGCGCTGAAGCCCGGCGACCTCGTCCTGTTCCTGGGGGCGGGGGACATCACAAAGGCGAGCCATGAATTCGCCGATCTCTTTCAAAAATAGGATGCGGCACAACGTGCCGCTCGCCGAGCGCAATTACTTCCGGATCGGCGGTAAGGCGCGGTGGTGGTTCGCGCCCGCCGGTACCGGGCAGTTGGCCGTCTTCCTGCGCGGCCGCGACGTGAGGAAGGACCTTTTCGTCCTGGGCGCGGGCAGCAATGTCCTCTTCGACGACGCCGTGATACGGCGGATCTTCATCTCGTTGGAGGCGCCGGCCTTCACAGGGATCCGCGTCCGCGGCCGACACGTCACGGTGGGCGCAGGCGTGCGCATCGGCCGCCTGATCTCGGTCCTCTCCCATTTCGACTTGGGCGGCCACGAGTTCCTGGCGGGGATACCCGGGACGGTCGGCGGTGGCCTCGTGATGAATGCCGGCGCGCGCGCCGGCCTGGAGGACCCGCGCACGTACCGCGAGATGCGCGATGTCGTGGTGTCCGTCGATGCGCTCGACCCCGCCGGTCGTTGGCACACGCTGCGGCGCGGAGAGATTGTTTTCGGCTACCGGCAGACGTCGCTGGCGTCCTGGATCGTCACCGGCGCGAAGCTAAGGTTGTGCCCCGCCTGCCGCCGCCGTGTCACGCGCCAGATCGGCCGCATCCTGGGCTGGCGCTTCAGCCACCAGGACTGGCTGTACCCTAGCGCTGGCAGTTTTTTCAAGAACCCGCCCGGTGATGCGGCCGGCCGCCTGATCGACCGCTGCGGCCTCAAGGGTTTTTCGGTCGGCGCCGCCCAGGTGAGCCCGCGCCACGCCAATTTCATCATCAACACCGGCGGCGCGCGCTTCGCCGATGTGATAAAGCTCGTGGAAATCGTCCGGGAAAAAGTGTATAATCACTTCCATATTCGATTGGAACCCGAGGTGACCATTGTGCGCGGGGCGTGAGAGGGTGGGGGTGATGATGGGCGGTCTCTCGTCGGAGCGGGAGATCTCGCTCAAGTCCGGCCGGGCGGTCCTGCAGGCCCTGAAGGACGCTGGCTGGCAGGTTCTGGCGCTTGAGGTCGCGCAGGAGACACCGGAGGAGATCCGGCGTCTCGTGGGCGAGGCGTGCGTTGACGTCGTGTTCGTGGCGATGCACGGCGGCTTCGGCGAGGACGGCCGCCTGCAGGGAATCCTCGAGGCGATGGGTGTGGCGTTCACCGGTCCGGCCGCAGAGGCGAGCCGCCTGGCCATGGACAAGATCGCCTCCCGCCGGGTCTTCGAGCGCGCCGGTCTGTGCGTCCCGCAAACCCGCGTCATCAGGCGCGGCGAACGGCTGGTATCCCTCTTGCACGAATTGGAGTATCCCGCCGTCGTCAAGCCCGCGGGCCAGGGGTCGAGCATCGGCGTCACGTGCATCACCCACTGGCGGCAGCTGTCCCCGGCCATCCTCAAGGCGTTTCGTTATGACGACACCGTCCTCGTGGAGGAGTACATCAAGGGCCGGGAGATTACGGTCTCCGTCCTGGACGGCGCGGCCCTGCCTGTCGTGGCCATCGTCCCCAAGAAGTCCTTTTTTGACTTTCAGGCCAAGTACGAGAAGGGCATGACCGATTACATCGTACCGGCGCCCGTCGAGGCCGCGCTCGCCGAGCGTGCCCAGCAGGACGCCGTGACGGCGTATGACGCCTTGGGCTGCCGGCACCTCGCCCGCGTGGACATGATCCTGGACAAGGACGGCCGCCCCGTGATCCTCGAGCTCAACACCGTCCCGGGCATGACCGAGACGAGCCTGCTGCCCAAGGCGGCGCGGGCGGCGGGCCTGGATTTTCCCTCGCTGTGCACGAAGATCGTCGAGATGGCCCTCCATTCATTTTCGGTGAGGTAAGGAAGCGGTTTTATGGCGCGACAGAAGAAAAGATCCAAGGCTGGACCGGTCTTTCTCGTCATCATCCTGCCTCTGTTGGCCCTGGCGCTCGCGGGCTTCGCCCTCTACAAGGGGATCCACTATTACCTGACCTCCTCGGACTACTTCCGCGTGCGCGAGGTCACGGCCCTGGGCGTGCAGGACTACCGTTACGTGCAGATGATCCGTGACGAGCTGACCGGCGCCAACATCTTCAAGGTGGACGTCGTCCAGCTCGCCGAGCGCATCCAGCGCAAGTTCCCGACCTTTTACGAGGTGCGCGTGCGCCGCATCCTGCCTTCGGAGCTGCGCATCGTCGCCGAGGAGCGCCTCCCCGTGGCCGTGGTGCAGAAGGGCGGCTGTTTCCTCTTTGACGCCGATGGGGTGGCGCTCTCGGCCGTGGCCTCTGTCGACGCCGTGCGCCTGCCCCTCGTCGAGGGCGTGGCCGACCGCCTGCCGAAGATCAAAAGCGGCTTCCGTTACGGGGCCGCGGAGCTGCGTCGGGCCCTGGGCCTCGCCGCCGCGCTCGAGCGCCGCGCCGAGGAGCTGACACGACGCATGCCCATGGGACAGCAGCGCATCAGCAGGGTGGTCGTCGGGCCCCGCGGGCAGCTCTCATTTTTCCTGGGCGACCGCCTGGAGGTGAAGGTGCGCGACCGCGGCTTCGACGAGCAGCTGGACCTTCTGCCGGCGATCCTCAAGAACCTGGGGGCCGATATCGGAGAGGCGGCGTACGTGGACCTGAGGCCGCGGGAGCCCGTCGTCGGGATGAGCACGGGAGGCACGCGACAATGATGAAGAACAGGTGGCGGCCGTGCCTCGCCGGCCCCGCATATGTTTACGCGCTGGACATCGGATCGAAGAAGGTCGCCATGGCCGCGGCCAAGAGGCCGGCGGCCGGCCCCGCGCAAGAGCTTGTGATCGAAACGGTCCCTGCGAAAGGGATCTTCAAGGGGGTGGTCAATGACCTGGCCGCCCTGTCCGACGCCGTCGCGCAGGTGACCGACCGCATGGAGGCCCGCACAGGAAACAAGGTTACGCAGGTGTCGTTGAGCATCAACGGCAATTACATTGCCTGCCGCCGCAGCCGCGTCGCGATGGCCCTCTCCGACCGCGGGACGCGCTCCATCACGCGCCGGGACCTGGCGTATCTCTCGGAGCAGGCGCGCCTGCTGGGGACCGAACTCGACGAGTATCTCATCGCGGAGATCCCCCAGGGGTTTTCGATCGACCGCCACCCCATGACGCGCCGGCCCCTGGGTCTGCACGGCCGGCGCCTCGAGACAGAGGTGCTGGTGGTGACCGCGCCCTACGCCCATGTCAGCAATATCGTCAAGGCGGTGGAGCGCGTCGGCGTGGACGTCGCCGAGGTGCGCGCGGCGAGCCTGGCGGCGGCCGAGGCCGTCCTTGGCCCCGAGGAGAGGCAGCGGGGGGTCGTTTTGATAGACATCGGCGACACGCTGACGGGCGTCGTCGTCTTGAGAGAAGACAGGCCAACCCACGTGCGCGTCCTGCCTTTCGGAGGCCGCAACCTTGTGGAGATCATCGCGAACTACTGCCACGTGACGATGGAGGTGGCCGAGGGCATCGCCCGGGACGCGCTCGAGATCGGCGCCGAGCCGCAGGAGTCCGACGCGGTGATGATCCGCGCCGAGGGGATGTTCCGGCCGGTTGCCAAGAGGGACCTCGTCGGCGCCGTCGTCTCGGAGATGGAGAGGTTTGTGTCTCTCCTGCACGATGCCGTGGCCGAGAGCCTTGCCGCGACGCGGCCCGGCATGTCGGTCGTGGCGACCGGCGGCTTGAGCCTCGTCGAGGGGCTTCTGGAAAAGCTGGAGCAGGACCTGGCGCTGCCCGTGCGCCTGGGCGTGCCCCGGGGCACGGCCCACATGCCGGTCTCACAATCCATTACCTGCGCCGCCGCCGCGGGCCTCGCGCAGCGCTGCCTCTCGGCTGCCGGCGAGACGCCCTTCCTCCTCCAGGAGCCGGGCAATAAGGTGGCGCGCTTCGTCGATTCCATCAGGCATCTCTATCAGGATTATTTTTGATGCAAGGCGACGGCATTGTCCGCGAAAATCTGATCTCCTGCCGGCAGCGGATGAGCCGGGCCTGCGCCCGGAGCGGCCGCCCTGCGTCTGACGTGACGCTGGTGGCCGTGACCAAGGGGGTGGCTGCGGAGCGCGTCGAGGAGGCGGTGGCCGCCGGTGTGGCGTTCCTCGGCGAGAGCCGCCTGCAGGAGACCCTGGCGAAGCACGGGCGGATCAGCCGTTTCGCGCGGGAGCGCGGCGCGGCCCTGAGCTGGCATCTCGTCGGACACCTGCAGACCAACAAGGTCCGGGAGGCGGTCCGGATCTTTGACGTGATTCACTCCGTGGACAGCCTGCGCGTCGCTGAGGCGATAGAGAAGCAGGCCAGCCGCATGGACAAGGTCCAGGAGGTCTTTCTCGAGGTCAATGTGGCGGCCGAGGCCGGCAAGTACGGGTTCGCCGTCGCAGAGGTCTTCGGCGCGCTCGCGGCGATGGGGCCCTGGCCCCACGTGCGCGTCACGGGTTTGATGACGGTCGCCCCCTTCGTCGAGGATGCCGAAGGGGTCCGGCCGGTCTTCCGCCGGCTGCGGGAATTGCGCGACGGCCTCAACGCGGATCCGGAGCTGAGGCCCCGCTTGTGCCACCTTTCGATGGGCATGACGGATGATTTTGAGGTGGCGATCGAAGAGGGGGCCACCATCGTGCGCTTGGGACGGGCCGTCTTTGGAGAGAGGTCATGAGCGATAGGGGTATGTCCCTCGGCATCGTGGGCTGCGGCAACATGGGCTCGGCGCTGGCGACGCGTCTGCCCAAGGGGTCCGTGCTCGTGCACGACATCGATGCGCGCAAGCAGGAGGCGTTGGCCCGCCATGCCGGAGCGCGTGAGGCGTCCTCTCTTGAGGAGCTGGTCGAGGCGAGCGACATCGTCCTCGTCGCCGTCAAGCCGCAGGACATCGATCCGGTCCTCGCAACGGCGCGCGGCCTGCCGCAAAAGCTCATCATTTCCATCGCCGCGGGCATCACGCTGGCGTATCTGGAGAAGGCCCTTGCCGGCACGCCCGTCGTGCGGGCGATGCCGAACCTGAACGCCTTGATCGGTCGCAGCGTGACGGCGCTGAGCTTCAGTCCGCAGGTCAGCGCAGCGCAGCAGGGGCTCGCCCAAAAGATCTTCCAGGCCGTTGGCGCGGTGGTCCTCGTGTCGGACAGCCAGATGGACGCCGTGACGGCTGTCTCGGGGAGCGGCCCGGCCTTCGTCGCGTACGTGAAAGACGCCATCGAGCCGGATGAGATCCGGCGCATTTTGGAGAGGACGGCCAAGGAACTCGGCATTGAAGAGCGCGTGGCCGAGCGACTGGCCCGGGCCACGGTCAGCGGGACCCTGGCCATGCTCGACGTCAACTTCGACGCGCAGACGCTTGTCAAGCGCGTCGCGTCCAAGGGCGGCACCACGGAAGCGGGCCTCGAGGTCCTGAAGAACGAAGGGCAGTCACCCGAGGCGCTTGCGGCCGCCGTTCATGCGGCCTGCCGCCGGGCCGCCGAGCTTTCGAAAAAATAAGGAACGCCCTCGTCAAGGGAGGATGGTAGGGGTGACGAGGGACAATTTATCCCGTGCCGCGATAAGAGAGGCGTCACGGGACCTTCGGCGGGAAGGCGAAAGGGGGTAAATTGATGGCCAAGGTCGGGATCATCGGCGGCAGCGGCGTGTATCAGATGGAGGGGTTGAAGAACCTTAAAGAGGTCAGTCTCAAGACGCCTTTTGGCGCGCCCTCCGATCCCTTTCGCATAGGCACGCTCGACGGGGTCGAGGTGGCCTTCCTGCCGCGCCACGGCGCAGGCCACCGCCTGAACCCTTCGGAGATCAATTATTGCGCGAACATCTTCGGCATGAAGATGCTTGGCGTCGAGAACCTCCTCTCGGTCTCTGCCTGCGGCTCGCTCAAGAAAGAGATGAAACCCTTGGATTTCGTCCTGCCGGACCAGTTTGTGGACAGGACGAACAGCGGCCGCGTCATGACCTTCTACCGCGGCGGCGTCGTTGCGCACGTGAGCCTGGCGGACCCGGTCTGCAGCCGGCTCGCCGACATCGTCTTCGAGGCTGGCCAGGGGCTGGGGCTTTCCATGCACAGGCGCGGCACCTACCTGAACATGGAGGGGCCGGCCTTTTCGACGCGGGCGGAATCCAACCTTTACCGCTCCTGGGGCATGGACATCATCGGCATGACGAACATGGCCGAGGCGCGGCTCTGCCGTGAGGCCGAGATGTGCTACGTCACGGTCGCCGCGGTGACGGACTATGACTGCTGGTACGCGTCCGAGGAGGCCGTGACCGTGGAGATGATCGTCGCCAACCTGACGAAGAACGCCGACAACGCCAAGAGGCTGCTCAAGGCCGTGGTGCGCCGGGCCGCCGAGGCGACGTCGTGTCCGTGCCGCGAGGCGCTGAAATACGCCATCATCACGCAGAAGGACGCGATCCCGAAGAAGGTGAAAAAGGACCTGGCGCCCTTGATCGGCAAGTACGTCGGCACCTGACGGCGATGTGATGCTGCGGCCGGACGGGGCTTCCTCCCCCGTCAGACGAAGTTTTTCGCCGTCTGCTTCGGTTTGCATTTTTGCCGTTACGCTCCATTGACCCGTGTCGCTACGGCAAAAATGCAATTCCTCGCAGACGTTTGCCGAAAAACTTCCTTATTGTCTTCCGGGGGAGGAAGCCCCGTCCGGCCAGCAGATGCATTTCCTCTCGAGGGGCCGGGGTCGTTCGCAGACCCCCGTAGCGGCAAGGGCGAGACCCCGGCTCTCACGAGGCCGGGGGGAACCACGGGAGGGTTCCCAATGGGGGACGGGGGGCAAGAATGACCCCGGCCCCGAAAGAGACAGTTGTCGCTGCGGCATCGAAGGTCGCTATGGACTACAAGAAGACGCTGAACCTGCCCAAGACCGAGTTCCCGATGAAGGCGGACCTCGCGCGGCGCGAGCCGGCGACCTTGGTTGCCTGGCAGAAGATGGACCTCTACGGTCTGATGCGCAAGGCCGGCAGGGGCCGGCCCAAGTTCGTCCTGCACGACGGGCCGCCGTACGCCAACGGCCGCATCCACATCGGCCACGTCCTGAATAAGACGCTCAAGGACATCGTCGTGCGCTACCGCTTCCTCAAGGGCCACGACACGCCCTATGTGCCGGGCTGGGACTGCCACGGCCTGCCGGTGGAGCACGCGCTCTTCAAGGAGCTGCACAAGACCAAGGAGCAGGTGGACCGCCTGGCCTTCCGCAAGATGGCGCACGACTACGCCGTCAAGTACGTCGGCGTCCAGCGCGAGGATTTCGTGCGCCTGGGCATCATCAGCGACTGGGAGCGGCCGTACCTGACACTCGACCACGGCTACGAGAAGGCCATCCTCGAGTCCTTCGCGACGCTGGTGGAGAAGGGTTATGTCGTGCGGGGCATGAAGCCCGTCAACTGGTGCACGAAGTGCGAGACCGCGCTCGCCGAGGCGGAGGTCGAGTACGCGGACCACACGTCCGACTCCGTCTTCGTGATGTTCGCGGTCAACGCTGATGCGGCCAGCGCCGGCCTCGGCCTCAAGGCACAATCGTTCCTCCTCATCTGGACGACGACCCCGTGGACGCTTTTGGCGAACGTGGCGGTTGCGGTGCACCCGCAGCTCACCTATGTCGCCGTGGAGCACGCGGGCGCTTCTATTATATTAGGTAAGGGCCTTTTCGAGGCGGGGTTGAAGGAGAAGTTGGGCTGGCACGATGCCACGGTCAGCCGAACCTTCCGGGGCGCCGACCTTGAGGGCCTGGCATATCAGCACCCGTTCGGATTGCGGCAAGGCAGGGTCGTCTTGGCGGATTATGTCTCGCAAGAGGAGGGAACGGGCTGCGTGCACACCGCGCCCGGCCACGGCCAGGAGGATTTCCTGACAGGCACGAAGTACGGCCTGCCGGTCGTCATGCCCGTGGACAGCCGCGGTTGCTTTGACACCACAGTGCCGCACTGGGCGGGTCAGCACGTCTTCAAGGCGAACGAGGGCATCATCAAGAAGCTGCGCAGCGCCGGCCTTTTGTCTGCGGCGGAAAAGGTGACGCACTCCTACCCGCACTGCTGGCGGTGCAAGAGCCCGATCATCTTCAGGGCGACGCATCAGTGGTTCTTCAAGATCGACCACGCGGGCCTGCGCCAAAAGCTTTTGGACGCGATTGAAAAAGAGGTGACGTGGGTCCCGGCCTCGGGGCGCGAGCGCATCGCCGGCATGGTGGCCCTGCGGCCGGACTGGTGCCTTTCGCGGCAGCGTTACTGGGGCGTGCCCATTGCGGCACTCGTCTGCAAGGCGTGCGGCGCGCATACGCTGGACAGTCGCGTCGTGCGCAGACTCGCCGAGCGCGCCGGCCGCGAGGGGACGGACGCGTGGTTTAAGACGCCGGCCAAGGATTTTGTCCCCCCGGGTCTGCGCTGCGGCTGCGGCGCGGCGGACTTCGACGCCGCGACCGACATCCTGGACGTCTGGTTTGATTCGGGCGTCAGCCACCAGGCGGTCCTGAAGGGGAACGCGGACCTCAAGCTGCCCGCCGACCTCTATCTCGAGGGCTCGGACCAGCACCGCGGCTGGTTCCAGGCCTCGCTCATTCCCTCCGTGGCCATCGACGGGCACGCACCCTACAGGGCGGTCCTGACCCACGGCTTTGTCGTGGACGGGGAGGGCCGCAAGATGTCCAAGTCCCTGGGCAACGTCATCGCCCCCCAGGAGGTGATCCAGGAGTTCGGCGCCGATATCCTGCGGCTGTGGGTGATGGCCAGCGACTACAACGAGGACGTGCGTCTCTCCCAGGACATCCTTAAGAACTGCGCGGACGCCTACCGCAAGGTTCGCAACACCGCGCGGTTCCTCCTGAGCAACCTTTATGACTTCGATCCGAAGAAGGACCGTGTCGCCCTGGAGCAACTTTTGCCCCTGGACCGGTGGGCGCTCGTGCGCCTCGGCCAGACCGTCGAGGCCGCAGACGAGGCGTATGCGTCCTACAGGTTTTACGTCGTCTTCCAGAAGCTCTTCAGCTTCTGCAACGAAGACCTTTCCTCGCTCTATCTTGACGTCTTGAAGGATCGTCTCTACACGGCGGCCGCCGCCTCGAAAGAGCGACGTTGTGCGCAGACGGTCCTGGAGGCCGTGGTCCGCGCGCTCGCCGTGATGCTGGCGCCTGCCGCGCCCTTCACGGCCGAGGAGATCTACCGCTTCATCCCCGAGGGGCCCGAAAATAAGAAGGAGAGCGTCCATCTGGAGGCCTGGCCCTCGACGTTCCGGGAGGGCGCCGTGCGTCTGCAGGACGTCGCGTCCCTTGATGCGGTCCTGAGCCTGCGGCCGGCGATCCTCAAGGCCCTGGAAGAGAAGCGCGGCGAGGGCGCTATCGGCAGCTCGCTCGAGGCAGCCGTGCGCTTGGTGCTCAAGGACAGGCAGCTTTACCGTCATTTCGAGAAGCACAAGGATGACCTGCGTTTCCTCTTTATCGTATCGGCCATGGAGGTGGCCTGCGATGAAGGGCTCGCGTCCTCGTTCGCGCTGGAGGTGGCGCGGGCCGGCGGCACGAAGTGCGCGCGCTGCTGGAATTACAGCGACGACGTCGGCAAGGAGAGCGCCTGGCCCGGCATCTGCGGCCGCTGCGCGCGGGCGATCGGCAAGGTATGAAAAAAGTATTGCATCGTGCTGAGTTTGTGGTTATAATTTCCCCTCTGATGAGACGGCCGCACCCGTTTCCGACACAACGGGGGATGTTCTCGTGAAGTCAAAGAAGATGACGAAGAGCGACGCGCGATCCTATAAAAAGCTGCTTTTGGCGAAGCGTGAGGAGATCGTCGGCGATATCTCGCACATCGCGGAAGAGACCCTGAAGAAGTCGCAGAAGGACGCATCGGGCGACAACTCGGGATACGCCTTCCACATGGCGGACGTGGCGACAGACACCTATGACAGGGAATTCACCCTGGGGCTCGCCTCCAAGGAGCGCCTGGTCCTTCAAGAGATCAACAACGCCCTGCACAAGATCGAAGAAGGAAAGTTCGGCCTCTGCGAGGAATGCAAGAGGCCGATCACGAAGGTGCGCCTGAAGGCCGTGCCGTACGCCACGCTCTGTCTGAGGTGCCAGAAGAAGAAGGAATCGGCGGTTTAGGCAGGGGCCGTTTCTCGACAGCGTGTCTGCGATCACCGTATTCCTCACTGCAGCCGGCATCGTGGCGCTGGATCGCGTCACCAAGCATCTGGCCGAGGCAGGTCTGACCTGCGGCGCCTCCGTCCCCGTCCTCGAAAACATCTTTCACCTGACGCTCGTCCACAACCGCGGCGCGGCATTCGGGCTCCTGCCGGACGCCGCGGTTTTTTTTGTCGCCGTGGCCTGCGTCTGCGCGGCGGCAATCGTGGCCGCGTTCGGACGGCCGCGGCTCTTCGAGCGCGTCTTCGGCCTGCGCGTGGCGGACAGCCGTGTGGCCGCAGGCCTGGCCCTCATCCTGGGAGGGGCCGTCGGCAACCTCATCGACCGGCTGCGCCACGGTTATGTCATTGATTTTCTCGATTTTCGCGTTTGGCCGGTCTTCAACATCGCGGACACGGCGATCACCTGCGGCGGGATCCTGCTCGCCGTCGCCCTGGTCGCCGAGATGAGGCGCAAGGATGGCCCCCGTACTCTTTAGTTGTCCCCTGTTCACGATCTACACCTACGGCGTCTTCGTGGCGCTCGCGTTTCTGGTGAGCGTCCCCCTGTGGACGCCTGAGGCGGGCCGGCGTGGCTTCGACGCAGAGCGGATCACCACCTTGGGTCTGCTCATTTTGGCCAGCGGCGTCGCCGGGGCGCGGCTTTTGTACGTCCTGTTGAACTGGCAGGATTTCAACGCTGACGTGCTGGAGGTCTTCCGGTTGCAGCACGGCGGCCTCGCCTGGTTCGGCGGCCTTGTCGGGGCCCTGGCCTGCCTTGTCCTTTACGTGCGGCGTCAGCGTTGGTCCGTGACCGCGGTGCTCGACAGCATCGTGCCGTTCGCCGCCCTCGGCCAGGGGATCGGACGCATCGGGTGTTTCTTCAACGGCTGCTGCTACGGTTTTCCGGTCGCGTGGGGCGTTTATTTCGGGGCGCACGGCACGCGGCTCTTCCCGACCCAGCTCGTCGACGCGGCGACGCTTTTCATCGTCTTTGCATGCCTGAAGCGGATGCAGCGCCTCGACACGACGGGGCAGGGCCGCATCGCGGCCTGGTATTTGGTCGCGGCCGGCCTGCAGCGGTTCCTGATGGAGTTTCTGCGGGCCGACGTCAGGCCGTTTTATTTTTCTTTGAGCATCTTCCAATGGATGGCCCTCGCCGTGCTGGGGGCGGGGGCCGCGGGGCTGGGGATCTTGCGATGCCGCAGAGGAGCTGCGTAGTTGAGGCATCGGGTGAGGGCAAGCGGCTCGACGTCTTCATCAAGGAGCGCGAGCCGGATTTTTCGCGCACCGTCATCCAGGCGCTCATCGCGGCCGACAAGGTCCGGGTGAACGGCAAGAGCGTCAAGGCCCACCATAAGCTGCGGCTCGGCGACCGCGTCCAGTGGGCGCGCCCCGAGTTGCCGAAATGCGAGGTCGTCGCCGAAGACATCCCGCTCAGCGTCCTCTTTGAAGACGAGGCGGTGTGCGTCATCGACAAGCCCGCCGGCCTCGTCGTGCACCCCGGCGCCGGCCACCGCGAACACACGCTCGTCCACGCCCTCCTGCACCACGTCTCCTCTTTATCTCAACTGAGCCGGGAGAGGCCCGGCATCGTCCACCGCCTGGACAAGGAGACCTCCGGGGTGATGGTGGTGGCCAAGACCACCGCCGCGCACATGGACCTGGCCCGCCAGTTCAAGGACCACACGATCGAGCGCCGCTACGTCGCCCTGGTCGACGGCGACGTCGCCTTTGACGAGGGCGTCGTCGACATCCCGATCCGCCGGCACGCGACCGACCGCCAGCGCATGACCGCCGGCTACAGCGACGATGCCAAAGAGGCCAGGACTCTTTACAAGGTGATCAGGCGCTTCGGCAGCTTCACGGCCGTCTCGTTCCTGCCGCAGACCGGCCGCACGCATCAGCTGCGCGTCCATATGGCGTACCTCGGCCATCCGATCCTCGGCGACCGCGTCTACGGGAAGAAAAAGAACTTTCCCCGGCTGGCCCTGCACGCCGAGGCGCTCGCTTTCACGCACCCCGTGACGCAGGAAAGGGTGCATTTTTCTTCGCCCCTGCCCGCCGAGATGCAGGAGGTCCTGAAGGAGACGCCGAAGCCGCCGTCTCGCCAACGCGCGGCATCGTGATATAATAGAATCCGCCATGGAAAAGAGACCTGTCACCATCATGCCGTGTTCGTCTTTCAAGGGGACCGTTCGCCTGCCCGGCGACAAATCCATATCCCACCGTGCCGCCCTTTGCGCGGCCCTCGCTTCCGGCAGGACACGCATCACGAATTTTCTCTTCTGCGACGACTGCCAGGCGACGTTGCGCGCCTTGCGCCAGATGCGCGTGCGCGTCGCGGCAGACCCCGAGAAGGAATGCGTGACCGTCGAGGCGCAGGGATTCTTGCGGCCGCCGAAAGACAATTTGAACATGGGGGAGTCCGGCACGAGCGCGCGCATCTTGATGGGGCTTCTTTCCTCTCAGCCTTTTACCGCGCGTCTGGACGGCCGTGCGTCATTGCGGCGCCGGCCGATGGGCCGCGTGATCGAGCCCTTGCGCCGCATGGGAGCGGTCCTGGAAGCGCGTCGCGACGCGTCGGGCAACGAGTTTTTGCCGGTCGCTGTCTTTCCGTCAAAGCTCAAGGGCATCGCCTGGCGGCAGAAGATCGCCAGCGCCCAGGTCAAGTCAGCCGTCCTGTTGGCGGCCTTAAGCGCGGCTGGCGCCACGCGCCTCAAGGAATCCGTGGTGAGCCGCGATCACACGGAGCGGATGCTCAAACTTTTCGGCGCGAAGATCCGGCGGGATGCGGACGAGATCCGGCTTGAGCCCTCGCGGCTCACGTCGCCCGGCCCCGTCGCCGTGCCGGGCGATTTTTCCAGCGCCGCCTTCTTCATCGTGGCCGGCCTGCTGGCCGAAGAATCAGAGCTGTTGATCAAGGGCGTGAACCTCAACCCCACCCGCATCGGGTTGTTGTGGGTCTTGAAGCGCATGGGCGCCCGGATCCGCGTTCTCAACAGACGTTTCGGGTTTGAGCCGGTGGCAGACCTTCAGGTGCGTTCCAGCCGGCTGCGCGCCACAACCGTCGGACCTCATGAGATCGCGACGATGATCGATGAACTGCCCGTCCTGCTGGTCGCGGCGTCACGCGCCCAAGGCACGACCGTGATAAAGGGGGCAGGGGAGTTGCGCGTCAAGGAGACGGACCGCATCGAATCGATGCGATGGAATTTGTCCAAACTGGGTGTCTCGCTTCAGGTTAGGTCCCTGAACGAGAGGGAGGACCTTTTCGTTCAAGGGGTCAGGGCCTTTCCGGGGGCGTCTTTCAAGAGCTTCGGCGACCACCGCACAGCCATGAGCCTCTTCGTGGCAGGGTTGGTTTCCAAGGGGCCCAGCCGCCTCGATGACACGGCGTGCATCAGCAAGTCCTTTCCCGGGTTCCTCTGCGTCCTCAAACATCTTATTGCGCAATAAGCGCTTTGGGTCCTGTTAAAACACAATCTTTTATTGACACCAGGGGTCTTGTTTGATATAGTTATCTCAAATTTCACCCACCCCGCATCCGGGCGTTCACGCGTATGAAAAAATTCCTGCCGAGGGTTCTGAGAACCCTCTCAGCACTTTTCTCCAATGACATGGGCATTGACCTGGGCACCGCCACGACCCTCGTTTACGTCAAGGGCGAGGGGATCGTGCTGTGCGAGCCCTCGGTCGTGGCCTTGAGGAAGGGCGTGACCGTCAACCGGGTCCTGGCGGTCGGCGACGAGGCCAAGAAGATGCTCGGCCGCACGCCGGGCAACATCCTGGCCATCCGGCCCATGAAGGACGGCGTCATCGCGGACTTCGACATCACGGAGGCGATGCTGCGTTATTTCATCAAGAAGGTGCATCGCCGCCGGGTGCTGGTGAGCCCGCGCATGATCATCGCCATCCCCTCCGGGATCACGGAGGTGGAGCGCCGGGCCGTGAAGGATTCGGCGATGCGCGCCGGCGCGCGCGAGGTCCACCTCGTCGAGGAGCCGCTGGCCGCGGCGATCGGCGTGGGCCTGCCGATCCACGAGCCGGCGGGCAACATGGTCGTGGACGTCGGCGGCGGCACGACGGAGGTCGCGGTCATATCGCTCTCCGGCGTCGTCTTCTCGAAGTCCATCCGCATCGCGGGCGACGAGATCGACATGGCGATCGTCGAGTATCTCAAGAAAAATTACAATCTGATGATTGGTGAGCGCACCGCGGAGAACATCAAGATCAAGATCGGTTCGGCCTATCCTCTGGAAGAGGAGATGAGCATGGAGGTGCGGGGCCGCGACCTCGTGGCGGGCCTGCCCAAGACCGTGACGATCACGTCCGAAGAGATCCGTGACGCGATCGCCGAACCGGTGCGGGCGATCGTCGACGCCGCCAAGATCGCCCTCGAGAGGACGCCGCCGGAGCTGGCCGCGGACCTGATCGACCGCGGCATCGTGATGGCGGGCGGCGCGGCGCAGCTGAAGGGACTCGATAGGCTCATCGCCGAAGAGACGGGCCTGCCGGTGCACATCGCCGAGGACCCCGTGACGGCCGTGGCCCGCGGGACGGGCAAGGTGCTGGAGCTGGACAGCAAGTACCTGCGCGATGTCTCGGTCGTCATGAAGACCGAAGGCATCTAGCGAGCCACCCGACGGGGCGCTGTGTTGTTTGCCAAACAAAAGATCCTCAAGATATCCCTCGCTCTTTTCTTTGTCCTCGGCATCGTCTTCCTCGCCTACCGCAATACCACCTATTACCTGCGAGCGTCTGCCACGGATGTCGCGAGTTTTCCGCTGACGCTGGCGCGCGCCGTCACGCACGAGGCGCGTGCGGTCTTGTTTTTCCACGCGAGCTATTGGGGACGTCTGCGCCTCGAGGCCGAAAACGCCGCCTTGAGGCAAGAGATGCGGCGCGCCGAGGAGGCGTTCGCCGAGAACACGCGGCTCAAGGCGCTTTTGGACTTAAAGGAGGGCGCGGCCTACGCGTCAGTCTGCGCGAAGGTCGTCGGCAAGGAGTTCCACGCGCTGCGGCCATATCTCATCCTCAACAGGGGCCGCGCCCACGGTGTGCGGCGGCTGGATCCGGTGGGGACCGCCGGCGGGCTCGCCGGCAAGGTCCTCGAGGTCGGCCAGTTCTCCTCGAAGGTCATGCTGATTCAGGACCCTGACCTGGCCGTCCCCGCCATGAATCAGCGCACGCGCGAACAGGGGCTCGTCTCCGGCACGCTGGACGGACGCTGCAAGCTGCGCTTCCTGGACCTCGATTCCGGCACGCGCGAGGGCGACCTCGTCGTCACGAGCGGCCTGAACATGACCTATCCCGCGGGGATCCTCATCGGTGTCGTGCGGCTCGTCGGCACGGAGCCCTCGGGTCTGGGGATGTTCGCGTACGTGGAGCCGGCACTGCGCCCCGGCGCGCTCGAAGAGGTGCTGGTCGTCTTGCTCAATCATGACCTTCCTGAAGAATAGGTTTCTGTGGCCTTTGCTCCTCATCGCGCTGCAGCTCGTCGTCGACCAGCTGTCCGGCGCCTCGGTCTCGTTCTTCGACCCGCTCCTCGCCGCTGTCGTCCTCTACGCCTACTTCCACGCTTACGACGTTCGCGACAACGTCCTCTTTGCCGCGTTCTGCGGCCTCGTCAAGGACGTCCTGGGCCTGGACGTCTTCGGCCTCTACACCGCGACCTTCATCCTGCTGAGCCTGGCCGTCGTCTACGGGACGCGTTTCCTGAACAGGCAGCAGGACGTCTTCGTCTTTCCGATCGTCTTTCTGGCGGTCTTTGCCCAGCGGCTCGGCGTGGGCCTCGGCCGCCTCGTTTTTTGTGACGCGGGCCCCGGTGGGTCTGTCGTTGTCTTCTTTCTTCGCGTGGGCCTGACGGCCGCCGGCACGGTCGCCGCAGCCTACGGCCTCTACCGCTTTTCACGACGATGCGACTTGGGACTTACCGAATCCTCGTCCTCCTGACGTTCGCCGCGGTGGCCCTGGGCCTGGTCATGATCCAGGGGGTGCGCGGCCCGCGTTACCAGGACTTAAGCCGGCGCAACGCCGTCCGGCTCATTCCCCAGGAGCCGTACCGGGGCCGCATCTACGACAGGCACGGCCGACTGATGGCGGACAACGTGCTGTCCTTCGACGTCGTCATCATCCCGCAGGAGCTGGGCGACCGGGAAGAGACCTTTGCGCACCTGGCCGCCCTCCTGGGGATGACGGCCGAGAAGGTGGCCTACGCGTACAAAAAGGGGTACCTCAATCCGTTCACGCCGGTCCCCATCGCCTCGGGCATCGACAAGGAGAAGGCGATCATCGTGGCCGAGCAGGAACTCGACCTGCCGGGCGTGGCCGTGCACCTCAACGCCAAGCGTTTTTATCCCTCCGGCGAGGTCACGGCCCACGTGTTGGGCTACATCAGCGAGATCGACCGCGAGCGCATCACGCGGCTGAAGTCCTACGGCTACGACCTCAAGGACAAGGTCGGGATGAGCGGCCTGGAAGAGACCCTCGACATCTTCCTGCGCGGAGAGAAGGGCGGCGAGCAGATCGAGGTCGACAGCCTCGGCCGCAAGGTGCGGCTGATCGGCTACCGGCCGTCGGCATTCGGCAGCGACGTCACGGCGACGCTGGACCTGGAGCTTCAGCAGTTGGCGTACGCCGCCATGCGGGGCTATGCCGGCGCCTTCGTCGTCATGGATGTCAAGACGGGCGAGGTCCTCGTCTTGTGCAGCAAGCCGTCTTACGACCCCGGCGTCTTCATCGACCGCTCGCAGACGAAGAGGCTCAATGAGTATCTCACGTCGGCCGGCGCCCCGCTCATGAACCGCGCGACCTGCGCCGCGATCGCGCCTGGTTCGGTCTTCAAGGTCGTGACCGCCGCCGCCGCGCTCAGGGCGCGGGGCTTCTCTTCTTCCATGACCTACGTGTGCCGGGGCCGGCTGCGGGTCGGCGACCGGTACTTCCAGTGTTGGTCCACGCACGGCCCCCAGGATTTTTTCCAGGGCGTGGCGCATTCCTGCGACGTCTATTTTTACCACTTGGGCTTTCGCGCCAATCCGGACGGCATGGCGCGCACCGCGCACGAGTTCGGCTTCGGCGAGAAGACGGGCATCGACCTGCCGCAGGAGGTCGCGGGGTTTATCCCCAGCCGCGTGTGGAAGAACCTCGCGCGGCTGGAGAACTGGTACGACGGCGACACCGCCAACTTCGCCATCGGCCAGGGCTTTGTCCAGGTGACACCCCTGCAGTTGGCGCGCATGATGGCGGCCGTGGCCAACGGCGGACTTTTGGTGTCGCCCCGCCTGACGAAGGCGATCGCCGGGGAGGCCGTCGTCGAGCGGCCGGCGAAGAGGGTCCACCTCGACAAAGAGCAGCTGGCGATGATCCGCAAGGCCCTGCGCTATCCGGTCTCGCTCTCCAGCGGCACAGCGCACAATCTGGACATCGAGGGGCTCGGCATCTGCGCCAAGACAGGCACGGCCCAGGTGACGGGGATGCCGGCGCACGGCTGGGTGGCTGGTTTTTTCCCGGAGGACGAGCCCCGGTACGCCTTCTGTGTTTTTCTCGAGCACGGCGGGTCGAGCCACGCCGCGTGCGAGGTGGCCCGGGAGGTCCTTGAGGAAGCAAAGAAGAGGGGGATATGGCGATGAGGTACCGGCCGCATCTCGTCCTGCTCGTGGCGCTCGGCCTCATCCTGGCGGCAGGGCTCCTGTGCCTGTACAGCAGCTGTCACCAGAAGGGCGACTTCATCCGTCAGGACGCTTTTGTCAAGCAGGCGCTGTGGTTGGGCATCGGCCTGTGCGGGATGTTCCTGATGTCGCACCTGGATTACCGGCGCCTGAATTTTTTCATGGCGCCGCTGTATCTGGTGGCGCTGGTGAGTCTCGTGTTCGTTCTCGTCTCGGGCCGGATCATCATGGGCGCGCAGCGCTGGCTCACGCTCGGCGGCGTTTCATTGCAGCCCTCGGAGTTGGGCAAGTACGTGCTCGTCCTCGTCCTGGCAGGGCACTACAGCTCCAAGGCGGTCCTCGGCGTCCACGCCGACGCGCACTCGGCCGGCTTCATCAAGGCGTGCGCGGTCCCGCTGGGCCTGACGCTCCTGCCGACGCTGCTGGTCATGGCTCAGCCCGACCTGGGCACGGCCATCGTGTATTTCTTCATCTTTTTCTCCTGTGCTTTTCTGGCGCAGGTCCGGCTGCGGTATCTGGCGGGGCTCACGGCCGCGGGACTGGCGGGCCTGCCCGTCTTCTGGCATTTCCTTAAGGGATACCAGAGGCTGCGCCTTTTGGTCTTTCTGGACCCCGGCAGCGACCCGCTGGGCGCCGGTTACACCGTGATCCAGTCGAAGATCGCCGTCGGCTCGGGCCGGCTCTTGGGCAAGGGCTTCATGAGCGGCACCCAGGGTCAACTGAACTTTTTGGCCGAGCGCCACACGGACTTCATCTTTTCCGTGTGGGCTGAGGAGTGGGGGCTCCTCGGCAGCCTCGCGCTCCTCGTCCTTTATGGCGTCCTGATCTTCGCGATCCTGCGCATCGCCGAGACCGCCAAGGACATGTACGGCCGCCTGCTCGCGTGCGGCGTCGCGGCCGTGCTCTTTTTCCATGCGGCGGTCAACGTGATGATGAACATGGGGATGTGCCCGGTCGTCGGCCTGCCGCTGTCGCTCTTCAGCTACGGCGGCTCCTCGCTCGTCTTCAACCTCCTGGCGCTGGGCGTCGTTTTGAACATCGCCAAGCAGAAGTGAGGTCCGCAGGGGTCTATCTCCCCCCGCAGACGAAGTAATTCGGCGTCGGCTGCGGTTTGCATTTTCGCCGTTACGCTCCATTGACCCGTGTCGCTACGGCAAAAATGCAAATCCTTGCCGACTTTTGCCGAAAAACTTCTGATCCCACCTCAGCAGGATATCCTGCTTCGGCGGGATGTTCCATTGTCTGCGGGGGGAGATAGCCCCCTGCGCCTGGTGCGCCTGGGAAGGTGCGCCTGGGAAACTGTTTCCGAGCTGTTCGGGAAAGTGGGAGTAGCAGCCCATGAGTGAACCTATCGTTTTGGACAAAGAGATGCTGTTGGCGGTGGAGAGGCCGGCGCGGTATATCGGCCGCGAGTGGGGGTCGGTGACCAAGGATTGGGCTGCTGCCGCGGTGCGGGTCTGCCTGTGCTTTCCCGACACGTACGAGATCGGGATGAGCCACCTTGGGCTACGCCTGCTCTACGACGTCGTCAACCGCAGGTCGGAGTATCTGTGCGAGCGCGTTTTTGCGCCGTGGAAGGACATGGAGGCGTTGATGCGGAGGCGGCACGTCCCGCTCTGGTCGCTGGAGACGCGCCATGCGGTCCGGGATTTCGACGTCCTCGGCTTTTCGCTGACCTACGAGTTGTGCTATACCAATGTCTTGAATGTCCTTGACCTCTGCGGCATACCCGTGCGCGCGGATGCGCGCGACGCCTCGCACCCGCTCATCGTGGCCGGCGGCGGCTGCGCCTTGAACCCGGAGCCGATGGCTGCGTTCGTGGACGCCTTTGTCATCGGTGAGGGCGAGGAGGTCTTCCTTGAGGTCTTGGATGTCCTGCGGGCCGCCAAGGCAGAGGGAGAGGCCAGGCCGCGGCTCCTGGAGCGGCTGGCGCAGGTCCCCGGCGTCTACGTGCCGTCGCTGTATGAAACGGACGCGCAGGGACGATGCCGGCAGCTCACGGACAAGGCGCCGGCCCGCGTCGCCAAGCGCATCGTCAAGGACCCGGCGCAGGTCTGGAAGGAGCACCGCTGGATCGTCCCGCACATCCAGATCGTCCATGACCGCGTCGGCGTGGAGATTATGCGCGGCTGCCCCCGGCGGTGCCGCTTCTGTCAGGCGCGCGTCTGCTTTGATCCGCTGCGCCTCATCCCTAAGGAGATCATCACCGAGACGGTGCGGCGTCTGTGCCGCGAGACGGGATATGAGGAGATCTCGCTCTTGTCGCTGTCGTCCTCCGACTATCCGCGTTTTGAAGAGTTGGCGGCCGCGCTCTCCAGGCAACTCCGCAGAGACGGCATCAGCGTTTCGCTGCCGTCCGTGCGGCCGAGCTCTGTCGTCGGAGGGCTCTCTGAAGTCTTCGCCTCTTTCAAGAAGACGACGCTGACCTTCGCGCCGGAGGCGGGCAGCGCCCGGCTGCGGGAGTTCCTGCACAAGGACTTTGACGAAGCCGAGTTTTTGGACACGGCCCGCCGCGCCTTCGCCGCGGGATACCGCCAGATCAAACTGTACTTCATGGTCGGCCTGCCGACGGAGACGGCCGCGGACATCGACGCCATCGCGGACCTGTGCTGCCGCGTCTCCGATGAGAGGAGGAAGACCGGCCAGGGGCCTGCGCACCTGAACGTCAGCGTGGCGAACTTCGTCCCCAAGCCCCAGACGCCGCTCGAGCGCTGCGCCATGGCCTCTCTCGAAACCCTGCAG
>Ga0172363_10000349_pt1 | contig 33892 bp, 27 predicted proteins | sample LakKivs2_kivu2a2_FD_114541 | JGI IMG/M metagenome (GOLD analysis project Ga0172363, IMG submission 114541) | Sediment microbial communities from Lake Kivu, Rwanda - Sediment s2_kivu2a2 | ecosystem: Environmental > Aquatic > Freshwater > Lake > Sediment | place: Rwanda: Western Province, Lake... | reverse complement strand
CTGAGGCCGCCGTGGATGAGGCGGAGCCCGTGTGCGGGCGGCCCTTGGCGTCGTAAAGGCCGATCCGACGCGGCCCGAGCCAGACCGTGTGTCTGCCATCGAGGTGCTGGCGGACGAGGACGTGTGCCCCAGCGCAGCTGCGCCGGCCGGGCTGCTTGTCGATCTGGAGCCGCAGTTGGTGGAAGACCACGGCGTTGTCCTTGCCGACCACGCGCGGCTCCTCGATGCAGAGGATCTGCTCGAGGTCGACGTCCCCGCACGGGACGAAGGCCGACTCGGGACAGGACGGGACTCGTCGAAACCGCTCGTTGTGCTGCGGGACGTGCTTGTCGCGCAGATATCGGTTCGCCGCGTCCACCGCGCGGATGCGATGCAGTCGGAGCTCGTTGACCAGTCGGTCCTGGAGCGTCCGGTTCAGGCGCTCGCTGCGCCCACGCGCCTGCGGCGAATAGGCGAGGATTTGCTCGATGCCGAGCTTCGCGAGCGCTCGCGCGACATGGGTCGGCTTCGAGCGATCCGATGCTTCGCCGGCCTTCGGAGTGAAGACCGCCCAGCTCGCACGGTCCGAATACAGCGACTGCGGAATCCCCTGTGCCACAGGGACTTTGCGCAGAGCCGACAGGACTCCGTTGCTCGTCTCCTCTTCCCAGAGCTGCGCGTAGAGCACCGCTCCAGTCGCATCGTCGGCGATCGCGATGAGTGTTTGCCGCTCCTCCGGCACGAGCGCGAGCCAGGCATGCTTCGAGCCGTCGATGTGCAGCATCTCGCCGAAGCTCGGTCGCGGCTCCCGACGGCGCCTGTGCTTGCCGCGAGCTCGCTTCTTTCGCACCAGTCCCGCCTGCTGCAGCGCCGACTTCACAATGCTGTACGACAGCGCCACGCCATGGTCGCGCGCCGCCAGTTCGTGGAAGTGCCGCATGTTGAAGCCGCGGTAGCGCTCTCGATACAGCCGCAGCACTCGCTCGACCCCGGGAAGCGGCGCGCGCCGCGGCGACGGCGTGCGATGCCGCCGATCCCACAGCCCGTCGTAGCCCATCTCCTCGTACCGCTGCTTCCAGCGCCGCATGCTGCGCGCGCTCATCCGGCAGATCTCTGCCGCCTGAATCCACGAGATCTCCCCGCTGATCGCCCGCGCGATCACCTCCCTGACCTTCATTGCGCGCTCCAGGGCGCGCACCGGGAACCGTGCCTCCACGTCTTCCATGGAGGTCTTCGGGTACCGGGCGCCCAGCCAGAGCGGTCAATTCACTTGCTCCCAAGAGCGGACAGATCACGTGCTCCCTACAGCGGGTACGTTTTCGGGTTGACCGGAGCGCGACCACACACGTAATGGTGTTCCCCACATCGAATGCAGACGCACGTCTGCGGGCACCTCAGGGTGTCTCTGCAAACCCGAACCGGAGGGACTATGCGCAAGGGGATTGGGATCGCGGCCGCCGTGGCCGCCGGAGTGCTGGTGTCGAGCCTGAACGCCTCGGCGCTCGTGCTCACGGAGAAGAGCGAGGCGCAGAAGCTCCGCGCCGACATCCAGAAGCAGTCGCACGGCTACATCGCCTGCCTGGTGAAGGCCGCGACGAACTGCGAGAAGTCCGGCAATACGATCAACCGGGAGTGCGTGCTGGCGACGAGCACGGCCACCGCGCCGGCTGACGCGAAGGGCAAGTTCGCCCCCGACGTCGCCAAGTGCGATGCGAAGCTGAACTACCTGAAGAAGGCGAAGACCCTGACCGCGACGACGGGCTACACCGGGATCGGCTGTCCGGGAGACTCGGACGCCGGCACCGCAGGCGACCAGCCGTACGCGGACATGACCGCCTACCAGGCCAGCGTGGCACCGGCGAGCAAGGCGCAGATCGACACCCTCGCGCTTGCGCTCAATGGGCTGACCGGCTGCGCCATGAACGCCGACCCGCTGAAGTGCCAGGCCGCCGAGATCAAGCGCGTCGCGGCGTACGCGATCGCGACCCAGAAGTGCCAGCTCGCCTGTGAGAACGACTACAAGAACAAGAAGGGCAACGGCGGCCCGAACGACTCCGCCACGGGGTGCTCGCTCAACGCCCTGGGCAACGGCTCGCAAGGCGACGTGAACTTCACCGCCTGCATCGACAAGGCGTACGGGAAGCTCACGAAGACCCCGCTCCCCGCGGGCGTCAGCGCAGGTCTCCTGCCGCTGCTCGCACCGGCGCTGAACGACGCGAACAACGACATCAACAACGAGAACGACTGCCCGTGATCGGCTGATCGTCTCCGGACGAGGGGCGGTGGCCGCAAGGCCACCGCCCTTTTTCGTTGCGGCACACGCCACGGCCGCGCGGGTTGCGGCCACCGACGAACCTTGCCAGAGGTGCCGCGGATGCTCGCCCGCGAGGAAGGCGCTGCCGGAATACGTCATGCGCCGCAAGGTCGTCGCCCGCGCGACCTGCGGCCGATCGCCGCCGCGGCCGTGGCCCTCGCCCTGTCCCTCGTTCCGGCGACACGCCTGCCGGCGGACGCGCACGCCCGCCTGGTGCGTGCGCACCCTGCGAAGGGCAGCACGACCGCGGCCCCGTCCGTGATCGCGCTCTGGTTCGACGAGCTGCTCGACGACGAGTTCAACGACGTCGCCGTGTATCGCGCCCGGCCCGACGGTTCGCCGGCCGACGACGCGAACCTCGCGACCGGCAAGCCGCGCGTCGACCCGGCCGACCGTACGCACCTCACCACACCTCTCGGCGCGCTCGCGCCGGGGGCGTACGTCGCGCAGTACAAGGTCCTGTCGCGCGACGGGCACAGCGCGCGCGGCCGCGTCCTGTTCCGCGTCGGCGCACCCGACTGACGCATGCATCGGCTCTGCCGGCCACGAAGGGACGAGGACGCGCCGGGCGTCTCGATCTGACCGATGGAGCACTCCGCCCTTCACGCGGCGCAGCTGATCGCCGTCCTGCTGGTCGTCGCCACCCCGCTGCTCACGCTGCTCGTCCTGCTGCCGGCGCGGCGCGTGGCGGCACTCACCTCCGCCACCGGTCGCATGAGCGACACGATGCTGCGACAGGTCGCGCGCACGGCCGCCTGGGCAGCGCTCGTCGGCGCGGCCGCGTGCTTCCTCAACCTGACCGTGCAGGTCGCGGAGTTCGAGGGAGTGACGGTGCTCGCCGGCACCGACCTCGACCTGCTGTGGCGCTTCGCGAGCGCCACCACGGTGGGACGCCTCGCGTCGCTGCGCGGCGTCCTGCTGCTCATCGCGGCCGCGGCCGCGTGGCGCCTCGCGGGCACCCCCGAACGCTGGCGCACGCGCCGCGCCTGGCTGCCGTTGCTGCTGCTGGGACTCGTCGCCGCGGTGGCCTGGGCGATGGTGAGCCACGCCGCCGCCCAGCCGCGCGGGCGCGGGCTCGCGGTCGCCCTGCACCTCCTCCACCTGCTCGGCGCCGCGGCGTGGATCGGCATGCTCGGACAGCTGTTCCTCGTGCGTCGGCTCCTCGCCAGCGCCGACGAGGCGCAGCAGGTGCGGCTCGTCGCGGCGATCGTCGGCCGCTTCTCGCCGCTCGCGCTGCTCGCCGCGACGACGCTCCTCGCGACCGGTGCCACCGGGGCGTGGTTCTTCCTCGGCACGCCGGGCGCGCTGCTCACCTCGTCGTACGGGCTCACGCTCGCCACCAAGCTCACCCTGCTCGCCGTTCTCGTCGGCGGCGGCTTCGTCAACTACAGGCGCGTGCGCCCCGCCCTGCTCCGTCTGGCGGCCGACCCTGCGCTGGCCGTGCCGCCAGCCGACGACGGCCCGGTGCGGCCGCTGCTGGCGCGTCTCGCCCGCACGATCGAGCTCGAGGTGTTCGTCGGCGCGCTCGTGGTCACGACCGCCGGGATCCTCGCCGGCATCTCGCCACCGACAGCGCAGGGCGAAGGACGCCTCGACGCGGCACAGATCGAGGCGCTCCTGACGCCGCGCGCGCCGCGCACGCAGATCGCCGACCCCGCCACGTGGGTCGGCAGCGCGACGCGCACCGACGACGACCTGCGCTACTCGGAGTTCATGCACGCCTGGTCGGGCGTGCTCGTCGTCCTGCTCGGGGTCGCGTGGCTCGTGCAGTCGGTCGGCGGCGACGGGCGCGCGGCGCGCATCGCGGGCTGGCTGTGGCCGGCCGCGTTCGTGCCGTTCGCGTTCTTCGTCGCCATCGCGAGCGACCCCGAGGTGTGGCCCATGGGCACCGTGAGCCCGTGGCTCGCGCTGACCGACCCGATCGTGCTCGAGCACCGCATCGGCGCCGCGATGATCGTCCTGCTCGCCGTGCTCGGCTGGCGCGAGGCGCGCCGCGGCGGCAAGGACCGCCCACTCGGCCGGGCGCTGCCGGTGGTGATGATCCTCGGCAGCCTGCTGCTGCTCGGCCACGCGCACTCGAGCTTCTCCGCGAGCGACCGTCTGACGACCGTCATCAACGTGCAGCACGCGGTGCTCGGCGGGCTCGGGGTTCTCGCCGGTGCGGTGCGCTGGCTCGAGATCCGCAATCTGGTGCCGCGCCGCGCCGCGCGGGTCGTCTGGCCGGTGCTGGTGATCGCGATCGGCCTGTTCATGGCGCTGGGCTATCGCGAGCTGATCTGAGCGGCTCGGCGTCCGCACGCCCTGGGCGGGCGCGCTGGCCGCGACCTCGGCGTCCGTGCATCCATCCCCTCCCGGTTCGGTCCGGGGATGGACGTACCAGCTCTCAGTGCTCCGCGGCGCGGCGGCGCAGCGTCACACCGGCGAGCTCCTCGGCCACCGGATAGCGCTCGTCGAGGTACGCGCCGAGCCGCGCGAAGTAGTCCGCAGCGCCGGCGAAGGCCGCGACGCGCGGACGTCCGGTCAGCGCGAGCCGCGGTCGGCGCTGCTCGAGCTCGGCGATGGTCCGCTCCTCACCCGCGAGGTCGGGCCGCCCCGGCACGAAGTACAGGTGAAAGAACGGCACCGGCCGGTCGGCGAGGAACCCGACACCGGCGAGGTCGGGGAAGGTGAAGATCCCCTCCCCGACCGCCGTGCGTTCCCGGATCACCGCGACCGCGGCACCGAGCCACGCGTGCTCGCCCGCCCAGGGCGCGGCGATGGTCAGCGGCGCCCGTGCCCCGGCGTCGAGCGGCACCTGCGTCTCCACGAGCCGCGCGCGCAGCCCCGGCAGCGTCCGTGCGGCGCAGGCGAGAAGCAGGAGCACGATCACCGCCCGCGTTGCCACACGTCCCTGCAGCCGCCCCTGCACCGGCCCCGCCAGGCCAGGCGGGCTCGCGAGCCACGACCACGCGGCCGCAGCCGCGACCAGCACCGCCGGGGCACCCATGGCGACGTGGATCAGGTCGGGACGCGGGAAGAGCTGCAGCGCGTACAGCGCCGCGAAGGCGAGCAGTGCACGGACGCGAGCGGTGTCGTCGCGCCGCGGCACGAGCAGCAGCGCTGCCGCCAGCGCGACCGGTCCGAGCCACAGGCACACCTCCTCGCCGACGATGCGTGCGGGCCGGCCACCCGCGGTCGCCACCGCGAGCGCGATGCCGGCGAGCAGCACCGGCGATGCCGCACCGGCGGACGCGACACCCGCCACGGGGGCGCCGTGCCCTCGCCGCAGAAGGACCGCGGCGAGCGCGACTGCTGCGCACACGACGCCCGCCGCCGGCGCCGGCGCCGGAAACGGCAGCAGGTATGCATCGACCACGCCGCCGCCGTCGAGCAGCAGAACCTCGCGCGCGAAGCGGGTCGCGCCGAGCTCGAGCAGCAGCGGCATCGCCCAGGCCGCGGTCGGCGCGAGGAAGCCCGCCGCGAGCACCACCAGATCGCGCAGCGGACGAGCGGCGCCGCCGTCCGCCGAAGGCCCGGTGCGCAGCGCTGCGAGCGCCACCGGGAGCAGCAGCGCTGCCGCATACGTCGGGTCCCTCGCGACGCCGCCCAGCAGCAGCAGCGCGCCCGCCACCGCGCCCAGCCGGACGAGACCGCCGAGGAGTCCTGCGACCACGTCGCCGCGCCGCCAGCCCCCGACCGTCGCCAGCGCGGCGCCGCCGAGCGCCAGCAGCCCCGCGTTCGGCTTGACGGCGAACGCAGCGCCGGCGAGCGCGCCCGCCGCGGCGAGCGGCAGCAGGCCGACGGCACCGGCCCCGATGCTCGCCCCACCGACCCGCGCCGCCGCGACGCCGGCCACGAGGAGTTGCCCGCCGAGCGCCAGCGGGGCTGCGACCCAGCCCGGATACGGCACGTTGAACGGCGCGCCGGTGCGTGGCGACACCGGCAGCAGGAAGGCGACGTCGAACGCGACGACGGTGCCGGCGAGCAGCGCGCTCGCGCGCCGGCGCAGGGCTGCGTAGACCAGCGCGACCGTCGCCGCGTGGAGCAGGACACCGAACGTGCGCGTCGCCAGGAGCTCCGCGCCGGTCACGCGCCACAGCGCGACGTGCAGCGCGAAGAACCAGGGCGTGTAGCCGGTCTCGAAGTCCAGGTACGGCCGCGCACCCCGCGCGACACGGTCGATCTGGGCGAGCTGCGTACCCTCGTCGACGACGTCGAAGCCGTAGCCACGGAACAGCCACAGGTAGGCGAGCACGAGCGCGAGCACGCCGAGCGCTTCCGCGGCGACGCGCGCCATCGGTACCGCCGTGCGCTCGCGCGGGCTCACCCGCGCGTCTCACGCCGCACGGCCGCGGCCGCCAGATACGCGTCGCGGGTCTGCTCGGCCGCCCGACGCCACGACAGCGCCCCGGCGCGCGCCAGCGCACGCCGTGCCGTCTCGGCGCGCAACGCCGCGTCGCCGAGCAGGCGCGCGAGTGCCGCCGCGACCAGTGCCGCGTCCGGACGCTCGACCAGCACACCGCCGTCGCCCACCACCTCGGGCACCGACGTCGCCGCGACGCCGACCACCGGACAGCCGCAGGCCATCGCCTCGACGAAGGTCAGCCCGAAGCCCTCGAAGCTCGACGGACTCACCATCACGTCGGACGCGCCGTAGAGCTCGACGAGATCGTCCGCCGGCAGCTCTCCCGCGAGGCGGACGAACGGCGGCGGCGCGTCGAGCCACTCCGCCCGATATCCCGGGCGGCGGCGGCCGGCGACCACGAGCGTGACCGGCATGCCGTCCGCGTGCAGACGGCGCACGGCGTCCACCGCCACCTCGATGCGCTTGCGCGGCTGCGCCGTGCCGACGAAGGACACGAGAAAGCCGCCCGGGTCGACGCCGTGGCGGCGGCGCACCGCATCGCGTCGTGCTGCGTCCGCGAGCGGGACGAACCGCGCCGAGATCCCGTGCGGCACCACCGCGATGCGTCTTGGTGCGACGCCGAGCCGCGCCGCCACGTCGCCCGCCGCGTGCCGCGAGACGCAGATGATGCGGTCGGCGGCGCGCGCCGCGTGGCGGAGGTGGACGGCGAGCTGCAGGCGCTGCGCGAGCGAGAACGTCTCGGGCTCGACCAGCACCGCGAGGTCGTGGATCGTCACCACGCGCGCCGTGCCGCGCGGCAGCGGCACCAGCGGCAACGCGTGCTTCGTCCCGTGGTAGACGTCCACGCCGAGGCCGCGCAGCCGCGCCGGCACGGCGACGTTGTCCCACCACGGCTGCCGCCACGCCGACGGCAGTGGAACCTCCTCGACGCGAGCCGCCGCGAGCGTCGCGAACAGGTCGGGACGGTCCGTCAGCACGACCAGCTCGAGCGCACCGTCGCCCAGCGCCGCGAGCGCGTGCAGCAGCTCGACCGAGTACGTCGCGGGTCCGCCGGTGACGCCCGCGACCGCGCCGATCGCGACGCGGAGCGGCGTCAAGCCGCGCCGCCCGGCGCCACCGCGGAGCTTCCGCGCCACGCCTGCACGATCCCCTCCGCGACGCCGCGCCACAGCGCCGCGACGACGTCGCGCCGACCCTTCGCCGCGTAGATCGCGGAGCTCAGGACCACCAGCGCCGTGAAGATCGGCACGAAGGCGAGCCAGTCGGCGAACGAGCCGTGCCAGCGCAGCAGCAGGAGCTGGTTCCGGCACTTGAGCCGCGCCGCGTACGGCTGCAGCCCCGCGGTGAAGCCGCGCATGCCGTCGTGCAGCACGACGGCGCGCGGCACCAGCAGCGGACGGTAGCCGCGCGCGCGGGCACGGAGACAGTAGTCCACCTCCTCGTAGTACACGAGCAGGTCCTCGCTGTACGACCCGACGCGCAGGAAGCAGTCGCTGGTGACGAGGATCGCCGAGCCCATGACGCCGCCGACGTGGTACGGCGTGCCGTCGCCCGGCGAGCGGACCTTGAGCAGCGTGCGCGGCACCGCGAGCGACCAGGCGGAGTAGCGCTCGCCGAGCGACAGCGGACGGTGCGGCGGCGGCAGGTCGAGCAGCGCGGGCCCGACGATGCCGGCCTCCGGGTGCCCGTCCGCGGCCGCGACCAGCAGCCGCACGCAGTCGGGGGCGAGCACGGTGTCGTTGTTGAGGAACAGCAGGTGCGTCGCACCGTGCTCGAGCGCGCAGCGCGCACCTGCGTTCACGCCGCCCGCGAAGTGGCGGTTGTCGTCGAGCAGCACCAGCTCCACGTCCGGGGCCGAGCCGTACTCGTCGACGAGCGCCTGGCGCTCGTCGGCGCGCGACGCGTTGTCGACGACGACGATCCGGATCGGCACGCCCGTGCTCGCGCGGAGCGACGCGACGCACGCGCGCGTGACGGCGCCGCCGTTCCAGGTCACGACGACGGCGCCGACCAGCGGTGTCACGGAGTCCGCCGGCGTGGAAACGGCGCTCACGCCCCGGCTCCGCCCGGCAGCACCGTGCGGCCGGCCGCGAGCGCGGGCAGCGCGAGGACGTCGCGCATGCGGGCGGCGCGCACCTCGTCGCTCGCCATCCGCAGGAACGCCGCGCGCGCCCCGCGCGCGAGCCGCGCGCGGCGCTCGGGATCCCGCGCCAGCGCCAGCAGCGCGTCGGCGAGCGCGCGCGGCGTCGGCTCGACCGTGCAGATCGATTCGCCGGGCACGAACGCCTCGCGGATCGCGGGCGTGTCCGCGGTGACGATGGCGCTCCCCACGGCGGCCGCCTGCCAGATCTTGTTCGGGATGACCATGCTCGCCTTGACGCTGCGGCCGAACACGCCGAGCACGACGTCGGCGGCCGCGATGCGCCCGGGCAGCTCGTCGTACGGCACCCAGTCGGTGGTGCGCACGTGCGACAGCTTCTTCACGAAGGCGTCGCTGCGGGCGCGCTCCGCTCCGGTGCCGACGAGATCGAAGGTGATGCCGGCGTCCGATGGCACGAGCCGCGCGGCGAGCGCGATGGTCTCGTTCCCGTGCAGCGGCAGGTACTGGCTGTAGCCGAGCACGCGAACGAGAGCGCCCGGCCGTGCGGGCGGCTCGTCCGCCGCCGTGGCCCAGCGCCGCGCGCCCTCCGCCGCGAAAGATGCCTCGGCACCGAGGTACTGCACGAAGACCTTGTCCGGCGACACGCCGAGCCGCTCGATGAGGTAGTCGCGGTGTGCCGCCGTGTCGATCAGCACGACGTCGGCGGCGCGCAGCGTCGCTCGGTCGAGCGCGGCCAGCAGCGTCGCCGCGATCGAGCCCTCGGCGTAGGTCTCGCGGTCGGCGACCAGGGTCTCGGTCACGGTGACCAGCGGCGCGAACAGGATCGGACGGCGCCGGTCGAGAAGGCGCGCGAGAAGCACGTCGAGCTGTCCGTTGAAGCCCACCACGAGCAGCGACGCGGCCGCACCCGCATCGTCGATCCGGCGCGCCAGCCGGCGCGCCGCCCCGGCATAGCGGAGCGCGAGCGCGGCGAGCCCGGCGGGCGCGAAGTAAGGCGCGTCCTTGTCGCGCGCCTCCTCCCAGAGCGGCTCGTGGCACTCGCGGACGGTCGCCCCGGCCGCGCGCAGGTCGCCCACGAGGAGCGCGTTCGCCGCGTGGCGCGAGTTGTACGTGCCGAACAGGAGCGCGTTCACCGCGCGCGACCCACCGGGCGTCAGGCGCCCGTTCCCGAGCCGCGCTGCGGCTCCGGCTCGTCGATCTCCGGGTGAAAGCCCGGCTCGGTGTCCGGCAGCTCGCCGAGGCGCAGCTCGATCTTGCGCACGCGCAGCAGCGTGTCCTCGGTGAGCGAGCGGCTGAGCGCGATCAGGTCGGCGACGAGCCCCATGAGGATCGTCTGCACGCCGATGATCGACAGCGCCGCGGCGAGGATCAGCGATTGAATCTTGCCCGCACCCAGGGGATCGGTGAAGTAGTAGTAGAGAAAGCGCAGGCCGATCGCGACGCCGGCGAGGACCATCGCCGTGCCGAGCGCCCAGAAGACCCGGATCGGCTCGTACAGCGAGTAGATGCGCACCAGCGTGAGGAACGAGCGCCGCAGGTACGCCGGGATGCTCCGGAACAGCCGCGACGGCCGTGTCGCGCGCGTGCGCACCGGGACGTGCGTCACCGCGAGCTGCTTCTTGCCCGCCTGGACGAGCGTCTCGAGCGTGTAGGTGAAGTCCGAGATCACGTTCAGGCGCAGCGCCGCGCGGCGCGACAGCGCCCGGAAGCCGCTCGCCGCGTCCGGCACGTCGGTTCCGGAGAGACCGCGCACCACCCAGCTGCCGTAGAACTGCAGGGCCCGCTTGAGCGGGCTGAAGTGCGCGATGCTCTCCGGGCCGCGATCGCCGATCACCATGTCGGCCCGGCCGTCGAGGATCGGCTTCACCAGTGCGGGGATGTCGCGCGCATCGTATTGATTGTCGGCGTCGGTATTGACGATAATGTCGGCACCGAGCTTGAGTGCCGCATCGATCCCAGCCGAGAATGCCTTCGCCAGCCCCTGATTCTGTGGAAACCGCACGATGTGGTCGACGCCCGCGCGTCGTGCGACGTCGACGGTGTCGTCCTGCGAGCCGTCGTCGATGATCAGGATCTCGACCACATCGCAGCCCGACACGAGCCGCGGCAGCGCCGCGACGGTCGTCGCCAGCACCTCCGCCTCGTTGAGGCAGGGGATCTGGATGATGAGCTTGGGCATGGGCGCACGGCACTCGCGTGCCCGCTCTGCGTTGCTGGCATGCGGGTGGAACGCTTGTCAACGCACCGCGCGCCGCCGTGGCGTGCGCGCGGTGACGCTCGCGGCGGCTGCGCTGCTCCTGGCTGCCGGGCTCTCGACGGCGGTGCGCGCCGAGCCCACGCGCGACGGCGCGCCGCGCTCCGCTGCGGCGGCACCGGTCGTCCCTTCGCCGGCGGCGGCACGAGCCCCCGACCGACTGCGGGTCCTCTTCCTGCGCGCCGCGTTTCCCGACCAGCCGTCGACGCGTCCGACCAGCGACTTCCACGACGCGAGCCGCAGCGGCCTGATCGACCGCCTGGTGTCCTACTGGGACGAGGTATCGGCGCGTCGCTTCCAGATCGACCCGATCGTCTCGGACCGCGTCTACACGCTACCGAAGCGGCGCGCGCAGTACGTGAGCCAGCCCGGCATCATGATCCGCGACACGCTCGCCCTCGCGAGCCGGGCCGCGCCCGACGGCGAGAAGGCGCTGCTGGACGGCTCGCGCGCCGACGTCGTGGTGGTGACGTTCGCGGGGCCGGGTGCGGAGTCCGACATCCGCAAGCAGGCGACCGGCCTGCCCTGGTCGAACGCGGTGGAGGGCCCCGGCTTCGCCAGCGTCGGCGACAAGAAGATCGACCGTGGCCTGGTCGTCGCGGAGGACCCGTTCGCGCCGCTCGCACCGTTCGGCGTGATGGCGCACGAGTTCGGCCACGTGCTCGGGCTGCCCGAGCTCTACGCGCCGAACATGCCGCACGAGGGCATCGGCATCTGGGGCCTGATGGGCCAGGGCACGTGGGTCGGCCGCGGCGACGTGCCGCCGCATCCCGAAGCGTGGTCCAAGCTGACGCTCGGCTGGGTCGACGCACTCGTCGTCGACCGCACGCAGACCGTGACGCTCCCGGCGGTGACGCGGAGCGCGCAGGTGGTGAAGATCTACGCCAAGGGCCCGCACGAGCCCTGGGAGTACTTCCTGATCGAGAACCGCGAGCAGAAGGGCGCCGATCGCCGCATCCCCGGACCGGGCCTCCTGATCTGGCACGTCGACGAGCGCCTCACGAGCTATCGCCGCTCGCAGGACGACGCGTCGCACAAGCGCGTCGACCTGCTCACCGCGGACTCGTGGCCGTCGCACCTCGATCTCGGGCACGCGAACGGCGGCAACCGCGGTGACGCGGGCGATCCGTGGGCGGACCGCAAGGCGGGACCGGGCCCCGATACTCGCCCGAGCACGGCAGCTTACGACGGCACGCGCGGGCGCTTCGCGATCCGCAACATCTCGCCGGCGGGCGAGGTCATGACGTTCGACGTCGTGTTCGGCGACGACCTGGAGCCGAAGACGGGCGGCACGGCCCCCGCCGCACCGCGGGCGTCACGCTGAGCGCACCACCGCGCCGGAACGGGAGTCGAACCGCCCCCTGAGCCGCGCGCGGCGCGACAGCCAGAGGTCACGGCCAGGCTGCTGGAACGGATCACCATCGCGGAAGTCGCGCTCGACAGGCGACCGGGAGAGGCGGCCTCCGGGTACGCCCGCCTCCGGCAGATCACCCGTCGCGGCGCAGCGGGCGGTACTTGATGCGGTGCGGCTGGTCGGCGTCGCTCCCCAGCCGCCGCTTCTTGTCCTCCTCGTAGTCCTGGAAGTTGCCGGCGAACCACTCGACGTGGCTGTCGCCCTCGAACGCGAGCATGTGCGTCGCGATGCGGTCGAGGAACCAGCGGTCGTGGCTGATCACGACCGCGCAGCCCGCGAACTCGAGCAGCGCCTCCTCCAGCGCGCGCAGGGTGTCGACGTCGAGGTCGTTGGTGGGCTCGTCGAGCAGCAGCAGGTTGCCGCCGCGCTTGAGCAGCTTCGCGAGGTGGACGCGGTTGCGCTCGCCGCCCGAGAGGTCGCCGACGCGCTTCTGCTGGTCCGCGTTCTTGAAGTTGAACCAGCCGCAGTAGGCGCGTGAGCTGACCTCGCGCTTGCCGAGCAGCAGCCGCTCGGCGCCGCCCGAGATCTCCTCCCAGACGGTCTTGTCCGCGTCGAGCTCGTCGCGCGACTGATCGACGTAGGCGATCTGCACCGTCTCGCCGATACGCAGCGCGCCCTCGTCGGGCTGCTCGCCGGTCGCGATCATGCGGAACAGCGTGGTCTTGCCGGCGCCGTTGGGGCCGATCACGCCGACGATGCCGCCGGGCGGCAGGTCGAAGCTCAGATCGTCGATCAAGAGCCGTTCGCCGTAGCCCTTGCTCAGGTGCTTCGCCTCGACCACCACCTGCCCGAGGCGAGGTCCGGGCGGGATCGAGATCTCGACCGTACCGTCGCGCTTCGACTGGCCCTCGGCGAGCAGCTGCTCGTATGCGGCGAGACGCGCCTTGCTCTTCGCCTGGCGCGCACGCGGTGACGAGCGCACCCACTCGAGCTCGCGGGCGAGCGTACGCTGGCGCGCCGACTCCTGCTTCTCCTCGAGCGCGAGCCGCTTCTGCTTCTGCTCGAGCCACGAGGAGTAGTTGCCTTCCCACGGAATGCAGCGGCCGCGGTCGAGCTCGAGGATCCAGCCGGCGACGTTGTCGAGGAAGTAGCGATCGTGGGTGACCGCGACCACCGTCCCCTTGTACTCGCCGAGGAAGTGCTCGAGCCACGCGACCGACTCGGCGTCGAGGTGGTTCGTCGGCTCGTCGAGCAGCAGCAGGTCGGGCGACTGCAGCAGCAGGCGGCAGAGCGCCACGCGGCGGCGCTCGCCGCCGGACAGGTGCGCCGTGCCCTCGTCGGGCGGCGGGCAGCGCAGCGCGTCCATGGCGATCTCGACGGTGCGGTCGAGCTCCCAGGCGTTGGCGGCGTCGATCTTGTCCTGCAGGGTCGCCTGCTCGGCGAGCAGCTTCTCCATGGCCTCGTCGGACATGGGCTCGGAGAAGGCGTTCGAGATCTCCTCGAAGCGCGTCAGCAGGGCGCGGGTGTCGGCGACGCCCTCGTCGACCACCTCGCGGACGGTCTTGCCGGGATCGAGCTGCGGCTCCTGCGGCAGGTAGCCGACGCTGTGGCCCGGGTTCAGCCGGGCCTCGCCGGAGTACTCCTTGTCGATACCGGCCATGATCCGCATCAGCGTGCTCTTGCCGGTGCCGTTCAGGCCGAGGACGCCGATCTTCGCGCCGTAGTAGAAGGAGAGGAAGACGTTATCGAGCACTACGCGGTCGGGTCCGTAGACCTTGCGCAGCTCGCGCATCGTGAAGATGAAGGGCTGTGCCACGGCCGTCTCGATAACGGACGCTGCTCGGCGGGGCACGTGCCCCGTCGCCGGCGCTTGCCTCGGCGCCACGGACGTTGCGGATGTCGAGAAGGAAATCGGAGGACCTCCACATGGCAGGAACATCCGACATGGGGAGCGCGCGGTCGCGGCGTCACGCGCGCGCCGTGCTCGAGCGCATCTTCGGGCACGTCGAGCCCGGCCTGCGCTACCGCCTCTGGGACGGCAGCGAGGGATCGGTCGGCCGGCCCGATGGGTCGTTCACGCTGGTGATCCGCGACCGCGAGACGTTCCGCGAGACCTTCGGCAGCAAGAACACGAAGGTCATGGCGGAGGCGTTCATCGACGACCGCATCGATTGCGACGGCGACCTGTTCGCCGCGCTGCGCGTCGCGAACCAACTCGAGGACCTCGAGCTCGGCTGGCTCGACAAGATCCAGATCTACATGGAGCTGCGCGGGGTATGACGTCCGCACCGGCTTCGCCGACCACGAGGGCTGAACCCGCAGGGAGTGTTCATCGGACGACTCGCGCCGACGGCACGTGGGATGCGATCGTGGTCGGCGGCGGCCCCGGCGGATCCACCGCGGCCTGTCGGCTGGCGCGCGGCAGCGCGCGCGTGCTGGTGCTCGACGCGGCCCGCTTCCCGCGCCCGAAGCTCTGCGCCGGCTGGGTGACGCCGGCCGTCTGGCGCGCCCTCGAGATCGACCCGCGGCACTACCCGCACACGATCCAGCCGTTCTCCGAGGCGACCATCGAGCTCGACGGGGAAGTGCTCGAGACCCGCTGGAACCGCATCGTCAGCTACGGGATCGTCCGGCGCGAGTTCGACGCGCACCTGCTGCGCCGCGCCGAGCAGACCGGCGCGACCGTCCGCGAGGGCGCCCGCGTGACCGGCGTCGCGCGGGACGGCGACGCGGTGCGTGTCCGCACCGACGCCGAGACCTTCGCGGCCAAGGTCGTGATCGGGGCCGGCGGCCACAACTGCCCGGTCGCGCGCGCTCTCGGTGAGATCCCGGCGGACGAGGCGGTCGTCGTGACGCGCGAGAGCGAGACGCGCGTCGGGACGAGCCTGCTCCGCCAGCTGACCCGGCGCTGCGGCACGCCCGAGCTGCTCGCCGAGCCCGACTTCCGCGGCTACGGCTGGTACTTCACCAAGGGCGACTTCCTGAACGTGGGCATCGGCTGCCTCGCCGGAGACGGACCTCGCGCCCCCCACGAGCACCGCGACGAGCGCGCCCCGCGCGGCGGATCCGGTGCCGGCCAGGACCCGCGCGGTGGACCCGGCGTCGGCCAGGACCTGCGCGGCGGATCCGGCGTCGGGCAGGACCTGCGCCGGCGCTGCGACGCGATGCTGGCTCGGCTGCGCGCCGACGGGCGCCTGCCCGCGGGGCTCGAGCTCGAACCGTTCCGCGGCCACGCCTACGCGGTTCGCATCGACCACCCGCGGCGGGTCGCGGGCGACGGCTTCCTGCTGATCGGTGACGCCGCAGGGCTGGCGCGCGGCGTGAGCGGCGAAGGCATCGGACCCGCGGTCGAGAGCGGCGCACTCGCGGCGGACGTGATCCTCGGCGAGCGCGGCCACGCCGGCGCGCATTACGAGGCAGGCATCGCGGCGCGCTTCGGCAGCGGGCGTCCCGGCATCGCCGGACGCGTGCTCGGGAGCCTGCCGCACACGATCAGCGAGAGCCTCGCGCGCGCGGTCTGCCGCGCGCCGTGGCTGCGGCGCCGTCTGGTCTTCGAAGGCGCCTTCGGCATGGGATGAGACAGCGCAAGGAGCGAATCATGGCGTCCACCGACCGTCGCAGCCTCGACGCGCAGGCGATCGAGCACCACTACGACCTGTCGAACGACTTCTACGCGCTCTTCCTCGATCCGCTCATGGTCTACACGTGCGCCTACTACCGCACGCCAGACACCAGCCTCGCGCAGGCGCAGGAGGACAAGCTCGAGCTGGTGTGCCGCAAGCTGCGCCTGCAGCCGGGCGAGCGCCTGCTCGACATCGGCTGCGGCTGGGGCAGCCTCGCGATCTGGGCGGCGAAGCACTACGGCGTGCGCACCCTCGGCGTCACGCTGTCGCGCCAGCAGGTCGCGTACGCGCAGGAGTGGATCGCGCGCGAGGGGCTCGAGAGCGTCTGCCGCGTCGAGCATCGCGACTACCGCGATCTCGTGCGCGAGGAGCCGTTCGACAAGATCTCGGCGATCGGCATCATCGAGCACGTGGGCATCGCGAACTACCGCGCGTACTTCGACGAGGTCTACGGCCTGCTGCGGCCGAACGGTCTGTTCCTCAACCACGGCATCACGCGCAACCACTACTGGGAGCGCACGCCGCAGTGGGAATTCCTCGTCGAGCACGTGTTCCCGAACGGCGAGCTCGACACGGTCAGCCACGTCTCGTCGGTGATGGAGGAGGCGCGCTTCGAGGTCGCCGACGTGGAGTGCCTGCGCGAGCACTACGCGCTCACCTGCCGCCACTGGGTGGAGCGCCTGCGCGCCAGCGAGGAGCGCGCGATCGCACTGGTGGGCAAGCGCAAGTACCGGACGTGGCTGCTCTACCTGCACTCGTCGTCGGTCGGCTTCGAGCAGGCCAGCATCGGGCTGCACCAGATCCTCGGGCGGCGCCGCGACCCGGGCGTCCGCGGCATGCCGACGACGCGCGAAGCGATCTACGCGGCTGCGCCGCTGAGGATTCCTGGCCGCGCCGCCTGAGGACGCCGCCCCGCGCCGCCCCCCGGCCCCACGTGGCAAAGCCGCGCGGGGCACCACTCCCCTCGCTCGCTCCCGCTCAGCCGTTCTTCCACTTGATCGAGCAGCCGATGGTCGGGTGCTGCTCGGCGGCGGGGCGTCGGCCCGCGAGCAGGGCGTCGATCGCCGCGGCCAGGTCGCGGTGCGTGACCTTCGCCGCATCCTTCCAGCTGTCGTCGATGCGGCCGTGGTACGCGAGGCGGCGATCCCGGTCGTACACGTAGATGTCCGGCGTGCACACCGCCCCGAACGCACGCGCGACCCGCTGCGTGTCGTCGACCAGGTACGGGAAGCCGTACCCCTTCGTACGCCAGCGCTCCTCGAGCTTCGCGGGCGCGTCGTCGGGGTAGCTGGTCGGGTCGTTGGAGCAGATCCCGACCAGCTGCACCGGCCGCCCGTCGAGGTCCTTGCGGAGTGCGATGATGCGGTCCTCGACCGCCTGCACGTACGGGCAGTGGTTGCAGAGGAACATCACGACCAGGACGTCGGCCGCAACGAACCCGTCGCGCGTGTAGCGCTTTCCGTCCACGCCCTCGAGGTCGAAGTCGGGACACGCGATTCCGGCCGGCAGGGCCTCCGATTCGAGCAGCACCATGGCGCGGACGATAGGGGTCGGCCCGCGGCGAGACAACGGCGCCGGGTGCGGTGGATTCCACGCCGCGCGCGCCACCGACCCGTTGACAGCGAACGCGGCGTGCTTACCTCCAGAGAGCCTCAAGCAAGAGTTCACGGGCCCACCGCGGGTCCGCAACGCACAAGGAGAGCACCCATGACGATGATGCACTTCAGCCATCCCTTCGGACGGAACCGGTTGCGCGACTTCGGTCGCATGCAGGCCGAAGTGGAGCGCCTGTTCGACCACGCGCGCGCTCGGCTCAACGACTCGTACGCACCGGGCTTCCCCGCCGTGAACCTGTGGACCTCGGACGACGAGGTCGTGCTCACGGCCGACCTGCCCGGCACCGACCCGGACAAGATCGACATCGCGGTCCTCGACGACACCGTGACCCTGAGCGGCACCCGGGCCGGCGAAGACGTTCCCGAGGGCGCCGTGATCCACCACCGCGAGCGCGGCTTCGGCGAGTTCTCGCGCAGCTTCCGCCTGCCCTTCCGCATCGACGCGAGCGGCGTCGACGCCCGCTACCAGAGCGGCGTCCTCGAGGTGAAGCTGCCCAAGGCCGCCGAGGATCGGCCCCGCAAGGTCCCGGTCCTCACCGCCTGAGACGAAGAGAACCGACCAGCGAGGAGAGTGAGCCAATGAACACCGCACAGGATCCCCAGAAGCACGAGGCCCAGCTGCCGCAGAAGATCGAACGCCAGCGCCCGCGTCCCTACGCGGCCCCGCGCGTCGACGTGTACGAGACGCAGGACGCCTTCCAGGTCGTCGCCGACGTCCCGGGCGTGAGCGAGAGCTCGCTCGAGATCACGATCGAGAAGGACACGCTCACCATCGAGGCGCCGGTCGAGCCGACCAGGCGCGAGCACCGGCTGCGTCTCGCCGAGTCGGTGGGCGGCGGCTTCCTGCGCAGCTTCGCCCTGCCCGACGGCATCGACCGCGAGCGCATCTCCGCCACCGTGCGCAATGGCGTCTTGCGCTTGACACTTCCCAAGAGCGCGGCCATGCGGCCGCGCAAGATCGTGGTCCAGCCGGGCGCCTGAGCCCGAGACACCGCCCCCCGGAAGAACGGCACCGGAGGGCCGGCGGCGGCGCCGGCCCTCGTCCGAGCGCGACGGCCGGTGCTCCGCCGGTCGTCAAGCGCTCCGCGGCGGCTGCGCGGCGATGAGATCGAGCAGGCCCGCCTCGTCGATCACCGGCACGCTCAGCTTGCGCGCCTTGTCCAGCTTGCCGCCACCCGCCTCGCCCGCGACCAGGTAGCTCGTCTTCGCGCTCACGGCGCCGGTGACCTTGCCGCCCGCGTCGCGGATCATCTCCGCCGCCTGCTCGCGGCTGTAGGTCGGCAGCGTGCCGGTGATCACGAACACGAGGCCGTCGAGCGGCTTCGGTCCGGCCGTGCCCTCGGGCACCTGCTCCTCGGCCATGCGCACGCCCGCGGCGCGCAGCTTCTCGACGATGCGCCGGTTGTGCGGGTGCGAGAACCACTCGACCACGCTCCCGGCGAGGATCGGGCCGATGCCGGTGATTCCCGTGAAGTCCTCCGGCACCGCCGCCTCGAGGGCGTCGATCGAGCCGAAGTGCACGACCAGGCTCTGCGCCACGACCTCGCCGACGCCGCGGATGCCGAGCGCCGCCAGCACGCGCCACACCGGGCGGTCCTTTGCGGCGGAGATCGCCGCCACCAGCTTGTCGATCCGCTTCTGCTGGAAACCCGGCATGCCGTCGAGGTCGGCGGCGGTGATCGAGAAGATGTCGGCGACGTCCTTGATGAGGCCGACCTCGACGAACTGCTCCGCCTGCCGGATGCCGAAGCCGTCGATGTCCATGGCGCCGCGCGAGACGAAGTACTCGACGGAGCGCACGAGCTGTGCCGGACACGCCGAGTTCACGCAGTACGTCGCCACCTCGTCCTCGAGCCGCAGGACCTTGTCGCCGCACGCCGGGCAGTTCGCCGGCAGCTCGAAGACCTGCTCGTCGCCGGTGCGCAGCTCCGGCACCGGCCGCAGCACCTGCGGGATCACCTCACCGGCGCGCTTGACCACCACGCTGTCGCCGATGCGGATGTCGCGCTCGCGGATGTAGTCGGCGTTGTGCAGCGTCGCGTTGCGGACGACGACGCCGCCGATCTGTGCAGGCTCGAGCTCGGCGTACGGCATGAGGACGCCGGTCCGACCCACGTTGACGCCGATCGCGTTCAGCTTGGTCACCACCTCGGTCGACGGGTACTTGTAGGCCACCGCCCAGCGCGGCGCGTTGCCGACCGCGCCGAGGCGCTCCTGGTACACGCGCTGGTCGACCTTCACGACGAGCCCGTCGGTCTCGTAGGGCAGCGTCTCGCGGCGCTCCGGCCAGGCGACGCAGAACGCCGCGACCTCGTCGAGGGTCGCGAGCCGCGCGCACTCGCCCGCCACCGGAAAGCCCAGCCTCCGGAGCAGGTCGAGCGCCGCCCACTGCGAGTCGAGCTCGGACCCGTCCACGACGACCACCTGGTAGGCCCAGAGGCGCAGCGGGCGCGTCGCGGTCACCGCCGGGTCGAGCTGGCGCAGCGAGCCCGCGGCGAAGTTGCGCGGGTTCGCGTACACCTTCTCGCCGCGCGCGAGCTGCTCCTCGTTGAAGCGCGCGAACGCGTCGCGCTCCATGTAGACCTCGCCGCGCACGACGAGTCGCCGCGGCGCCTTGGCCGGGCTACCGTCGGCCGGGATCGCGAGCGGCAGGGTCTGCACCGTGCGCAGGTTCGCCGTCACGTCCTCACCGACCTCACCGTCACCGCGCGTCGCGCCGAGCGCGAAGGTCCCGCTCTCGTAGTGCAGGAGGACCGACAGCCCGTCGATCTTCGGCTCCACGACGAAGGACAGCTCTGTGCCCTGCGGCAGGAGACGCAGCGCACGCTCGTGCCACGCGCGCAGCTCCTCCTCGTCGAACACGTTGCCGAGACTCAGCATCGGAACGGGGTGGCCGACCTTCGCGAAGCGCTCCTGCGCCGTGCCGCCGACCCGCTGCGTCGGCGAGTCGGGCGTGCGCAACGCCGGGTGCTCCGCCTCGAGATCCTTCAGCTCGCGCAGCAGCGCGTCGAACTCCGCGTCGGTGATCTCCGGGTCGTCGAGGACGTGGTAGCGGTAGTTGTGGTGGTGCAGCACCGCGCGCAGCTTCGCGGCACGCGCCGCCGGGGAGGCAGGCGACCTCACACCCGCGAGTCTCCGCCGCCACCCTGCAACCGATCGAGGATGCGCTCGACGTCCTCGCGAAGGCCCGCATCGCCGCTCGCGTCGATCCCGCGCAGCGCCGGGATCGCCTCGGCGCCGACCCGACCCAGCGCCTCGACCGCCGCACGACGCACGCGGCGGTCGGGGTCGGCCATCGCCTGCTGCAGCGCCGGGATCGCCGGTGCTCCGATCGCGCCGAGCGATGCGGCCGCGTTCTCGCGCACGTAGTGGTCCGGGCTCGCGAGCGCCCCCTGCAGCGCCGGGACGGCGGGCGCGCCGACGCCGATCAGCGCGCGCGTCGCAGGCTCGCGCACCACCGACTTCGGATCCGCGACGGCGCGGCCGAGGAGCGGCAGCGCAGCCGGTCCCATGCGCACCAGCGCCTGGGTCGCCGCCGCACGCACGTCAGGAGACCGGTCGCCGAGCGCCTTGCCGAGCGCGGGCAGCGCCGCGGGGCCGAGCGCCACGAGCTCGTCGACCGCGCGCCGCCGCCGGTAGACGTCGCCCGTGACCAGCGCACGCCCCAGGTCGTCGCCCGCGAGGACCGCTTTCTCCGGGTCGCCCGCCGCGAGGAGCGCACTGTCCGGGTCGTTCTGCGGGGCGCGCCCCCCGCGCTCGTCCGACGGGCTGCACGACGCGACCAGCAGCAGCAACGCCCCCCAGGCGCGCGCGCGTCCGCCGCGCCACAGATCACGTCCGCCGATCGGTCGTCTCATCGCTGATGTGGGGTTTGCACGAGCGTCGCGATGTGTTCAACTCCGGTCATCGTCAGCCTGCGGCGCGGGCGCGGCTCTCCGCCGGACGCGCCACGTGGGCCCTCGCGAGCAGGCCGGGCGATCGACCGGGCGCACGCAGGGCCGGAGGCCCAGGATGATCGTATCCCGCACGCCCGTGAGCGCCCCTCGCAACGACGCTCGGCCGCCGCACGGCGAGCCGCTGCCGCACCTGCTGCGCCTGCGCGGCCCGGCGTCGGACGTCGAGACGTTCGCGATCTCCGTCGCGCAGGGCCTCGCGCATCACCCGCGGCGCCTGGGCTGCCGCTACCTCTACGACGCCGCCGGCTCGGCGCTCTTCGAGCGCATCACCGAGCAGCCGGAATACTACTTGACGGGAGCCGAGGCTGCGCTGCTGGCGCGCCACGCGGGACGCATGCGCGCGCTCGCAGGCCCGTCGGCACTCGTCGAGCTCGGCGCCGGCACGTCGGCGAAGACGCGCCACCTGCTCGACGCCTGGACGGCGTGCGACCCCGCCGCGACCTACGTCGCGGTCGACATCTGCGAGCCGGTGGTCGTGGCGTCGAACAAGGCGCTGCGTCGCGAGTACCCGCGGCTCGACGTGCGCGGCATCGCGGCCTCCTACGAGCAGGCGCTGCCCTGGATCGGCATGCTCTCGCCGGTCACGCTCGCCTTCCTCGGGAGCACGATCGGCAACTTCGACGACGCCGAGCTCGACGACTTCCTCGCGCGCGTCGCGGCGAGCCTCGGTCCGGGCGACCACCTGCTGCTCGGCATCGACCTCGTGAAGGACGTCGCGCTGCTCGAGGCCGCCTACGACGACGCGGCCGGCGTCACGGCGCTCTTCACGCGCAACCTGTTCGCGCGGATGAACCGCGAGCTCGGCACCGCGATCGCCCTCGATGCCGTCGAGCACGTCGCGCACTGGAACGAGCACCGCGAGCGCATCGACATCTTCGCGCGCTTCACGAGGGAGACGTGGATCGAGCTGCCGGTGATCGGCGAGCGCTTCCGCATCGCCGCGGGGGAAGCCGTCCGGACCGAGATCAGCCGGAAGTTCCGCGCCGACGAGATGATGCTGCGCGTATCGCGCCACGGCTTCGTGCCCGTCGAGACGTTCACCGACGACGACCGACGCTTCGCCTCGCTGCTGCTGCGCCGCGCGCCGCGACCGGCCCGGTCGCCGATCGCCGCGTGCAGCGACGCGGTGCATGCGCTCGAGGCCGGACGGGTACGCACGATGGAGATCGTCGCGCCGCTCGACACCGCAGCGCTCGCGCGGCAGCACAGCCCGCTGATGAGCCCGATCGTCTGGGACCTCGCCCACGTGGCGAACTTCGAGGAGCAGTGGACCGCGCGTGCCCTCGGCACGACCGCCGACGAAGCCGGCGAGCATGCACGGCACGACCACCTCTACGACGCCGTACGCCACCCGCGGCGCTCGCGGGCGGCGCTGCCGCTGCTCGGGCGCGACGAGAGCTTCGCCTACCTCGACCGGGTGCGCGCGCGCACGCGCGCCTGTCTGGAGGACCTCGAGCTCTCGATCACCGATCACGCGCTGCTGCGCGACGGCTACGTGTGGTCCATGCTCGCGCAGCACGAGGCGCAGCACCAGGAGACCATCCTGCAGGCGATCCAGATCGCCGAGCTGGCGTACGAGAGCCACCTCCGCGACGACGCCGAGCCGCGCCGGCTGGTCGTGCCGCCGCACGCGCTCGCCCGGACGATGGTGACGGTGCCGGGCGACGACTACGCGATCGGCACCGACGACCGGCGCGTCGCCTACGACAACGAGCGGCCGGCGCACGTCGTGCGGCTCGACCGCTTCCGCATCGACGCGGCACCGGTCACCTGCGGCGCATTCCGTGCGTTCGTCGACGACGGCGGCTACCGCCGCCGCGAGCTGTGGAGCACCGACGGCTGGCACTGGCTCCAAGATGCCGGCGTGCGGCACCCGGCGAGCTGGCTGCGCGCACCCGACGGCTGGGCCGAGCGCGCCTTCGGCCGCACCGCTCCCCTCGACCCGGTCCGGCCGGTCGTCCACGTGTGCTGGTACGAGGCCGATGCCTACGCCCGCTGGGCGGGGAAGCGCCTGCCGAGCGAGCTCGAGTGGGAGGTCGCGGCCGCGATCGACCCCGAACGCGGCGTCGCGCGCCGCTACCCGTGGGGCGACGCGCCGCCGACCCGCGAGCGGGCAAACCTCGACCAGCGGACCTTCGCTCCGCTGCCGATCGGCGCGTACCCGACCGGCCGCAGCTTCTTCGGCTGCGAGCAGATGATCGGCGACGTGTGGGAGTGGACGTCGAGCGACTTCGCCCCGTATCCCGGCTTCGTCCCGTTCCCCTACCGCGAGTACTCGGAGGTCCACTTTGGGCACGGCTACAAGGTGCTGCGCGGCGGCTCGTGGGCGACGCGTCCGGTGGCGATCCGCAACACGTTCCGCAACTGGGACCTGCCGCAGCGGCGGCAGATCTTCGCCGGGTTCCGTTGCGCAGCCGATGCCTGACCGGCACCCCACCGGGGCAGCAACGGCGGGCAGCGCGGACGCGCCACGCGTCGACCACGCCGAGCGCGAGCGGCGTGCACGACTCCTCGCCGCCCGCCTCGCGGCACTTCCCCTCCGGGTAGAGCGGATCGGGTGCGACGTGGCGCCCGTCGCGGTGCCCTCGTACCCCGACGGCCCACGACCCAGCTCGACGCTCGTCCTCGAAGGGGCTGGACTCGCCGGGCACGGCGAGCACGTGGGCTGGACCACGGCAGCGCACCTGGACTTCGCAGCGCGCGTCGGCTCGCTGCCGCTCGCACGCTGCGCGACGATCGGCGACGCGAGCGCGCTCGCGCGCGAGCGCCTGGCCGAGCCGTACGACCGCGCGGCACTCGAGAGCGCCGCGGTCGACCTGGCGCTGCGTCAGGCGTCGACCGATCCGTTCACCCTGTGCGGCGCCGCACCGCACCCGGTGCGCTACGTGCTGTCCTTCGCGCGCACCGCGAATCCGGTCGCGCGCGCCCACCAGGAGCTCGCCGACGCGCCCGGTCTCGAGCTCAAGGTGGACGCCGACCCGCAATGGAGCGACACCACGCTCGCCGGCCTGGCCGCACTCGGCTGCGTCGCTGTGCTCGACTTCAAGCGGAGCGGCGACGTGACCGCGCACCGCCGCGCGCACCGGCTGCTGCCCGATGCCCTGCTCGAGGATCCGCTGCCCGGCGCCGCGCCGTGGCCGCCGTCGCTGCGCGCCCGCCTCGCGCTCGACCAGCCGATCTCGTCGGCCGCGGACGTGATCACGATCGCGGAGCCGCCCGCCGCCGTCAACGTCAAGCCGGCGCGCGTCGGTGGCATCCTCGAGGCGCTCGCCGTCGTCGCCGCATGCGCGGCACGCGGCGTCGAGGTCTACATGGGCGGCATGTTCGAGGTCGGTGTCGGCCGCACGCTGGTGCAGACGCTCGCGAGCCTGCTCAGCCCCGACGGCCCCAACGACGTCGCCGAGATCGCGCGTGCGGACCGCCCGGCGCCGCGCCCGCGTCGTCTCGTCCTCCGCCCCCCGCCCGGCGGAGGACTCGCGGGCTGAGTCGTTCTGCTACAAGCTCGACGCCGGAGGGACAGCGGCGCAGGGCAGCGCCCGGGTGGAACGGAAGGAGCGATCGGTGGCAGAGCGATTTGCAGGCAAGGTGGCCGTCGTCACCGGAGCGTCGGCCGGCATCGGTAGCGCCGTGGCGCGGCGGCTCGCGGCCGAGGGTGCGCGCGTGGCGCTGGTCGCGCGCTCCGCGGAGCCGCTCGAGTGGGTCGCCGGCGAGATCCGCGGCGCGGGGGGCATCGCGGGGGCCTTCCCCGCCGACGTGCGCGACCACGCGGCGTGCGCCGCCCTGCTCGCGCACGTGGAGCGCGAGTTCGGTGGCATCGACGTCCTGGTCAACAACGCCGGCGCCAACCACCGCGGGCCGGTGGAGGAGCAGGACCCGGCAGCACTCGCGCAGATCATCGACGTCAACCTCACCGCGCCGATCGTCCTGACACGCCTCGCCCTGCCCTTCCTCCGACGCCGTGGCGGCGGCGCGATCGTCAACGTGGCCTCGATCGCCGGACAGATCCCGGTTGCGCACGAGGCGACGTACTCGGCCAGCAAGTCGGGGTTGCGCGCGTTCACCTTCGCGCTGCGCGAGGAGCTCGAGGGGTCGCGCATCACCGTGTCCGCCGTATCGCCCGGGCCGGTCGACACCGGCTTCCTGATGGAAGATCTCGAGCACGTTCCCGACCTCGTCTTCGCGAACCCCATGTCGACCTCCGACGAGGTCGCAGCCCTCGTGCTCGACTCCGCCGCCGACGGCGCCGCCGAGAGGACGATCCCCGTGCTGACGGGGTACATGGCGCGCGTCGGCAGCGCGCTGCCCGTGGTCAAGCGCGCACTGGTGCCCTTTCTCGAGGAGCGCGGGCGCTCCGTGAAGGAGCAGTACCGGGCCCGGCAGCGCGCGACCGATCGATGAGCGCCGAGCCCACGCTGCTGCTCGACGGGCTGGTCTTCGCCGAGGGACCACGCTGGCACGACGGTCGGCTCTGGTTCTCGGACATGCACGCGCACGAGGTGGTCGCGGTCGACGAGCGCGGCGCGCGCGAGACCGTGGCCGAGGTTCCGGGATGCCCGTCCGGGCTCGGCTGGCTGCCCGACGGTCGCCTGCTGGTCGTGTCGATGGAGGACCGCCGGCTGCTCCGCACGGAGGACGGCCGCCTCACCGAGCACGCCGATCTCTCGCACCTCGCGCCGTTCCACTGCAACGACATGGTCGTCGACGCGCGCGGCAATGCCTTCGTCGGCAACTTCGGCTTCGACCTGCACCGCTCCGAGAAGGCGCGCAACACCTGCCTGATCCACGTCGCGGCGGACGGGCGCGCACGCGTCGCGGCCGAGGACCTGAGCTTCCCGAACGGCATGGTGGTCACGCCGGACGGCCGGACGTTGATCGTCGCCGAGAGCTTCGGCCGCCGCCTGACGGCCTTCGACCTCGCGCCAGACGGCACGATCACGAACCGCCGTCTCTGGGCGGCGCTCGACTTCTACCCCGACGGGATCGCGCTCGACGCGGAGGGCTGCATCTGGGCCGCATCCCCGATCGCGCCGGGCAGCTTCCGCCGCGTCGCGCACGGCGGCGCCGTCTTGCAGCAGATCGACGTCGCCGACCGGGCCGCCTTCGCGTGCGCGCTCGGCGGCGCCGACCGCCGCACGCTCTTCCTGCTCGAGGCGAGCCAGGCGAGCCCGCACGCGAACCTGCGGCGCGGCAACGCGCGAATCCGCACCGTACGCGTCGACACCGCGGGGGCCGGACTACCCTGACGTCGACACCGCGGGGGCCGGACTGCCCTGACGACGACACCGCGGGGGCGGGACTGCCCTGACGGCGACTCCGCCGGCGTCGATGCGCGTCCCTGCCCGCGACGCTCACCACCATGGCGACCAGGACGAGCTGCGCAGCAGGCGGCTCTCCCACTGGTCGCGCAGCTCGAGGGCGTCGACCATCCACGTCCCGGGCTTGCGGTAGGCCGGCGGCAGCTCGTGCGTGAGCAGGCGCAGCATGCCGTCGGGCTGCACGACCTTCTGCCACAGCACCACCTCGCGCCGGCGGTGACTGCCGAGCGTGGTGCGAAAGCTCGCGTCGACGGTCAGCAGCCTCGGCCCGCTCGCACCGGCCTCCTTCATCTCGCGCGCGTAGTGGGTGCCCGAGCGCGCGACGTACTCCTCGAGGCGTCCCTCGAGGGGCCAGACCGTGTCCTCCATGAAGAGCGTCAGGGCGTGCGCCGCGGGCTGCACCGGCACGGACGCGAGATCGACCGTCTGCAGCGGCGACCACGGCAGCGGCACGAGCAGCTTCGCGCGCACCTCGTGCCGGAACCGGTCGAGGTCGCGCATCCACGCCGCGAGGTCGCCGTCGAGCACCCGATGCGCGAGTCGCTCCCACGCGGCACCATCGCGCAGCGCGGTGACGGTCACGACGCGATAGGAGGCGCCCGTACCATGCGCGTGGTGGAGGAAGTAGAGCAGCCGGGCGTCGTCCCCCGCGCCAAGCGCCGGCATCCAGACGTCGCGCATCGCGGCCTCGAACTCGAGCTCGCGCGCCCCGACCACCTCGTGCACCTCGTGCAGCAGCAGCATGCGTTGCCCTCCGGGGCGAGACTGTCCCGACGGATGCCGATCTCGCAAGCGCCCGCAGTCCCCCCGCAGTCCCCGGCGCAGGCGGCGGCAAGGCGGCGAGCGGAATCCCCGAATCGCTGCGGGCTCCTGGTGCGCCCGTAGCGCAGCCGGTAGTCTCGACCCCGCGTTGCCCCCGCACGACGATTTCACGCCGAATCGCCTGGTGACGATCACCACCGACTTCGGCACCCGAGACGCCTACGTCGGCGCGATGAAGGGCGTGATGCTGAGCATCGCGCCAGAGCTCGGCATCCACGACCTCGCACACCGGATCGAGCCGCAGAGCATCGAGCACGGCGCGACGGTGCTGCGCGGCGCGTGCCCATGGTTCCCGTCGGGCACGGTGCACCTCGCGGTGATCGACCCGGGCGTCGGAACCGAGCGCGCGCCCGTCGTGGTCGTCGCGGGGGGACACGCGTTCGTCGGCCCCGACAACGGCCTGTTCGGGCCGGTCGTCGCCCGTCTCGGCGGCATCCCTGTAGCCTACCGCATCGTGCGCAGCGGGCCGCTCGCGCAGCACCTGCCGCGGCAGCGCTCCGCGACCTTCGAGGGCCGCGACCTGTTCTCGCCGGTCGCGGCCGTGCTCGCGTCGGGACGGCTGGCACCCTCCGCGGTCGGGCCGCGGCACAGCCTGGTGCAGCTGCCCGGCAGCGAAGCCGTGCGCGTTCCCTCGGGCATCGAAGGCCGGATCGCGTACTACGACCACTTCGGCAACGCGATCACCAACATCCCGGTCCAGCTGCTGGCCCAACTCGGGGCCGGGGAGCGCTTCGTCGCCCTGCCGGGTGACCGGCGCGCGGTCCTGCGGGAGACCTACGGCGAGGCATCGCCGGGCGAGATCCTCGCCGTCATCGGCAGCGAGGGGTTCGTCGAGATCGCCGTGCGCGACGGATCCGCACGGACGACGCTCGCGCTCGAGCCGGGAACCACGATCCGGGTGGGGTGCACGGAATGACGAGGCCGCGCCGCGGCTCGCGGAGAGCCTCATCGCGCGGCGCACGCGCGCTGCTCGCCGTGCTGCTCGTCTGTAGCGCGCCGCCCGGCGCAGACGCCACCGCGACCGCAGCGCCGGCCGTGTCCGCGGCGGGACAATCCGTCGCAGAGACGACGGCCCGCACACCCGGCGGAGCGGACGTCACGCCCACGTCGCATCACGCACCGGGCGGAGCGCCCTCGTCACATCGCGCATCGGACGTCACGCCCACGCCAGATCGCGCACCGGGCGGCGCGCACGCCGCCCACGCGCACGGGGCGCAAGGGCACGGCGGGGCGGGCGGCGCGCACGACGCGACCGCTCGTCACTCGTTCGAGGACGTCGAGCACTGGAGCCGCATCTTCGACGACCCGGCGCGCGACGCGTGGCAAAAGCCCGCCGAGCTTGTCGCGGCGCTCGCGCTGGCGGCCGGGGCAACGGTCGCCGACGTCGGCGCCGGCACGGGCTACTTCTCGCGCCACCTGTCCGAGGCCGTCGGCCCGAACGGTGCCGTCCTCGCTGCCGACACCGAGCCCGCCCTGGTCGGCCACCTGCGACGCCGGGCCGAGCAGGAGAAGCTCGCCAACGTGGTGCCGATCCTCGCGTCCGCGGACAACCCGCGGCTCCCCGCCGGCACCTGCGACGTCGTGCTGATCGTCGACACCTGGCACCACATCGACGACCGCGTCGCGTACGCGCGCCGGCTCGCGGCGGCCCTCAAGCCCACGGGACGCGTGGTCATCGTCGACTTTCACAAGCGGGAGCTGCCGGTCGGCCCGCCGCTCGATCACAAGCTCGCCCGCGAGCAGGTCATCGACGAGATGACGCAGTCGGGCTACCGGCTGACCGACGAGCCCGACGTCCTGCCCTACCAGTACGTCCTGAGCTTCACCCGCACCGAGCTGCGCTGACGGCGTCCGCCCCGCGCTCGGAGTCTGCGCAACTCTCAGCGCAGTCCGAGTTGCTTCAGCTTCTTGTGCAGCATCACGCGCGAGATGCCGAGCACCGTGGCAGCGCGCGAGACGTTGCCCCCCTCGCGCTCGAGCACCTCGGTGATGTAGCGGGTCTCGAAGGCGACGCGTGCATCGCGCAGCGGCGCCGCCCGGACCTCGCCGGCGGCGCTCTCGTCCGCTTCGAGCAGACCCTCCCGGCCGCCCCCGGCGCGTACTGCTTCGGTGAGATCGCCGACGTCGATGCGGTCGCCCGGCTGCGCGAGCGCGACCGCACGATCCACCTCGTTCTTGAGCTGGCGAACGTTGCCCGGCCACTCGCACTCGAGCAGCAGCGCTCGCGCCTCGGAAGTCAAGCCGAGCACCTGCTTGCCGTGCGCCACCACCGCCCGGTGCAGCAGGTGGTCGACCAGCTCGGGGATGTCGCCGCGGCGCTCGAGGAGACGCGGTACGCGGATCGGGAACGCGGCGAGGCGGTAGTAGAGGTCGGCGCGGAAGCGCCCGCTCGCGACCGCGGCCTCGAGGTTCACGTTCGACGCCGAGATCACACGGACGTCGATCTTCCGTCCGACGCTCGCGCCGACCGGGAGGATCTCGCCCTCCTGCAGCACGCGCAGCAGCTTCACCTGCATGGCGGGCGGCATCTCGCCCACCTCGTCGAGCAGGATGCTGCCGCCCGACAGCGTCTCGAACAGCCCGTGGTGCGCGCGGTCGGCGCCGGTGAACGCGCCGCGCTCGTGACCGAACAGCTCCGACTCGAGCAGCTCGGGCGTGAACGCGCCGCAGTTGACCGCGAGAAACGGCCCCTCGCCGCGCGGGCTCGCGCGGTGGATGCCGCGCGCCACGAGCTCCTTGCCGGTGCCGGTCTCGCCCTCGACGAGCACCGCGATCGGTGAGGCGGCAGCGCTCTCCATCAGGCGGATCAGCGACCGGATCGCGCTGCTGGTGCCGACGATCTCCGGAAACACGTCGCGCCGCTCGAGGTCGGCCCGCAGCGCGCCGACCTCGACCCGCAGGTCCTCCTCCGCGGTGCGCAGGCGCTCGTAGAGGCAAGCGTTCTCGATCGCGAGCGCGACGTAGCTGGCGAGATTCTCGAGGAAGCCGAGGTCGTCGGGCGTCCATGGCGGCACGTCCCGCGGGCCCGACACGGTGATGATACCAACCATGCCCTCGCGGCTCCGGAGCGGAGCGAGCAGCACCGAGCCGAGGCGCATCCCCAGCCTGCGCTGCACCTCCCGGTCGAAACGCGGATCGGCCTCGGCGTCGGGGACCAGCTCGGCCTTCCCGGTCGCCAGGACCGCGCCGCTGAGCGTTCCGGGGCCGGCCGGGATGCGGACCTCCGACAGCTGCGGCATGTGCAGCGGGCGCTGCGAGTCGGTGTACGGGAAGTAGAGCTCGTCGGTGTTCCGATCGAGCAGCATGACCGCGACCGCGCTGCCCGGCCCGAACAGCTCCCGGCACCGGGCCACGATCGACGACAGCAGGGTCTCGAGCTCCTTGATCTCGGCGAACGCGCGCGACAGATCGAACAGCAGCTTGAAGCGGGACTCGCCCGCGCCGGCGACGGTCACGTGTGAACTTTTAGCACGTCCCGTCCCGGTCGCCGCCATCAGAACATCTCCATCTGGCGAAGAATGCCCAGCGCCTCGTCGAAGGTGTGTCCGACCTCCGGCAGGATCGCGTCCGCGACGGGCCGCAGCACGCGCTCGAGGGCGTGCTCGCGATCGACCTCCGGCGGCAGGGGGCGCCCGGGCAGAACGGGCTCGGGACCCGAGCGCGTCACCACATAGCGGATCACCGGGCCCGCCGAGGGGCCGGCCTTGCGCGCCGCCTGCACGTGCGGTGGCACGGCACCGGTGTAGCGTTCGACCGCGCCCTTGCGGATGCGCTTGGCGTACACCAGCTCGTGGTCGAGCGAGCCGTCGCGCACCCGCGACACGACGTCGCGCACGAACGGCATCGGGTCGCGATCGGTGAACACGTGCTCGAGGAGCCCCTCCTGCAGGCGGCGCGCCACCGCCGGCCAGTCGCGGCGCACCGACTCGAGCCCGACCACGAGCAGCCGGCCGTCCACCCAGCCGGCGTAGCGCTTCTTGCTGCCGGTCGTCCAGCCGGCGTCGCGCGTCTTGCTGCCGGTCGTCCGGCCGGCGTCGCGCGTCTTGCTGCCGGCCGTCCGGCCGGCGTCGCGCGTCTTGCTGCCGGTCGTCCGGCCGGCGTCGCGCGTCTTGCTGCCGGTCGTCCGGCCGGCGTCGCGCGTCTTGCTGCCGGCCGGGCCCGAGCGCACGCGCGGCATGAAGAAGCGCTCGAGCACGTGCTCGAGCTCGAGGGTCAGCTGCGGCTCGACGCCGTAGGCGTCGCGAACGCGCCGGTGGATCTCCGCCTCGACACGCTCGCGCAGCACCACGGCCTCGGCCCGTGCCGCGTCGGCGGTGGCAGGGGTCGACAGCTCGACGAACACCGAGTCGGTGTCGCCGTAGAGCACGACCAGGCCCGCGGCCTCGAACGCGGCGCGCGTCCAGTGCAGCGTCTGCTGCCCGAAGGTCGTGATCGCGTTGGCGATCTCCGCGTCGAAGAAGCGGCAGGCGGTCGCACCGAGAACGCCGAACAGCGCGTTCATCATGATCTTGATCGCCTGATCCGCGTGGCGGTCGCCGCGGCGCTTCGCCTCGTCGCGACGGGCGAGGAAGCCGTCGAGCAGCGCTGGCAGGATCGCGCCCTGACGCGCGAAGCGCGCCCCGTTCGGCGCAACGATCGCGTCGCCGCCGTCGCGGCGCGCGCGCGCGTGCGCCAGCGGGTCGAGATGGAACGTGCGGATCAGGCTCGGGTAGAGGCTCTTGAAGTCGAACACCGCGACGTTGCGGAAGATCCCCGGCACCGAGTCGAGCACCGCGCCGCCCTGCACCGCGACCCCGGGACGGTCCGCCCGCACGTTCGACGCCACCACACCCCGCCGCCTGAGCTCCGGCAGGTAGATCTGGTCGAACGAGGCGATGCTCGCGCCCACCCGGTCGAGCTGCATCCCCGACAGCATGCTGCGCTCGAGCGTCAGGTCGAGCAACCCTTCCCGCTCGACGATCGCGAGCGCCAGGCGCGCGTCCTCGAGGTTGTAGGCCGCGAGCGCCGCCGGGTCCTCGCGGTGGAGTCGGCTGATCTCCGCGGCCGGGTCAGGATGATCGGCGGCGAGCAGCTTGCCCCGGCCGAGCACGGCACGCGCCACGGTCTCGAGCCGGTAGTCCTCGAGGCGCAGCGCGTCGCGCACCAGCCCGGCGCCGTCGAGCACCATGCGTCCCGGGACGTCGGCGCGCCCCTGCCGCGTGAACGTCCGGTCCTGCTCGAAGGCGATGCGTCCGGGGACGCGTCCGATCCCACCGACGACCCGCAGCGCGGCCATGCGCCGCGCGAGCACGCGCAGGTCGAAGTCGACCACGTTCCAGCCGAGCAGCACGTCGGGGTCGAGCGCGCGCACGCGCGCGGCGAACGCCGCGAGCAGCGCGCGCTCGTCCGGGTGCAGCGCGGCACCCGGCACGGTGCCCTTGCCGACCAGGTGCACCTCCTCGGCACCGCAGCCGGCGAGCGCGAAGGAGAGGACGCGGCTCGCGTCGGGCGTGGTCTCGATGTCCAGCGAGAGCACGCGCAGGGTCGGCCGTGCCGTCGCCGGCCCGAGCTTCGGGTTCGCGAACACGACCAGCCCGTCGCGCTCCTCCGACGGCCCCTCGATCGAGGCGATCGCGCGCACGCCGTGATCGATCAGGTAGCGGTAGGCGAAGCGGACGTCGGCCTCGAAGGTCGCGACGCCCGCAGCGGCGAGGCGCTCGCGCAGGGCGGACGCCGCCGACGGCGTGGGCAGCACCACCCGCGCGACCGGCACGCCGTCGAGGTCGCGCAGGTCGCGGACGTCGACGGACATGCCGGGGACGCTGCCGAGCGCGTCGACGTCCCGCGCCCGCACGAAGAGGTAGGGCCGGAAACGGTCGTCCTCGACGAGAAAGGGCGGACCGTCGACGAGGCGGCCGTAGAGCTGCACCACGGGACGCTCGTCACGGATCCGGTAGGTCGGCTGGAGGATCAATCCGGTCGGCATCGCAACAGCGCGCGCGGCGCGCGTCCACTTCTCCTGCGGGTTCGGCGCCCGATGCGCAAGACGGATTGCTCCCCGACCCATGACGCTCTCGCGCCGCACGTGATAACGACCGTCCATGGCGGCAGGCGGATCGACGCGCGCGGGCGAGCGCGCGCACGACTCGACGCGCGCGGGCGAGCGCGCGCACGACTCGACGCGCGTGGGCGAGCGCGCGCACGACTCGACGCGCGCGGGCGAGCGCGCGCCCG
>Ga0172363_10000348_pt1 | contig 33899 bp, 35 predicted proteins | sample LakKivs2_kivu2a2_FD_114541 | JGI IMG/M metagenome (GOLD analysis project Ga0172363, IMG submission 114541) | Sediment microbial communities from Lake Kivu, Rwanda - Sediment s2_kivu2a2 | ecosystem: Environmental > Aquatic > Freshwater > Lake > Sediment | place: Rwanda: Western Province, Lake... | reverse complement strand
TGTTCGACTTCATCGAGGGTTGGTACAACCTCCACCGGTTGCACTCGTCACTTGGCTACGACACGCCGGCCCGCTACGAGAAACGGTACGCGGCACGAATCGCAGCGACGGGAAAGGAGGAGAGAACACGATCAGAGGGCCTGTGCGACACGCCGGGGGAGCGCCTCGAACCTGCGCTCGTTGGCATGTCACAGATGTCAAGCGCTACACTGTCCGCGAAACCGGGGTAACTCCAGGCTCCTGCCCCCCAACTGGAACAGGAGTCGTAGGCTTCAAGCCCCGACTGCTAGTGGACAGGCGGCGCTTCCCAGCGACCAGAACACTGCCTGGGCGCGGGGAAGTCAATCGCGTGAGCGCGCCAGTTCCGATGGCCAGAAAGCACTGGTGCCTTCGCGATCCGTGCCCTGCGGTACCTCCCATCTAGCTTTCCCGCGAGCCTAGCCGGCCTTCTGCCTGCAAACAGCGCCCAGCCGTGGGAAGGCGAGCTAGCCGTTCTCTACCATGTACAGCTCGTTGCTGCAGACGAATCGTCCCAAGAATGAGCCTGACGTCCACCACTGCGATGCATGCGCACGCAGCGCCCGATACTTGGCATGGATCGATTCGGCCGTAAGCGCTGTAGTGTGCCAAGTGCCCATCTCAAGAAACGCTTCGAGCGGCACCATTGCTCTCACATCCGAGACTCTGGATGGCGTTGGCCAGAGCCCGGCGTACGAATGCACCAAGTAGCAACGCGAGTCCGGGCAGGCGAACTCAGCGTCTAGCGCTTCCAGGGCTCCGAGGGCTGCATGAACGAGGTCGTACGCTGCGCGATGGTCTTCGTGTGCGTCGAGAGGGTGGGGCAGATAGAGGATGGTCGGACGGAAGGCAGTGATGATCTCCTTCAGATCCTGGACCAGCGCCTCGCCGCAGTACGGGCTCCCGGGGTTGAACGCCCCACGGAAGTACTTGGCCGAGCAGTGAGTGTACGGACTGCGGAACGGGTCAACGGCCTGCCAGTGCTCACTGATAAGCGAACTCAGGCCACGGTCTGGGTAGTTGAGGAAGATGGCATTCTCCGGAGGAACGCCGAGCCGGCCGAGAGCAACCAGCGCCTCCTTCTGGCGTCGCGTCCCGATCGCGCGAAACTCGAAGGGAAAACGAAATGGGCTCATGGTGATCAGCCGCTTACCGGCGAGGTTTGCGTCGCCACTGGTGAGGAAGACGACGAGGACCGAAGCCCCGTCGCGGCGAAAGGCCTCAATGGAGCTCCCGACGCCCAGGATGTCGTCATCGGGATGAGGTGCGATAACCAAGACCCGCTCCTCCGCCACGTCCGGCGCGGGGATCTCGCCTGGGACAACCCGGACAAACCACAGCGGGGGACTCTGCAGGAAGACGTAGGCACAGCCGAGAACGGCAGCCACTGCAAGAACCTGGGGACGTCTGACGAAGCGAACGAAGCGTCTGCCCGCAACCCGCAGTTTCTTCATTGGCAGTCCTTCCTCCTGTGAGATTCCGAACCGAGCATATCACACCGAGCGTCGCTGTCGCGCCAAGCCTCGAGACTGAGTTGAACCCAAAGGGACAGACCACGCAAGAACAGCCCTTATCTTCAGCGCGACTATAGAGCCGAGGGCTACGGCGCCAACCGTCTGGCAGATGGCCCTACGGCTTGGCGGTACTGCCCTTTCTCTCGCCTCTCGCTCGGCGTGCGCGCAGTACGCCGTAGCCACCCAGGACAGCGACAACTCCAGCCAGCCCCGCAAGCACCCACGTCATGACCAGCGGTGCAACCATCTTGCCGCGGATGCTCTCTACGTCTGCCTTGCGCTCAGTAGCTTGACTCTCTGCGGCTCTCAGCCTCTCCTCGATCTGGGAGAGGCGCTCGCCTACCTGAGAAAGGCTCCCGTCTACCTGCGAGAGATGCTCGCTGACTCTTGTTGTTGACGCCGCGGCCTGCGCGACGTCGCTCTTGAGCTCCTGCCTGCTTCGCTCGACAAGGCCGCTCACTCTCTCTTCTGCCGCAGCTACCTGCGCGGTTGCCGTGTCTGGGCACGGCTGTGCCGCGGGAGCCATCGTCACCTGTTCGTGAGCCAGGGTTTCGTCTCTCACGATGATCGGTGCCCACGTCGGCGGTGTAGCAGCGACGATGAGCACCGCAGCCAACAGGCCGAGCAACCAGAGCTTCGCGAAGACCATGCTGTCTCCCCCCTTGCAGCATCCCGCTGCCGCTCTCCCACGCACTCATGAGGCGAGTCCCTCGGCAAGTCTAGTCCGGTGGGGGAGATGGGCAACGACAAGAGGCCGAACCGGAGTCAAGACATCCGCAGTTGCTGGCGAGATACCTCTCTCCGCCGTGTCTATTGCCGCTGCCTCTTGGCTCCTGCTGCACAGCACTCGCACAAGCCGGCTCCGTCTGGCGGATACGCGCCGTCAGCGGCCGGAACCGCTGGCCATCACTCCGAGGTTGAACCCGAAAACAGCCGCCAGGGAGGTGAACACGGTGAGTGCGACCGCCCACCCGGGCAGCCCCGCAGGTAGCCACTGCGGGCGAGAGAAGCCACGTTCCCACTCGTGCTGGAACACCAGCGCCCCACCCGCGTACGCACCGATCACGGAGAACGCGTAGGCCGATCCGGCGACGACTCCAAACGACTCGCCAGCCGCCGTCACCGCATACGCCGTGGCGAGCGGAGAGGCAAGGAGAGCCGTTCCGCCAGCAAGAAGGACGGTCAGCTTCGGGAGCGGGATCTCGGAGAGCTCTACTCCCTGCAGAGACGCGGAGACCTCCATCACGTCGGAGAAGACACCCACAACGAAACACGAATAGAGCCCGACCGCGAGCGCTCCTGCGCCGAGCTCAGCAGCAACCGCCAGTGCACTCGTCCTGGCCAAGACAGGGACGATGGCCAAGACAAGGGTCAAAAGAACGACAGCCGCGGTTCGCATAGCGCTCCTTCTAAAGAGTTCAGACACCAGAATAGCGAATCCAGCAGCTTTGTCTACTGCGGCGAACAACCATGTGAGCGGGCCGGCGGCCGAGCTCACCTATTCGTGCGCAAAGAGATTGGGCGTACGAATGGAGGTGGATTCGCGCCCGATGCTCCTGCTGTGTAGCCTCTCTACCGTCCCGATGAGGTGATCCACCGGGAGTACCTAGCCATACCATGGGGATGGAGTCGCCGTCTACATCGGCCGCGGGAAGGACGCCTGGGTAGGCAACTAGCTCAGCCCGTATCGGATAGGGGAGTGGAGGATTCGAACCCTGAAACACGCTTCAGAACAAAAGAAGCCCCTCTCACACCTCCTGGTTGGGAGAGGAGGATGGCGGCTGGAGCCGTTCGTTGGCTCTCCAGCCGCTCGGGAGTTTGCCTGCGCAAACTCCTTGGCTTGGAGGTTCTCACCCCCTCTCCTCAAGACAGAACCCCGAGGCGCCTACACACCTCGGGGTTCTACCTTGGTTGGGAGAGGGGGATTCGAACCTCCACTAACAGGGCCAGAGCCTGTCGTCCTGCCATTAAACGATCTCCCAAGGACGCGGAAATGGTACGGAAATCGGGATGGGGCGTCAAGACAGCCGTGGCCTGGGCGCGGCGTTCTCGCTACAATGGCGGGAATGCAAGGCCAAATCCGAATGCCGGTCGTGGCCGGGGCGTTCTACCCCGGAGATCGCGACGCCCTCCGCTCGGCCGTAGATGGGCTTCTGGGCGACCGTGCGCCGCTTCGCGGGACACGCGAGTCGGTGGGACTCGTGGTTCCGCACGCGGGGTACCCGTACTCGGGGCGGGTGGCCGGCGCGACCTTCCGTCAAGCGGCGAACCATGGGCGTCCCGATGTGGTCTTCCTCCTTGGGGCGAGCCACAGCGGCGTCGGGCCGACGTTCTCGCTTTCGGACGCCGCAGCGTGGCGAACGCCTCTCGGCGACGTGCCGGTGGATCTCGGGGCCGTGCGGATGCTCGTCGATGCAGGGATGGTCATCTACGAGCCGGCGTTTCGGCGCGAGCACTCGGTCGAGGTCCAGCTTCCGTTCCTGCAAGCTCTGTGGGACGACGTGCCGCCGGTCGTTCCGTTCTGCGTGCAGCCGGGCCCGCTCGATGACCTGGTCGAAGCCGGGGCGATGCTTGGGCGGGCGATGGAGGGGAGAACCGTCTGGGTTGTGGCGTCGAGCGACTTCACCCACTACGAGCCGGACTCGGTCGCACGGGAGCGGGATCACCTGGCGCTCGATCCGATCCTTGCGGTCGACGCGGCCGGACTCTACCGCGTGTGCGAGCAGCGGGGACTGACCATCTGCGGCGTGGGGGCGATCGCGACCCTGCTGGTACTTGCCCGCAAAAGGAACTGGACGAAGGCGTCTCTCGTCGCGTACGAAACGTCGGGCGACTCTACCGGGGATCGCACGGCCGTCGTGGGATACGCGGGCGTTGTGTTCACCGAGGGAGGGACGGAGCCATGAGGAGCATGACCGGATTCGGGGCAGGCGAGGCGTCGATCAACGGCTGGAGGGTGGAGGCGACGATCCGGTCGGTCAACCACCGGTTCCTCAGCGTGCGAATTCGATCCGTCGGAGAACGGCCGTGGCTGCAAGCCCAGATTGAGGAGAAGATCCGCGGTTCCCTGGCCCGCGGCGACGTCGGAGTCTGGCTGGCCGTCGACGAGAATGAGGACGTCGGGCGCGGGCCCGACGTGGACCGCGCGCTCGCCCGGCGCGTGCACGAAGCGTTGCGCGAGCTGAGCGACGAGCTGGAACTGGAGACGTCGCCGACGCTCGCGGACCTGGTGCGTGCCGGTGGGTTCCAGATCCGGGAGGAGAGCGACGAAGCGCTGTGGCCGGCGGTGGAGCGCGCGCTGAACCAAGCGCTTGCGGCGCTCGTCGCCACGCGGGAACGGGAGGGCGCTCTGCTGCGAGACGAGTTGGCCCGTCTCGTCGATGCGTTCGAAGCGGGAGTGGCGTCGATCGAGGTGGCTCTGCCGTCGGTGCTGGCGGGGTTGCGCAACAAGCTCGTCGAGCGGATCGCGGGACTCGACGTCACGATCGCCCCGGAGCGGCTGGAGGCGGAGGTCGTGCTGTACGCGGACCGCTTCGACATCCAGGAGGAGCTGGTCCGGCTGAAGGGCCACATCGCGCGGGCGCGCGAGCTGTTCAAGAGGTCGTCGCCGGTGGGCAAGGAGTTGGACTTCCTCGGGCAGGAATTCGTGCGCGAGATCAACACCCTCGGCGCGAAGGCGCGGGACTGCGAGATCGTCACCGCGGTGTTGGACATGAAGATGTGCGTCGAGCAACTGAGGGAGCAGGTCCAGAATGTCGAATGACGAGCTTTCCGGCTCTCGGCGGGGGACGGGTAGCGGCCTGGCGTTCGTCGTGTCGGGCCCGTCAGGCGCGGGCAAGAACACGGCGATCAACGCGCTGATCGCCAGGGTGCCGGGCCTTGTGTACTCCGTGTCTCACACAACTCGCACCCCGAGACCGGCGGAACGGGACGGCGTGGACTACTACTTCGTCGCCGAAGAGAAGTTCGAGAGGATGGTCGCGGCGGAGGAATTCGTCGAGCACGCTGTCTACCTTGGCGACCGGTACGGGACGTCCAGGAAGGAGCTCGGGCGGCTCACGGCGCAGGGAGCCGATGTCGTGCTGAACGTCGACGTTCAGGGAGCGTGCACGCTGCGCCGCGTGGGGGTGCCGGGAGTCGTGCTCTCGTTCGTCTTCTTTGCGCCCCCGTCGCTCGCCCGATTGGGGGAGCGGCTGCGCGCCCGCGGGTCGGAATCCGAGACCGAGATTGCCGAGCGTCTCCGCGCAGCGGCGCGGGAGATGAAGAGCCTGTCGGTGTTTGACTACCTCGTGTTGAACGGCGATCTTGCCACGGCGGTCGACGAGCTGCGAGCAATCGTCACCGCCGAGCGGCTCCGCGTCGTTCATCGCGGGTAAGGACCCACGATCGAGCGGCAAAGAAGACGGCCGGCGCGTGCGTGCGCCGGCCGTCGAATCGCCTCAACAAACCTCGAAGGGGCTGTGCGCCCTACTTCCGCGTGACCCCCTTCGGCGCGACCTTGAGCGCCTTCTCGATCCGCCGCTTCAGTTCCTTTCCCGGCTTGAACAGGGGGACGACCTTCGCCTCGACCTGGATCGGGCGCTTGGTCTGCGGATTGATGCGACTGCTCGCCTTGCGAGCGCGGACCGCGAACTTCCCGAACCCGACGAGCTTGACCTCTTCACCGTCCAAGAGGGTGCTCTGGATCAGGTCGAGGACTCCGTCGAGGAGCTTCCTCGCCTCCTTCTTCGTCAGGTTCGATTTGTCGGCCAGCCGATCGATGAATTCGCCCTTGTTCATCTAGAAAGCCTCCTTGCTTCCCATGCACTCCGCTCACTCAGATTCGTCGTCAATGCTTGCTTTGCCGAGCAGGTCGCGCATGCTGAGCGACTCGTGCCCGCTTTCGTCGAGGAAACGTCGGTCGACGCGATCGCGGTCCCGCGCCTTCGGTCCGCGCTCCTTAGCGCCGGTTGGGGTACCCGGAGCGGCGCCGCGACGGCGACGTCCCTTGCCTCCTCGATCGCGCTCGCCCTCTTCGAGAGGAGCCGTCGGGACCTCAGGAGGCCCGAACAGGTTTCGCATGCTCAGGCGGACCTGATGCTTCTCCTCGTTGATTCCGATGATCTTCGCCTGCACTCGAGTTCCCACGGCGAGAACATCGGCGGGCGTGGCGATTCGCTCGTTGGAGATCTCCGAGACGTGGATCAGGCCGTCGACATCATCGGTGATCTTCATGAACGCACCGAAATCCTTGATCTCGGTGATCTCGCCCTCGACGATCTCATCGAGGGCGTAGCGATCCACGAAGCGTCGCCACGGGTTGTCCTTGAGCTCCCGGATGCTGAGGGAGATTCGGCGCTCGCGAGAGTCGACGCTGAGCACCTTCACGTCGACGGAGTCCCCTTCCTTCAGGAGATCCCGTGGGTGGTTCACGTGGCCCCAGTCGATCTCGGACACATGGACGAGCCCCTCGATGCCCTCCTCCAGTTTGATGAACGCGCCGAAGTCGGTGATCTTCGTGACGACGCCCGTAACGACCTGTCCCCGTGGGTACTTGCTCTCCGCATCCTCCCACGGATCGCGCTGGGTTCGGCGGAGCGACAGGCTGATCCTGTGCGCGTCCTCGTCACAACTCAAGACGACGACGGAAACCAGATCGCCCTCGCTCACGACGTCCTTCGGGTTCTCCGGATGCCCCCACGAGAGCTCGGAGACATGCACCAGCCCTTCGACGTCCTGCTCGAGTTCGACGAACGCGCCGAAGTCCGTGACGCTGACGACCTTTCCGTCGACTTGAGCTCCGGCCGCGTACCGCTTGGAGATGCCGTCCCACGGGTTCGGGCGAAGTCGCTTGATCGACAGGGACACCTTGCCCTTCTCGCGGTCGAAGTCGATGACCTTGACCTTGACCGGGGTCCCGACCCTGTACTCGGCGGGCGGAACGGGGAGGTCCTTCCACGCGATCTCCGACCGGTGGACGAGCCCCTCGAACCCACCGATGTCGACGAAGAGACCGAAGTCGACGATGCTCCGGACGACGCCGTCGAGCTCCTGGTCGGGTTGGAGTGAGTCGAACAGAGCCTTGCGCCGCAAGCGCTCGCGCTCCTTGATGAACTCCTTATGGGAAACCACCAGGTTCTTGTCGCGCCGCGACAGCTCGAGAATCTTGAACTGGATCCTCTTGCCACGCAGCTCGTCGATCGCGCTCGGCAGGTCGCCTCCGAGGTGCGAACCGGGCAGAAAGGCGCGGATCCCGTCGAGGTTGACGTGGTACCCCGCGCCCTTGACTTCGCTTGTGATTTCGCCTTCGACAACGTGTCCCTCTTGGTACGCCGCCTCGAGACCGTCGATGCGCTTCTCGTACTCGGCCTGCTTCTCGGACGCGTACACCGTCCCCTTTTCCTCGTCGATGTAGGTCACGAGCACTTCGATCTGCTCGCCCTGCTCGATCTTTCCGCCGGGGCGGAACGGGGACAGCTCCGACACCGGAAGGATCCCTTCGGACTTGTAGCCGATGTCGACGAGGATCTCGTTGTCGCTCACCTGAACGACAGTCCCGGAGATGGTGTCTCCGCGGCTGTACGTCTTGACATCGCTTTCAGAGAAAGCGTCCTCCATCTTTATTCTCTGTTCCATGCTCCATCGCCAGATCCGACCTTCGCCTCCCGGCACGCCACTTCGCGCCCGGCTCGCCTCCTCGTATCCCACACCCTGTAGATCATGCTCTATCCACGCACTCCATGAGGCGGTCGCTCATCGCCCGGAGCTTCTGCGATCGAGACTCGTCGCCTCCCACCTCGCCCTCGAGCGCCTCGACGGTCACCGGCGCACCGATCGACACCGTGATCCTCGGGAAGCCGAACAGGTGCTTGGGCGGGTACGACCCCTCGGGGCGAATGTTGACGGGGACGATCGCCTTGCCGGACAACGTGGCGAAGTATACGGCACCCGCCTTGGCATCCACCCGCTGACGCGTGGTTCCTTCGGGGAAGATCGCCACGAGACGCTCGGCCTTGACGGCGTCGAGCATCCGGCGGAAGTCCGACTTCCCGAAGTTCTCGCGATCGATGATCGTCGAGTAGACACGAATCAGCGGTTGAACCAGAGGGTTCGATTTCATCAGCCCTTTGCGCGAGATGAAGTGGATCCGATTTCGGATCCCCATGGCCGCCACGAGCAACGGGATGTCCCAGTAGCTGCGATGCCGGGCGACGGCGATGTACCCTTCATCCCGCTTGACATTCGCCCTCCCTTTGACCCGAAGTCGAAAGAGCACACCGAGGATGAGGCGAAGGAGCATGACGATCGCGGCGTAGAAACCGTTCTTGGCAACGAGTCGTAGACGCCGTCTCAATGTCGCTGCAACCGCTCCTTGACCAGGCGAGCTGCCTCGGAAATGACCTCTGCGAGGGTCTTTCGATCGGTGTCGATTATAGTCGCATCAGAAGCGGGGTTCAAGGGTGCGATTGCCCGGGTCGAGTCGCGGCGATCGCGGACAAGTAGGTCGCGAAGCGTTCTGTCGACGTCGGCCCCCGCCCGCTGGTCGACGCGCCGCCGCGCCCGGACGGCCGGGCTGGCGCGCAGGAACAACTTCACGTCGGCGTCGGGGAGCACCACGGTGCCGATATCGCGCCCCTCCATGACCACATCGGCATCGGCGGCAATCTGCCGTTGCAGAGCAACCAACCGCGCGCGGACATCTGGGCGAGTTCCCGCTTCCGAAGACGCCTGGTCGAGCTCGGGAGTGTGGAGGAGGTCCGTGACATCCTCTCCATTCAGCAGGAACCGTTCGGGTTCTGCGACGTCGATCAAGATGCGGTCGAGCGGAAGGCCGCGCAGCAGACCGAGGGCCACGGCGCGGTACATCTTCCCCGTCTCGATGAACCGGCAGCCGAACCGCACCGCCAGCGCCCGCCCGAGCGACGTCTTTCCCGCCGCCGCGGGACCGTCTATCGCGATCTTCACGTCCGACCTCCTGGATCGATCCGGCGGCTCCCCGACGCTGTCGGCCGGCAGACGAGCACTCGGGCTTGCGGGAGCAGGCCTCGAAGCGCCTGGGCTGCCTTCTCCGCGCCTGCCGGATCCATGAACGCGGCATAGAACGCGGATCCGCTTCCGCTCATCCCGGCGAACGCACCTCCCGAGCTCGATATCGCCTGATGATACGGAAGCAGCCCGGGGTGCGTCGCCAAGGCGGGAGGGAGGAGATCGTTGGCGCCGAGGGTGGAGGCCGCGTCGCTTGGAGCGGCCTCCGCACGCCATGCGCCGTAGACCGCAGCCGTCGAGCAGTGGATCGGCGGCACGAGGATTACAAACGTCTCGGTCCGCGGTTCCGAGCAGGGATCGAGGCGTTCACCGCGGCCGCGGAGGCGGAGGCACCCGCCGGCAAGGAAGAGGGGCACGTCGGAGCCGATCCGAGCGGCGACGGCGTGGAGCTCGTCCGCCGACAGCCGAGGCGGCAGGGCCGGATCAAGGTGCTGAAGGACGGCCGCGGCATCGGAGGAGCCCCCTCCGAGGCCGGCGCCGACCGGGATGTGCTTGTGGATCTCGATGTCGACCTTGCAGGTCGTCTTCTTGGCGGCAAGGAGCGCGGCCGCGGCTCGGTAGGCCAGGTCTGGCCCTTCCAGCCCTTCGAGGTCGTTGGCGACGTCGAGCGCATCGCCCTTCGCCACGCGAACTCGAATGCAGTCGGCCAGGTCGATGGTCTGGACGAGCGAGTCGATCTCGTGGTACCCGTCCGGGCGCCGGGCGAGGACGCGCAGGGACAAGTTGAGCTTGGCGTACGCCAGAAGATCCATCGTCATCCCCGGCACGCGACCCTTCCGCTCACGATGACCTGCCGCACGGGGAGGCCGACGACGAAGTCGGCGATCCGGCGGTAGTCGTCGAGGTCGAGGATGAGAAGGTCGGCCTGCTTCCCGGGCTCCAGGGTGCCGAGGAGACGAGCGAGACCGACGGCGGCGGCGGCGTTGAGGGTCACCGCAGTGAGCGCCTCGGCAAGCTGGAGTCCCATCTTTCGTACGGCCAGGGAGAGGATGGTGGCCATGGAGAGGATCCCGGCGCCGGCGGCGCTGGCCGCGCTTCCGAGTGCGATGGGGAGGTCGGCTTCGAGCATGCGCCGAGCGTCGGCCCAGGGGCGTTCGGGCAAGAAGGGTTCGCCGGGCAGGAGTACGGGGATGACGCCTGCTCGCTGCAGGCGGTCGAGCTCGGGACGGCCGGCGCGAACGAGGTGGTCCACGGTCGTGGCCTCCAATTCGGAGGCGAGGAGAACGGCGTCCGCGCCAGAGCCGGACGCCTGTACCTTGACATCCAGGCCTGCGCCGCGCGCCGCCCGCAGGATCGCTTTGGCCTCCTTCCGGTTGTAACCGGCTTCTCCGCACAGGGCGGCGCACGAGGAGGCAAGTCGGTGGCGTTGGATGCCGGGGATCGTCTCGCCGATGAGAGCGGAGATGCGGTCGTCGGAGGACCGGGCGGAAGGCGCTGCCGGGGCGCCAAGTAAGCAGGCGGCGATGCGCACGGACGACTGGCGGGCAGCGAGCTCGACGTGCGCCAGGATCTCCTCGACGCGCGGCCATCCGCCGGAGGAGGGCGTTCGGACCTCAACGGCCGTGGTGCCGTGCCGCACGAGCTGAGCGAACGCACAGGCGATCCTTCCGTCGAGAGTCTCTGCCTGTCGCGATGTGGAGGGATTCGACGGCGTAGGTTCTTCGGGTCGCTGTGGGCCGGGGTCGACAGCCCACAGGAAGGGGTCGATGAGGCCGGGGATCACCACACCGTATTCTGCATCGATGACGGCATCGGCCCGGAGGTTGGGAGGAGTGGTCGACACCGACGCCACACGCCCGTCGCGAAGAAGAAGGTGGACGTTCTCCCGGACGCTGAGATCCTTCATCCGCCCGCCTCGGCACGGCTCGGCCCCCGTGGGCGTGACCAGCTGACGGATGTTGGTTACGAGCGTATTCATCAGGCACCGAGCGGAGTATAGGTTGCGGACCTCCGCTTTACAACGGCGTTTTCGCTGCGTATACTGCGGCGAGCGGCGGCAGCGGAGTGACAGGCGCAGGGAGGACGAAGCACGACTCCCGGAGCTTCCCGAGTCCGGGGACCATGCCACACGATGACACAGGACTCGCAGTTCCGTGCCGGTTACTTGGGTGTGTTCGGTCAAACGAACGTCGGGAAGTCCACGCTCCTCAACGCCCTGCTCGGCGAGAAAGTCGTCATCACGTCCGCAAAGCCGCAGACGACGCGGTGTAGTGTTCGCTGCGTTCTCACTACGGCAGAAGCGCAGGTCGTCTTCGTCGACACACCGGGGCTCCATGCGGCGAAGACGCTGCTCGGACGACACCTCCTTCGAGAGAGCCGCCGCAGCATTCGCGGTCTCGACATGGCGGCGTACGTCGTCGAGCCGTGGCGCCGAGTGAAGGACCAGGACCGCGACGCGATCGCTCGCCTGGCCCGAGAGGGCTTCCCCCTGCTCCTGTTCGTGAACAAGATCGACACCGCGCGTGGGAACGACCTCGAGGAGACCCTCCTCGCCTACGCGAGGCTTGAGGTCTTCGCCGAGCTGATCCCGGTCTCGGCACGCACGGGCGACGGACTCGACGACGCGCTACGGACGCTGATCCGATACCTCCCTACCTCGCCGCCTCTCTTTCCCCTCGACACCCGATGCGACCGTGCCGAGGAGTTTCTGATTGAGGAGCGAATCCGCGAGAAAGTCACGGACTTGACGTACGCGGAGATCCCGCACTCCGTGGCGGTGCGCGTGAAGTGGCTGCGGCAGCGTGAGGACGGCATGGTTGAGATCAAGGCGGAGATCGTGGTGGACCGCGAGTCGCAGAAGGGGATTGTGATCGGGAAGGGCGGGAGGCTCATCAAGCGGATCGGAATCCTTGCCCGCGCCGACATCGAGGCCTTTCTCGGCCGGAGAGTGTTCCTCGAGCTCTTGGTCAGCGTTGTCCCGGGATGGACGAGGGACGAGGGCGAGGTGCGCCAGCTCACGGGGGTGTCATGACCGAGGTGCGGAGCGATCACGGCAGGCTCCTTCTCGTGGCGTCGTCCTCGTCGCTCTGTCGCGTCGCGAAGGAGGCGCTCGCGTCCGCTGGATACTCGCTCGATGTTCGACGGGACTGGGACAGTGCCGCGGCCGAGGCGGCTTTGCTCGTCTTCTACTTCCTTGGGGAGAAGGAGTCGCTGGCCGATCGGGTCCGGCCGCCGAGCTCCCTCCGGGCGGGGGATGTCCCGGTGGTGGTGGTGGTGGAGAGCGGCGACCCGAAGGCCGGGGTTGCCGCGATGTCGGTCGGGGCTCGGATGTGGCTTCCGGGCTCGGCGGACGGGGAGGCCGTCGTCGGCGCCGTGCACGCCGTGCTCGAACGGGCGAACGTCGAGCGGGCGACGGCGGCCGCCGCGGCGCACTCCCGCGATCTGATCGAGCGGGTTCCGGTCGGCGTGTTCGAAATCGCCGACGGGCGCATCGTCTACGTGAACGAGTACCTCGTGACCGCGTTCGGGTACACGCGGGACGAGCTCGTCGGGCGGCGAGCGGAGGATCTGATGACGCCCGATGACCGGCAGCGCGCCGTCGAGGCCATCGCGGCGCGGGAGCAGGGCGTCGTGGCCGACGGGCCGCGCACCTATCGCATCGTCGAAAAGAGCGGCGCGGAGCACGTCGTGGAGATCAGCACGCGGCGGCGTGGCGCGGAGGGAACGCGAATCGAGGGCACGTTGCGGGACATCACCCGCGAAGTCCGTCTGCGGCGTCTGAGTCGCGTGGTTCTCGAGTTGGGCGAGGTCATCCTGGCCGAGCCCAACATCGACAGAATCCTGCAGCTTGTCCTGGACACGATCGCGGAGTACAGCGGCTTCCGGCGCGCGGTCCTCACGCTCTACGACCTCTCCGTCCTCGTCCCACTCGAGGGAGGGGCGGAGAAGACGCTCTGCTCCGGGCTGTCGCCCGAGGAGCGGAAGGCGCTGTTCGAGCAGCCGCCGATGTCGCCGGCCGAGCGGCGTCAGGCGTTCGACGAACGCTTCCGTCTTGGCCCCGCCTACTACATCCCCCACGATGAAGTGCCGTGGAACGCCGACCGAGGCCTCTCCGGCACCGTGTCGCTCGAGGGGTGGCACAAGGACGACATGCTGTTCATCCCGCTCCGTGGCACGGCGGGAATCATCGGATCGATCTCGGTCGACGACCCGGTCGACCAGAGCGTGCCGACGCTTTCCTCCATCGAGCCGGTCGCGTCGCTGGCCAACCTCGCCGCGCTGGCCGTCGAGCACGTCTACAAGCTGGACCAGTTGAGGCGCCAGAAGGAGCGGCTCCACAGCCTGTCGCAGTTCGGAGAGGAGCTGGGCAGCGTTCAGAGCCTCGATGCCCTCTGTGACGCGGCGGCCCGGCGAATCCGCGGCGACTTGGCGCAGGACTACTGCGGGATCTGGATGCGCGACGGGGCCGAGTTGGTGCTCCGGGGCACCGCGTCCGATGGGGCGTTCCCGCGCCAGGAAGTTCCCGCCAAAGGGACCCGGACGCCCGCGGAGGGCGGGGGGCTCACCCGCTGGGCCATCGACTACGTGGAGCCGGCGATCGTGTCGGACGTGACGGCCGACCCGCGGTACAAGGAATCGCGCGCGTCGGTTCGATCCATGGTCGCGGTGCCGATCATTGGAAAGCGACGGGCACTCGGGGCGATCGAGGTGGAGAGCCGTCGGCTCGCGGCGTTCGGAAAGCAGGACGTGGAGGTCCTCTCCGCGATCGCCGGGCAGCTGTCCGTGGCGATCTCCGCCCTCGATCGGCGCGACGCGTTGGGAAGGATCTACCAGCTGGGGCAGCACGTGGCCGCCGCGACGACCGTCGACCAGGTCGTCACGAGAGCGCTCGACTTCCTTGTCGAGCAGTTCGACTACCACCTCGCGACGATCTTCCTGCAGGACCGTGACGAGCGTCTGTACGCTGCCGGGATCCGGGGCCCGTATGAGTCGCTGGGCGTGGGGTCGGGATGGAAGCTGCCGTCGGGGAAGGGCATCGTGTCCTGGGTTGCGCGCAACAAGCGCGCCGCATTGGTGTCGGATGTCCAATCCGACCCTCGGTACTACGAGGGGTTGCCGGAAACGCGGTCGGAGCTTGCGGCGCCCCTTCTCTTCGGCGAGCGGCTGCTTGGCGTTCTGAACATCGAGAGCAGCGAGGCCAGCTTCTTCGACGAAGAGGATCGCCAGCTCGTAGAAGTCGTTGCGAGCCACCTCGCCACGGCGATCTCCAACCTGACGTCGCAGACGACGCTGCGTGAACAAGCGGTGCGCGATCCCCTGACGGGCCTCTTCAACCGGCACTACTTCAACTCGATCATCGCCCCGGAGCTCTCCCGAAGCGATCGGTACGCGCGCCCGTTCTCGGTGATGATGATCGACGTCGACGGGTTCCGCGCCATCAACAACCGATTCGGACATCTGCGCGGCGACGAAGTGCTTCAGCAGGTCGCCGTCTTCCTAAACGAGAACGTGCGCCTGGCGGATCGGGTGATTCGGTACGGAGGCGACGAGTTCCTCGTGTTCATGCCGGAGACGGAAGAGGAGGCGGCGGACCTGGTTGCGGATCGTCTCCGGAATCGCATTCGCCTTGTGCCGAGGAGGGCCGGAATCGGCGACCTGGACGTAGGCCTCAGCATCGGCATCTACGCGCGAAAGCCGGGCGACACCCGGTCGCTCGAGTCCCTCCTCGCGGAAGTCGACCGCCGAATGTACGCCGACAAGCGATCGCGGCACATCGACCGAGCCGATGAGTATCGCAGTTGAGCGCCTAAGCGATCTCGACGGATGGGTGGCGTGCGAGCGTCTTGGCCTCGACGCCCTCGGAGAGCGCGCCTTCCGATCCCTGTGCGCCGTGCCGATCCTGCGGGCGATTCACGACAGCGGAGGGCTGATCCTTGGCGCGTGGGATGACGCGTCGCCCGAGAGGGTGCTGATCGGGGCGGTGGGCGACCTGGCGGGAACCTACAAGGGGTTCGCGAGTTTCTTCTCGCTGTTCGCCGTGATGTCGCGTCGACAGCGAACTGCAGGGACGGCATCGCTCCTCCGCCGCGCCGAGCGGACGGCGGCCGTCGCCGCGGGAGTGGAGGTGGTCCGGTGGTGGATGGACCCACTGCGCGGCGAGGAAGCCCACGTGGGGCTGAACCTGCTCGGCGCGGTGGGCGTGAGCTATGAGCGCAACGTGTTCGGCGGACTTGCCGACCGGGAGAACGCGGGCCTGGCCACCGACCGGGTCGGAGTGGAGTGGTGGCTGCGGTCGCCCCGAACCGCGGCGATCCTCGACGAACACCGACCGGTGGCCCACTACCGTCTGGAGCTGCATCAGATGGCCGTGATCACCAGGACAAGCCTCGGACCATCCGGCCACCGGACGCTCCTCGATGTTGACTTGGCGGCGACGGGACCTCACCTTCTCGTGGAGGTGCCCGACCAGCTCGACGCAGTGCGTGCGGCGTCCCCGGACGAGGCCCGCCGGTGGCGGCTGGCGACGCGAGACGCGTTCGAAAGGCTGTTCGCACAGGGGTATCTTTTGGTCGGCTCTGTCCGCGAGGCGGGGCGAAGCTTCCAGTTGTTCGAGGCGGCAGATCTCGGGGCGGTCCTCGGTCGGGGCGACGTGGGCGACCCGCGCTCCGGCGCGGGCGGCCCGAAGAAGGAGGAGCCATGAAGCGTCGGGAGTTGGCGGCTCGGATCGACCACACCCTGCTCGGACCGACGGCGGACCGCGAGGGAGTGCGAAGGCTGTGCGACGAGGCCGTGGAGTACGGAACGGTGTCGGTGTGCGTCAGTCCGTGCCACGCAGCGCTAGCGAAGGAGCTCCTGCGTGGATCGACGGTCAAACTGTGCGTCGTGATTGGGTTTCCCCACGGGGCGACGACGTCAGAGGCGAAGCGGTTCGAAGCGGAACAGGCAATCGCCCTCGGCGCGGACGAGGTCGACATGGTGATTCGCGTCGACGCGCTGAAGGACGGAGATCACACGACGGTGGCCAAGGACATCCGGGCCGTGTGCGACGCCGCGCGGAGCGCGCCCCGCACCGTGATCGTGAAGGCGATCTTGGAGACGTGTCTTCTCTCCGAAGACGAGAAGATCGCGGGAGCCCGGATCGCGCGAGAGGCGGGCGCCGACTACGTGAAGACGTCGACCGGATTCTCCACCGGCGGGGCGACGACCGCCGACGTGGCGCTTCTGCGCCGCGTGGTCGGCGAAGCAGCGGGCGTCAAGGCTTCGGGGGGCATTCGGGACACGAAGGCGGCGCTCGCCATGCTCGCCGCGGGGGCATCGAGGATCGGCGCGAGTCGAACCGTCGACATCCTGCGGGGTCTCGAGGAGTAGGCGCCCGCTTGCGGGCGGTCCCTGCGGCCTCCTATAGTGTCGCCTCACTGGTAGAGAAGGGGGAACGGGATGAAGCGTTGCCCACGGCCGCTGAGACAAGCGCGTTGTGGCACAGGGGGCGCGAAGGACAACCGAACCTCGCGCGATGCCCTGCTGAGCCTCGGCAAGCGCTCGATTCGGGCGGCACGTTCGGCAGGGGGAACGAGGGGGGAGGCATGCGTAGGCGCGTCGTCGTGACCGGAGTGGGGCCGCTGACGCCGATTGGAACCGGCAAGGATGCCTTCTGGGACGGGCTGCGCACCGGGCGAAGCGGCGTGCGCCGGGTCGACGACACGATCGACCTCAAGGACATCGACGTGAAGATCGGCGCCCCGATCCTCGACTTCGATCCCACAGCCTACCTCGACCCGAAACGGGCCCGCCACCTCGATCGATCGGGGCAGTTGGCGCTGGTGTCGGCGGGGCTCGCCCTGCGCGACGCCGGGCTCACCCAGGGGACCTACGACGCGGACCGCTCCGGCGTCGTCTCCGGGACCGGGATCGGCGGCATGGAGACGTTCGTGGAGAACGTGCGCGAACTCGAGGAGCGCGGCCCCCGACGGGTCAGCCCGTTCTTCGTCACCCGGCTGATGCCGAACGCGCTGGCGGGGGAGATCTCGATCGAGTACGGGCTGCGCGGCGTCAACTTCGGGGTCGTGTCGGCGTGCGCGAGCGGCTCCCACGCGATCGGAATCGCCGGCGAGTGGATCGCTACTGGGCTTGCCGACATGGTCGTCGCCGGCGGCGCGGAGTCGGTGATGCTCCGCATCACGTACGCCGGGTTCTCTAGGATCGGGGCGCTGTCGAAGCGCAACGATGAGCCGGAGCGTGCGTCGAGGCCGTTCGATCGGGACCGCGATGGCTTTGTGATGGGAGAGGGCGCGGGGTTCGTCGTGCTGGAGGACGCCGAGCGGGCAGAACGCCGCGGCGCGCACGTGTACGCGGAGCTTGCCGGGTTTGGCATGTCGGGCGACGCTTTCCACATCACGGCCCCGGGGGAGGATGGCGAGGGGGCGCGGCGTGCGATCGAGATGGCCTTGTCGCGAGCCGGAGCCGTACCGGGAGACGTGGACTACATTAACGCCCACGGCACATCGACCGAGCCGAACGACCGGATCGAGACGCTCGCCATCCGGCGGGCGCTCGGCGAGGTAGCGCCGAGGGTGAAGATCAGCTCCACCAAGTCGCAGGTCGGCCACCTGTTGGGCGCCGGCGGGGGCGTCGAGGCGATCGCGACTCTGCTCTCGATGGAGCACGCCTTCATCCCCGCGACCCTGAACTACGAAGTCCCCGACCCGGCCTGCGACCTCGACTACACGCCGCAGCCGACCGCGAAGGAGATCCGAGTCGCGCTGTCGAACTCGTTCGGATTCGGCGGGCAGAACGCGGTCCTCCTGTTTCGGCGAACGGAGTAGGACAAGCCAGGGTCTAGAGCTGGCGGATGAATCGCAGGTCATTCGCGAGGAACGTGCGGATGTCGTCGATTCCGTACTTCAGCATGGCCATCCGCTCGATCCCGAGCCCAAAGGCGAACCCGGTGAGACGCTCCGGGTCGTAGCCCACGGCGGTCAGCACAGCGGGATCGACCATTCCCGCGCCCATGATCTCGAGCCACCCCGTAGCGCCCGGCGCCTTGATGTGCACCTGGACCGACGGCTCGGTGAACGGGAAGAAGTCGCCGGAGAAGCGCATCGCGTACCCGGGGCCGAAGTACTCCTTCGTGAACAGCTCGAGGACGAACTTCAGGTTCGCGAGGGAGAGACCCTCCTCCACCCACAGGAGCTCGATCTGGTGGAACACCGGCGAGTGGGTCGCGTCTTGGGCGTCTCGCCGGTAGCACCGACCGGGGCAGATGATGCGGACGGGCGGGGCATTCTGCTCCATCACGCGAATCTGCACCGGAGAGGTGTGGGGGCGGAGGAGCGTCGAGTCCGTGATGTAGAAGGTGTCCCAGTCCGCTCGTGCCGGGTGGTCCGCCGGGATGTTCAGCGCCTCGAAGTTGTAGTACTCGGTCTCGATCTCCGGTCCGGTGGCTACATCGAATCCCATGCGCACGAAGATGGACTCGATCTCCTCCTGGACCTTCGACAGCGGGTGCGCGTGTCCGCACGGCCGGTACACGCCGGGCAACGTGACATCCACGCGCTCCCGCCCGAGGCGGTCGTCCAGGGAACGTCGGCGCAGGGCCGCCTCCCTCGAGGCAAACGCCCCGGCGCTGCGCTCCTTCAGCTCATTCAGCCACTGCCCCGCCTGGGCGCGCTCCGCGGGGGCGACGGCGCCGATCTGCTTGAGAAGGCTGGCGATGCGCCCCTTTCGGCCAAGGAACTCGATTCGGAACGACTCGAGCGCCGCCTCGTCCCCGATCGTCTCGAGACGCGCGCCGAGATCGGCCTCGACGGCCTGGATGCTGTCCCGCAACTCCGCCAACGTGCCCATGCGGCCGGGGATTATAGCGGGCGCTTCTTCCATTGACAAGGACGTTTCCGCACGTATAGTTCTCTCCCATCGGGTGCCGAACGAGCGTGGCTCCTCGGCACACCACCATGCGCCGGAGGGCAATGTGACTCGCGAGACAGGCGACATCGCAGCACGGCGGAGTGCGCTCTGCGAGCGGCTCCCCGAGAAGGCGATTCTCTTCTACAACTACGAGGGCTCGGACCGCGCGAATCTGCGGTACCTGAGTGGGTTCACGGGGGAGGGCGCCCTTGTCGTGTGCGGAGCGGAGACGCTTCTCGTCACGGACTCCCGCTACACCGAGCAGGCGCGGCGGGAGACCGCGGGGATCCGGATCGAGGAGGAGCGGGACTGGATGGGCGCCGGCCTTGCCCGGATTCTGCGCGCGCTTGGGATCGTGCGCGTGGCGTTCGCGTCGAGACGCGTCACGCACCACTGGGCCGACGCGGCGGGCAAGCTGGACGGCATCACGTTCGTTCCGGTGGCCGACCCCACGAGCGAACTCCGATCCGTCAAGTCGCGCGAGGAGATCGAGTGCCTCCGGAAGGCGGCGCGGCTGGCCGACGACGCGCTGTCTCGCCTCGTGCCGGAGATTCACGCGGGGATGGACGAAGCGCAGGTCGCGCTGCGGCTCGAGTGGCTGATGCGCGAGGCGGGGTCGGAAGGAATCGCGTTCGACATCAACGTCTCGGCGGGGGAGAACTCCGCCCTCAACCACTACAACCCGGTGCTCGCTCGACGGAAGCTCCGCCGCGGGGACTTGCTCTTGTTCGACTTCGGAGCGTGCGTGGACGGGTACCGATCGGACATGACCCGGACGTTGTCGGTGGGCGTGCCGTCCGACGAAGCCAAGACGATCTACGACGTGACCCTGCGGGCGAACCTCGCGGGGATTGCGGCCGCTCGCGCGGGCGCAACGGGGATGGAGGTCGACGCCGTGGCGCGCGAGGTTATCCAAGAGGCTGGGTACGGAGGGCGATTCGGGCACGGGCTTGGGCACGGCATCGGCCTCGAGGTGCACGAGAAGCCTGCCCTCTCCCCGCAGAGCAAAGACACGCTCGCGGCCGGGATGATCACCACCATCGAGCCGGGCATCTACCTCCCGGGGATCGGCGGCGTTCGGATCGAGGACGACGTCGTGATCACTGAGGGAGGGTGTGACGTGATCACCAGCTTTCCCAAGGACCGGCTGATCCGGGTGTGAACGCGATGACTTCGCGCGCCGGTCGAACGCTCGCCATTCTCGTGAGTCTGGTCGCCGCCGCGGGGTGCACCCTCGTCTCGCCTGGACCCGTGGCGGACTTCGACGTGATGCCCGTCGTGCTGTACGCGGGTGAGGCGGTGACGCTGGACGCGTCGGTGGCGTCCGGCGACATCGTCGACTACGAGTGGTCGCTCGGAAGCGGGGTCACCGAGTCCGGGCGGGAGGTCGTCACGGCGTTTGCCGCTCCGGGCGTGTACGTGGTGGAGTTGACCGTCCGAGACCGAGAGGGGCGCACCGACACGGACGTGCAGGAGCTGACCGTCTACGTGCGCAGCGGCACGAGGCTGTTCTCCGAGGACTTCTCGGACGGCGACGCGGCGCTCGGCCGATGGGCGACCGATCCTACGTTGGTCGCGGAGGACGAGAGCAGCATCGCCCACCTGTCGTCGGAGAACGTGGGCTACTGCCTGTATGTCCACAGCAGCGCCGAGCGCCTCCACCTCCGCGGCGCCGCCGTCGAGGTCCCCCCTCTTCGCGTGGGGCAGAGATTGACGTTCTCGGTACGCGTGATGGCGGCGCAGAGCCACGCCGGGTATGGATTCGTCATCGCGCCGGGACGGAGCAGATTCAGTCTCCCGGTGACGGGGCTGCCGTACTACGTCTACTCGGGCACGGCGGGAACCTCCGCGATGCGTGAGCCTGTGGCCAGCGGCGACGAGATCGCCCGCCCCGTGGCGTTCAAACCCTCGCTCTACCTATGGCACAGGTACGACCTCGCCTATTCGGCCGACGGCTGCGCCCTGAGCGTGGATGGGACGGTCGTGTTCGCGGGGTCCGTCGAGGCCGATCTGTCGACGGGCGGAACGTGGTGGATTGTTCTCGGGGACGAGAGCGAAACCGAGGCGTGCAAGACCTACTACGACGCGGTGAGCGTCATGGTGGAGGAGTGAGCGATGGCACAGCGGGCCTCCGAAGCCGCGCATCGCACGAGACGTCAGCGTCCCCGTCTGCAGCCGGATGTGGGCAAGGGAGGCAGGGTCGATGGTCGCGGTGGTACTCCTGGTACTGGTCTGGGCCGCGCTGACCCGCAGCGCGGAGCCTCTTTCCCTGGCTGCAGCGGTTGGCGCCGCAGCGCTCGCCCTCGGGATCCGGCGGTGGATTCTGCCGAGCCCCGGGAGAATCGGACGCGTGTTGTTGCGCCGCCCTCATCGCGCGGCGCTTTACGCGGCGACGCTGGCGCTTCGCCTTCTCCAGTCCACGGCGTACACCTGTTGGGTGGTCCTGTTTCGTCGTGAGGAAGGCCGCATCTTCGCTCTGCCGACCGCCTTGCGTGACCCCATCGCGCAATCCATTCTGTCGAGCTCGGTCACGCTAACGCCGTCGACCATCAGCCTGCTGCTGGAAGAGGATGTGCTGTACGTCCACTGGCTCGGGGTGAGGGGAGGATCGAGCGATTGGCGGGGAATCAAGGATTCCCTCGAACGGCAGCTGCTGAAGCTCTGGGAGGCGGGACGCAGTGGGTGTCCTTGAGGGGGTGCTCCTCGGCGCGCTCGCCCTCGTTCTTGTCCGGCTGTTCGTCGGCCCAACGGCGTGGGATCGACTCGTGGCCGCGAACTCGGCCTCCGCTCGAGTCGTTCTCCTCATCAGTCTCGCGGCCGTCGCGTCCGACTCGGCGGCGCTGCTCGACATCGCCGTCGTCTACGCGGCTCTGAGCTTTCTGGGGACCGTGATCTTCGCGCGCACCCTCGAGCGGTCGGGTGGTCGCCGATGACGGCATGGGTCTTGATGGGAATCGGCGCCTTTCTGGTCGTCGTGGGAACGATCGGAGTCCTGCGATTCCGCGACGTCTACTCCCGGCTACAGGCGAGCGGCGTGTCGGACACGACCGGCGCCGCGTTCATCCTTCTCGGCCTGATCGTGCACCGCGGCCTGGAACCCCGGGACGCGACGCTGGCGCTTCTCCTCCTCCTGTTGTTGGTCACCAGCCCCATCGCGACGCACAGCATCGCCAAGAGCGCATTCACACAACGTCACGGCCCCCGGGAGGACGAATGAATGGAGTGGCCGTGCTTCTCGCGCTCCTTCCGCCGATCGCGGTCCTCGCGCTCTTCCAGCACCGACGAATCCTGGCTGTTCTTGGGATGTCCGTGTTCAGTCTGCTTCTTGCCGCAGTCTTCCTCTTTGCCGGCGCTCCGGACGTCGCAATCACCGAGGCCGCGATCGGAGCCGCGCTGAGCACGTTCGTGTATGTCCTCGCGATCCGCAGGTCCGGGCGTCTTGTGGTCGCGGCGTGCGACGTTCCGGGGCTCGTCCACGAGGAGCGCGGGACGGTGGCCGGCCTGGAAGTGGATCTGCTCGAGCGCGTAGCCAGGTCGGCCGGTCTCGAACTGGTCGTTCAACTCATGCCGCCCGATGAGGTGCTGGCGGCTGTGCGCCGCGGCGACGCGGATGTCGGCGCGGGGGGGCTGCTTGCCGGGGACGAGGCGGCTGGGTTGTGCACTGCGCCCGTACACCTTCGCACGGCACAGTTTGCCGTGCGGCGACGCGGCGCGCGCGACGACGCGGGCGCTCCCCACCCATTCCGAGGCGAGATGTCCGACTTGATCGGGTCAGCGCGCCGCGGCGAGCCCCTTGCCGTGGAGTTGGATCTGGCGCGTCTTCTCGCCCTGGTCCGCTCCAGTGCGGCGAACCTCGACGTGACCCGGAAGCCGGGTGAGTTCGGGTACGCGTTCGTTGTCGCGGAGCGGCAGCGGGATCTCCTTCGGCGCCTGACGGCGGAGGTCAACCTCCTCCTCCGCGACGGCTCGGTCGAAGGCTGGGCTGGGAGGCATCTCGGATGAAGACGACCCGCATCGTGGTCCCCGCAGCCGCGTGCGCCCTCGTCGGCGCGTTCTGCGCGATCGCCTGGCACGGGCTCGATGGCGCGGGTCCGAACGCCGCCGACGTGTCGCCGTGGATCGAGTCGGCCGAGGCGCTGGGGGCACGGAATGTTGTCTCGTCGATCATCCTCGGGGTGCGGATCCTCGACACGCTGGTCGAGATTCTGGTCTTCACCGTCGCCGTCCTTGGCGTTCGCTACTTCCTCGAGCTGCCCCACGGGCGCGCCGCAGCGGAGGAGATCCCGGAATCCCGCCTCGTGGGGGTGTCCGCCGCGATCCTGCTTCCGCTCATCGTCGTGATCGGCACGTACGTGACGATCTACGGGCACCTCTCGCCCGGCGGCGGCTTCAGCGGGGGCGCGATCACCGCCACGGGGCTTCTCCTGGTGGCGGCCGCCGTGGGCGCGGAGCGGGTCGGCGCCCGCTTCCACGAGGGCGCGTTCGAGCGCGTGGAGTGGGGGGCGCTGGCGGCGCTTCTCGTCCTGGCGTTGCTTCCGGTCCCCTTCGGGAAGGCTCCCTTCACCGACCTCCTTCCCGCGGGGGCCGCGGGGAGGCTCCTCAGCGGCGGGACGATTCTGCCGTACAACCTCCTCATTGGCACGAAGGTTCTCCTCGGCACGTGGGTGATCATCCACCACTTCCTGCGCCACAGAGGAGAGATCTGATGTTCGGATGGCAGGGCGTTGCTGCAGCCGTGGTCCTCTTCGGCATCGGGACCCTCGGGGTGGTGCTTCGGCGCGACCTGGTCGTCAAGCTTCTGGCGCTCGCCGTGGTGAACTCGAGCGCCATTCTCTGCCTGGTCTCGCTCCGCGTGCGACCGGCGGCGGGCCCCCCGCTTCTCGGCGCCGGGGCGACGCCGGTGATGGCTGATCCGCTCCCCCAGGCGCTTGTCCTCTCCGCGATCGTCATCAACTTCGCCGTGCTCGCGCTCGCCCTCGTGTTCGTCATGCGGCTGGTCGAGCAGTACCACACGACGGACTCGCACAGGATCGACCGCCGAACGCGGGACGAGGACGCGGAATGACGGCGCTTGTCCTGCCCCTGGCCCGCTTCCTCTTCGGGGCCTTGACCGTCGCCGTCGGGCACGGAACGAGGGTCTTCCTTGTGTTGTCCGCAGTCGTCGATGCCGTGCTGATCGCCGGGATGTGTACCGTGCTCCGCGGCGGAGCGTGCACCGTGACGTTTGGAGGCTGGAAGGGACTGGGGATCGCCTTCTCGATCGACATCATCAGCGCAGCCATGGCGGCGCTGGCGCTGACCCTCTCTGTCGCCGTTACCCTCTACACATGGCGCGACAGGATGCGCCCGTCGATTGCCGCCCTCCTTCACCTGTTGCTCGGCGCCTGCTACGCGTTGGCCTTCACCAAGGACCTGTTCAACGTGTACGTCCTGTTCGAGCTGGTGACGCTGGCGAGTTTCCTCCTCGTGGGAGCCGACCGCCGCCCCCGGCAGGTCTGGGCGAGTTTGCGCTACCTTATCTTCTCCTCGTTTGCGTTGAGCGTGTTCCTCTTCGGGGTCGCCGTCGTGTACACACATGGGAACGCGCTCGATCTGGATGCCGTCGCCGCCGCGGTCGCCCGGTCGCCGGGCGCCTCTTGGGTGCACGTGGCGGCGGCGCTTCTTGTAACTGGGGTTGCCGTCAAGGCGGGCGTGTTCCTGTTCGCGCTCTGGCTTCCCCTGGCGCACTCACAGGCCCCCCCCGCTGTGTCCGCCCTTCTTTCGGGGCTCGTGGTCAAGATGGGGGTCGTGCAGCTGTTCCGCCTCTCGCTGGCCTTTCCTCTCGGCGTTCCGTTGACCGTCCTGGGCATCCTGACCGCGCTCCTCGGCATCGTCTACGCCTTGTGGGCTCACGATGCGAAGCGCATGCTTGCTTTCCACACGCTGTCACAGATCGGGTACCTTCTCGTCGGCTTCGGGGCGGGCAGCGAGGCGGCGCGCTTCGGGGTCATCGACTATGCCGTCGCACACGGCCTGTTCAAGGCGCTCCTCTTCCTTGCCGTCGGCGAGGCCGCGGCCGTGGTCGGCTCATCGCGCGTCGAGCGCCTGGTTGCCGAGCGAAGACTCGTGCCGCGCGGGACGCGTGTTGCCCTTGCTGTAGCGATCCTGGGGATCATCGGAGTTCCCCCCTTCGCCGGTTTCGCGGCGAAGGCGGTGGTGGAGTCCGGCATTTCGTCGGTCGTCATCCGCATCTTCGTGTTCGTCGTCTCCGCCGGGACCGTCGCATCGTTCGCCAAGCTGTGGCCGGTCGTCTTCGCGCGGTCGTCGGTGCGTACGGCGCCGCCTCGTGCCGCCGCCTACGGGCTGCTGGGAACAGCGGTCGTCCTATTCCTCCCGATATCGCGCGCGATGGGACCGGCCGCCGTCTGGGCGGCGACGCTTCGCGGCTCGGCCTACGTCGAAGCGCTGGCCGCGATCGCCGTGGGGGCGGCCGCGTACGCGTGGAGCCGGCGGAGGGGTCCGCGGCTCCCTGAGCGGCTGTTCCGGCTTGAGGAGGGCGTTCTTGTCGTGCTCGCCGGATTCCTTCTTGTCTACGCGCTCCTCCGCGGCTCGTGACAACCTCCCGTCTCTCGGATACCGTGTCGCGGTGTGAGCGGGAATTGGAGCACATCCAGGTACACGGCGTTTCTTGTTGACATCGATGGGGTGTTGACCCGCGGCTCGTCGGCTCTGCCGGGCGCGATCGACGCGCTGCGGACCCTTCAGGCTCGGGCGCGCGTGGTCTTGCTCAGCAACAACTCGACCCGATCGAGGACAGAGCTTGCATCGCACCTCTCCGCACTCGGGTTCGCGGTCGCCGCGGACAACGTCGTCGCTTCGTCCTACCTCGCGGCACACTACCTCCGAGACCTTGCCGGCGCCGCGCGCATCTGGGTCGTTGGCGAGGAGGGACTGCGGTCGGAGCTGGCGCAGGCCGGGCACCACCTCACGGCGAGGCCTACCGACGCCGCCTGGGTGGTGGTCGGGACGGACCGAAACCTGAGCTACGCGACTCTGAACCAGACGCTGCAGGCTCTCCTGGCCGGCGCGCGTCTCCTCGTCACGAACGAAGACGCAACCTACCCGACCGCGCAGGGACTTGCCCCCGGCGCGGGGGCCATCGTCGGCGCTCTGCGCGGGATGGGGTACGCGCCAGTCGCGGTGATCGGAAAGCCAAGCTCCCTCGCGTTCGAGATCGCCCTGCGGGAGGTCGGCGAGCCGAAAGAGAAGGTGCTCGTCGTCGGCGACCGCCTCGAGACGGACATCGCCGGGGGACATGCCGCGGGGATGGACACCGTCCTCGTCTTGTCGGGAGTGAGCTCGGCGTCCGACCTCGCTCGCGCTGCGATTCGGCCGACGTGGGTTGCAGCCAGTTTCGCCGATCTCTGCGCGGGGCGCGTCGAACGGTGCGCGACAGAAGATCCCGGCCGCCCACTGCGCTGTGACATGTCGTGAGGTGATGGGCATGGAATCGGCAGCGCTCATGAGCGTGGCGAACCTCGTCAAGACGTACGGCGAAGTCCGCGCGGTGGACGGGGTGTCGTTTTCGGTGCCGCGGGCCGAGGTGTTCACGCTGCTCGGGCCGAACGGCGCCGGCAAGACGACGACGCTCGAGATTCTCGAGGGCATCCGGGAGGCCGATTCCGGGGAGATCGAGGTCTTCGGACGCAAGCTCCGACGCGTGGATCGCGCGACCAAGGAGCGCATGGGGGTCCTCCTCCAGGAGGGCAACTTCGAGCCGTATCTCAAGGTGCGCGAGGTGCTTCGCCTGTTTGCGTCGTTCTTTCGGTCGGCGCGCTCGCCGAACGAGGTTCTACGGGAGATCGCCCTTGAGGAGAAGGCGGCGAGCCTCGTCAAGACGCTGTCGGGCGGACAGAAGCAGCGCCTGGCGATCGGCGTCGCGCTGATCAACGACCCGGAGCTCGTCTTTCTCGACGAGCCTACGACGGGTCTCGACCCGCAGGCGCGCCGGAACATCTGGTCGATCGTCTCCGGCCTGACGGCGGCGGGGAAGACGATCATTCTGACGACCCACTACATGGACGAGGCCGAGACGCTGTCCCAGACCGTGTCGATCATGGATCACGGACGACTGATCGCTTGCGGGACGCCGCGCGAGCTCACGTCGAGTCTCGGACAAGAGACGATCGTCGAGTTCGTCGCGGGCGAGCGCGCCGCGGGTGCCTCGGAAGCGCTTGCTGCCTCCTGCCGCAGCGTACGCAACGAGGCCGGACTCGTGTCGGTCGAGACGGACGACCTCGTGGCAACCTTGCGTCGCTTGCTCGACTGGTCGCGCGAAGCGGGGGTTGCGGTCGCTGACATGGTCGTGCGCCAGCCGAACCTGGAGGACGTGTTCCTGTCGCTCACGGGAAGGAGGCTGCGCGAGTGACCGCCATCCTCGCCGTGGCGCGGACGTACGTCGTGACCGCTTGTCGCGAGCGGGAGACGCTGTTCTGGTTCCTCGTGTTTCCTCTCCTCTTGCTGACCCTCCTGGCGCTCATCTTCGGGAACATCGGGGAGTCGGGGGCGATGACGTACGACATCGCGGTCGTGAACCTCGACACTGCCCCCGGCGCCGCGGCCGCCGCGGGAGTCGTCGCGGCGCTCGGCCAACTGAGCGTGGCGGAGGGGGAGAGCCGGCCGCTGTTCCGATTGCACACCGCCGCTGCGGACAGCGACCCGGGGACGTTCCTCGCCGCCGAACTGGACGCCCTGCGCATCGGAAGGCGAGCGGCGGTCGTCGAGATTCCGCAAGGCTTGAGCGCGTCGATCGCCGCCGCGGCGCACGGCAGCGTCGCGGCAGAGCTCGCTGTCCGCGTGCACAAGAGCGGAGGCCGCACGAGTTCCGACATGGCCGCGTCGATCGTCGAGGACATCGTCGCGCAGGTCGACCACTCCCTTCTCGTCCGGATGGGGCTCTACGACGAAGCCCGCGCGCTGCGCGTCGAGCGTCTCGACCTCGGGGCGAACGCGGAGACGTTCTCGTACGTCGACTTCGTCGTGCCCGGGATCGCCATCATGGGCCTCTTCGTCAGCGGCCTGTTCGGCGTGCCGGGGACGATCCTGTTCGGCCGCGAACGGAAGGTTCTCCGCGCCTACTGGGTGACGCCGCTCGACGTTCCCCACTACTTCGCCGGCTTCGCGCTCGGCCATCTCGCGATCTGCACAATCCAGCTCGTCTGCGTGTGGGCCCTCGGCCGATTCGCGTTCGGGGCGCACGTCGCGCTGTTCCGCCCGCTTCCGCTCCTCGTGCTCCTCCTCGCTTCGGTGACGTTCCTGGCGTTCGGCTTTCTCGTCGCGTCGGTCGCGCGCACCGCGAACGGCGGCATGGCGCTCGCCAACATCGTGAACATGCCGATGATGTTCCTCGGAGGGTTGTTCTACCCGCTCGGGCAACTGCCGTCCGCGTTGCGGGCGATCATGATGGTCAATCCCGTTACGTACCTCGGGGACGCGTTGCGGGGCGTCACGGGCACGGCGGCGGCCTCGTTTCCTCTCGGCGTGTCGCTCGGCGTGGCGGCGGCCTGGATCGTCGTCTGCGCCCTCGTCGCGTCGTGGCGGTTGACGTGGGACGTGGGACGATGAAGGCGCTCGGGACTCTCCTGCGAACCGAAGCTACGGTCTTCCGACGGGACGCCATGTCGATGACGTTCACGTTCCTGTTCCCCATCCTGTTCATCCTTATATTCGGCGCGATCATGGGGAACACCGGCACCGGCGAGGGCTCGCGGCTCGGGTTGGTCGTCCTGTCGGGGGCCGAGCGGGCCGCACTGGACGCGATCCTCGCAGAGTCTGCCCTCACCGTGCGCGAGATGGCGAACCCGGACGAGCTGGAGGCAGCCGTGACGGCGAACGACGTCGACTTCGGCGCGATCTGGGACGGGACGGCGCTCGTCTTCGCCTACGACGTGCGGCGGACGCAGGACAACTTCACCTTCGAAGAGCTGGCGCGCGGCCTCGCCTCGCGACTCGACCTCGCGATTCAGGGGAGGACATCGCTCCTCGGCGTGGAGGTCGAGACCGAGGGCGGAGAGCCGGAGGCCGACTGGTTGACGCTCGTCATTCCCGGCATCGTCGCGTTTTCCGTGCTCTCCGCCGGGCTCTTCGCCGTGGCCGGGCACCTCACGTCGATGAAGCAGCGAAAGCTCCTCGATCGGTTGATCGTCACCCCGATGCGGCCTTGCGCCCTGCTGGGGGCCATCGTCGGCGTGCGGTTGGTTGTCGTCGTGGTCTCGACCTTCCTCACGCTGGGGATCGCGACGCTCGTGTTCGGGATCGCCTACGACGTGAGCTGGCCCCACTACGTGGCGTTCGTTATCACCGCGACGCTCGGCTCGATCGGCCTCGGTGCGATCATCGCGCTCGTCGTACGACAGCCGTCGAGCGCCTCGAGCCTGGCGAACGTGCTATCGATGCTCATGATGTTCGGGTCGGGTATCTACTTCCCCGTGGAGGTCATGCCACGCTTCCTCCAAGCAGCCAGCCACGCGATGCCTCTCCGGCACATGGCGGACGCCGCGCGCTACGCCGTGGGCGTCATGGACATGAGCGAGGCGCGGTTCTGGGCCATCTGCGGATCGCTCCTCGCGGGCGGCCTGGTGCTCCTCCCGCTGCTCGCGCGCTACATCGTCCGCGCCGATCGTCGCTAGTGCCGGGCTGATCTCATCCGAGCCCAAGCAGGCTCACCACGCCGAGACTCGCCAAGAGAACGAGGACGCCCGCGATGACGACGCCGAGCGCGAGGAGCCACGTCGCACGCCGCAGGGGGATCCCAAGGAGGTGCGCCAGCACAGCCCCCGTCCACGCTCCGGTTCCAGGAAGCGGCACGCCGACGAAGAGCACGAGACCCGCCGCGCCGAGTCTCTCCACCAGCTTCCCGTGCCGGCGCGTCCGCGCGAAGAGCCCGTCGAGAAGCCGGCGGATCCAGCCGACCCGGCGCAGGACCGGCTCAGCGAAGTGAAGCGCGAGAAGAACGAGGGGAATGACGACGAGGTTCGAGAGCGTTGCGACCGCGGCGGCAAGAAAGGGATCGGCGCCGCGCGCGATCGCGTACGGAAGACCGCCCCGCAGCTCGGAGATCGGTGCGGCCGAAAGCAGGACACACACGATCCAGTCAACGGCGTGCATGGCGGAATTGTAGTGCCCGGGCCGGAAGCGTGGTAGCTGCCCGACGGGGCTCCTATAATCGGCGGCAAGGAGGTGGGGCATGCGGCTGTACAACACCCTGACAAGAAGCACCGATGCGTTCGTTCCGCAGGACGGCGAAACCGTGGGGATGTACGTCTGTGGCCCCACGGTCTACGACCACCTGCACATCGGCAACGTTCGTCCCGTGTTGGTATTCAACGCGCTTCGGCGGTACTGCGAGCGGTTCCACGGCTGGCGCGTTGTGTATGTCCAGAACGTGACAGACGTGGACGACAAGCTCATCCGCAGGGCGGCCGAGACGGGCGAGCCAGTCGAGGCGATCGCCAAGAAGTACACGGACGCGTACTTCGCTCTGCTCGACGATCTCGGCGCCGACCGCCCCTCGGCGAGCCCACGGGCGACGGAGCACATCGCGGAAATGGTCGAACTCATCAGCCGGATGGTGGCCAACGGAACCGCCTACGTTCGTGACGGCGACGTGTACTTCCGCGTCTCGGCGATCGACGACTACGGCTGCCTCTCCGGCCGGAGCCTCGAGGATCAGGAGGCAGGGTCCCGGGTCGAAGTCTCCGATCGGAAGGAAGACGCCCTCGACTTCACGCTGTGGAAGGCGGCGAAGCCCGGTGAGCCCGAGTGGCCTTCACCGTGGGGCAACGGGCGCCCCGGATGGCACACCGAGTGCGTCGTCATGTCGCGCAAGCACCTGGGGGAACGGCTCGACATCCACGCCGGCGGGAACGATCTCGTCTTTCCGCACCACGAGAACGAGATCGCACAGGCCCGCGCGACGAGCGACAAGCCGTTCTTCCGCTTCTGGATGCACAACGGCATGCTCCATATGGGCGAGCAGGAAATGCACAAGTCGCTCGGCAACTTCCGCTACGCCTACGAGATCCTGGAGAAGTACGCGGCGGAGACCGTGTGGTACTTCTACCTCTCGCGCCACTACCGCAAGCCCCTCGAGTTCTCCGAAGAGGGGCTGGAGGGGGCAGCGGCGGCCGTGGCTCGGGTGCGCCGCCTGCTCGACGATGTGGACTCGGAACTGCGCGACGCCCACGGCGAGCCCGGCCCGGGTGGACGCGAGTTCCTCGGCCGCCTCGGCGCGTTCCGCGATCGGTACATCGAGGCGATGGACGACGACTTCAACACGGTGGGGGGATTGGGCGTCATCCAGGAGCTGGCGAACGAGATCAACCGCTTCCGTGCCGAGGCGTCGGGCGATGACCGTCTCGCTCTTCGGGTGGCTGCGGCCCTCGTCCGCGAGCTGGGCTACCCGCTCGGGGTCTTCCAGCACCGCGCCGCGCGCGACGACCGCGGCTGCGAGTCGGAGCTAATCGCCCTGTTGCTCGAGCTGCGCGCCGAGCTTCGGGGCCGGAAGGAGTTCGCGCTCGGCGATCGGATCCGCGACCGCCTGTCGGAGATCGGGATCACGCTCAAGGACACGTCGCAGGGAACGATCTGGACGAAGGAGACTCCCTAGCAGCCTTCCGTCGTTTCCGACGGGAGCAGAGACTCGATGATCTCGCGCGCCTGAGCCAGATCGCCCGCCTCGCGGTACGCCACGTCAGCGGGGATGTGCGGCCGCATCCATTCCGGGAGGCCGACGAGCAGGATCTCGGCGATCTCGGCCCGGTGGGCGGCGACGGCGTCAAGATGCGCATCGCCGATGGCGAGCGCGTCTTCGGGGGGCACGCCGAGGCGGGCGAGCGGAAGGCGGAACGCCTCCGGGTCGGGCTTCATCGCACCGTCGTCCCGCGTCATCACAAGGTCGAACGGGAGCGGGTGCCGAGCGAGGACGGTCTCGGTGCTCTCCCGGGAGTTATTCGTAACGAGCACGCATAGCACCCCGCGCCTGCGGAGCGTGACAAGAAGCTCGCGTGCCCCGGGGATCAGCTCGCCCCGCTCCGCCCCCTGCCTCTCCGCGGCGTGGAGGATGCCAAGGCAGCGGGACCGCTCGGCCTCGGGCGCATCCTCAAGCTGAGCCAGGATCGGCCGGCCGTCCGGTCGCAGCCCCATCGAGCGGCGGAGTTCGATCCAATCCAGGTGTGAGTCGAAGAGCGTGCCGTCCATGTCGAACAGGACGGCTCGAAGAGGCATCCGCAGCTCCAGGCGACCGACTCAGCGGATGTTGCCCACGTGGAGCTTCACCTGGTCTGTGTAGCGGATCCCCTGCGCGTCGGTCACGGCCAACGTGATCCAGACATCTTCGCCGCCCGGGAAGAACGTCGCGGGGGCGAAGTAGATCGGATCCGCGGCCGTCGGATCGAGGAAGTGCCCCTTGGTCGCCGACCACTCGAAGCGGACGCCGAGACAGACAGGTTGAGGCACCGACGCGTGGAGCTGGATGAACGAGCACTCGTCGACGCACAGAGGCGCGTTTCGGTTGATCTGCGGTCGTACTCCGCCGCAGACAGGGTACGGGCAAGCCATCGAGGGGCATCCACCGCAGTACATCGGCGTCACCGAAGAGCAGTACGGAATCTCGCACGATGGTTGGCCGCACGGCTCGATGGGCACTCCGCAACCCCCGGCCATTGCGACAACCGCAGAGGGAACGACGATGGGAGTCGGAGCCGTCGGCCTCGGGGCCGAAGAGCCGCACACCGAACAACCGCCCGTCGGCTCGTACCCCACGGCGTAGGGGTAGGAGGTCGTGAGCGACGAAGGAGCGAGAGCCGCTGGCGTCGTCACAGGAGCGGACGCCGTCGTCACGCCGGACACAGGCTGCCAGTACGTGCCGGTCGCCGGCGTTTCGGCCGCCGTCTCGGAAAGCACGAGGGGTTCGTTCGTCGCCTCATCCGCGGGGGCTCCAACAAGCAGGAGAAGGGCAAGGCCCGCGACGAACGCCCCGATCAACACCACAACCAACGTGTCCGTGTCCACGTGCACCTCCCAGTCGCAGTCCTTCCCCCCAACCTTCTTCGTCCGCTCTAGGAGGCTACACTCCGAATCGCGGAAAGTCAATACCCGTCTAGCGTAACGTACATCACAGAGCGGCCGATGTAGACCTCTAGCCGATGGCCGCACGCATTCCTCCTGATCCCGTAGGACAGGCTCGCCGTTCAAGTCGGCTGGGGTTCGACGACCGGCCGAACTCCTTGGCCGTCGGGCGCAGCAACCGAACCGGCCAGGAGAAGCCATGGGCCAGACCTGGCTTCTCCCAAGCTGCTCGACGCGCTAGGCCGAAGTTCCTGAGCCGGAAACAGCGGGATCCCCGTTGGGGTGGGGAGTCTGTGCAGAATCGAACTGCTCCGTACTGTCTACACTCTAGAGCTCATACTGCAAGCGGGTTACGTGCTCAGACCGCCGAAGATCAGTATGCCACGTTCTCGA
>Ga0172363_10000344_pt1 | contig 34030 bp, 37 predicted proteins | sample LakKivs2_kivu2a2_FD_114541 | JGI IMG/M metagenome (GOLD analysis project Ga0172363, IMG submission 114541) | Sediment microbial communities from Lake Kivu, Rwanda - Sediment s2_kivu2a2 | ecosystem: Environmental > Aquatic > Freshwater > Lake > Sediment | place: Rwanda: Western Province, Lake... | reverse complement strand
GCATAATGAACGATATTTTCGAGGTAAGGTTGAGCTGGTAGTTCTCAGCGGCCATATTAGAGAGCACGGAAAGGGTGCTTTGAAGATTTTTTACATTATTTATGGATCCCCGTGCAAAACTCTCATTGTCTACTGGTTGAAACAGGATTCTCCACTTGTTTTCATATCTGCTGGCGAAGTAAGGAGTTTTCCACGTTATAGTCATTTTGAACGTTTCGCCGGCGTCAAGCCCCGTGATCTCGCAACTGATATTTTCCATCTCTATACCGTATTTTGCATACTCGCCTTGTGAACTTGCTATATAGAAAGATTTCGCGTTTTCGACTCCAATCCCGTGAACGGGGAAGCTATCTTGCATCCCACCCATAATTGATAACCTTTCTTGATCTGCTAGATAGGACGGAGGAATTTCATAGACAAACTCCCCAGTAGCGTTTCCATTTTCATCGATACAAAAAGTAGTGTATTGGTTTACTTGGATGGCCAACGGTTGTGGCCCTGCACTGTGAGTCAAATAGAGGTAGAGGCCGCCCACCGATATCGCGAGCACAAGCGCAATTACTACAATCAATTTTTTCATTTTGCTACCTACGTTATTGTTGTTTTATTTAATAATGGTTGTCTATCAACCAATGATCTTTAACTTGATTTCGTTTCCTCGGTGATCGTAGGCCCGCCAAGAGTGCTCATCGAACGGCTCGGCGACAATTATGTGTACATGTCCGTACTTTGCGAAAAGCATGAGGTCCTCCTGCGATGGGGATGCGCTGCCGGATGGGTGACTATGCACCGTGCCACAAGTGCTCGGGTCGATGGGCAGCATGTGGAGCTTCATCACAGCCGAGCGACCGGAGGAAATTGTCTCTGGAGGCCACAGGACCTCTGTTATCACACCATTTTTTGCCCGAAGCACTCCTGCGAACTCCTGCGGGTATCGTGAGCGAGATGCGCCAAGGATAAATTCAAGCGCCTCTCGTTCGATACCGGAGATCTCCATCTGATCGCCATACAGGCTATTTCAGGCTTGCCCTGACCTCTTTGGTAGCTTTAACGAGCACCTTGAGTTTGGCGATTGCTTCTTCCGTCGTGCGCGTCTTGAGCCCGCAGTCTGGGTCTATCCAGAGCTGCTCGGGCTTCAAAACTTCTAGCGCGCGCTGGATGCGCTTCTTCACGGTTTCGATGTCCTCGATCACGTGGGAGTGAACGTCGACTACCCCGAATGAAATGTCCTTTGTGAACGGATGGCGCTTAAAAATTTCAACCAAGTCGAGCTCGCTGTTCGACATCTCCAAGTCGAAGTTATCGACGGGCAGCTTCAGCATGTTTGGGTAGATGAACTCGAACGCGCCGTAGCATGAGTGCGTGATAAAATAAGCGTTGACGCCCTTGATGATGATACTCATAGCCTCGATGATGAAGTCGCTCAGTTCCTCTGGCCTCGCTGAGAGGGCGGGTTCGTCCACCTGAATTATCTTGGCCCCGGCGTCGGCGAGCGCCTTCACCTCCTCGTGCAGCGCGCGAGCCATGTCGAGGCAGGCTTCTCGGCGGTTCGAGTAATGCTCGTTGAACGACCAGTCCATCATCGTGTACGGCCCCGTGAGCATGCCCTTGACGGGCTTCTTCGTCAGGCTCTGGGCGAACTTCCACATGTCGACGGTGATCGGACCGCGCCACTTGATCTTGCCAGAGATAATTGGCTTTCGATAGTAGCGGTTGCCGTAGCTGCGCACGAGCCCGCTTATCTTGAAGCCATCGAGGTTTTCAGCGAAGTACGTGGCCATATCGCCGCGATACATCTCCCCATCTACGAGCACATCAATCCCGATTTCTTCCTGCATCTTTATCCAGAAGCGCGTCGCCTGCTCCTCGAGCGGCCGCAAGTCTTTTTTCGTAAGCTTGCCCGCCAAGAGTTTCTGTCTAGCTTCCATCACTTCCTTCGGCTTCGGGAAGCTGCCCACGGTCGTCGTCGGGAGCAGGGGCAGATCCAAGCCAAGCGACTCAAGTTTCTTCCTCATCTCGTCTCCGCCCTAACTTGTTTTGCTATCGCGACCAAGTTTTTCAGTTTCTCAAACGCCACTTCCCGCGGCAGGTATTCGTCGAGTCCGCATGATGGGTTCAAGTAAGCATGTTCGGCATTTATTTTTTTCAAAATTTTTACAGCAACTTTTGCCGTTTCTTTTACATTTTCTATTCGTGTGTTCCTACCGTCGATGAGTCCGAGCCCAAGTTCCTTTTCGGAGCCAGAGCTTTCGATGATGGCTGGCAATTTTTGGCTGTAGGCGAAGTCCAACCCGAGGATGTCGATGGGAAGGCTTTGCAACTTGTCGTACAGCTTTGCGGCGTCCCCAAAATACGTGTAGAGCGCCAAGCGCGCTTTCCCTCTGTTTTTGCTGACTTCTCCGATCGCACCCTCAAAAATTTTGAAGTCTTGAGGATTTTTCAGGATGGAAGGCTCGTCCAGCTGAATTATCTCAGCTCCTGCCTTTGCCAGCGCATTCACCTCTTTACCAATCGCGACGGCAAAATCAGCGACGAGCGATGAAAAATTGTGATAGTGTTTATCGATCGAGTGCTTGGCGAGTGTGTAAGGTCCAGTTACGACGGGCTTGATGGGTACGGATGAAACTTTTTTCGCAAATGTAAATTCATCGACAACTATCGGAGCGGTCCATTGAACCTTGCCAGTTATCACCGGCTGACGGAAATAGAAGTTGGTGTCGAAGAGCCTCAGCAAGCCATTGATTTCGCAGCCGGAGAGCTTTCGCGCAAAGTGCGAAATTTGGTCGTACCAGCGCACTTGCCCGTCCGTCGCCAGCTCAATTCCAGCGCGCCCCTGTTCCTCGATGACTTCTTTGGTCACCTCGTCCTGCACCCTCACGAAATCCTCCTTTGAAATTTCACCCTTCTCCAAGCGGGCGTATTCACCCCTAAGTCGTTGTTTTTCAGGCGCTGTACCTATGCGCGGGTAACTCCCCGCGCTAGCAGTTATCAACTTCATTTCAACCCCGAAATAATAAGGTTCACAAAGTTAAATAGTTACATGAGAGGCGTTTCATTTAAAAACTCTCGCCGATTAATCAATAGGGCAAGATGTGGAGGGTGTAGATGGGAAGGGGCAGAGGATTTGGCAAAGTGATTTTGTACAATGAACATTTTGTGGTCTATGGGGTGCCTTCGATAGTATCTGCAATCGACCGAGCAACCACCGCAACAGTAGAACCTTTAAAAGGTAGGGGCTGGTCCCTGGACGACCGCAGGGAAGCCACGCCGGGTTATAAGGAGGACAAGATGGAGCAGCAGAAGGAGTCGATAGAAAGAATTTTGAAGGCCGCTGGAGTTGACTCAACGAAAAATCCGATCAAGATCACTTTGGGGGGAGATTTGGTAGCGGCGAGCGGAATTGGCGCGAGCGCAGCATCCTGCGTGGCGATAGCGAGGGCGCTGTCAGAAGAATTCAACTTGGGGCTCTCTGACGAGCGAATAAATGAGATAGCATACGAGGGCGAGCGCGCGTACCACGGGGCACCGTCGGGGGTAGACAACACCGCGGCGACGTACGGTGAGCTGATTTGGTTCGTGAAGGGGCGACCAATTGAATTAATCAAGATAAAAAAACCAGTCGAAATCGTGATGGGGAACACTGGCGTCGTCACCAACACGAAGGCGGCGGTTGCCGGGGTTCGCGAGAGGAAGGAAAAATATCCAGAGAAATACGCAAAAATATTCAAAGATGCGGAGGACTTGGCACAAAAGGCTCGAAAGGCGCTCGAAAGCTACGATTTGAAAGCGGTTGGAAAATACATGAATGAAAATCACCGACAGCTGCAGGAGATAGATCTCTCATGCAAGGAGCTCGACTTCTTGGTCGGCATCGCGCGGAAGCAGGGGGCCCTCGGGGCGAAGCTGACGGGAGGAGGCCTCGGTGGAAACATGGTTGCGCTTACCCCAGGGAGGGAGCTGCAAGAGAAGGTCGCGAGGGCGATTGAAAAGGAGGGGTTTGAAGTCTTGAAAACAAAAATAGGGTGATGGTATGAACATGCGAGAATTTGTGGACATGTTGGATAAAAAGGGACTTTTAATAAAAATAAAGAGACCGGTGGACGTCAAGTACGAGGTATCGACGATGATGAGGATGCTCGACGGCAAGCCGATATTTTTTGAGAAGGTCAAGGGTTTCTCGATGCCGGTGGTGGCGAACATCTCCTCCTCGCGTGAGCTTATCGCGATGGGGTTGGGGATAAAGCCAAACGAGATCATCGGCAAGCTCGCTGATGCGATCGACCATCCAAAGGAGCCAAAGATCGTCGGAGCGAAAGGTTACGAAGAGGTCGGCGTCGACTTGACTAAAATCCCGATTCTGACGCACTACCAGATGGATGGCGGCCCATACATTTCATCTGGCGTCGTCATAGCGCGCGATAAGGAGCTTGGCATCAACGCTTCGTTTCACCGCATGATGGTGATAAGAAAGGACAAAATCGTTATGAGGATACTTCCGAGACACTTCGATGAATTTTTGAAGCGGGGAAACAAGGAGTTCGCGATTTGCATAGGAAACTCGATGCCAGTCTTGGTGGCGTCTGCGGTTTCGGCAGAACTTGGAAAGAACGAACTTGCGATAGCGAACGCGCTGGCGGAGACGAATCTGATCGAACTCGGCGGACACAAGGTTCCAGAGTCTGAAATTGTCATGATTGCTGAGATGACGGGCGAGGAGCACGACGAGGGGCCGTTCCTAGACCTCACCGAGACGCCCGATATAGTTCGAAAGCAGAGGGTGGCGAGAATCAAGAAAATTTTCGTGAAGAAGAATCCGATCTACCATGCATTGCTACCGGGAGGATTGGAGCACAAGCTGCTGATGGGGATGCCGCGAGAGCCGACGATTTTCAGGGAGGTCAGCAAGGTCTGCAAGTGCGTGGATGTGTCGATAACCCCTGGCGGCTGCTCTTGGCTGCACGCAGTAGTAAGCATAAAGAAAAAGGGTCCGGAGGACGGCAAGAAGGCAATCGAGGCGGCGTTCAAGGGGCATGCGTCGCTGAAACATGTGTGGGTGGTGGACGAGGACATAGATATCCACAACCCGCACGAGGTCGAGTGGGCGATGGCGACGAGGTTTCAGGGCGACAAGAACATGATTGTAAAAAAGGAGAAGGGCTCATCGCTCGACCCATCATCGGACCTTGAGACAAGGATGACTGCGAAGGTCGGGTTCGATCTGACGATACCGTGGGGGCGCGACTCGAAGGACTTCAAGAAGTTGGAATTACCCATGAAGTTGGATCTCAAAGAGTATTTGGAGTAAGTGTTTTCTATTTCAGGTGGAGATCGGACTTCGCTGTATCAAGATTAGGAAAAAAGTAAATAAGGTCAGACCTATGATGGCGGATGCCCAATAACTACGCTTAGGATTCTGTGGCCAAAGATACACGTCCAAAAGTCCCCATACACCACGCCACACCATGACAACAGCTACAACGGCTATCAGATAGATGAAAACAAAAAAAGGCGACATGCAACACAGCTCCCAAGTTACTTAAGCTTCGCCGCATTGAAGACAGATTTTTGTTCCTGATGGATATTCCTTGTTGCACTTGGGGCACTTCACTTTTTTGTACCCTATAGTGACTGCTCCTCCTGTTTTGCGCTTCAAGTCGTCCTCCGCTTTTTTGAGCGCATCTCTAAATCCCATGCTAACCCCACCTAACGTTACTTGATGTCGTTTAAAACTTTTCTTTAGAAGTAAGCTTAAAACGGCAAATGACAAAGTAGCGCAAGAGTGTTCGTATGCAACTGACAAAAGAACAGGAGCGGATGCTCGCTGGCGAGTACGGCGAAGTTGTTGAGCGAAATTTCAGGCTACTCGTGAGGCTCGGTGAAATCTACGGCGCTGATAAAATGATCCCTGTAGAGTCGGTTCAAGTCGCTGGAGTTTCATACAAGTCGATTGGTGACCCAGGGCTCGAATTTTTGGAAGATTTGGCAAACAAGGGGGCAAAGGTCAAAGTACCAACAACCCTAAATCCACCAGGCATGGACCTCGTTGACTGGAGGGAGTTGGATTTTCCGGAGGATTTCGCCAAGAAGCAACTGCAGATAATGGACGCTTTCAAAAGGATGGGTATAACGATGACCGCCACATGTACGCCGTACCTCGTGGGCAACGTGCCGCGGTTCGGGGAGCACATCGCTTGGTCGGAATCATCGGCGGTTTCTTTCGCGAACTCTGTGCTCGGCGCGCGGACGAATCGTGAGGGCGGGCCTTCTGCGCTGGCCGCCGCACTTTGTGGTGTGACGCCGAACTACGGCTTACACTTGGACGAGAAGCGAAAGCCCACCCTGCTTGTAAAAGTCGACGCCGAGCTGAAGGATAACTCTGATTTCGGCGCCCTCGGCTACCACGTGGGCAAGATTGTCAAAGATGGGATTCCTTATTTCAAGGGCATCAAAAAGGCCGAGCTCGAGCAGCTGAAGGCGCTGGGGGCGGCGATGGCGGCATCCGGCGCGGTTGCACTTTATCACGTGGAGAAAATAACGCCCGAAGCGCATCTCATGAATCCAAACGGACTCGATGTGATAGATGTCGGTGAAAAAGAACTGAAGGAGGCCTACGCGAAGTTGAATACGGGCGAATCCCCAGACATCGTCATCCTCGGATGTCCGCACGCGTCGCTCAAGGAGATCGCGGAGCTCGCGGGCAAGTTGGGGGGCAAACGTTTGAAGAAGCCTGTATGGATATGCACAGCGAGGGCGACGAAGGAGGCAGCGGGCAGGATGGGCTTGGTGAAAAAGATAGAGGGCGCTGGTGGCAAGGTGGTCGCCGACACGTGTACGGTCGTCTCGCCGATTGAGCGCATGGGCTTCAGGTGCACTGCCGTGAACTCCGGAAAAGCTGCGAATTATCTGCCGGGCTTCTGCAAGCAGGCGGTCGTGTTCGGCAGCGTCGATGAGTTGCTGAAGAAGGTGCTGGCATGAAAGGTCGAATGATAAGTCCCGGGAAGGCGGAAGGCGAAGCAATCGTCTCAAAGGAGCCAATAGGGTTCTATGGTGGGATAGACGCGAAGACCGGCATCGTCATCGAGAAGGGGCACGAACTCGAGGGCAAGTGCGTGAAGAAAAAAATCTTGGTGTTTCCGCAGGGAAAAGGCTCCACTGTAGGTTCCTACGTGATCTATGGGTTGAAAAAGAATGGTGTGGCGCCGGCTGCGATCGTCAATCAGGAGACGGAGACCATCGTGGCGACCGGTGTCATCTTGGCTGGGATTCCCTGCGTCGACAAGATAGACATCAGCAAGATCAAGACTGGCGATAGATTGAAAGTTGACGCGGACGAGGCGTCTGTCGAGCTGGTAAAATGACTGGTCCAGCCGAGAGCAAAATTGAAATCGAGGCGAAAGTCTACATCCACAAGCGCGACCCTGTGACGCGGTCAAAAATTCCCCACATCGACATCGAGTCGCCTGTGCTCAACGAGATCATCAAACCGAACGAGGCCACATTTGTCAGCGGCAAGCCCGGCGGCGTCTTCATCGGCCTCAAGCGGGAGATGCTGGCGCGGCTCGAGAGAGTGCTTGAAAAGCTTGAGAAATAGTGAAGAGTTTAATATTGTGGTGCTGAAATTTTACTCGGGCCCGTGGTCTAGTGGTATGACGCCACCTTCACAAGGTGGAGGTCCTGGGTTCGATCCCCAGCGGGCCCACCATCAATCCATGAGCTTTTGTATCTCCGAGTGGAGTGCTTCAAAACGTCCCAAAGAAGGATGATTTTTTCCGAGTTCTGTCTCGAACCACTTTACCGCTTCTTCACACGATATTTCTCGTTTTCCGCTGATCATCTTGTCGGCGTACGCGACGACCTTCTCCTCGAGCGTCCGCGGCATGAAGTCCTTCGCGGGCAGGCCGAGTTCCCTCGCCTCGGCGGCTGGGATGCCCGCGCCAATGTGATTTTCCGCAAACCTGGCGAACTTCCCCAAGCCCATCTTGTGCAGAATTTCAGCGCCGGCCACGCCGTGCTCCACGCCGTGCGTTTTTGCGCGCCCGATGTCGTGCAGGAGTGCACCGATGCTCACAGATTTCAGGTCGATGTCGTGGCCGTTTTTCTCGATTTTTTTGGCAATTTTCACGGCCATTCGCTCGACCGCTAAACAATGTTGGATAACTTGTCTAGAACAACCTGCGTCACGAAGAGCGCGCAACGCTCGCTCTCTGCCGAACAACTAACTCCCCGCGAGGTGCTGCTTGAGCGACTCGACCTGATGCTCAAGGGCGGTTATCACGTTGCTGTTGTCGTATCGGTGCATCTTGGAGCCGCACTTCGGGCACTTGAAGTCGTTCTCGACGGCGGCATCGAAGGTCACCTTCGGGCAGCTGTTATCACAGATGAAATACATGGTGTTGCGCTCCTCCTCGAGCCTCTCCTGGAGCTTTTGTAGGAGCAGGCGTTTGTTGGTGTTGAAAAATTCCTTGGCGCGCTCCGGTTCGATTCTCCAGTAGTAGGTGTACCAGCCGCTGCTTTCGTCGCGGACCCTCCTGTAGCCCACGACCCTGCTATCGTACAGGTCGTACAAAATCTTTCGAACCAAGTTGACGCGCATGCCGGTCTTCTTGGCGACCTCATCGTCGGTCAACTCCTTGTCGATCAAAGTGGCGGCTACCTCATAACCGTGTTCGCCAGCGATGCTGGTCAGTATCTGCCGAAAAACTGGATCCTTTTTAAATTTTTCTGCGCCCATCTAAAAATTCCTCCTAGGCCATTTAGTTTTTGTTAACACTTTGTATTAAAATTTTGGCTTGATGCAATGCTGAATACTGAACACTATTGTACCTTTTGAACATTTTTTCGTTTATCGCTCGGTATTATCCTAAATTTGCCATTTAAATGCTTCTTTTTAAATTTGGAGCCATAAAATAACTTATCTAGCATGACAGCCAGGGCGCCGACCTCCGAGTGGGGCTGGTTGGTCACCGCCACGTTGAAATCCGCGAGCTCGAATATTTCGCCCGGAACCTTCTCAGCGCCCACCACGATGAGCAGGTCTTTGCCATGGAGGCGGGGCAGAACGTCCTCGACAGGTAGACCGTACATAGTCAGGTGCACCACCGAACCGCCATCCGAGCGCCAATCCTCGATCGCCTTCCTCCAGCTCTCGCCGCTCCTGATAAAAAATGGGCCACCCCAGAGTTCGGTTACCTTGTTCACGCTGCGCTCGACGCCGGCGTCCTTTGTCGTGAGAATTATCCCATCTGCTCCAAAAGCCCTAGCTACCAAGGCGACGTGCGTGGTCACCCTCTTGTCGCGCTGCGGCCTGTGGCCGAGCCTGAGGACGACAATTTCGGGCGCTCGATCACCTCCTCCAGACGTTTGTCCTGATCGCTTCCATCAATTGTGGGATATTTTCGCCACGCATCGCTGATATAGGCACTATTTCTCCAGGCATAGTTTGGAGCATCCCGATCCTTCGCTCGACCTCGGTCGGAGACAGTTTATCTATTTTGTTGATGGCCGTGATGACTTTGACTGGATATTCTTTGAGGATCTCTCGGGAGGCACGGAGTTTCCTGAGCATTTCGTCTACTGGGTCAGCGATGTCCAAGATCAACACCACCAAATCAGCCAAATAAATCTCCTCGAGCGTCGCCTTGAAGGCTTCCACCATCCACGGGGGGAGGCCGTCGATGAAGCCAACGGTGTCTGTGAGCAAGATTTTACGTGATGCCTTCGCGGCCCTAGTCCTTGGCGTCAGGGTGGTGAAGAGCATGTCGTCTACCTCAGCGTTCGCAGAGGTGAGGGTGTTTAGGAGTGTGCTCTTGCCGGCATTCGTATAGCCGGCGAGCGCGACGAGCGTGAAGCCGCGGCGCCGCCTGAGCTTCCTCCTCTGCTCGCGCGCCTTCGCCACGGACGCCAATTTGCGCCTGAGGTGGGCCATCCTCTTCTTTATCATGTCGTAGTAGACATTAGCTTCGTACTCACCTCCACCTCTGAAACCAGGCTGCTCGACAGATAGAAGTGCACGCACGCGTTCCCTCACACGAGGCAGCTCATAGCTAAGCTTCGCGTACTCCACCTGGAGCTTCGCCTCTGGCGAGCCAGCGCGCATCGCGAAGATTTCCAAGATGAGCTGGAAGCGGTCTATGACTTCCACCCTTGCCAACGTCGAAAGTTTGAACGCTTGGGAAGCAGTGAGTTGGTTGGAGAAAATGATGCGCTCGGCCTTGGAAGCTTTCACGAGTTGAGCGAGTTCCTCGGCCTTCCCACTGCCGATGTTGTAGGCCGGGTATGGCTCACCGATCTGCTCGATCGTCCCAACTACCTCGTGCTCGAGAGTCATCGCGAGCGCGGCCAGCTCCTGCAGCGTGGAGGCCTCGCCCCTCAGGCGCCGTTCGACCAAGACGACTCGCATACTATCACTCCTTATTAGTGGTTCAAAATCAAAAAGATTGGGGTCAATTTGAAAAAAATCGTGCTGATATTGCTTCCGCTGATGTTGTTGGCGGTCGGAGCGGCCGCTATTTGGATTCAAAAACGGAGAGCTTGACGCCGAGTGCCCGCTCGATTGTCAAACCTTCATTTCCACTGAAAGTTTTTATGTCCGTTCCATGAGATTTGATTGTGATTCGATGTCGGAGGAACCGAAGGCAGAGCCACATGCGCACGATGACACTTACGTCGCCGATTACATCAAACACCTCGAGCAGCGCGTCCGAAACTTGGAGCACGAAAAGCGCACATTCGAGGCGAGCTACGCGCGGCTCGAGCACGAATTGCGCGGGCTCAGGGCCGAGTTCGAGCACCTGAGGTTGCCGCCCCTCGTTGCGGCGACGTTGATGGACGTTCTGACGGACGGGCGCGCCATCGTCAGGAGCACGACCGGGCCGCAGTTCGTCGTCGGCGTCTCGCAGTCAATCAAACCTGACGACCTCAAACCCGGCTCGCGGGTCGCGCTCAACCAGCGCACGTTCAGCATAATGGAGGTCCTGCCGTCGAAGAAGGATCCTCTCGTCCTCGGGATGGAGATAGAGGAGGCGCCGAACGTGACCTACAAGGACATCGGCGGCCTTCAGAATCAGATCGACGAGATACGCGAGACCGTAGAGCTGCCGATGCTGAAGCCCGAGCTGTTCAAGAAGGTGGGCATAGAGCCTCCGCGGGGGGTGCTCCTGTACGGCGCACCGGGAACGGGGAAGACGCTGCTGGCGCGGGCTGTCGCTCACGAGACGCACGCCACATTCATCCGCGTGATAGGGTCGGAGCTCGTGCAGAAGTACATTGGCGAAGGGGCGCGGATGGTCAGGGAGATGTTCGAACTTGCCAGAGAAAAGGCCCCCAGCATAGTCTTCATCGACGAACTCGACGCGATCGGTGCGAGGCGCATGGACACATCGACTAGCGGCGACCGAGAGGTCCACAGGACGCTCATGCAGCTGCTGGCGGAAATCGATGGCTTCGACCCGCGCGGCGATGTCAAGATACTCAGCGCCACCAACCGACCGGACATCTTGGACCCGGCGCTGCTGAGGCCCGGGCGCTTCGACAGGTTGATCCAATTCCCGATGCCGGATGAGGGCGCGAGGTTGATGATATTCAAAATTCACACCAAGGGCATGAACCTGGCGAAAAATGTGGATTTGGTGATGTTTGCTAAAAACACGGGCGGGAGCACTGGTGCCGATATCAAATCCATATGCACAGAGGCGGGGATGTTCGCGATCCGCGACGCGAGGGAGCAGGTGACGCAGTCGGACTTCGAGAAGGCGATCGCGAAGGTGACGGCCGTGGCGAAGGCGGCGCCCAAGCCAGAGGTAATGTTTGGATAACTTTTTATCCAAAAGAAATCAAAATTCGACTGCCCGATGATGTCAACACATCGTCTGAGCAAGTGCGATGATTAGATGATGGGCGAACTGAGGGCCCTAGAATCCAAACGTTATTACCCTCGCGCCGTAACTGCATCTCTTCAATTGCCTGCACGTCCTGCAGAGCTCGTAGAGTTCCTTCATCGCCGACTTCTGTGCGAGCGCCATGGCCGGGTCGCATGCATCCGTCCTGAATTCTCCGCCGACCCCGAAGGCGAGCAGCGTCATGGACTTTGTGATGCCTTTGATGTTTTGGAATTTCACCGGGATCACTTTCGCAAGCTTTTCAAACTTGTCGACTTCGACCTTTGCGACTATGGCGTACGGCCCCGCGACCGAGTACGCCTCGCGGACCTCGTCTATCTTCAAAACTTCTTCCAACGCCTCGTCGATCTTTCCGATCTCGACGTTCAGGAGGACGAAAGCTACTGGCATTGTGATCTCCTACTCGAACGCGAAGAGTGTCACGGTGTTCGTTATCCCTGGAATCTTGTGGAGGTTCTTTGTCACTCCCTCGGCCACTTTATCGAACTTTTCCGCCTGCAGCTTGACTACGATGTCGTACGGGCCAGCCACGGTGTACGCCTCCGCCACACCCTTAATTTTCTTCAACGCAGCCAAAATATCGCGCGTCTTCCCAACCTCAACATTCACGAGAACAAAAGCAACCGGCACATTTTCACCTCCCAACTTTAGGCAACTTTGCCAGGGCTTCCTTTATGAGCGAGTTCGGGTATTCGTAGTCGATGAGTTTTTTGTTTAGGTACGCGTCGTACGCGCTCAGGTCGAGCAGCCCGTGCCCACTCGCGGCGAGGAATATCGTCTCCTCCTTGCTCGTCTTCTTGCACCTCAGGGCCTCGTCTATCGCACCCTTGGCGGCGTGCGCGGTCTCAGGAGCTATGATGATGCCCTCCGTGCGTGCGAATGTGACGGCCGCCTCGAACACCTCGTTCTGGTTGAAGGCCGCGGCCTCCATGAATCCGTCCTTCGTGAGCTTGCAGAGCAAAGGAGAGTCGCCGTGATACCTCAGCCCTCCGGCGTGGATGGGCGGCGGGATGAAGCTGTGCCCGAGCGTGTACATCTTCAGCAGCGGCGTCATCTCGGCCGTGTCCCCGAAGTCGTATGCGTACGGTCCCTTCGTGAGGGTCGGGCATGCCTTCGGTTCGCAGGAGACCACCCTCAGGTCCGGCTTCTTTCCGCTTATCTTGTCGGCGACGAACGGGAACGAGGCGCCGGAGAAGTTGCTGCCTCCACCGACGCAGCCGAACATCGAGTCCGGGTATTCGTCAATGAGCTCGAACTGTTTCTTGCACTCCAACCCAACTACGGTTTGATGGAGCATCACGTGGCTGAGCACGCTTCCCAAGGAATACTTCGTGTTCTTGTGCGTCACGGCGTCCTCTATCGCCTCAGATATCGCTATGCCCAAGCTGCCCGGACAGTTTGGGTCGGACTCCAAAACTTTTCTGCCGTATTTCGTTTTGTTGCTCGGGCTGGGTATGCACTCGGCGCCCCAAGTCTCCATCATTATGCGCCTGTATGGTTTTTGATCGTAGCTTGCCCTCACCATGTAGACAGTGCACTTCATCCCAAACAAGCATGTGGCGAACGCGAGCGAGCTCCCCCACTGGCCGGCGCCGGTCTCCGTGGCGAGGCGGGTCACGCCTTCCTTCAAGTTGTAGTAAGCCTGAGCGACGGCGGTGTTCGGCTTGTGGCTTCCGGGCGGGCTGTTGCCCTCCCATTTGTAATAAATTTTGGCGGGAGTCTTCAGGAATTTTTCGAGCCTAGTTGCGCGGTAAAGCGGCGTGGGGCGCCAGATGCGGTAGATGTCGCGGACCTCCTCAGGTATCGGAATCCAGCGCTCTTGGCTGACCTCCTGCTTGATCAGCTCCATCGGAAAAATTGCCGCCAGCGCCTCCGGCCCGATCGGCTCTCCGGTCGCGGGATTCAACGGCGGGTCGAGTGGCGTTTTCAGATCAGCTTGAATGTTGTACCACTGCTTCGGGATGTCTTCCTCGCCCAGCTCGATTTTCACCCTATCCACATCATCACAACAAAATCCATTTCAAAGGGCTCTATTTTAAAGTTTCGGGGATGTACTAAATTGTGGATTCTATGCTGGAGACAATCGCTCAGCTCGGCGTCGGGTTCGTCGTGGCGCTGTCAGGGGCTCTGATACCTGGGCCCATGCTGGCATTTGTGATGGCGAAGAGCGTTTCTTTCGGCGATAGGGCAGGATTCTTCGCGGCGACTGGGCATATATTAGTTGAGTTTTGTATACTCGGGCTGATAGCTGCGGGCTTGGGCTTCGTCCTGGCGAGCGCAGGCTTCCAAATATTTATTGGGGTGCTTGGAGGGATTCTATTGGTCGTGTTCGGCGCGATGGCATTTATCAAGTTGAGGGCTAAGGCATCGAAGCTGGACAGCGCGGGGTTAAAATATCATCCGATCGTCGGTGGGGTTCTTTTTAGTACAGTGCTCAATCCGAGCGTCTTCGTCTGGTGGGCGACAGTCGGTTTCGCGATGCTGATGGAAGCGGTCTTGGTGGCATCGTTGGCTGGCGCTGCGCTCTGGTTGGCTGGGCATTTCATCGCGGACATCGCTTGGTTCTCCTCGGTTTCGTATCTTGTCGCGAACGGCAAGTGGTCCAAGGATAGCAAGGCACAAAAATATTTGCTGGTTACATTTGGGTGCATATTGTTGATTTTTGGGTTTTATTTTTTGGTTAAATACGGGCTGCGAATTTGATGTCTTATTTAAGACATCTTGTCTTATTTACGACATTATCAACAACTATCCAGCATGAGCCGTGACCGCAGATGTCTTATTTACGACATTCAAGTGCTGTCTTATCTCGGCAATATCGAAGAGGAGCCGGTCGGATTTCATGAATGCTATCGCCTTCCCTCCTGCAGCTCCCACAAGCTCTACCGCGTGCACGAGCGATCGCATATCGTCGAACTCCCAAACAGAATGTTGCAAGATGCGCGCCGCTCGCTTCAGGTAGCGGTTCACACGCCTCCTGCCCGCGCTGTTGCCGCTCATGTCGAAGATGAGCAAGTATTTCATTAACCCCGCCACGTATTTGGTCGAAGGTAGTTTTTAAGGCGAAAACATGTCTTATTTACGACATCTGCAGCTCAGAGCTAGTGTCTTATTTAAGACATCAAGTGTCATAGTCTCGGCAAGGACTTGAGAAATTTACATGTTTGCGTGCCACGTCCAAATTTTTTTGCCTCGGCGATATCCGCTGGGTCGTCTATGTCGGTGGCCACGGTGATGGAACGGTAGATGTGTGGCGTGATGCCAGCGCGACGAGCCTCCGAGAGGTGCGCCGGAAAACTCTCCCCGCCGAAACGTGTGGCCATAATGTCAGGTGGCCTAAGAAAAAGCGCGTTCGTTCCGTTGGCCTTTGACGGTGCTATCACTATGTTTCGCCGCGAGGAAGCCATCGCAACGATGTTTTCGATGTCGTCGGCGGTCAGGAAAGGTATGTCGGAGGGCACTATCAGAACCGACGTGGCCCCGTTCGTGATGGCGCTCTGGATGGCCAGCTTCAGCGCCTCGTTCAATTCCACGCCAGGTTCGGCGACCCCGTCAGCCCCGTTTTTTCTGGCAAACTTTATGACATCATCGTCCAGGGAAACGACGATCGTGCCCGTTATCGACCGCGCGCCACTCGTCGCCTTCAACACGTCTTTCAACATCGCGAGGACGAGCTCTCGTCTCTGTTTTTGGGTGAGCACGGCGCTCAGGCTCGACTTCGCCTCGCTCAAGCGTTTGACCGGAACGATCGCAAATGTCAGCATATTCTCAAAACACATTTATTGAGCAGCGCATCTTTATGATGGTATCTAGATGAATTCAGACGCACATATCGGGCGAGAGATAAGCTACTCTCATAATGTTTTTTTGCCAATCACAAATCTATGCCGAAACCTCTGCACCTATTGCGGATTCAGGCGTGATCCGAACGATGGCGCTTGGTTCATGTCACCAGAGAAGGTCATCGAGCTCGCGAAACGGGCGAAGGTTGCGGGGTGCTCGGAGGCCTTGATCACGCTCGGCGAACGGCCTGAAGTTCACGCCGAGGCCAGGGAAAAGCTCGAGGAATTCGGATACAAAAATACAGTTGATTATCTAACAGAAATCTGCAAACAAATTTTGGAGCTCAGGTTGTTGCCCCACACGAATGCCGGTACGCTGAACGAACGCGAACTCCTTCGTCTGCGCCGATACAACGCCAGCATGGGGCTGATGCTTGAATGCGCTGCGGAGCTTCCCGCGCATCGAAACAGCCCCGGCAAAGACCCAGAGTTGCGCCTCAAAGTCATCGAGGCTGCTGGTAAACTTGGAATCCCTTTCACGACTGGCCTGCTCATAGGTGTCGGAGAAAGTTTTGATGATCGTGTACGTTCGCTACTTGAGATCAAGAACCTTCATGAGCATTATGGCCACATCCAGGAGATTATCATACAACCATTCGCACCAAAGCCTGACACACCTATGTCAAACTGCACGGCTCCGAGCGAGGCCGAGCTGCTCGCAACTGTTGGGATGGCGCGGTCGTTGGTGCCAGAGATGAGCATCCAAGTGCCACCCAACCTTGTGTCCAACGTTGGACGCTTCTTGCTGGCAGGTGCCAACGATCTCGGAGGCATATCGTCTGTGACGCCGGATTTCATCAATCCCGAGAGACCATGGCCGACCATAAAGAAAATCGAGGCGGCTATCAAAAATATCGGGTTCTCCCCCCGCGAACGTTTACCGATCTACCCACGTTACGCTTTGGACAAAAGTTTCATGTCAAATGAAGTTTATGAATGCGTAAGCGAATTGGCGGATGCCGATGGTTACCGGAGGCGGGATTGATGTTTGAAAAATTATTCGACTCGCTCGATTCAGAATTTGGCGGGATAATTGAAAAAGCGCTGAAAGGGACAGAAATAACTGTTGAAGAAGGTGAGCGCTTGTTGCATGCTGAGGGGAGAGAACTTCACGCGCTTGCGCTGGCTGCAGATGAAGTCAGGCGCCGAAGAGTTGGAGATATCGTGACTTATGTTGTAAATAGAAACATTAACTATTCTAACATTTGCGTGGGTGACTGCAAGTTCTGCGCCTTCAAACGCAATCGAGGCGACAAAGACGCGTATGCGCTGACTTTGGAACAGATCTCAGACAAAACGAGAGAAGCGCTCGATTTTGGCGCGACAGAAATTTGTATGCAGGGCGGCCTCAACCCAGAGCTCAAGCTAGAAAACTACGTTGGTATGTTGAAGGCGATCAGAAACGTATCGACGGACATCCACATACACGCGTTCTCGCCGGCCGAATTGAACTTCATCGCGAAACGAAGTGGGCTGCCTTTAAAAGACGTGATTGAAACTTTACTGGAGGCTGGCTTGAACTCTGTGCCTGGAACAGCCGCGGAAATTCTCGCCGATAGGGTGCGAGATATCATTTGCCCAGGAAAGCTTAGCTCGAGCGATTGGCAAACGACGATCGAACTCTGCCATCGTTTGGGTTTGCCGACAACGGCAACGATGATGTACGGTCATGTTGAAACACCACGCGAGCGAGCCGAGCACATAGCGCTCGTGCGAGAAATCCAACGCGAAACGCACGGTTTCACCGAATTTGTGTTGCTCCCCTTCATGCACGAGAACACGCCGCTTCAACGGGAAGGCATCGTGCGGGACGGTCCGAGCGGTGCGGATAACATCCGTGTGCATGCGGTTGCTAGATTGATGTTGGCCGGATACATCGACAACATACAAACCTCGTGGGTCAAGCTTGGGCCGAAGGTCGCACAGATGATGTTAAACGTTGGGGTGAACGACTTCGGCGGCACGTTACTCGAAGAAAATATTTCACGTGCGGCTGGCGCTCGGATCCAAATGATGGCTCCACAAGAGTTTGAGCGATTGATCAAGGGAATCGGGAGAATCCCCAGGCAGCGGACGACGACGTATGGCGCTCCTCAGACGGTCGGCAGCTTGATGTCTGCGAGGGGGAGCTGTAGGATAGCTCGTGCGAGCTTGACCCGCGCCGCATGATCGGGCATCATCAGGTCCGCGAACATCACCCTCATCCCAAGCTCCATAATAGATTGAGCGAACTGGTCGTCGTTCTCGTCTATCAAGATGCTCGCGGCGACATCTCGATACATCTGCGCCACGCCGCGCGGAGTCACCTCCTGCCCGACGCCTTGCATAAGAATTCCTGCTGGTCCGCTCACGGGTTTCCTCCCGATTATCGGGCTGACCGCGAGCACCTTGTCGCGGTTTTGTGTAAGAAATTCTCTTATCTCTCTGATCGCGAGTATCGGCCCGATGCTCGTCACGGGGTTGCTTGGCCCGATTAATATCAACTTTGCCGTTTGAAGTGCCTCGATTACCCCGGGCGCTGGCTTTGCGTTCTCGGTGCCTTCGAAACTTACCCCCAGAACTTTGTCCGAAGCCCCCCTGGCGATCAAGAACTCGTGAAACGGCAAGGGGCCAGCTTCGGTATGGATGAGCGTCTGCACTTTATCGTTTGTCATCGGCAGTACGTTCGTGTGCACGCCCAATTTTTCACACATCTCTCTCGTCACTTCGGAAAGTTTCTTTCCTTGCTTCAGCATCGTCGTGCGATAAAGTATGGTCGCCCTGTCGCGATCGCCTATTCGCAGAAGTTCGGCCTGCCCAAGCCGCTTGAGCATCTCGTGGCAAAAAAATGTGTCACCACGTATGCCATACCACTTGTCTTCATCGACGATACCAGCCAGCGTGTACATCACGGTGTCGATGTCTGGGCAGACTTGTAGGTCCGAAACGATGGTATCTTCTCCGGTGTTCGCTATCACCGCAAAGTCCTCAGGCTTCAGCAGCCGCGAGAACCCTTGGATCAATTTTGGTGTGCCGGTTCCACCTGAGAGTATGGTGAGCATGTCCTCACACGAAGAGATCTTTTTCGCGCGGTCTTATCAACTCGTGTACGCTTCCTTTGCCTTTTTTATACATCGCTCCTTTTATTACCGCGACGGGTGTGCCTTCGCCAGCTTCACCGATCACGGCTACCCCTGCAGCCGCGAGAGCGTCAGCAACAGCTATTACTTTGCTTCTGAGTTTCTTACCATACAGGTCTCGTTTGCCTCGTAGATACATCAAAGGTTTTATGCCGGATATCCCAATCGCCGTGCCAATCGCACCCATCCTGAATGCCCTCCCTTGAGTGTCCGTGATTATCACCGCGACATCTATGCCGCACTCATGCTCTATTTTTTTTCTGATGCGCCTTGCGCTGGCATCTGGGTCGCGCGGCAGCAGGGTGACCTTACCATGATCAACATTGGAATGGTCCACGCCTGCGCTCGCGCAGACGAATCCATGGTGAGTTCTCGCGACCAACACGTGCCGCAGCCGCACGATTTCCTTCGCCTCATGCAGGATCACTTCTATCTCGCGTGGATCCTTGTTGAGCTGCTTCGCCAATCGCTTTGCGAATTCATCGGGTTTTACCTTGTCGAGGTCGATGACTTGTCCCTCTGCTTTAGAAACTATGCTCTGCGTCACGACGACGACATCGCCGCCCTCCAACTTGAGGCCTTGTTTGTCGGCTGCGCGAGCGATGAGTCCGCCGATATTAGCTCCGCGTTTCACGAGTGGGAATCCTTCGAGAGCTATTACGTGCACGTGAACACCATCGAGTATTTTAACATACTCACCTTAAAACCAACAGGGAAAAGATGAAATTCGGCGTGGAGTTCGTACCTTACAAACCGATAGACGTTTTGGCCAAGCTCGCGAAGGAAGTTGAAAGAGCTGGTTTTGAGCACATCTGGATATGCGACCACTACCACAATCGTTACGTCCACTCCGTGCTTGCGAGGCTCGCGACCGAGACCAAGCGCGTGAAGCTCGGTCCAGGTGTGACAAATCCTTACCTCACCCACCCGGCGATAACCGCTGCGGCGATCGCCACATTGGACGAGCTCTGCAACGGCAGGGCTGTACTTGGAATCTCAGCGGGCGACCCCGTCTATCTCGCGACGCTCGGCGTCCAGCTTCACGACCCCATCGAGTCAGTCGAGGAGGCCGTCCATATCATAAGAGAACTCTTGGCGGGAAAACGCGTAGACTTCTCCGGAAAAATTTTCACATGCAAGGGCGCTAGGCTGAGGCACACCCCAAATAGGAAGATACCAGTGTACATCGGTGGCAGGCGCCAGCGCATGCTTGAGCTTGCTGGTTCGGTAGCCGATGGAGTGTTGATAAACGCATCGCATATTGACGATCTAAAAGAATGCATAGAATACATCCGCGAGGGCGCCAAGAAGTCAAAAAGAAATTTGAAGGGCTTGGATATCGCGGCGTACATGGCCACGTCGATAGGCGATGATACGGAGAAGACGCGGTCGATTGTGAAGACCGTCGTGGCGTTCATCACAGCCTCTAGCCCTGAGTGTTCGCTCGAGCGTCATGATATCTCGCTCTCAGACGTGGAAAAAGTGCGCGAGCACCTGAAAAATGGGGAGATCCAGAATGCAGCTGCGGCTGTGACTCCTAAAATGATAGAAGCTTTTTCCGTGTGCGGGCCCATGGCCAAGTTGAAGGCGCGTGTCGACGATTTGCGCGAGCTCGACATAACCCAGGTTGTTATTGGCTCACCGATTGGACCGGAGCCGGCGAAAGTCATTCAGTCGATCAAAAAATTGCTGTGAATCAAGCGCTGGGCTTAAACGTGCCGGACATGGATTCAACAGCCACTGGCAGAGGTTGGTTCGCTGTCCGCCGCCTCCCGATCTCTCCTAAAGCGTTTTGCATTTTCCTCAGCGACAAACGTTTCACCAACTCGATGCCTGGCTTGACATCTCCAAGTGGCTGCACATCGAGCACTCCAGCTGACTTGACCAATTCGAAGGCCTCTTCACCGATTTGGGTACGAGTAAGAACTGTTGAACAACCGAGCGGGGATCCGACCGCCCCGACCGAGATATCTGCGAGATCTGAGGCGAAGTCAAAGCACAACTTGCACGGCGTGTCCACGAACTGCCTGAGCGCGTCGACATCCAGCTCACGTTTTGGTTTTCCTTTGCAGTAGATCGCGAACTTCCCATGCTTGATGTCGAACTTATTAACATCCGCCAACTTTATTCCGAGTTGCCCCTCCACGACTTTTTTGAAAAACGCTTCGTAGGGGAGCGCCTCAACGCAGAATATTCCTATGCAGATTTTCACGGTGTCTGCCAAACGGTAAACTGCCAGCGTGGACGACTTCATCCGGCGTATCGCCCTTACCTGGCAAGGCATACCCACAAATGCGATACGCCTACGCTGGTATAGATCGGCGGCGTCCCTCAGTCCAGTTGTGATCATTCCGCGGGAATATTTTGTCCCCGCACATTTGAGTAAATCTTCGCGCATCGTCGCCACGAATGGTTTTGGAAACCACGGCGAGTCGCTTGTGCCAGTGACGACGGCGCCGTCGATGAAATCTTTTTCGAGCAGCGCCGCGAGCAACGCGGTCACCGCCCCGCCATCTTGGCAACGAACAGCAATATCTGGATCTTTGGCTTTGACTGAATACGCGTTGTTGTATATCCCAATCGCCTCGTCGACAGCAGCGTTTTTCCCAAAGACGTTTTTCTCTATCTCCTTGAAGTCGGCTGTCTGAGGGCACTGATTAAAACATACTCCACAAGCCTCGCACCGTCCTACCAATTTCGGTTTTCCATCGACCATGTCCAAAACTGAGAACGGACACGAGGCGACGCAAGTACCACAGCCGAGGCAAAAACCGGGGTTGATTATCATCTTCATGAGGTGCCCAAATACTTCAACCAACTTGCTTCCTCCCGAAACCGAATTTGGTGGCATCGTAGAATGGCATCTCCACCACTTCGGCCGCCTTCTGTTTGCCGTGTATCTCGATCGTGACCTCGTTTGCATCCTTTATGCTCGGCGGCGCGTAGCCCATCGCGATTCCAACGTTGAGAAGTGGAGATAGCGTCCCCGATGTCACGTATCCAGCCTCTTCACGATCGGCGAAAACTTTGTACCCCTGCCTCGGCACTCCTTTGTCGCCCATGCGGAGGCCGATGCGTGTTCTGGTCAGCCCTTTCTCCTTCTGCTTGAGCAGCGCCCCCCTTCCGATGAAATCGCCCTTGTCAAGCTTGACGGCGAAACCTATGCGGGCCTCGAGCGGCGTGATGTACTCCGCCAGCTCATGCCCGTACAAAACGTAGCCAGCCTCCAAGCGCAAGGAGTCCCTCGCGCCGAGGCCGCACGGCTTGATTCCGAATTCTTTGCCCGCGTTCAGCAGCTCGTTCCAAAGCTTTTCTCCGCGCGACGATTCGGATTGAGATTCGTCGAACAAGTACAGCTCAAAACCGTCCTCGCCCGTGTAGCCGCTCCTGCTGACGAGTGTCTTTTCTCCAGCAACATCTGTAAACACGGCTTTAAAACGTCCGAGCGTCTTCAGGTCGAAACTGGTGAGTTTCTGGAGCGTCGCCTGCGCTATCGGCCCCTGAAGCGCGAGCATCACTGTGCTCATCGTGATATCGTTGAGCTCCACTTCAGCCTTCGCCTGATTTTTGAACCAGTTGAAGACCTTGTCCACGTTGACGGCATTAGCGACCACCATGTAGTCATGCTCACCTAGACGATAGACGAAGATGTCGTCGAGTGTCCCGCCGTTCTCGTTAAGCACCGTCGAGTAGTGGGCGTCGCCCGTCGCGAGTTTTGAAACGTCGTTCGTGGTAACTCGCTGCAAGAAACTCGGCGCGTCAAGTCCGCGAACAGAAATCTCGCCCATGTGACTGATGTCGAACAGCCCAACGGCATTCCTCACCGCCATGTGCTCCTCGGTTATTCCGCTGTACTGTAGGGGCATGTCCCAGCCAGCGAACTCCACCATCTGCGCCTTGAGTTCGCGGTGCACCTTCGCTAGACGGAGTTGTTTCATTTTTATCAATCTGTAATAGCGTGGATAAACTTTAAACTTTGTGAGTTCGGCGCGATAGCTATTAAAGGTGCACGATAGACACTTAATCGGTGGTATTTTTGCCGCGAAAGTGGAAGCTCACGAAGGAAGAGTCTAAGAAAAATGGGTGCATCTGCGCATCTTGATTCATCTTTAATTTTCAGGCGGGAAGATGGCAAACGGGCACGGGTTACATTCTGCAGTTTGGAATGTTACGAGCAAGTGCAATTTCACGTGCAAGCACTGCTACGTTCCGCCGCCCGACCATCGGGATCTCAGCTTCGATGAGGCGAAGGATCTCCTGAACCAACTCGCGGAACTCGGGGCCGAGGAACTTCACCTGAGCGGCGGGGAGCCTCTCGTGCGCGGCGACCTCTTCGATATAATACGTGAGGCGACGGATATCGGATTTCACGTGGACACCATCACCAACGGGTGGTACGTCAATAAAGAAAATGCACGTAAATTCAGAGAAAGTGGCGCAGCACACGTATCGGTGAGCACGGACGGGATAGGAAAGACGCACGACGATTTCAGGAACAAACCAAAGTCTTTTGAAAGGTGTGTGGAGGCGATAAAGATATTGAGGGGCGAAGGCGTCGAAGTCTACGTTTCCCCCACGATCTCCAAGCTCAACTTTGGTGAACTGCCAGACCTTTTTTCCCTAGCTGAATCGCTCGATGCAAATTTTTCTACGAAGGTGCTCGTGCCGATAGGCGAAGCCAAGATTTTGGACAAGTACACCCTCAGCCCTGAGGAGCAGAAAAGGTTCTACGAGTTCATATTTGCGAAGAAAGCCGACAATCGCATGGACATCGTGACGACGTGCAGCCCATACTCTGTGCTGTTCACGAGGAAGCGGGCGCCGAAGGACGACGGCCGCATACACGGGGGCTGCACTGGCGGCATAGACCTGCTCTGCATCGCCGCGGACGGCCGAATAATGCCGTGCTCTAGGCTACAGATGCCGCTCGGCAACGTGCGCGACGACAGACTCATGGATGTCTGGTACTCATCTGAAATTTTGGCGACCCTCAGAAATAGGGACAACCTCAAGGGGAAGTGCGGGCGCTGCGCTTACAAGAACTGGTGCGGCGGGTGCAGGGCGATGGCGCTGGCCAAGCTGGGCGATCATCTCGCCGAGGACCCGACATGCTGGTACAGCGCTTGATGGTCTTTGCGCGTGTTTATATTTTCAAAGTTTTCAATTGTTTTGGCGATAACTTGAGTTTCAGCGTCCGAGCGGGAGGTTTGACGTTTCAGATAAAGCTGGTCGAACTCGGCAAACTCCACATTCACGAGAAGATAATCTCGGAGCTGCTCGATTCGATGGTGGACGAGATAAAGTCTAGTGGCATGTTGAGACATCCGATAATCGCCGATGTAAATAAGTTGGTTGTCCTCGACGGAATGCATCGCGTCGCGGCCCTCAAAAAGATCAAGTGCTGTTATGTCCCAGCGTGTCTCGTCAATTACGACAGCCCAAATGTAAAAGTCGGCTGCTGGTACCGCACAGTTGAGGGAAGGACGAGCACGGATGCATTGTTAGACTTGCTTCGACAATTCAAAGTCAAAGTGGAAAAAGCCAAAGTGACAGAGGCGAAGCGCGCGCTTGAGAATCGTAAAGCTGTGGCCGCAATTCTTTCTAAAAAAGATTGTTACACAATCTCCGCCAAGGCGAGCGGGATAAGAGAAGCGTACGCTTGGGTCGGGCGCATCGAGAAAACTTTCGCAAACGGCGGATTGATTGTAGGCTACGAGACGGAACGAGACGCAGAAGAAAATGTGAAATCTGGTCGAGCTATCGCCGCTGTAATGACGCCGAGGGCCACCAAGAGCGAAGTGTTGGAAGCTGCCCTCTCCGGAAAAGTGTTCGCCCATAAGACCACGCGACATATGGTGCCGATGCGACCGATGGGCGTCAACGTACCGTTGGCGTGGCTGACGGGGGACATATCGCTCGACAAAGCAAACGCTACACTCACCGAACATCTTTCGAAACGTGAATCGAAACGTCTGCCCGTAGGATCGACTTTCGAGGGCCGCAGGTACGAGGAAGAACTGCTCATCTTTTTCTGACAGCGACGATCAACAGCACCGCGGCGGCGAACGCTGCCTGAATTCTAGCCGCCTGCCAAATTGTTTAACTGCAAGTCAACTCTTCAGTGCCTCGTGTAATATAAAAATCGCCAGCGCTTGGGTTAAGACCGCGTAGGGGATAGCAAAGTAGAACAGGTTGTTATCCAAGAAGAAACCGAAAACGGCTCCGCCAATCAGAAAACCGAGGCCGTATAGGGTATGAAAAACACCGTAAGATGAACCCCTCACTTCAGCGGGGGTCATGTCAGCCACAGCTGCCCTATAAATTGATTCATGCATTCCGAATATCACTCCGAATAGGATGGCAGAGGCGACTATGCACTCCAGACCGCCGAAGAATATGAGCGTAGATGGAATGACAGAGAGCACAAAGGGAAAGTAGAGCAGTCTCCTCCCGACAGAATCGTAGATATAGCCAGCGATGGGTGCAGATACTGCGTCCACAGCTTGGGTAACCAAGTATAGTAACGACACGGCCCAGGGCAATACTGATGGCGAGGCCCGGTACAGAATAAGTGCTATCGACACCAAACCCATTGAGTTGAATGCCACGGCAGTTGAGTATATCGCGAGCCTCCGCGGTATTTTCTTAAAATTAACTTTTCGCTTAGGACCCGCAGGCAGCGAAATGCGGGGCTTGAGCTTTGAATAGGCCGCGCCTAGTGCAAACAACATAATGATGAATGGAATTAAAAGAATTGAAAAGGCCACGTCAAATCTTTCCCCCGTGACAAGTAATACAACCGTCACTATTGCTGGCCCCACTGTTGCGCCAATTTGATCCATGAGCTCATGTAGCCCGAATGCTTTGCCCGTCCCCATGCCCTTTGTTGCATAAGAAAAGAGGGTGTCCCTTGCTGGAGTTCTTATTGCTTTTGAAAGTCTTTCGAACATCACAAGGACTATAGCGATATGCCAGTTGCCAGAAATAGCTAAAAGAGGTATAGCAATCAAGAGGGAGTAACCACCTATTGTGAACCCCCAGTATGATCCAGTCCTATCTGAAAGAACCCCGAATGCGATTCTGAGGGCATAACCGAGGAATTCACCCAACCCCAAGACTAAACCCACGAAGAAGGCCGAGGCACCGAGGTTCTGGAGGAAGGGAGGAATTGCTCCCCTTGATCCCTCATATATAATATCCCCCAATAGGCTGATGAGACCAAATGTGACTATGCTTAGAAGCGCCAACTTCTTTGCCTGCATTCGCTGCACCCTTCACGCCTTTTTCACTGGAACCTGGATGACTGTGAATACCGATAGTTCCCCGCCCACCATCTTTGGCTTTGAGAGATAGATTTCCATAGATGGCCCAACCCAACGATAGTCATTCTCCACAATCCACTGGTTGAGCTTCTTGTAGGTTTTCCCATAATCTTTCATCGGTCCCCTGTGGACAATTCGCGCGACGTTGGCGGATGGAACCTTTTTCACTTTGATTTCTTTCCCAGACTTTGCATTTCCCTTGATCGGTACTCCAACCTCGCTCCTGCACTTCTTGGCTGGCACTTCCTCCGGGTTATCGTAGAATATTCCAAAGGGCGGGCCGGCTGGTCTCAGGTGTTTCTCTTTTATCCACGCGAACAGCTTTTCATAGTATTTGTCGTAAGGTATCTTGTTGTAAGCCCCGACGTGTTTTACATAGGCGATTTTCATACCCTTGGATTTCTTCACCTTGACTTCTGCCGTTTTATCACCTCCAAATTTTTGTTTCTAGCTGCCGACAAATATCGGCCTCATCGAGAGGAGTTTTGGTAGCGCCAACGGCTTGAACGGCATGCCTTCAGTTTTCTTTTTTATCTCATCGACGAGCTTCTGCGATGTCAAAATCTTGAGCTTTTCTACACCCCTTACCCTCGCTGGCAAATCCTTTATCTTCACTTCTTTATCGCCTATCACAATGGTGTAGGGCACCCAGTCGCGCTCGGCATCGCGCACCTTCTTCGCGACGGTCTCGTTTCTATCATCGACATCTACCCTGACATTTTTTTTCTCGATATCTTCAGCGACCTTCAGACAGAATTTGAGGTGTTCGCTGCTCACCGGTATCAACCTGACTTGCGTGGGTGAGAGCCACAGCGGCAGGCTCGGAGCCTTCCCAGCCTTCTGCTGTTTTGCCGCCGCCTCGAGCACCGCGTACATCCACCGCTCGATGGAGCCCATCGAAGAATGCAAAATTATGCAGCCGCGCTTCTTCCCATCTTCATCGACGTAGAGGATGCCGTATCGTTCTGAGTCCTCGAGGTCGAGCTGCACGGTGGAGAGCTGCCCGTTCCCGCCTACAGAGTCGATCGCTTGGAACTCGTGCTTCATCACCCAGTAGTGCTTCTGCTCAGGAAGGAGCTCGATCAACGCGGGTTTCTTTATTTTTTCCAGCAAACGTGCAATGAAGTGTTTGTGCTGCAGATAGAATTCCTTGACAACGCGGAATGCGACGACGTAATCAATTTCCATCGCGTCGACGAGCTTCGTGTACTTCACGAAGAGCCGCTCGTACTCCTCTAGCCCCTGTTCAAGGTCTCGGCAGAAGCAATGGATGTCTGGCATTGTGAAAGCCCGCAGGCGCTTCAGGCCGACGCACTCGCCGCTCTGCTCGAGTCGATAGGATGGGGAGAGCTCGAATATACGCACGGGCATCTGCTTGTAGCTTATCGTCGCGTCTTTCATCATACGGAAGAGCCCGAAGTCGCCGGCAAACCTGAGGAGCAATGTTTTGTTTGGTAATCTGATTTTGTAGTCCTTCTGGTAGAAGCGCGCGGCCTGCTCGCTGATATCCGGTTCATCCTCCTTGTACACGACTGGTGTCTCGATTCTGCTCGCTCCAAGTTCATCTGCAACTTGTATCGCAAGTTCTTCGAGCAGATTTTTGATCAGTGCGCCATTCGGGTAGAAGCGGAAGTGTCCGGTGTCGCTCGCAGGTTCGTAGTCGACGAGTTCTAGCCTTTTCATTAGTTTGACGTGCGCTGGCTCCTCGCCCGGTTTCTGCCCGAGCTCCTCGCTGAGCACGAACTGCTTGAGGAGAGGTTGTTCCGCCAAAGCTTCGCATGCGTCGATGTTGTTGAGGTCGAGCTTGTGTTCAAAACCGTCGGGGGTCAAAATCAAATATTCACTCGGTAATTTTTCTTCTTCTGCTTTCTCTTCTACAGCTTCGGCCGTCACCGTGCGAGATAGTTCGCTGAGCGGATGCCCCTTGCAGCTGAGCGTGAACGCCTTGTACCAGCCGAACGGCAGGCGGAACACTTCAAAATTCTGCGCTTGAAGTTTATCGCGGATTAAATCCATTATCTTGACTGCGGCGCTCGGTGAAGCCAGAGAGGAGCTAAGGTGAGCGTATGGGTAGAGTACGACGCGTTTGGTTTCGACCTGCCCGCAGACATCCGCGATTTCCTTTGCCGCGTTCGTGGCGACAGCATCCGGGCTCGATTCATCCGTTTCCTCGGCCGCGACAAAAGCGACGAGCGCCTCCTCTACTCGCCCGGACTTCATCTGCTCGGCGATTTCCTCGGCGGCGGGCGTCGGCTGCTTTGCCTCGAACTCCAAGTAGTTTGCGTGGATCAGCAGGAGGCGCATCTGAGCACCGCGTGGACTTGGTCAAGAAGATTTATTTAGTTACCTATGTTAAAGCGGTTAATGATACAATGCATTTGATTATCGCCATTACGGGTTGTAGCGGCGTTATCTACGGCATCAGGCTACTCGAGGCTTGCAAGAAGTTAGGCATTGAAACTGACTTGATAGTCTCGCGAGCGGCTGAGAAGATATTCGCGCTCGAGCTGGGCAAAAACATCAAAGATATTCGCAAGCTGGTGACACGAAACTATTCGCAGGATGACCTTGCGGCGCCTCTGGCGAGCGGTTCTGTCAAGATGGATGGCATGGTGATCGTGCCCTGCAGCATGAAGACGCTGGGTGCGATAGCCAGCGGTGTCGCCGATAACCTCATCGCGAGGGCAGCGGATGTCACACTCAAAGAGGGCCGCCCACTTGTGCTCGTGCCGCGCGAAACGCCGCTCAATCTGATTCATCTCGAAAACATGGTGAGGTTGAAGCGCGCGGGAGCAACAATCCTGCCGGCGATGCCCGGATTTTACCACAAGCCCAAGGAAATTTCGGAGATGATCGATTTCATCGTTGGGAAAATCCTCGACATAATTGGCGTGGAGCACAAGCTTTATAGGCGGTGGCAGGGCTCCAAAAGATAACGCGATCATTTCGAAACGGTGTTTGTCATGGTTGTAAAGAAAAAGCCAGAGCCGGAGAGGCCAATAGCCAAGTTTCAGTGTCGCAACTGCAAGCACACGGCGTACCGCATGTCGGCGATGAAGGTAGGAGAGATCGCACACGGCGCTTGCCCCAAGTGCGGGGGAAACATGGAGGTGGTATCTAGTGAAGAGATGCCCAAAGATTTAGCAAAAGTCGAGGCCGCGGTCAGCAAGAATTTCAACGTGATAGATTTCGACATCTCCGACGATCACATGCAGTTTGAAGTAGAAACTGATAATACCAAAGATTCATTCGCGAATGCCTATCATGAACTCTCGCACCAGGGCTACTTGGCCGCGCTGCGCAAGAGGAACAGCGACCTCATGCTGCTCGTGATGAAGTTTCCGCGCATGAAAAAAGACAATATTTGGATCAATGTTGGCTTGATTTTTGCCACGATCGCCACGACATTTTTGGCCGGGTATTTCTGGCTCACCGAAAACAACGTTTTGGAGGCAGCGCTATTCGCTGGGGCTCTGCTCGTGATCCTCAGCTCTCACGAGATCGGGCACAAGATCGCCGCGTGGAGGAACGGCGTGGCCGCGACTTTGCCGTATTACATTCCAGCGCCCACGATAATCGGAACGTTCGGCGCCTTCATAAAAGTGAAATCTCCCATCCCAACGAAGGAGGCGCTGGTGGAGATGGGTGCAACCGGCCCGCTGCTCGGGTTCCTGTTCGCGCTGCCGGTCACTGTGGTGGGGCTCGTGCTCTCCAAACCTTCGTGTGGGGAAGTCTACTTGCCGATACCAATCCTCTTCGCTCTCTTCAGCTTCGCGAGGTTCGGCATGGTCAGTTATGCGATGAACCTTCATCCTTTGGCGTTCGCCGGGCTGATCGGCATGTTCGTGACGTGGCTGAATTTGATACCAGCTGGACAGTTGGATGGTGGCCACGTCGCGAGGGGCTTGTTAAACGTAAATCAACATTATCAACTGACGAAGTGGCTGGGCATAGGCTTGATGGTGCTGGGTCTGTTTTGGCTGCCGTTGTTCATGTGGGGGATACTAATCCTCCTACTTTTCAGGAGCCCCCATATGGGCGCGCTCGACGACCTCTCGCCGCTCTCGCAGCCTCAAAAGCTCCTCGCGGTTGCGGCTTTCACCGTCTTCATCATCTGTACGCCAATACCGTTTTAGTTTAATAGTTGCGAGAAAAATGTGCGTTGGTGGTAATGTGCGAGGCAAACTGGTGTCGATAGAGGGGATAGACGGCTGCGGAAAAAGCACACATGCTAGGCTTTTAGCGAGATGGCTGCGCGCGCGAGGCTACAAAGTTGTGGTTACAGATGAGCCGACGAACGGCCCGATAGGCAGGATCATCAAGCGCATCTTGAGGGGCGAACTGAAGGTGCCAGTCGCTGCGGAGGCATTGCTCTTCGCCGCCGATAGATTACATCACTTGGATAAATTGATACTTCCAGCGATGCAAACTGGCAAGATAGTGATTACCGAACGCTATACATATTCGTCCTTCGCCTACCAATCTGCACGTGGATTGAATTTACAATGGATAGCTAAAATAAATGAAAAAGCACTGAAACCAGATTTAGCCGTTTTGATAGATGTGCCAGCCGAGGTGGGATTTCGTCGGATAAGAGGCGTGCGTGAACTCGACACATTCGAGAGGGACCTGAAGCTTCAGCGGAAGGTGCGGGTGAACTACCTCAAAGTTTCCAAGAAGGGCGGTGCAAAAATTTTGAACGGCAATCGTCCCGCTAAGGAAGTCCAAGCGAAATTGAGAAAGTTGGTAGAAGCTGTGCTTTAATTTTTTGTGAGAAGATGTTTGTCTAATCTTCCCATCGATACAATTTTTTCTTGTTTTTCAATTTATCTAAACTACAATTAAAACAAAGTCCATTGTGGCAACAAATTACGTCACCGCATTTTTTGCACTTCCATTTTTTCTTTTGTGATTCCAGAAATTTTAATATTCCATTCTTTTTTATAGATCCAAGATTATCAATCAAACTCATACGGAAAAAAGTTTGATATCTCTTGTCAATGTGTTTTAGCCTTTCGCAGGGGAAGTCTTTGCATTCATAACAGAAATTTACTTTTTTATTCAAAAGCAATTCGCATCTCTTTTTGAGAAAAGCGCATTTCTTTTCTCTGGGTCGGCAACCTTCGCAGTAAGGCATCCTGATTCCCTTGTTTTTTACATCGTGCCTTAAAGCGAGATATCCGCTACAAATAGCACAATTCATTCCACAAGGAGCTATCAGTTCCTTTTTCATTTTTTGTCTCTTTATTCTCTGATGCGCTAATACACTACATGCTTATCTGCGCCGCTAAAGGCAAGGTCTTGAAGACCTCTGCGGCGGCTTCCTCGACCTGCTTCCTGTACTCGGGCAGCGTGTAGACGCGGATTATGTCGATGTACCCCTTGAGCACGTTGATCAGGCGGGAGTGGCTGGAGAGGGCGACGCGTTCCTTCTTGCCGTCGCTGCCTACCTTGAAAACAGGGACTTCCATCGGGTCGATTTCTCGGGGGTAATAAGGTATCGAATCAAGCGTAGGCACGTCCACCACAATGAATTCTGGGTCCACACCGGATTTCTCGGCGATCTCTTTTTCCTTCTGATGTCGCACGGCCTCGTCGCTCAGCAGTTTGGCGACGTACGGGTCGCGTATGTGGACGTCCCTTTGGTAAGCTGCTTTCAGAAGGTCACGCCTATCGAGCCTAGCCATCAAATTTTTTGCTTTTTCAACAAGGCTGCGTTTCTCCGGATCGACCGCCTCGGGGTCCAACTCCCGCAATTTTGTCTGAACGTACGCGTCGTCCATTCGCAGGAATTCGTCGATGTTTTTGAATGTGGTCAGGCCGATGATGTCGTGCGTGTAATCCATCGCCTTGTGCAGCATTATTTCGGCCGAGCGAACGGAGCGGTGGTAGTAGACGGCGAGGAACATCTCATATCGCGCTATCATGAACGCCTCGAGTGCATAGAGGGCTTTCAAATCTATCGCTATTTCGTCTCCGATGACGTCCATCGCCTGGATCAGCCTGCTTATGTCTATGCGGCCGTATTCGACGCCCGTGTAGTAGGAATCCCTCACCAAGAAATCGAGCTTGTCGGCATCCACCTGGCTCGCCGTTATCTGGTGGAGGTAGCGCTTGCCCTTCACCTCCGTGCCGAATGTGAGGTCGATTATATCTTTGGGCTCGAAGCCGCAGCCCTTGAGGACATCCGCCAGCTCGCTCTTTTCGACGACCTCCTTGCCCAGCTGCTCGTGGTTGAGGCCGCGATACCTGACCAATATTTCTTCCGATGAATGGGAAAATGGACCGTGCCCGACATCGTGGAGGAGGCTGGCGAGCCTCACCGCCTGCCATTCGTCGTCAGATATTGTTACGCTCGCGCGGAGGCGCTCCACGATCTGACCGGCGAGGTGCATCACCCCCAGAGAGTGGCAGAAACGCGTGTGATCCCCGCCGGGGTAGGCCATCGAGCCTATGGAGAGCTGTTTTATGCCGCGCAACCTCTGGACGGGCAGGGTGTCTATCACCTGCTTCTCGATGTCTGTCAAGCCTATGTAGCCTTGGACTGGATCTCGAACGTACCTCGTGAACATATCGCTCAACCAAATTTAGTGCATCATAGTTTAAAGCCTTCATTCTTTTGAGAAGAACAACCATTTATTCTTTGACCGCTGAACCTAGGGTGGTGTCAACTTGGTGCTTGAAAAGTTGGGCAAGGCCCTGCATGGCGCGCTTCAGAAGCTTACGCGGTCGAAGCTCGTCGACGAGCAAGCGATAAAGGAGCTCGTGCGCGACATCCAGCGTGCGCTGCTTCAGGCCGACGTCAACGTGCAGATGGTGCTCGAGCTGACGAAGCGCATAGAGAAACGTGCGCTCGAGGAGAAGTTGCCGCCGGGCATGGGGCGCAAGGAGCATGTAATAAAAATAGTCTACGAGGAACTCTCGGCGTTCATGGGGCACCCAACTCCGTTCCAGCTCAAGCCGGGGCAGACAATGACGCTTCTGATGGTTGGGCTTCAGGGGAGCGGGAAGACCACTTCCGTCGCGAAGCTCGCCACATACTTCCAGAAGCGCGGGTTCAAGGTGTGCGTGGTCTGCGCCGATACATACCGCCCAGGCGCCTACGAGCAGCTCCGCCAACTGGGTGAGCAGGCGGGCGTGCGGGTCTTTGGTGATCCGAAGGCAAAAGATTCGATAAAATTGGCGAAGGAGGGCGTTGAGCACTTCAAGCGCGATCGCCCCGACCTCGTCATCGTAGATTCCGCTGGCAGGCATCGCAAGGAGGAGGCGCTGATGGAGGAGATGAAGCAGATCGCCAAGTCGATAAAGCCGGACGAGGTGATGCTCGTCATCGATGGCACCCTCGGACAGCAGGCGAAGGAACAGGCTGCTGCCTTCAAGGCGGCCACGGACATCGGCTCCATCATGGTCACAAAGCTCGACGGCACGGCGAAGGGTGGAGGTGCCCTCTCTGCTGTGACGGCTACAGGTGCCCCGATCAAGTTCATAGGCGTCGGCGAACACATCGAAGACCTAGAGCCCTTCCTGCCGGAACGCTTCGTCGCGCGCTTGCTCGGAATGGGCGACATCGAGACCCTCCTCAAGCGCATACAGGAAGCCGCGGAAGCCGAGGAGATCAAGCCGGCCGATATGAAGGCCATGCTCGCGGGCAAGCTCACGCTGCGCGACGTCTACGAGCAGCTCGAGATGATCGGCAAGATGGGGCCGCTCAAGAAGATAATGCAGATGATACCAGGGGTTGGGATGACGCTGCCCGACGAGCAGATGCGGGTCGGCGAGGAGAAGCTGAAACGCTTCAAGGTGATCATGCAATCGATGACTCCGCAAGAGCTGGAAGACCCAAAGATACT
>Ga0172363_10000342_pt1 | contig 34145 bp, 30 predicted proteins | sample LakKivs2_kivu2a2_FD_114541 | JGI IMG/M metagenome (GOLD analysis project Ga0172363, IMG submission 114541) | Sediment microbial communities from Lake Kivu, Rwanda - Sediment s2_kivu2a2 | ecosystem: Environmental > Aquatic > Freshwater > Lake > Sediment | place: Rwanda: Western Province, Lake... | reverse complement strand
GGCTCCGGCGCCGCGCCCTCGCCCTCGCCGACGCCGTTCGCCTGTCGGGCGTCGTTGCGGTCCTGCTCCTGCGGCGCCTGCTCGTCCTGCGGCGCGGCGGAGCCGGCGTTCTGCGCCTGCTGTCGCGCGCTCTCCGGCGCGGAGTCCTGCGTGCCGTCGTTCTGCTGCGGCTGTGCGCCGCCCTGCTGCGATCCGTCCTGCGGCTTCTGCTGCCCGTCCTGACCGGACTGCTGCTGCGCCTGCTGGTCGTCGTTCGGCTCCTGAGCCTGCGGCTCCTGCTGTCCGTCGCCGCCGGCGCTCTGCTGCTGCGGCTCGCCCTGGCCACCCTGCTGCTGGTCCTTCGACGGCTGCTGTTGTTGCTGCTGCTGCTGCTGCTGCTGCTGCTGCTGGCGCTGCTCGTCGAGCAGCCGTTGCACGAGGTCGCGGTTGAACTTGGCGTCGGCGTGCTGCGGCTCGCGCTGCAGGACCTCGTCGTACTGGGCGACGGCGTCCTCGAGCTTGCCGCTCTTCGCGAGCGCGTTGCCGAGGTTGTAGCGGTTCTCGGTGCCGTCGAGGCTCGCGTACTTGACCGCGGCGTCGTCGTACGTGCCGCTCTCGTAGGTCGCGGCCGCCTGCCACGCGGGATCCTCGAACAGGCCGGCGGCCGCAGCGGCGTCGCCGGCGGCGAGCGCCACCTCGCCCTGCTGGTCGGGCCGGCTCCACAGGTCGTTCCACGCGCTCGCGTCGGCAGCGCCCGGAGCCGCGGCGAGCACCAAGAGGGCGAGGGCGGCGACGAGGCCGCGACGGAAGAGCAGCGGCGCCACGGCGAGCGGGATCAGCACCAGCCAGATGCCGGCGTCGCGCCAGACGTCGAACTGCGCGCTCGATCCTGCGCTCGCCGCGTGCAGCGCGGACGCCGCACGCGCCGGGGCGACGATGGCGAGGTCCGAATCGTCGGCGCGGATCTCGCTGAAGCGGCCGCCGCCCGCCGTTGCGACTGCCTCGAGGCCCGCGCGGTCGAGCTTCGCCAGCACCGGCGAGCCGGACGCGTCGCGCTCGAGGCGTCCGCGCGCGTCGCGCGCCGGCGCGCCGCCGTCGGTGCCGGCGCCGAGCACCGACAGCGTGCGTCCGCTCGCCGCGAGCTCGCGCGCGATGGCGAGCGTCGCGTCGGCGTGCCCGCCGAGGCCCGACGTGACGAGCAGGACGCGGCCCGACGCCGCACCGGCCTGGTCGAGGAGCGCCTTCGCCTGCGCCAGCGCACGGTCGGCGCGCGCCGCGCGGAGCGGCATCAGGCCGCGCTCGAGGGTCGGGATCAGCTCCTCGATCAGGCGGCCGTCGTCCGTCAGCGGTGCCGCGACGAACGGCTCGTCGGTGTAGAGGACGAGGCCGACCTGGCCACCCTTCGTGCGCTCGAGCAGATCGTGCAGCTCGAGGCGCGCGCGGCCGAGGCGCGATGGGGCCAGGTCGTCCACCTGCATCGCCGGCGACAGGTCGAGCACGACGACCGTCGGCTCGGCGGTGGTGAAGGTCGGCTGCGGGATCTTGTCCCAGGTCGGGCCCGCGAGCGCGACCGACGCCGCAACGCCGGCGAGCGCGCCGAGTGCCGCCGGCCAGCGCCGCGTCGTGCCGGCGTCGGTGAGGAGCAGGTGGCGCAGCAGGTGCGCGTCGACGACGCGGTGCCATGCGCTGGCGCGCGTCGCTGCGTGCAGCGCGCCCCAGGCGAGCAGGGCAACCGGCAGGATCGCCGCGAGCCACAGCGGGCGGAGGAAGTGGAAGGTCTCGGGAATCACGCGTGCACCTCCGGGGTCGCAATCGACGCGGCGCCGCGGCCGAGCGCGTGCCACGGCGTGGTCAGGACGGCGCCGAGTCCGAGCGAGAGCGCGAGCGCCACGCCGAGCGGCCAGGGGAAGAGCTCCTTCCGGGGACGCAGGTGCAGCGGCTCGCCGCTCGCGGGCTCGAGCGCGTCGATGCTCCGATAGACGTTGGCGAGTCCCTCGACGTTCTTGGCGCGGAAGTAGGCGCCGCCGGTGGTGTCGGCGATCGCCTGCAGCGTGTCCTCGTCGAGGTCCGCGGACGGGTCGACCACGCGCTGGCCGAAGAGGGTCGGCACCGCGACCGCGTCGGCGCCGACGCCGATCGTGTAGACGCGGATGCCCTCCTCGGCTGCGAGGCGCGCGGCCTCGCGCGGGTCGAGAGTGCCGGCGTTGCTGGCGCCGTCGGTGAGCAGCACGATCACGCGGCTCTCCGCCGGGCGGTCGCGCAGCCGCAGGACGGCCATGCCGAGGGCGTCGCCGATCGCGGTCTCGTCACCGGCGATGCCGACCTCGGCCTCGTCGAGCAGCGTGCGCACGGTCGTGCGGTCGAAGGTGAGCGGCGCTTGCAGGTAGGGCTTCGTGCCGAACAGCACGAGCCCGACGCGGTCGCCCTCGCGGCGGCCGACGAACTCGTCGGCCACCTGCTTGACGACGGTCAGTCGGTCGGCGGGAGCGCCGCCGAGCGTGAAGTCCTCGCGCGCCATGCTCCCGGAGAGGTCGGTGACCAGCATCAGATCGCGTCCCTCTGCGGGCAGAGGTACGGGCTCGCCGACCCACGTCGGGCGCGCGGCGGCGAGCACCAGCGCCCCCCATGCGACGCTCATCGTGCCGAGCACCCACGCGCGCCTGCGGCCCGTCGCCGCAACGGTCGGGCCGACGCTCGCGATTCCGTCGAAGAACGGCACGCGGAGCGCGCCGGCGCGGGCGGGTGGGGCGGCCGGCACGAAGCGGCGCACGAGGAAGGGCAGCGGCAGAAGGGCCAGCATCCACGGCCAGGCGAGCTCCATCACGCGTTCTCCTCGATCCAGGCGCGCGTCGCGGCGATCAGCGTCGCGCGGTCGATGGTACGGCCGTGCCGCGCGAGCGCGTGCGCGCCCGACGGTGCGTACGGTGCGAGCGACAGGACGAGCCGGGCGTCCTCGAGGAAGCGCGCGCGCCGCCGGCGGGCCTTGGGCGCGGTCTCGGCGAGGAACTGCTGCCATGCCGCGCCGTGCAGCGACGCGACGCGCGCGCGTCCGAAGCGGAGCAGGGCGACGCGGCGCACCAGCGCCGACAGCGTGGTGGCGAGCGTCTGCAGGTCCGCGTCCGGCGCCGTGCGCGCGAGCCCGTCGAGCTCGCGGAGTGCGTGGCGCACGACGCTCCGTCGACGGCGGCGCACGACGACGACGGTCGCGGCCGCGGCCGCGACCAGTAGTGCCGCGAGGCCCCACCAGCCCGGCGCGGGCGGCCAGAAGCCGACCGGCTCGGGCAGATGGATGCCGCGCAGCTCGGCCAGCGGATCGGTTGCGGCGGTGCCCGCAGTCGTCGTCGCGCTCCCCGGGGAGGACTGCGTCGCGGCAGCCACAGCGGATGCGGTCTCGGGTGCAGCGGCAGCCGCGGCCGGTGCGGCGTCGGCCGCAACCGAATTCGCAGCGGGCGCGCTCGCGGCGGTGGCTGGAGCTCCGGCCGTCGGGTTCATCGCGCGGTCGCTCATCGCACACCTCCGGTCGGGACGGCGGGCATCGTGGCGCGTTGGGGTGCCGCTCGCCGCGCCGCACCGCGCAGCAGCGCCGTGACGTCCTCGCCGGTGCGCAGCGCGACGAATCCCATGCCACGCTCGCGACACGAGGTCTCGAGGCGCGCGCGCCGCGCGGCGAAGTGGGCGGCGTACTCGTCGCGCCCGCGACGGCTCGCCGTCGGCAGCTCGAGGACGCGGGTGCCGTCGCTGACCCGGTACGCGTCGGCAGACGGCAACGCGGTCTCCAGCGCGTCGTGGACCAGCACGCAGACGACCTGGCAGCGCCGCGCGAGTCGTGCGAGCTCCCGCGCCGCCGCGTCGTCGAGGTCGACGAAGTCGCTGATGATCCAGAGGAGGGTGCCGGGCCGGCTCGTCCGCGCCAGGAGGGCGAGCGCGTCCGCGAGCGTGTGGGGGGAGCGCTCGCTGCCGGCCGCGGCACATTCGTGCGACGTGGCGTCGCTCAAGGCGGAGAGAAAGTGGAGCAGTCGCGCCCGGCTGCGCTGCGGCGCGTGCAGGCCGTGGCGCAGGGCTCCGGCGCCGAGGATCAGGCCGCCGACGCGGTCGCCGCGATCGCGCGCCGCCCACGCGACGGTCGCCGCCGCGCGCGCTGCGACCACCGACTTGAACGCGTCGCGGGTGCCGAAGCGCATGTGCGGCCGCTGGTCGACGAGCAACAGGACGGGCCGCTCACGCTCTTCGTGGAAGAGCTTGGTGTGGACGCGTCCGGTCCGCGCGGTGACGCGCCAGTCGATGGCGCGAACGTCGTCGCCCGCCTGGTACTGGCGGGTCTCGTCGAACTCCATGCCGCGGCCGCGATGTGCGGACGCGTACGCGCCGGCGTGCAGCGTTCGCACGCGACCGCGCGGTGTCGCGTCGAGGTGTGCGGCGTCGCCGCGGCGCGCCACCAGCTCGGCGACGCGCGCGACGATACCGTGGTTCTCGTCGTGCATCTCGATCCTCCCTTGGCTCGGCGGAGAGGTGCGGCTCAGGTGAGCGGCACGCTGGCGAGCAGCTCGCCGACGAAGGCGTCGGGCGTGAGGCCGTCGGCCTCGGCCTCGAACGTCAGCAGCACGCGGTGGCGCAGCACGTCCTTGGCGACCGCGTGCACGTCCTCCGGCGTCACGAACTCGGCGCCGCGCAGCCAGGCGTGCGCGCGGGCGCAGCGCTCGAGAGCGATCGTGCCGCGCGGGCTCGCGCCGCAGCGCACGGCCGACGCGAGGTGCGGCGCGTACGGCCGCGGGTCGCGTGTCGCGAGCACGAGCTGCACGACGTACTCCTCGAGGGCCGGGGCCACGTACATGTCGAGGATCTCGTTGCGCGCCGCGAAGACGTTCGCCTGCGACACCTGCGGAGCTGGTGCGGTGTCGCCGCCGCGCGCCTCGGCGCGCACCAGTGACAGGATCTTCCGCTCGGACGCCGCGTCCGGGTAGCCGACGCGCACGTGCATCAGGAAGCGGTCCAGCTGCGCCTCGGGCAGCGGGTACGTGCCCTCCTGCTCGATCGGGTTCTGCGTCGCCATCACGAGGAAGAGGCGCGGCAGCGCGTAGGTGTGGCGGCCGACCGTGACCTGGCGCTCGGCCATCGCCTCGAGCAGCGCCGACTGGACCTTCGCCGGCGCGCGGTTGATCTCGTCGGCGAGGACCAGGTTGTGGAACACCGGGCCGCGCTGGAAGACGAAGCTGCCGTCCTCGGGGCGGTAGACGTCCGTCCCGGTCAGGTCCGCCGGCAGCAGATCCGGGGTGAACTGGATGCGGTGGTCGTCACCCTCGATGGCGCGGGCGAGGGCGCGGATCGCCTTGGTCTTGGCCAGACCGGGCGCGCCCTCGACGAGCAGATGGCCGTCGGCGAGCAGCGCCGTCAGCAGGCGGTCGATCAGGGTCTGCTGGCCGACGATGCAGGTGTTCAGGTGCTCGCGCAGCTGCGCGATCTGGGACTGCGGCCGGGACGCCGGCGCAGGCTGGATCTGCGCGCGGCTGATCTCGGCGGGGAAGGCAACGGCTGGCTCGGTCATCGGATCGAATCCTCCTGGCTCGTGGCGGGAACTCCGCCGTTCGCCGGGTAGATACGTCCGCGACCTGCGCGATCACCTTTCCGGAAGATGAACTTCCGTTCATGTGGCGGCGCGCGGGCGGGACCGCCGCGCGCGCGCCGCCCAGGACTTCTCTCAGCGCTGCGCCAGGAAGCCGTCGAGGCATGCGCTGGTCGCCGCCACTGCCCCCGCCTGTGTGCATGCGATCACCGCGCACGACGCGCGATCGACGCCGCCCGGCAGGGTGTAGTTCACCTGCGGCTGGAGCACCTGGCTCGCGGCCTCGAGGTTGTCGATGCGGGCGTCCCCGATGTCGTCGGGCGCCATGGTGGGGAAGCAGTTCACCGCACCCGGCGGGCACGATGCCTGCACGGTGCAGCCGAGGTCGCGCGCGGCGCCGGTGCCTGCGGTGAGGAACACGCCGGCCTTGCAGGCGATGTGCGTGGTGCCGTTGAAGTCGGCGCTCGCCGCCTGTTCGAGACGGCTCGAGATCAGGCCGCCGATCTGGCCACCCTGAGCGTTGACGGTCGCGACGACGATGACCGTCGCCTGGCCATCGCCGGCGGGCAGCTGGCCGTCGCTCTGCTCGGGACACGTGTTCGGGTCGGACGTGTCGTAGATGCCGCGCTCGTTGGTGCGCACGCACTTGACCACGCGCGGCGCCTGGTTCTGGTTCAGCTCGAGCAGCTGTGTTGTCGCGCCGGCGCCGCTGCAGCCCGTGCACTGCGACGGTGGGGGGACGAACACGAGCCCGGTGTAGACGGTGTCGGTCTGCTGGAACCCGTCGCCGCTGCACGCCGCGACTGCCACCGTGAGCAGCAGGGACACCGCGGCGAGGCGGAATCCGCTACGGTGGAAGAGGTCTTTCCGCTGTCTCATGATCATTCCCCCGATCAGAACGGATAGTCGACCGAGGCGGCGATCACCTCGCCCGCACGGTAGCCGGCGTCGGTCACCGGCGTGGTTGCGTAGATGCTCAACGAAAGGTCGCCGCCGGGGTTCAGGCGCAGCCCGCCGCCCGCATTGACCTCGTTGCTGCCGAGGTTCGAGCTGCCGGCGACGATCGTCGTACCGGGCAGGACGGCGCCGAACTTCGACGAATCGTAGAGGTCGAGGTCCTTCACGTAGAAGGCGCCGTTCATGCCGCCTTCGAGCAGGAGGTAGTCGGTGACCTGCGCCGTGATGCTCGCCGCAACCGAGCCGTTCGACAGCACGTCGGTGCTGAAGTCCTGCTCGTAGCCGGCCGCGAGGTACGCGCCGACGATCTGCGACTGCCAGTTCGCGAGGAACAGGCCGCGCAGGCTCGTCGTTTCGGTGCCGGTGAAGCGGCTCTCGCTGGCGGTCGGCAAGCGGAGCTCGACCTGGAAGCCGAGGCCGAAGTCCGGCGTGTCGAGCGGAATGCCGTACTTGGTGTCCAGCACCATGTTGCCGGTGTTGAAGTTGGTACCGTCGTTGAAGCCCCCCGGCGTGCCGATCTCGTTCAGCGGCGCGTCGATCAGCGTGTTGCCGACGTCCGGCGAGTTGACGCCCCGGTTCACGAAGCGGCTGATCTCTTGCTGACCTTGTAGCTGCTGCACGAGGTAGCGGCTGCTCACGTTCGTGACGAGGAGCGGCAACGTGAGGCCGACGTCCATGTTGTCGAGGACCGTGTATCGACCGGCGAGGCGCGCCACGTAGACGTCGGTCGTGACCCGCGACGCGACGCCGAGATCGAACTTCGGGCTGTTCGGGTTGAAGCGATCCGACGGTACGTTGACGACGATCGACGCCGAGTCCTCGCCGTCGAACTCGTCGAGGCCGAAGTAGGCGAACGACAGCACGCCGGTGATGCTGCCCTTGCGCGCGAAGCGCGCCGCCGGGACCATGCCGCTGCCGAGCGAGCCTTTCGCCGCGACGAACGTGTCGAGCTGCGGATCGTACTGGTAGCTCAGGCCGACGTTGGTCACCGGCGGCAGCTGCGACACCGTCTGCAGGATGCTGCGCGCGACCGCGACGTCGATGTTCGTCGGTGCGAACTGGCTGATCGGCACAGGTTGCGCTCCCGCGCGTGCCGCAACACCGATCGCGACGATGACGGCCACGGTCGACACCGTGACCCGGCGCGCCGCCCCCCGACTCCGTGCCCTTCTGCCCATTCTTGCCCCCCTTCCGCCAGTCGCCCGCTCGAGGCCGGGCACGGACCCGTCTGGAAGTAAACAGGATACCCTGACGAAGTAAAGAGTGTCGGTCATTGCGCGGGGCCACGAACGCGCTAGGAAGCGGATCGTGAGCCTCCCGCTGTACGCGGCCCTGGTGCTCGTCGCGAACGTTCTGGTGATCCTCTGGGGAGCCTACGTCCGGGCAACCGGCTCGGGTGCGGGTTGTGGCGACCACTGGCCGCTGTGCAACGGGGAGGTCGTCCCGCGCTCACCCGAGGTCGCGACGCTGATCGAGTTCACGCACCGCGCAACCAGCGGGATCGCGCTGCTGCTGGTGGTGGGCCTCGTGGTCTGGACGTGGCGCACGCGGCCGGCGGGGGACCGCCTGCGTTTCTGGGTCGGGGCGAGTGGGCTCCTGATCCTCAGCGAGGCCCTGCTCGGTGCGGGTCTCGTGCTCTTCGGGCTGGTCGCGCACGACGCGTCGAGCGCGCGCGCGTTCGCGATGATGGCGCACCTGCTGAACACCTTTGCGCTGCTCGCGGCGTTGACCCTCGCGGCGCGCTGGGCGCGCGAGCCGGCGGCACCGCGTGGCGCCGGACGCGGTTCCGCGCCGGCGCTGGTCGTGGTCGCGATGGCGGGTCTCGTCCTGATCGCGACCACCGGCGGGGTTGCCGCCCTCGGCAACACGCTCTTCCCGGCCAGCTCGCTCGCCGAGGGGCTGGAGCAGGACTTCTCACCGACGTCGCACTTCCTGCTCCGGCTGCGCGTCCTGCACCCGGTTCTCGGCGTCGCGCTCGGTGTACTGACCGCGGTCGTCGCTGCGGTGACGGCGTTCCGGCACGGTGCGCCGCGTGTGCTGCTGGTCGCCGGGGTCGTGCTGTCGCTGGTCATCCTCCAGGTCTTCTGCGGCTTTGCGAACCTGCTGCTGCTCGCGCCGGTCTGGTTGCAGCTGCTGCACCTGCTGCTGGCCGACGCGCTGTGGATCGCGGTCGTGCTGCTCGCATCCGTCACGCGCGATCCGGTCGCGGTCGCCGCACCGGTGCGTGGCGCCGCGGTTCTGGAGCTGGTTCCGCGCAAGGGTTGAGCTGCCCGGGCCCACACGGCCGGGACCGCCGCGCGGCTCAGGCGCAGCTTGGCGCTTGGCGCAGCTCGACGAGCCACACGGCGTTCGCGTGCAGAACCTGCGGGGCCAGGGTGATGCGCCCCGCGCGGGCGCGTGCGCAGCCGAGGTCGTGCCAGCGTAGCGCCGGTGTGGTCCGTCCGTCCCAGCGGACGCCGGCGTCGCCGCCGACGGCCAGCCGGCGTGCGTGCCAGGCGCCGCTCGCGAGACCGTCGAAGGACACGACGACGTCGCGACGCAGCCCCGTCGCGAGCGGGGAGGCGTCGGGGGCGATCTCGTTCTGATGGTGCACGACGAGGACGCGGACCGTGTCGTGTCCGCGGGTTGCCAGCGCGCCGAGCGAGCGGACCGTGCGCCGCGCGGCGCCGCTCGCGCCGGCCAGCCCGTAGCGCGGGGTGCGCGAAGCCTGCCATGTCCGTCCACCTTCGACCGCGACGCGCACCCGGGCGTGGGGCCGTGCGCCCGGTTCGAGTGCGATCGTCCCGTCGCCCGCCGGGACCTCGTCGAGCTGACCCGCGAGCAGACCGAAGAGCCCGTAGACGCGCGCCTTGGGGTAGGGCGCGAAGTCGTGCAGGCTGTCGAACGAGTGCGCGAGCCAGTCGGCGCTCGAAACGACGTTTCCGGCGGCGACGAAGGCGCGTAGTGCCTCGGCGTGCCAGCTGGCGGCGAACAGCGTGCTGTCGAGCGGCTGTGCGTGCCGCGCCTCGTAGTTGCGGCGCGCGTTCGCGTGGATCTCGAGCTCGTCGATCTTGACGGGCTTCGGTGCCAGGCCGGCGGCGCGCTGCCCGCCTCGAGCCGGGCGAGGCGCACCGGGACGAACTCGTAGAGGCTCGTGTCCGGGGTCTCGTAGAGGCTGGTCGAGATCGACGTGACGTCCTGCCAGCCGAAGTCGGGTGACGCGGCGAGCTCGTCGGCGAGGGCACGCAGGTACGCGGGCAGGTTGTCCTCGCCGGGGAACGTCAGGCTGGTGACGTAGTTGCCCGCGTGGATCGCGATGCCGGGGGCGGCGCTGCGGATCGCGCGTGCGGTCGTGACGAACGTCCGCGCGTAGTCGCGCGGCGTGCCGGAGTAGCCGACGTGCCGGAGTAGCCGACGTGCCGGATCTCGCGACGCCAGCCGACGAGCGTCAGGCAGTTGGGCTCGTTGACGATCGAGGCGCGCCAGCCCGCGGTGCCGAGGTCGGCGAGCGAACCGAACGCGCCCGAGACGAACCTGCTCCAGCCGTCGAGGTCGGTCACCGGAGCGCCGTTCCAGTGGTAGGCGAAGAAGTCCGTGGCCCCGCCGGTGAACGCCGCAGGCGTCGCCGAGACGTTCAGGTGTGGCTTGACGCCGCTGCGCAGAAGGCGCCGGACGGCCGTGCGCAACGGCGCGTGGTCGACGGTGTGGCTCGGGCCCGCGCCGTGCACGAGCTCGTTGCGCGCGGCGGGGCCCGGGACGCCATCGTGCCCGCACTCCCCGGGTACCACCTCGGGGTGCTCGGCCGATGCCGCGTGGTGGTCGCACCACGGTGCGATCGGCGCCGCGTGGTTTCCGCCGAGCGCCGCGTTGACGCGCGCCCAGCCGAGCCACGGTGCCCGCCGCGCGATCCAGCGCTCGCCGCGCACGTCGGCGGGATCGGGCTCGTGTACGCCGAAGCGCAGGTAGAGCTTCCAGAGGTTGGTCTCGTCCCAGATCGGGTCGAGGCGACCGCTGCGTTCGCGTGTGTGGACCTGGAGCGTGATCGCGTCGGTCGGCTCGAGCTGCGGGCGCGCGACGGCCAAGGCGGCGAGCGCACCCGCCACGAGCAGCCCGGCGGCGAGGCGAGCAAGCGATGCCAGGCCGTCGGGGGCGCCCACGGTCTCCCATCAAGCACACGCCCGGGCGCCCCGAAAGCGTTGCCTGCGCGGGGTGCCGCGGCTACCGTCTTCGCGTGGCTCGCCCGGACGCTGCCGACCTGGCCCCCGGCGACGCGTGGGCGGCGACGCTCGACGCGTCGCACCTCGAGGTCCACCGCGTGGAATCGGCCGACGAGCCGCGCTTCGCTGCGGCGTACGATCTGCTGTGGCGCGAGTTCGGTGCGCGCAACGAGATGGAGCAGCGCGGTGTCCTCGCGGAGCGCCTCGCGTGGCAGCCGTCGCGGCCGGTGGGCGGCTGCGCGCTGCGGTACGAGATGCTGGTGATCGAGCGCGCGGGCGAGATCGTTGCGGTGCGCGACCATTGCGCGATCCTGCCGCTCGACGATGCCGACGCGCCCGTCGTCGTGCACTTGTCGCACGCTCTCGTGCTGCCGGCGGCGCGCCGCGCCGGGCTCGGCGCCTGGCTGCGTGGCCTGCCGCTCGCGTGCGCGCGAGCGTGCGCCGCGGGCGCGGGTGCTGCCGGACGCCGCATCGTGCTGGTCGCCGAGATGGAGCCCGGCGAGCCGGTGCAGGGAGAGGGCATCGCCCGGCGCGACGCGGACGGGGCGGATAGCGCCCGGCGCGACGCGGAGGAGGCGGTCCAGGCCCGGCTCCGCATCTACGGGCGCGCCGGCTTCCGGTGCGTGTCGCCGGCGCGCGTCGCCTACCGCCAGCCCGACTTTCGCCCGGCGGCGGCGATCGACGCCAGCGGCGTGCACGCGGTCCCGCTGTCCCTGATCGTGCGCCGCGTCGGCCGCGAGTCGGAGACGACGGTGTCGGCTGCGGAGGTGCGGTCCGTGGTGCGCGCGCTCTATGCGATGTACGGCGCGCACCAGCGCGAGACCGACATGGTGTCCCTGTGGCAGCGCTTCGCGGCGCTGCCGGACGGAGACGAGCAGATCGCGCTGCTCGCGCCGGCGCCGTGATGCACCACGTGTCCGCGGCTCGCGCCGTGAAGCCGAGCGTGTGCGCCGCCCGTGCCGTGAAGCCGCAGGTGTGCGCCGCCCGTGCCGTGGTGCGGCACGTGTGCGCCGTCCGCGCCGTGGCGGGGCACGTGGTGCGCGCGACGCGCGCACTGCTCGTCGGGCTTTCCGTCCTGGTCGTGGCGGGCTGTGTCGCCGACCGCGACGTACGCGCCGAGATGCGGCTGCTCGCCTTCAGCGAGTACGTGCCGCAGCCGGTCATCGACGGCTTCAGCGCAGAGCACGGCGTCCGCGTGCTCTACGAGGCGGTCGGCTCGAGCGAGCAGATGCTGGCGAAGCTCGCGGCGCAGCCCTCGCGCTACGACCTGATCCTGGCGTCCGAGAACGTGGTCGAGGCGCTCGTCGGGCAGAGCGCGCTGCTGCCGCTCGACTTCGCGCGGCTGCCGCACTTCGCGAACGTCGGGCCCGAGGATCGGAACCTGCCGCACGACCCGGAGCAGCGCTACTCGGTACCGTGGATGTCGGGCACGGTGGGGATCGTCGTGAACACCGAGCGGATCAAGACGCCGGTCAAGGGCTACCGCGACGTGTTCGCCGAACGGCACAAGGGCCGCATCGTCGTGCTGGACGACCCGCGCGAGATGGTCGCCTGGGCGCTGGCGACCCTGGGGCATGGCCTGAACGACGTCGACCCGGCGAGGCTCGAGAAGACGCGCCCGCTGCTGCGCAGGTGGCTGCCGCTCATCGGGCGCGTCGACTCGCGAAGCCCCACGACGGCGATGCTGGACGGGAGCGCCGACATCGGCATCGTGTGGTCGGGCGAGGCGGCGCGGCTGTTCGACGAGCATCCCAAGTACGACTTCGTGCTGCCGGCGGAGGGCGCGCACCGCTTCGTGGACAGCCTCGCGATTCCGCGCGGCGCGCCTCATCCGGACATCGCGCTCGCGTTCCTCGACTACGTCCTGCGCCCCGAGGTGAGCGTGCTGATCTCGCGAGCGCTGCCGTACACGAACCCCAACCGGGAGGCGCGCAAGCTGCTGACGCCCGAGGAACTGCGCAACCCGGCGAGCTACCCGAAGGCCGGCGCGAAGCTCGAGACGTTCCGCGACGTCGGCGATGCCTCGTCGCGCATCGAGATGCTGGTGCGCGAGGTGCGTGCGGCGAACGACTGACGTCGCACCGGCTTTGCCGGCCACGCAAGGATGCGCCCGCAGGACGTGTCGATCGGACGTCCCTGCCGGCTTTGCCGGCCAGGAAGGAAGGAACCCGGGCGGGGTTCCATCGGACGCCGCTCTGGCGACGAGGACGGACCGTGCGCGGCGCGCGCCAGAGCGTTGCCCGGGCGGCTCAGCGCGAGCGGGCGGCGACGTCCGTGCTTCGGCGCGCGGTCAATCCGAGGTCCTCGGCGAGACGGCCGCGGCGGATCTTCCCGGTCGGCGAGTGCGGGATGGCGTCGACGCGAACGAAGCGCTTCGGCCTCTTGTAGGGAGCGAGGCGCGCGGCGAGCCAGGCCTCGAGCTCCGCGTCCGTCGCATGGCCGACCACCGCGGCGCACACCATCTGTCCCCAGCGCTCGTCGTCGAGGGGAAAGACTGCGGCGTCGCGGACGTCGGCATGCGCCAGCAGCGCGCGCTCCACCTCGAGCGGGTAGACGTTCACGCCGCCCGTGATGATCAGATCGTCGCGGCGACCGTCGAGGTAGAGGAAGCCGTCGCCGTCGAGCGATCCCAGGTCGAACACGCTGAACGCGTCGCCGTGCCAGGCGTGCGCCGTCTTCTCGGGCGCGCGCCAGTAGCTGAAGCGCGCCCAGCGCGGCACGGTGCACCAGATCATGCCCTCGTCGTCGATCGCGAGCGTACGGTTCGCGCGCGCGCGGCCGACGGTACCCGGGTGCGCGAGCCAGTCCGCGGCGGGGCAGGCCGTGAACTGTCCCTCCGTCGAGCCGTAGAACTCCCACACCGAGCCCTCGGGGAACCGCCGCAGCGCCTCGTGCTTGAGCGGGTCGGGGCAGGGCGCGCCGGCGTGGGCGACCAGGCGGAACGAGGAGAGCGGTGGCAGGTCGCCCGACGCGAACAGGCGCTGCAGGTGCGCCGGGGCGACGAAGGTCGTCGTCGGCGCGTGGCGCGCGATCGCGTCCTTCATGCGGGTGGGGTCGAAGCCGCCCAGGAAGACGACGTCGCCACCGGCGAGCAACGTCCCGGCGGCGAAGCGCAGCGGTGCCGAGTGGTAGAGCGCCGACGCGACCAGGTGGACGTCGCCGTCGTGGAAGCCCCACAGCGCGCGTTCCTCTTCCAGCAGAGCGGCGGCGTCCGCCTCGTCGAGCACGCCCGACCAGACGCCCTTCGGGCGACCGGTCGTGCCGGACGTGTAGAGCATCGGGCGCGCAAGCGGGGCGGGCGCGAGCTCGGCCTCGCGCCCGTCGAGAAGTCCCGGCAGGTCCGGCTCGCGCAGCACCAGCGCCGGCTGCGCGTCCTCGAGAAGGGCGTCCTGCTCGGCCGGCAGCAGTGCCGGATTGAGCAGCACCGGGACCACGCCGGTGCGGAGCGCGCCGAGCGCGACCGCCACGTAGGTCGACGGAGCGTCGCCGGCCACCACGGCGACGCGGTCACCGGCGCGGAGTCCGCGCGCTCGCAGACCTCCCGCGGCGCGTCGCTGGGCGCGCTCGGCATCGGCAGCGCGGAGCAGCTCGATCGGCATGGTCGGGACGGTAGCAGATCGACCTTCGACGCCGCCGGCGGGGAACGATAGTGGTGGGAGCGGAGGGCGAGGCATGGCGACGACCGGCACGAAGCAGGGCATCCCGACGCGGCTCGCGATCGGCGGACGCTTTCGCGAGGCGGAGCGTGGCGAGCACTTCCCGGTCCACGACCCGGCCACGGGAGAGACGCTCGCGGAGGTCGCGGACGCGACGGTCGACGACGGCCTCGATGCGGTCGCGGCGGCGCACGCGGCACAGCCCGGCTGGGCGGGGCGGCCGCCGCGCGAGCGCGGCGAGATCCTGCGCCGCGTCTTCGAGCTCATGCTGCGCGACACCGACCGCATCGCCGAGCTGATCGTGCGCGAGAACGGCAAGCCGGTCGCAGAGGCGCGCGGCGAGGTCGCCTACGCGGCGGAGTTCTTTCGCTGGTTCGCCGAGGAGGCGGTGCGCAATGCCGGCAGCCTCGTCGCCTCGCCGAGCGGTTCCGGTCGCATTCTCGTCCTGCACCAGCCGATCGGTGTGGCCCTGCTGATCACGCCGTGGAACTTTCCGGCGGCGATGGCGACGCGCAAGATCGCGCCCGCGCTGGCGGCGGGTTGCGCGGTCGTTCTGAAGCCGGCCGAGCAGACCCCGCTCACGCCACTGCTGCTGCAGGAGCTGCTCGCCGAGGCCGGCGTCCCGCCGGGCGTGGTGAACGTCATTCCCACGACGCGCAACGCCGACGTCACCGGCGCGATCCTCGCCGATGCGCGGGTGCGGAAGCTGTCGTTCACGGGCTCGACGGAGGTCGGTCGCGTTCTCCTCGCCCAGGCGGCGAAACGCGTCGTCAAATGCTCGATGGAGCTCGGCGGCAACGCGCCGTTCCTCGTCTTCGGCGACGCCGACCTCGACGCCGCGGTCGACGGCGCGATGATCGCCAAGATGCGACACAACGGCGAGACCTGCACGGCGGCGAACCGGTTCTACGTCGAGGCCAGCGTCGCCGAAGAGTTCGCCGGCAGACTCGCGCAGGCCATGGCGGCGCTGAAGGTCGGACACGGGCTCGATCCCCGGACGCAGCTCGGACCGTTGATCGATGCGTGCACGCGCGACAAGGTCGAGCGCCTGGTCGGCGCTGCGCGCGCGTCCGGCGCTCGCGTGCGCACCGGGGCGATGCGGCCGGACGGGCCGGGCTTCTTCTACGCGCCCACGGTACTCGACCGCGTCGCACCCGACTCGCCGATTCTCGGTGAGGAGATCTTCGGGCCGGTCGCGCCGATCGTGCGCTTCGACGACGAGCGCGAGGTCCTCCGGCAGGCGAACGACACCGAGCACGGGCTCGTGGCATACGTCTTCACGCGCGACCTCGCGCGCGGGCTCCGCGTCGCCGAGGCGCTCGAGTCGGGCATGGTCGGGCTCAATCGCGGCCTCGTGTCCGATCCCGCGGCGCCGTTCGGCGGCGTCAAGCAGAGCGGGATCGGGCGCGAGGGCGGTCACCTCGGCCTGCTCGAGTTCTGCGAGACGAAGTACGTCGCGACGGGATGGTGAGACGGCGCTTCACGTCCCGTGGCCCGCTCCGCCGCGTGCTGCGCTGGAGCGGTCGCGTCCTGGCGGCCTTCCTCGTCTGGTCGGTCGCCTCGGTTCTGCTGCTGCGCTTCGTCGACCCACCGCTGACGCCGCTCATGGTTCTGCGTCTCGGTGAAGGCCTGCTGCACGCGAGGTGGGTGGGCGTCGATTACCGGTGGGTCGATCTCGGGGACGTGAGCCCGGCGCTGCTCGCCGCCGTTCTGTCATCGGAAGATGCCCGCTTCTTCCGGCATCACGGGGTCGACTTCGCAGAGGTCGAGCGTGCGCGCGCGTACAACCGGCGACAGCAGGGTCGCCGGGTGCGCGGTGCGAGCACGATCACCATGCAGTGTGCGCGCAGCACCTTCCTGTGGACGGGACGAAACTGGCTCCGCAAGACGCTCGAGATGTACTTCACGGCGCTGCTCGAGCTGTTCTGGAGCAAGCGGCGCATCCTCGAGGTCTACATCAACGTCGTCGAATGGGGCGACGGGGTGTACGGGATCGGGGCGGCCGCGGACCGGGCGTTCCGGGTGTCGGCCGCGAAGCTGACGCCGCCGCAGGCTGCCCTTCTCGCGGCGGTGTTGCCGTCGCCTCGCCGATGGAGTGCCACGAGGCCGACGCAGGTCGTGAAGGCGCGCGCCGCGCGCATCGCCATGGTTGCGAAGACGTCGAGCCTGAAGCCGTTGCGCTGATGGCGGGGAGCCATCAGCCGTGCGCCGCGCCGGCGGTCCACTCGACCCGCTTCGCGCTCTCTGCGAAACAGGTGGCGGAGGGACGATGATCCGGAGTTACGGTGAGCCGCTCGGGCGGAAGGTGCGCTGCCCGTCGAGGGCGGAGGCTACGGCGGTGCGACCGCCGGTCGCTCGCGCGCAGGCGGCGTGACGCCACCGCCGGGGCGCGTCGCGGAGTCGGCGGGCCACGTCGGTGCCGCGGTGCCCGTCCGTGTCGGGACAGGAGCTGCACAGGCCGCCGAGGCAGCGCGCGAGACGACTCTGCGCTTCGCACGGATCGACCAGGCGCGGGGCTTCGCGGCGCTGATCGTCGTCCTGTGCCACCTGTCGGTTTCGGCGTACGTCGGCGCACCGAACGCGGGCGAGCCGTTCCTGCCGTGGCTCGGCTTCATTCTCGGCTTCGGATATCTGGGCGTGCCGCTCTTCTTCGTGGTGAGCGGCTTCTGCATCCACTGGCCCGAGGCGCGCGCGCGGAGAGCGGGCCGCGCATCCGCACCCGACTGGGGCGTGTTCTTCCGCCGGCGCTTCTGGCGTCTCTATCCGCCCTACGCGTGGAGCGTCGTGGGGGCGATCCTGCTGCTCCTGCTGGCGACCGGAACGTGGCCGGTGACGCCCCTGTCGCTGCTGGCACAGCTCGCCCTCGTGCACCCCCTGCACGACGCGACGTTTCTCGGCGTCAACCCACCGTCGTGGACGCTCGCGGTGGAGGCGCAGCTGTATCTCGCGTATCCCGCCGTGTTCCTGCTCATGCGGCGGCACGGACCGTGGCGGGCGCTCGCGGTCACATTCGCGGTCACGTTCGCCTACCGCCTGCTCATCACCCTCCTGCCGCTGCCCGTCGGCTTCGCTGGCCCCGCGTGGGAGCTGTTCCTCGCGCGCTGGTTCGAGTGGACCGTCGGCGCGTTGCTCGCCGAGTGGGCGGCAGGCAACGTAGGTCTGCCGCCTACGCTCGGCTCGTGGTGGCTCGCGGCAGCGATCGTCCCTCTGGTCGTCTACCTCGGCGAGTACCACAACTGGCACTACGGGATCTGGGTGGTGCGCGAGCCGGTCTACGGCGTGGCGTTCGGCCTGATGCTGCTTGCGCTTCTGCAGCTCCCGTCGTCGAGACGGCCGTCGCGGCTCGGCCGCTGGCTCGCCGACGTCGGGGTGTGGTCGTACAGCCTCTACCTCGTCCACCGGCCGATCCAGCTCGCCCTCGAGCCGCTGGCACGGCGCATCGCGGCGAATCCGCTGGTGATCGAGTACGGCATCCCGACGAGCCTCGCGATCTTCGTCGCGTCGACTCCGCTCGTGCTGGCCGCCGGGCGGGCGTTCTACCGCTGGTGCGAGGCGCCGTTCCTGTTCCGCGCGCGCGCCGTCGGGCGCCCGGCCGGCGCGCCGGCGGAGGCGGCGCGACCGACCTGATCGCTGCGCGCCCGGCCCGACGCCGCGATCACCAGATCCCGGTGTTCGGCATCGACTTCCAGGGCTCCTGCGGCGGCAGTGCGGCGCCCTTCTGCAGGAGCTCGATCGAGATCTGATCAGGCGAGCGAACGAACGCCATGCGACCGTCGCGTGGCGGCCGGTTGATCGTCACGCCCGCTTCCGCGAGGCGCCGGCAGGTCTCGTAGATGTCGTCGACCTGGTAGGCGAGGTGGCCGAAGTTGCGGCCGCCTGCGAGCGTCTCGGGGTCCCAGTTGTACGTCAGCTCGACCTGCGCGGCCTCGTCGCCGGGCGCCGCGAGAAAGACCAGGGTGAAGCGGCCGGCCGTGCTGTCCTGCCGTCCGAGCTCCCGGAGCCCCAGCTTGCCGCAGTAGAATCCGAGAGAGGCGTCGAGGTCGCTGACGCGCACCATGGTGTGCAGGTATCGCATGGCGCAGTGGTACCACGTGCCCCGCGCGCACTTCACGCCTGTCCCTCAGAGCGAGCGCACCGCACGCAGGGCGGGCCCGAGCGACTGCCTGTGCGCGAAGAAGTCGCGCCAGGGATCGGTCTGCGCGAGGCGGGCGACGGCGTTGCCGATGTGGAAGTCCGCCGGGTCGAGCGCGGGATCGAGCTCGGACCAGTCGAGTGGCATCGAGACCGGGGCGCGCGCGCGTCGGCGGACGGAGTAGGGCGACACGACGGTCTGGCCGAAGCCGTTGCGGAACGGATCGAGGTAGACCCGTCCGCGGCGCCCGGCGATGCGCGCCTCGTCGGTGAGCTCGTGCGGATACGCGCGCGCGAGATGGGCGCCGAGTGCCACAGCGAAGGCCTTCACCTCGTCGGTGTCCGGCCCGACGCGGATCGGCACGAGGACGTGGGTGCCGCGCGAGCCCGAGGTCTTGACGAACGAGGTCAGCTCGAGCGCGTCGAGCGCCTGCTTGACGCGCAGCGCGGCGCGCGCCGCATCCGCGAACGACCCGGACTGCGGGTCGAGATCGAAGCACACCCAGTCGGGCTGGCGCGGGGCGCCCTTGCGGCTGCCCCAGACGTGCAGCGCGATGCAGCCCAGGTTGGCGAGTGCGAGCTGCGTCTCGCGCCGCCCGCCGACGACGTAGTTGGTCGTTCCGGTGGCGTGCTGGACGCGGCTGGTCGGCGTGTCCGGCGGCAGGCCGTTGGGCTTCTCCTTCTGGTAGAAGCAGTCGCCGCGCATGCCGTCGGGGCAACGCTCGAGCGAGAGCAGCCGGTCGCGCACGAACGGGCGGAGCCAGGGAAAGACGTCGTGGTAGTAGCGGATCAGGTCGAGCTTCGTGAGGCCGTCGTCGGGCCAGTAGAGCTTGTCCGGGTTGGAGATCCGCACGGCGGTGCGGCGCGCCGACGTCACGGTGCGGTCTCCGGCAGCGTGCACTCGGCCGGGCTCTTGTCGTCGCGGAGCCCGAGAAAGACGGGCTGGCGGAGCTTCCGGTCGGCGGTCCACTCGGTGTAGGCGACCTGCGCCACGAGCTGCGGCTCGAGCCAGGTCAGACCGCTCACGCGTGGCGGGTCGGCGAGCGCCGAGCTCGGCCGCACGAGCGGTCGGAAGCGTCTCCACAGCGACTCCAGCCGCTCCTCCGAGAATCCGGTGCCGACCTTGCCGACACACAGCAGCGCGTCGTCGCGGAACCCACCGAGCAGCAGCGCGCCGAATCGGCTGCGGGCGCCGGTGGGCGCGGTGTAGCCCACGACGACGAACTCGTCCGTCTGCGTGACCTTGACCTTGAGCCACCGGCGACTGCGGCCCGAGACGTAGGGCGCGCTCGCGTCCTTCGCGACCAGGCCCTCGAAACCCTTGCGCTTCGCGACGCGAAGCGCGGCAATCCCGTTGCCGGCGAGGCGGCGGGCGGGAAAGATGCGCTCGGCGCCCGCGATCGCGCCCTCGAGGGCAGCGCGGCGCACCCCGAGTGGCTCGTCGCGCAGGTCGCGGCCGTCGATGTAGAGGCAGTCGAAGGCGGCGAACACGATCGGCCCGTGCCCCTTCTGCAGCAGCTGGAAGCGGGACACGAGGTGCTCGTCGAACGCGACCGCCTCGCCGTCGAGCAGCAGCGTGCGCGGCGCGAGCCTCCCGACGTCGGCAGCGACCGCGGCGAACGACGTCGTTCGGTCCTTCGCGTTGCGCGACAGCAGCGTCACCTGCGCGTCCTCCTTGTAGGCGAGGACGCGGTAGCCGTCGTACTTCTCCTCGTAGACCCAGCCCGGGCGGTGGAACGGCCGGTCGGCGAGCGTCGCGAGCATCGGCGCGGCGCGGAACGGAACGCGCTCGGTGCGGGTCGCGTCCTGCCTCGGACGGCGCCTGCCCGCCGCGGGCTGCCGCGTCCCGCTCCGCGGAGCGGTCGCGCCATCACCGACCCGAATCGCGCGGATCAGCCGTTGCACGGCGGCAGGAGGATCTGCGCTGGCCGCGTGCGCGACGTCGCCGCCCTCGTCGTGCGCGATCTGTGCCAGCAGGCGGCCCGTAGCGACGGAGTACGGCTGCGTCTCGCCGATGTCCTCCTCGGATGCCGCCTCGTCGCGGTGCTTGATCAGCAGCCAGGCGCGATCGTCGTGTCCGCCACGGCGCCCGCCGGTGCGGACCAGGACCCACGATCCGCCGAGCTTCTCGCCGGCGAGCGAGAACTTGAGCTCGCCCTGCTCGATCGCGTGTGCAACGTCGGGCTCGTCCGGTCGCCACGTACCGCGATCCCAGAGCATCATCGTGCCGCCGCCGAACTCGCTCTGCGGGATCGTTCCCTCGAACGACGCATAGTCGACCGGGTGGTCCTCGACCTGCATCGCGAGACGCTTGACGCTCGGGTCGAGCGACGGGCCCTTCGGCAGCGCCCACGAGTGGAGCACGCCGTCCGCTTCGAGCCGCAGGTCGTAGTGCAGCCGCGAGGCCCGGTGCTTGTGCACGACGAAACGCGCGGCGCGCCGGCCGCGTCGCTGCGCGCCGACCTCGCCGCGCGGTTCGGGAGTGTTGTCGAAGCGCCGCTTCTGGCGGTACCTCGTCAGGGGCACGAGCGGTCAGCCGGAGCGGCGCGCCCCTGCCGGACGCGCCTGGGCGGTCGTCTTGGCCGCGCGTGCGGGTGGTTTGCGCACCGCCTTGGCACGGCCCGCGTCGGCGGCCGGCTTGGCGCGTCGCGCTTCGGCGGCCGGCTGCGCCGCCGAGGCCGATTCGGCAGGCGCTGTGGCGGCGGGGCGCCCCTTCGTGCGCTGGGTCGCGAGGCTCTGCCGGAGGGCGTCCATCAGGTCGATGACCTGCGCCCGCGCCGCCTGGACGGGCAGGCGGACGACCTCGTGGCCCTCGATCTTGCGCTCGATGAGTGCGAGCGCGGCCACGCGGTACTCGTCCTCGTAGAGGGTCGCGTCGAAGCGGTCGGTCGCGAGCTGCTCGATGAGCTTGACGGCGAGGTCGACCTCGGTGGGCTTGGTCGCGACCTCGTCGCCGAGGTCGACGTCGGCGAAGCCGCGCACCTCGTCAGCGTAGTAGAGCGTGTGCAGGACGAGACCCCGATCGACCTGTCGCAGGAGCACGAGCTGCTGCTTGCCACGGGTCGAGAACTTCGCGACGGCGCACTTGCCGGTCTCGCGCATCGCTGCGGCGAGGAGGCGGTAGGGCTTGTGGCCGCCCTTGTCCGGGCCGAGCAGGTACGCCTTGTCGAAGTAGATCGGGTCGACCTGCTCGATGGGCACGAACTGCTCGATCTCGATCGACTGGTCGCTCTTCTGCTCGAGTGCGGCGAGCTCGTCCGCGGAGAACACCGCGTACTCGCCCTTCGCTTACTCGTAGCCGCGCACGGTGTCGTCGCGTTCGACCAGATCGCCGCAGGCCGAGCAGACGTACTGCTGCTTCAGGCGCGCGTGGTCCTTTCGGTGGAGCATGTTGAAGGACAGCGATTTCGAGCGAGTACCCGGGTACAGCTTCACCGGGACGGCGACCAGGCCGAAGCTGACGATGCCCGATGCGATTGGCCGTGCGGCCATGGTCGCTCCCTCCGGCGGACCGTCCGACCGGCTGCACCCGCAGCGGCGTCCGGCTCCGCTCCTGCTCGTCTTCGGTCGGCTCGCGCGCCGAGCTTAGCGCTGCGACCCTAGCGTGGCGGGCGATCGAACGCCACGCGGTCGGGCGCCGCCGAAGCCGGCGTCGCCACCGCAGCGCCGGAACAGGCTGTGAGTAGCGCTAATGTCTCAGATGCAGTTTCGGGGGCTTGTGCTTACGACGCGCAGCGCTAGAGTGGGCAGCGTCGCGGGGCAGATGGTGCCCGGCGTACATTCGCCGTGCCGCGGGCGGGGGGAGTTCCGCGCCGGGTGCGGCAACGAAGCAGAGGGGCAGCGGGGCAGCGGACAAGGAAGCAGGCGTGCAGGTCTTCCACCGTAGTACGAACGTTCTGTCGAGGTTCACCATCTTCGGCGGTCTGTTCGTGATCGCCGGGCTCGTCTACGGGCTCTATCTGGTGAACAGCTCTCCGTACGTCACGCAGCAGGGCGTGGCGAAGGAGCAGCCGATCCAGTTCAGCCACAAGCACCACGCGGGCGAGCTGGGGATCGACTGCCGCTACTGCCACACGACGGTCGAGAGGCTCGCCTACGCCGGGATGCCGGCCACGCAGACCTGCATGAACTGCCACTCGCAGATCTGGACCAACGCCGAGTTTCTCGAGCCGGTGCGCCGCAGCTGGCGGACGGACGAGTCGATCGAGTGGATCAAGGTCTACGACCTGCCGCAGTACGTCTACTTCGATCACAGCATCCACGTGGCCAAGGGGGTCGGCTGCGAGACCTGCCACGGACGCGTCGATCTGATGAACGTGCTCTGGCAGAAGCCGACGATGCAGATGCAGTGGTGCCTCGACTGCCACCGGGAGCCGGAGAAGTACCTGCGCCCGCGGCAGTTCATCTTCAGCATGGACTACCAGCCTCCCGGGGATCAGCTCGAGCTCGGCCGGAAGCTCAAGGAGGAGTACGACGTGCGAACCCGCGTCGAGTGCTCCGCGTGTCACCGGTGAGCGTCAGGAGACGGTGCTGCTGATGGAACGTCTGGACCACGAAGGCATCCGCGAGCAGCTCGCACGGAAGACCGGTCGCGAGTACTGGCGCAGCCTCGACGAGCTCGCCGGCAGTGACGAGTTCGTCGCCTGGCTGAAGGCGGAGTTTCCGCGGCAGGCGGAAACGCTCGAGCACGTCGATCGCCGCCAGTTCCTGAAGCTCATGGGCGCATCGCTCGCGCTCGCCGGGCTCGGCGCCTGCACCACGCAGCCGCCGGAGAAGGTCGTTCCGTACGTCAAGCCGCCAGAGGAGCTGGTGCCGGGCGAGCCGGTGTACTTCGCGACCGCGATGCCGCTGCGAGGCACGCTCACGGGCCTGCTCGTGGAGAGCCACGTCGGACGGCCGACGAAGGTCGAGGGCAACCCGCAGCACCCGGCGAGCCTCGGCGCGAGCGATGCGTTCGCGCAGGCGTCGGTCCTCGAGCTGTACGACCCGGACCGCGCACAGGTCGTGCGGCGGGTCGACGAGATCCTGAGCTGGGAGGCGTTCGCGGCCGCCCTCGACACCGCGATGAAGGCGCAGGCGGAGCGTGGCGGCGCCGGGCTCCGCATCCTCACGCAGACCGTCTCGTCGCCGACGCTGTCGGCGCAGATCGCAGAGGTCCAGCGGAAGTACCCCGCGGCACGCTGGCACCAGTACGAGCCGCTGGCCCGCGACAGCGTCGTCGCCGGCGCGCGCCTCGCGTTCGCCGAAGACGTCACCACGTACTACCGCTTCGACCAGGCGGACGTGGTGGTCGCGCTCGACGCCGACTTCCTGTCGTCGGGCGTCGCGCACGTCCGCTACGCGCGGGACTTCGTCTCGAAGCGCCGTCTGAGCGGCGGCGCCCGCGACATGAACCGGCTCTACGTCGCGGAGCCCACGCCTTCGAACACCGGCGTCAAGGCGGATCAGCGCCTCGCGGTCCGCGCGAGCGCCGTTCCCGTCGTCGCGCGCGCGCTGGCGGCCGGCGTCGGGGTCGCGGTGTCGAGCGTGGACGCCGGGGAGGCCGCGGCATGGGTGGCGGCCGCGGTGGCGGATCTGCAGGCGCACCGCGGCCGCGGCATCGTGATCGCCGGCGACCAGCAGCCGGCCGAGGTACACGCGCTCGCGCACGCGATGAACGCGGCGCTCGGCAACGCCGGCAAGACCGTCGTCTACACCGAGCCGGTCGAGGCGCGTCCCGAGCTGCAGCGCGACTCGCTCGCGGCGCTCGTCAAGGACATGCGCGCGGGCAGCGTCGAGGTGCTCCTGATCCTCGGCGGCAACCCGGTCTACGATGCCCCTGCCGACCTGGAATTCGGAGCCGCCCTCGACCGCGTGCCGATGCGCGCCCACCTGTCGCTGCTCGACGACGAGACGTCGCGCCTCTGCCAGTGGCACCTGCCGGAGGCACACTTTCTCGAGTCGTGGAGCGACGGTCGCGCCTTCGACGGTACGGCCAGCATCGTGCAGCCGCTCATCGCGCCGCTCTACACCGGCCGGAGCGCGCACGAGGTGATCGCGATGCTGCTCGGTCAGGGGGGCGGGAAGGGCTACGAGATCGTCCGCTCGTACTGGAAGAGCCAGCACGGCGAGGCGGGCTTCGAGGCCTTCTGGACGCGCTCGCTGAGCGATGGCGTGGTGGCGAGGTCGGTCGCGGCGCCGCGGAGCGTCCGTGTGCGCCCCGATCTGGCTAGCGCCCTGGCCAAGCCCGGACCGGCGGCGGGCGATGCGCTGGAGATCGTCTTCCGCCCGGATCCGACGATCTTCGACGGACGCTTCGCGAATCTCGGCTGGCTGCAGGAGCTGCCCAAGCCGCTCAGCAAGCTCACCTGGGACAACGCGGTCGAGGTGTCGCCGCGGGACGCGGCGCGCCTGGGCCTGGTGAACACCGACGTCGTCGAGCTCGGGCTCGGCGATCGCAAGGTGCGTGGCGCGGTCTGGATCGCGCCGGGGCAGGCCGACGGTGTCGTGGCGGTGACGCTCGGCTACGGCCGCTCGCACGCCGGCCGCGTCGGAGACGGAGCCGGCTTCGACGCCTACCGCCTGCGCACGACGGCGGCATTCGACCAGGCGATCGGAGTCTCGCTGAAGAAGACCGGCGAGACCTACGAGCTCGCCTGCACGCAGCATCACGGGAGCCTCGAGGGCCGCGACATCGTGCGCGCGACGTCGCTCGACCACTACCGCGAGCACCCCGACTTCGCGCAGCACATCGGGCACGATCCGAAGCCGGACGACACCATGTTCCCGCCCTGGCCGTTCGACGGCTACGCCTGGGGCATGGCGGTCGACATGAACGCGTGCGTCGGCTGCAACGCGTGCGTGGTGGCCTGCGTCGCGGAGAACAACATCGCGGTGGTCGGCAAGGAGCAGGTGGCGGTCGGCCGCGAGATGCAGTGGATCCGGATCGACCGCTACTACCTCGGCGAGCCCGAGGATCCGGAAGTCGCCTACCAGCCGATGTTCTGCCAGCACTGCGAGCTCGCGCCGTGCGAGGTCGTCTGCCCGGTCAACGCGACGGTGCACGACGACGAAGGCCTCAACGTGATGGTGTACAACCGTTGCGTCGGAACGCGCTACTGCTCGAACAACTGCCCCTACAAGGTCCGTCGCTTCAACTTCCTCCGCTACACGAACTACAGCGACCAGAGCCTCGAGCTGCAGCGCAATCCGGACGTCACCGTGCGCTCGCGCGGCGTCATGGAGAAGTGCACGTACTGCGTGCAGCGCATCAACCACGCGCGCATCGCCGCCAAGCGCGAGGACCGCAAGGTCAAGGACGGAGAGATCGTCACGGCATGCCAGCAGGCGTGTCCGACCGAGGCGCTGGTCTTCGGCGACACCAACGACAAGGAGAGCCGCGTCGCCAGGCTCAAGGCCGAAGGACGCAACTACAGCGTGCTCGGCGAGCTGAACACGAGACCGCGCACGACGTATCTCGCGATCGTTCGCAATCCGAACCCGGCGCTGTCGGGCGGGGAGGAGGAGCCGGTCGGATGAAGCACCCTGCCGTGTCGTCCTTGCCGATCGGCGAGTCCGGCGAGGACGTTCGATGACCGCCGAGACCGGCCGCGAGAGCTACGGGGTTTCGCAGGTCCCGCCCGAGATCATCGGTCCGGGCCAGACCTTCGAGACGGTCACCGACCGCATCAGCCAGGTCGTCCTGACCAGGGAGACGCCCAAGGGCTGGTTCATCGGCCTCGGCGTCGCGCTCATGCTCCTGCTGCTGTTCATCGTGTCCGTGGGCATGCTGCTCGCCTACGGCACGGGCATCTGGGGCCTCAACATCCCGGTCGGCTGGGCATTCGACATCGTCAACTTCGTCTGGTGGGTCGGCATCGCGCACGCCGGAACGCTGATCTCGGCGATCCTCCTTCTGCTGCGGCAGCAGTGGCGCACCTCGATCAACCGCTTCGCCGAGGCGATGACGCTCTTCGCGGTGAGCTGCGCGGGCCTCTATCCGCTGATGCACCTCGGCCGGCCGTGGCTCGCGTACTGGTTGCTGCCGTACCCGAACACGATGGGGATGTGGCCGAACTTCCGCAGCCCCCTGCTGTTCGACGTGTTCGCGATCTCCACGTACGCCAGCGTGTCGTTCCTGTTCTGGTACACCGGGCTCATCCCCGACCTCGCGACGCTGCGCGACCGCTCGCAGAACGTCTTCGGCCGGAAGATCTACGGCATCCTCGCGCTCGGCTGGCGCGGCTCGGCGAGGCACTGGGAGCGCTACGAGACGGCTTATCTGCTCCTCGCCGGCCTCTCGACCCCGCTGGTGGTGTCGGTGCACACGATCGTCAGCTTCGACTTCGCGGTCTCGGTGATTCCGGGATGGCACGCGACGATCTTCCCGCCGTACTTCGTCGCGGGCGCGATCTTCTCCGGCTTCGCGATGGTGGTGACGCTGTCGATTCCGATCCGGAAGTACTACGACCTCGAAGACTTCATCACGCTCAAGCACCTCGACAACATGGCGCGGGTGATGCTCGCGACCGGCCTCATCGTGGCCTACGGCTACATGATGGAGGCCTTCATGGCCTGGTACAGCGCCAACACGTACGAGCGTTACATGATGTACGCCCGCATGTTCGGGCACTTCGCGCCGGCGTACTGGGCCCTGATCCTCTGCAACATCCTCACGCCGCAGCTGCTGTGGTTCAAGAAGGTGCGCGCGAACCTGGCCGCCCTCTGGGTGATCTCGATCGTGGTCAACGTCGGCATGTGGCTCGAGCGCTACGTGATCGTCGTGACGAGCCTGTCGCGCGACTTCCTGCCGTCGTCGTGGTTCCGGTTCGTTCCCACCTTCTGGGACTGGTCGACCTTCATCGGGACCCTCGGGCTGTTCTTCACGCTGCTGTTTCTCTTCATCCGTGTGCTGCCGATGATCTCGATCTTCGAGATGCGCACGCTGGTGCCGGGCGCCGAGCTGAAGGACGAGCTGCACGATGCCCCGGAGACCTCGCGATGAGCACGCGTCCCGCAGGCACCCATCCGCCGATCTACGGCCTGATGGCCGAGTTCAGCGAGCCCAACGAGCTGATCTCGGCGATCCGTCACGCGCGCGCCGGCGGCTACCGGCGCATGGACGCCTACACGCCGTACCCGATCGAGGAGGTCGCGCACGAGCTCGGCGTCCATGGCAACCACCTGCCGAAGCTGGTGCTCGCGGGCGGGATCATCGGCCTGTGTGCGGGCTACGCCCTGCAGTACTGGACCTCGGTCATCGACTACCCGCTCAACGTCGGCGGTCGTCCGCTGAACAGCATCCTGTCGTTCATCCCGATCACCTTCGAGACGACGGTTCTCACGGCCGCGCTCTTCGCGGTGTTCGGCATGCTGGCCTTGAACGGCCTGCCGATGCCGTATCATCCGGTGTTCAACGTGCCGCGCTTCGCGCTCGCGAGCCGCGATCGGTTCTTCCTCTGCATCGAGGCGACCGATCCGATGTTCGACCGCGAGCTGACGCGTCGGTTCCTGGAGCGGCTCGTGCCGCGATCGGTGGCGGAAGTTGAGCACTGAGCGCGCAGTTCCCTCGCGTGCGCGGCGCGCGCGCGGCTTCCTTCTCGGCGTCCTCGTGCTGCCCGTGCTCGTCACGGGCTGCCGGCAGGACATGCAGGACCAGCCGCGGTACGACGCCGATCAGGCGAGCGCGTTCTTCGCCGACGGGCGCGGCAACCGCCCGCGAGTAGCGGGCACCGTGGTGCACGGCTCCTTCCGCGAGAACCGGGCGTACTACGAGGGCAAGGAGGACGGGCAGCCAGTGGCGGTGCCGCCGGTCGAGGTCAGCGCGGAGGTTCTCGGCCGTGGCCGGGAGCGCTACGACATCTACTGCAGCCCGTGCCACGACCGGACCGGGGCGGGCAACGGCATGATCGTCCAGCGCGGCCTGCGCCGTCCGTCGTCGTTCCACATCCAGCGTCTGCGCGAGGCGCCCGCGGGGTACTTCTTCGACGTGATCACCAACGGCTTCGGCATCATGCTGAGCTATCGCGCCCAGGTGCCGGTCGACGATCGCTGGGCGATCATCTCCTACATTCGCGCACTGCAGCTCAGCCAGAACGCGACGATCGGCGACGTGCCCGAAGCCCAGCGCGCGGCCCTCGGCCACGGCGCGGCGGGGCACTGACGTGGACGCCGTGGCAAGCAAGCTGACCCTGGACGCGGAGCACCCGGTGCTCCGCCTGCAGCGCACTGCGCTGATCGCTGGCGTCGCGGGGCTCGCTCTGACGGTGGTCGGCCTGTTCGTGTCGCCCGACCAGTTCTTCCGCTCGTACCTGCTGGGCTTCCTGTACTGGTTCGGCATCGCGCTGGGATCGATGGCGATCCTGATGATCCATCACATCGCGGGTGGCGCCTGGGGTGCGGTGATCCGCCGGCTGCTCGAGTCGGCCATCGGCACGATTCCTCTGCTGGCGGTGCTGTTCGTGCCGATCGCGCTGGGCACGCACCACCTCTACGAGTGGTCGCACGCGGACGTGGTCGCGAAGGATCCCATCCTGCAGGCCAAGTCGGGCTACCTGAACGTGCCGTTCTTCCTCGGGCGTGCGGTCGTGTACTTCGCCGTGTGGCTCGTCGTTTCCGGGCTGCTGCGTCGCTGGTCGTTCGAGCAGGACCGCAACGCAGACCCGCGGGGCATCGTCCGGATGGAGCTGCTGAGCCGCGGCGGGCTCGTGCTGTACGGGATCACCGTTACGTTTGCGGCGGTCGACTGGGCCATGTCGCTCGAGCCGCACTGGTTCTCGACCGTGTACGGGCTCCTGGTCATGGGGGGCCAGGGGCTCGCGGCGTTCGCGTTCTGCATCCCGCTCGCGGTGCTGCTGTCGCGTCGCGAGACCGTCGGGCGCGTGTTCGGGCCCGGGGAGTTCCACGACCTCGGCAACATGTTGCTCGCCTTCACGATGATCTGGGCCTACCTCTCGTTCTCGCAGCTGCTGATCATCTGGTCCGGAAATCTCCCCGAGGAGACCGCGTGGTACTTCACGCGCTCGCAGGGCGGCTGGAGGATGGTCGGCTACGGGCTGCTGATCCTGCATTTCGCGGTGCCGTTCGCCGTGCTGCTGCAGCGGCGGATCAAGCGTACCGGTCCGAAGCTCGCGATCGTGGCGCTGTGGATGCTCTTGATGCGCTTCGTCGACCTGTACTGGCTGGTCGCGCCGTCGATGCACCCCGGCAACGCGATGCCGCACTGGCTCGACGTCACCGCGGTGATCGGCATCGGCGGCGTCTGGGTGTGGTTCTTCGTGTCGCGCCTGGCGCGGAACCCGCTGCTGGCGCTCAACGATCCGTCGCTGCCGGAGGTGAACGCATGAGCGGTCCGAGCCGTGAGGTCGATCCGGCCGCGCTCGAGGCCGCCGTACGCGCGGGCCACGAGCAAGACGCCGTCGGCAACCGACTGCTGTACCTCGCCGGCGTGCTGTTCGTCGCGCTGGCGATCCTCGGCGTGGTCGTGGTGGCAATCCTGCGCCCGCTGATGATCTCGAGCCAGGAGGAGCGCAATCCGCCCGCGAGCCCGCTCGCCGCGAGCTACGGCCGCACCGAGCCGCCCGCGCCGCGCCTCCAGGTCGATCCCGCGCTCGACATCTACGAGCACCGCAACGCCGAGCGGCAGGTGCTGACGACCTACGGCTGGGTCGATCGCAGTGCCGGTGTGGTCCGCATCCCGATCGAGCGCGCCATGGACCTGCTGGCCGAGCGCGGCATCGCGCCGCCGGCTGCTGCAGCGCCAGCGGGCGCAGATGCGCAACCGGGGGGCGCGCCGTGAGGAGCGTCCGTCGCAGATCGTTGCGCGTCGGCTGGGCCGCTCTCGCCGGGGTCTTGCTGCTCGGCACCGGTGGCGCCGGCCGCGCCGCGGAGGAGACGTTCGCCGGCCAGCCGGGTCGGGCCGCGACGCAGCCCGGTGAGCAGAGGCTCACGGCCAGCGATCGGCCGGCGGCGCTGCGCGAGGTCGGCTTCGACCAGAAGCTCGACCACGAGGTGCCGCTCGACGTGCAGCTCCGCGACGAGGCCGGGAAGCCCGTTCGCCTGGGTGACTACTTCGGCTCGAAGCCGGTGATCCTGTCGCTGGCGTACTACTCGTGCCCGATGCTCTGCGGCCTGCACCTCAACGGCCTTGCCAGCTCGCTCAAGCCGCTCAAGCTGGAGCCAGGGCAGGACTTCGAGATCGTGACCGTGAGCTTCGACCCGCGCGACACCGCCGAGCAGGCGGTCGTCAAGAAGAAGGACACGCTCGGGCGCTACGAGCGGGCCGCCGCCGAGAGCGGCTGGCACTTCCTCACCGGGGACGCCGAGCAGGTCGCGGCCCTGACCGAAGCCGTCGGCTTCCGCTACCAGTACGACGAGAAGCGCGGCGAGTACGCCCATCCGGCGGGTGTGGTGCTGCTGACCCCCGAAGGCCGCGTGTCTCGCTATCTGTTCGGAATCGAATACTCCCCGCGGGACCTGCGTCTCGGGCTCGTCGAGAGCGCGCAGGGAAAGATCGGCACGCTGGTCGATCAGGTTCTGCTGTTCTGCTTCCACTACGATCCCGCGATGGGGCGCTACTCCGCGGTCGCGCTCAACTCGGTGCGGGTCGGCGGCGTGCTGACGTTGCTCGGTCTCGCCGTCTTCATCGGTGGTGCGCTGCGTCGGGAGTCGCGGCGGCGCACCGCGCGACACGGGACCGGCCTCTCATGATCGGACGTTTCTCGCTCCTTCCCGAGCAGGCTTCCACGGTCGCCGGGCAAGTCGACGCGCTGTACTTCTTCCTGGTCGCCCTGAGCGCGTTCTTCTCGGTGATGATCGCGGTCGTGCTGTTCGCGTTCGCGATCCGCTACCGCCGCAGCCGGGCGCGCGAGGTGGTGCCCACCGGGGGTGGCTTCCTCGCGCTCGAGCTCACCTGGACCATCATTCCGTTCATCCTGGTGATGATCATCTTCGGCTGGGGCGCGCGTGTCTTCGTGACCATGCGCACGCCGCCGGACGACGCGATGCAGGTCTACGTCGTGGGCAAGCAGTGGATGTGGAAGGCGCAGCACATCGAGGGCCGCCGCGAGATCAACGAGCTGCACGTCCCGGTGGGACGGCCGGTGAAGCTTCTGCTGACGTCCGAGGACGTGATCCACAGCTTCTACGTCCCGGCGTTTCGCGTGAAGCAGGACGCGGTTCCCGGCCGCTACACATCGATGTGGTTCGAGGCCGACAAGGTGGGCGAGTACCACCTGTTCTGTGCCGAGTTCTGCGGCACGGCGCACGCGCGGATGATCGGACGCATCGTCGTGATGGAGCCGGCCGAGTTCCAGAACTGGCTGTCCGGCGGGTCGGGCTCCGGTGACATGCTGGCCGGGGGCGAGAAGCTGTTCGAGCAGCTCGGCTGCCGGAGCTGCCACCAGGCGGAGACCGGGGCGCGCGGTCCGACGCTCGCGGGACTGTTCAACAAGCAGGTGCAGCTCGCCGACGGTCGTACGGTGGTCGCCGACGACGCGTACCTGCGGGAGGCGATCCTGAACCCGCAGGCCGCGGTCGTCGCGGGGTACCAGCCGATCATGCCGACGTTCAAGGGACAGGTGAGCGAGGAGTCGCTGTTGCAGCTGCTGATCTACATCAAGTCGCTGCAGGCCCCGAAGGTCGCTGGCGCGGACGCGGCGGCCGGGTCCGGGAAGGCGCATGCCATGCTGCCGGTCCACGGAGGGCAGGGCTGATGCGCATCGCGCAGCGCAGGACCGTACGCAGCGCCACGGGTGATGCGCCGGAACGGGGTGGACGATGACCGAGACCGTCGTGTTCGAGGCGCGCGATCCCGAGGTGAACTACCTGAACGCCGACTACGGCGTGCGCTCGTGGCTCTTCACCAAGGACCACAAGCGGATCGGGCTCCTCTACCTCGCCTCGATCACCGTCTTCTTCGGGCTGGGCGGCCTCGCGGCGCTCATGATCCGGCTCGACCTGCTGACGCCCGCCGGCGACCTGGTCGGCGACGACACCTACAACAAGCTGTTCACGATGCACGGCGTCGTGATGATCTTCCTCTTCCTGATCCCGTCGATTCCTGCCGTGATCGGCAACTTCGCGCTGCCGCTGATGATCGGCGCACGCGACCTGGCGTTCCCGCGACTGAACCTCGCGAGCTGGTACATCTTCAACATCGGCGCGCTGTTCGCCGCGTGGGCGCTGCTCGCCGGCGGCATCGATACCGGCTGGACGTTCTACACGCCCTACAGCACGATGTCGTCGAACTCGAACGTGCTGTCCGGCGCGTTCGGCGCGTTCGTCACCGGCTTCTCCTCGATCCTGACCGGGGTCAACTTCATCGCGACCATCCACCGCATGCGCGCACCGGGGCTCACCTGGGGGCGGCTGCCGCTGTTCGTGTGGGCGATGTACGCGACCAGCATCATCTTCATCCTGGGCACGCCGGTGATCGCGATCACGCTGCTGCTGATGATGGTCGAGCGCGCGTTCCACATCGGGCTCTTCGATCCGGCGCTGGGCGGCGATCCGATTCTCTTCCAGCACCTGTTTTGGTTCTACTCGCACCCGGCGGTCTACATCATGATCCTGCCGTCGATGGGGGTGATCAGCGAGATCATCACCTGCTTCTCGCGCAACCGCATCTTCGGCTACTCGTTCATCGCCGCGTCGAGCATCGCGATCGCGCTGATCGGCTTCCTGGTCTGGGGACACCACATGTTCGTGTCGGGCCAGTCGGCCAACGCGAGCCTCATCTTCTCGCTGCTGAGCTTCTTCGTGGCGATCCCGTCGGCGATCAAGGTCTTCAACTGGACCGCGACCCTGTATCGGGGGTCGGTGTCGCTGCAGGCGCCGATGGTCTACGCGCTCGGCTTCATCGGCCTCTTCACCATCGGCGGGCTCACCGGACTCTTCCTGTCGACGCTCGCGACCGACGTGCACCTGCACGACACGTACTTCGTGGTCGCGCACTTCCACTACATCATGGTCGGTGGCGCGCTCATGGGATACCTCGGCGCGATCCACTTCTGGTGGCCGAAGATGACCGGGCGGCTCTACAACGAGACGCTGGCGAGGATCGCGGCGATCATCGTGTTCCTCGGCTTCAACCTGACGTTCTTTCCGCAGTTCGTTCTCGGCTTTCTCGGAATGCCGCGGCGCTACCACGTGTACCCCGACGAGTTCCAGGTCCTGAACGTGTTCTCGACTGCGGGCGCATCGATCCTCGGCATCGGCTACCTGCTGCCGGTGCTCTATCTCATCTGGTCGATGCGCTACGGCCCGAAGTCGGAGGCCAACCACTGGGGTGCCGTGGGCCTCGAGTGGCAGACGTCGTCCCCGCCGCCGACCGAGAACTTCGACCACACGCCGGTCGTGACCAGCGAGCCGTACGACTACAGCGAGCCGGTGGAGGTGAAGAGAGTTGCGTGACGCGGCTTCCGGCGTGGTCCCGTATCACGCGCACCAGTTCGACGACGCCGAGCAGCAGTACCAGACGTCGACGCTGGGGATGTGGTTGTTCCTCGCGCAGGAGGTGCTGTTCTTCGGCGCGGTCTTCGCCACCTACTTCTACTACTTCTTCCTGTTTCCGGACGCGTTCGAGGCGGCGAGCAACCACCTCTCGCTGAACCTCGGCGCGTTCAACACCGTGGTTCTGATCGGCAGCAGCCTCACGATGGTGTTCGCCGTGCACGCGGCGCAGCATGG